>Ga0310811_10000476_pt1 | contig 52841 bp, 66 predicted proteins | sample YCmetagenome_FD_207642 | JGI IMG/M metagenome (GOLD analysis project Ga0310811, IMG submission 207642) | Soil microbial communities from experimental microcosm in Duke University, North Carolina, United States - YC | ecosystem: Engineered > Artificial ecosystem > Soil microcosm > Unclassified ... | reverse complement strand
CCCTCGGGCGGTGACGCCTTGGGCAACCTCTTCCATCTGATCGCACGCGGCATCTTCTTGCCACGCTCGCTTTTCAGGAAGTTCGGGAGTTCAAGATCAGCAATCATCCACAACCTCATTCGGTTTTCCACTACAGTAGTAGTGTAGCACAGTACTACTCTCTTGTCAAATCGGGCGAATTGTGCTGGTCTCGTTTGAGATCGATTTTATAAGGCTTTTATCAATGCCGCGCCGTCCTCGCCGTCCCACTCCACCTTCCGTCAACACCACCATAACGAACGCTGAGATCAATAGGACGCGCTCGACGATGGAAGCTTCGGGCGCAATCATTCGTCGAGCAATGGAGGGAGTACGCGCACTTGGCCAACGTCCACGCCCTGCTATTGATCCGAACGTAGTTCATGCAGCGATCAGCTTTCTCGCGCGAGAAGGCATTCTAGGAGAGCTGCCTGAAGGAACGTTACTCGTCGACAACAGGGTGCCGTATGCGGATGGACATTTCTACGGACCCACCGCTATAGGCGGCAATGCTGGATGTTTAACTTGGCGTGATACTTCGGACATTCAGCCCGCTCGCGAATGGAGATGGCTACTACCCGAATCATTGCCGCAAGCCACGGTCAGCCACACAGTCACTTCAATAGATCAGACCAACACCGTCGCTACCGCTCCAGCTCAAGGACTAAGAAGCTCAAGATACTTCGCGCTTGATGGCCGTGTGTCATCAGCCTTCATACGCGACTGCGCGCGCGAGCTGAGCGATAGGTTCAACTGGCCAAGGCTTCCGCTCGATTCCACTCACGCTCGGCTCATCAGCAGCGGAAGGATGTTGTGGGAGCCCTTCGGTGTATTTTTTGGCCCCGACCATCCTTCAAACTCCTCCCCGGGAAACCTTTGCTTTTCGTTCAGCCGGGAATATCGGCCTATGGGGTCCGATGCTGATGAGGTTTATATCTGGGCGATCCCCACTGCTGAACGCCCTCGGCCTCCATTCCCCGGCCGGGCCGATCCGACTTTTGGTCGAGCTGAGCCCACGCCCGATATCGATCCGCTTTCATTCTATCGATCGGCGATGATACCCGAACAATTTCAGGAATATCGACGTTTTCTGGACCAAGTAATTCCTGATGAAAATACCCGTATAGAAAGGGGCTTGACGGGTACTACCCCAAGCCCTATATCTTCCGTAGCTGAACCACAGCCGAATGAGGCTAGATCAATGCTCGTAAGCAACAGAACCTTTGGCGTCGAACTGGAAATCGCCTATCCAGCAGACGGCTCGATCCGCTCACAAGCGAGCCTCGCCCGACTGCTGAGTGCCAAGGGCGTTCCCTGCTATGATGCAGGCTACAGCCACATAACGACGGGGCAATGGAAGGTGACCAGCGACGCAACCGTGATGGACGGCTGCGAGCTGGTGAGTCCGGTCCTCTCCGGGGACGCGGGGCTGGACCAGCTACGGAAGGTTTCCGCAGTACTGGTTGAAGCCGGCTTCAGGATCAACAAGACATGCGGCATGCATGTGCACATCGGCCACGCGGGCATGAGCGAGCAGGAGAAGGCCAACGTGTTCCTGCGCTACGCCCAGCACGAGGCCGAACTGGACTGGATGATGTCCGCGTCGCGGCGGGGCGACAATGGCGGTGCGATCGGCGGCGGCATCTACTGCCAAGGCCTTAGAAACTGGCGGAACGCGCCTGCTCTGGTGAACCTCACGCGGACCATCGAGTACGCCGCTGGCAGAATGTACGGCTACAATCGCTATACCAAGCTCAACCTGCTGACGGCCTCGCACGGCCACCCGACGATCGAGTTCCGGCACCATCAAGGAACGATCGAGGCCGACAAGATCATCAACTGGGTCAAGTTCTGTGTCGCCTTTGTCGAGACCACGATCGCCAAGGCACGCGGCACGGTCATTCTCGGCACGGCTCCGCAGCTGATGAAGAAATACAACAGCGCCGCCGACGTGCTGAAGGCAATCAAGAAAACCTACCGGGGCGAGGTGACGAAATCCTATCGGGTCGCCGAGCTACTACTCAACACGACCGTAGGCTTGACGCGGGATCAGCTGAGCGAGCTGGTCAAACAGGACCTGACGCAGATCAGCGTGATCCTGCAGCACTTCAAGGATAAGAAATTTGGGCTGATAAAGCTCAACAACCCGAATCGGGACACGGAGCGGTGCAAGTACGTCTATGCGATTGAGCCGGGCTCAGCCGAGGAGGCTCCCCCGGCACCGCCCGTGGTCGAGAATGTGTTCCTTGGGATACCTCCCGAGGTGACAGAGTACTACAAGGCCCGGCAAAACCACTTCAAGAGGTTGGCTGGGGTACTGGTTGAGGAAAGCCAGTCGAGTGAGGCAGCATGAGTAAGAAAAAGTGGAAAGAGAAGTCAAACCGGATTGTCAGTCCTACCCAATACCTTGCCAAGACGCAGGGCAACTGGGATCGCGAGGAGGCACGGTTGGCCAAGCTGATCGCTGAGCGCGAGGAGCGGTTGGAGCGTGAGCAGCGGGAGAGCACTCGCCTTGCAACACCAATGGGCAGCCGGGACTTCGATGCGTGGATACATGATCGGCAGGTGCGGCCGCACGTTCGGGTGAAGGCTCATAGCACGCCTGTGTATACCCCGCGCGTCGATCGGCGCATCTACTTCGCCTATGGCAGCAACCTGCTGGAAAGTCAGATGCGGCATCGCTGCCCGGGCGCGACCAAGCTCTACCCGCACGAGCTGCCCGGCTTCAAGCTGGAGTTCCAGCGGTACGCCAACATCGTCGAGGGGGCTGAGACCGACTCGGTTCCCGGGTTCATGTGGCTGATCCATCCCGAGGACGAGCAATGGCTCGACAAGTTCGAAGGGGTGGGTAGTGGGTCGTACCATAAAAAGACCTTCAAGTTCTTCACGCCGCGCGGCAACTGGAGGGACGTGCTCTACTACCAGAAGCCCAAGGGCCGGCTCATTCCGCCCTCGGGCGACTATTTGGAAAAGATCGCGGCCGGCTACGCACGCTTCGGCTTCCCGCTGAACAAGCTGGGAGACGCTGTGAGCGAGGCCAAGGAGGCGGACAAGATTTACCAGCAGGCAATCAAGGCCAAGCAAGTTGAAGCCGAGCCTTTGCCTTTCGATACTTCCGTAGTCGACGAAGACGGGGTACTGGACGGCATGGGTCTAAATGAGTTCACCCTGAAGGACTTGGAAATCATCACACAGGACCCCAGCTGGAAGATCACGCGAGAGGAACGCCGGGCCCTGCGCCGGGTAATCCGACAGTTGAAGGAAGAGCAAGGAGAGTAGTCATGAGTGAGATCATAGAACTGAGCATCGCCGGCACGAGCCGCGCGCTCGTGATCCGCGCCCTGACCGCCTATCGGCGTCATGCCGAGCAGCGGTACGATCCGAGCTTCGTCCCCAAGCCCGGCAAGGTCGATCGCAACGTCGAGATCATGCGCATCGGTGCGATGCTGCTCGATCGCATCGGCGTTCCCGAGACCGGGACGGTCGTCCTTCAGACTACGGATGCCGAGCGCCGCATCCTGCGTCAGGCGCTGCTCACCTACGGAACGCGCCCCAACGACGAAATCCCGGCGACCGACATGCACGATGCGAGCAAGCTTGCGGAGAGAATTCCCGACGCCGGCACGCCCTCAGCAAATCGTCCCGAGCCGCAGGCCCGGGTCGAGCGAGTAGCGGACTACCACGTTCGCTAAACTACTACCCCCGGCCGAATGAGGTTGGTCATGTCAATGAAGGTTTTCGATCTGGGCCCAAACTGGGATCGCTTTCAGGCGAGCCATCAGCGGGAGGCGTCGTGGTTGAGCCGCAAGGCCCATACCATGAGCTTCGCCCAGCAAGCGGTGCGCAGGATCGATCAGGACGGCAAGCTGGCCGACTGGCAGCTGACCGTGATCCGCCAATACCTAGCCGACGAGAAGTCCCATGCTTGAGTACTGGGTGTGCAGCAACTCACCCCTGCTCTGTCATGCAACCAACTTCGCGCTGATGACGTTGGGAATTCTGGTCGTGAGCTTGGCGCTCTTCGGGTTCACGGAAAAGAAATAGTTGTCCCGATTGACATCCACAGGGTAGTAGGCCGACATTCCGAATGAGGAGTAGGTAATTATGTACGACGTGAACGAACTGCTGGAGCCGGCTGGCATCATCGCTCCGGTGCTCTGGATCGAACGGGGTGACGGCCTTCGGCAAAGACTGAGCGTTGCCGCCGATCTCGACACAGCCAAGCGGGAAATGACTCGCTGGCTGTCGTACTGGAAAAACCAAGGTACTAAGCGAACAGTTCATCGTGTCGACTCCCTGTCCGCGACCCTGACCTACAACGGCATGCGCGAGGCCGTGGTCTACATCGAGCCGTTCCCCGAACGGCCGGCTCACGACGGCGACCTGCGCGTCCAGCGATCGAGGAAGCCGATTCCTTGATCACCGACGTTGCGATCAAACTGGAGCGCGGGACGATCTACTCGATCGCGCTGCGCTCGGGCGACCACACGGACCTCGTCAAGCGGATGCGTCCACACGAGAGCATTTCCGCGATCGCCCGCGCGACCCATGGCTTCCTCACGCATCAGCACGAGTTCCTGAGCCGTCCCAAAGCCCGGAAGCACGCGCTCGCCATCGGGCAGGTGAAAGAGACGCTGCACTCGCGCGAGCTGCATTACGAGGACCTGATGCGATGATCCTAGACGCCACCCTCCTCATCCTCACGGCCAGCCTGATCCTGTTGGCGGCGGTGTACTTCACTCAAGGGTTCAGTAGTGGGCGTCCGATCGAAACCAAGCTCAAGTTTCAGGAGCTGGCATTGCGCACCGTGACGTGCCTGATGCTGGTCATGATCTTCCTCAAGCTCAAGTGAGTCCGATGAACGACGACAAGTCCGACGCGCCGATGTACCCGATCGAGTCGGACGAATGCCGCTATGGGCCGATGGCGTGGCTGGCCCATGACGTGTACGTGGGCAAATCGCTCAAGGTCTACGGTGAATGGTGCCAGCCGGAAATGGACCTGCTGCTCACACTGCTGCAGCCGGGCGACAGGGTGATCGAGTGTGGCTCCAACATCGGGGCCGACACCGTGGCGCTTTCCAAGCGTGTCGGGCCGAATGGAGTAGTACTAGCTTTCGAGCCGCAGCCCGTGGTCTACGCGCTTCTGACCCTGAACCTGAAGGAGAATGACTGCCGGAACGTCAGCGCCTTTTCAGCCGGGACCTCGCTCAAGGACGGCACGCTGTCGGTTCCTGTGCTCGACTACGGAAGCCCTGAGAACTTCGGCGGCGTGATGCTTGGTCCGCCCGGCGTCGGTCGCCCCGTCAAGACGGTGAAGCTCGATACCTTCGCCGGCACGCAGGAGCACATTGCGCTGATCAAGGCCGATGTGGAGGGGATGGAGCTGCCGACGCTCCTCGGGGCTTCGGGCATCATCGGCACCAGCCGGCCGATCCTCTATGTCGAGAACAACGGCGGGCCGCTCAGTGCCGAGCTGATCCGGTTCCTGCAGCAGATCAACTATCGCTGCTGGTGGCACGTGGTCGATCTCTTCCAGCCGGGCAACTTCCGGGGCGCGGCCGAGAACGTTTTTCCCAACGTCGTCTGCAGCAACATGGTCTGCCTGCCGTCCGGGGACGCCCGTATAGCCCTACTTCCAGAAGGGCTTCCTCAGGTTCTGAGCCCCCGGGACCTCGGGCCGACCGGACCTCGACAGGTCAGGCCGTAGGCCAACCCGGTAAATCTTAGATTCTGTGGGTTGCGGCAAACAGGCTGGTACCCGAGTAGCCGGTAAATTCCTGCCCCTGCATAACCCTCCCTAAGGCCTTTAAAGGCCTATGGCCCCTTTTCCGTAGCTGGGCAATTCACAGCCTGTGCATCCCGGGGACAAACGGGGGTTTGGGGATGCGATCCATTCTCAGCTTGAAACCCTCAGGGTACTACCCTACATTCAGGGCGTACCGAATGAGGTCCTTTTCCAAAATGCGCAATCGCAACAACGGTGAGTTTACCAACGTCGAGAAGGAACGGCGGCGGGCGCTTGCCCGGTATGCCAAGGCCTTCAGCGAAGGCTACCAACAGACTTCAAAGCTGCGCGCTTCTCTCCACTCGTTCAGTGGTAGTGGTTTGGACCAGCTGAACCAGCTCGGGCCCTCCAAGGTCAACCTGATGAACCATCCGGCCTACGGCCTCGACAAGGGCAAGAGAGCCGGCGCTGTGGCCCTCTGGGCCGGCGTCCACTTAGGAGATTTCAAATGAAACCTTTCCGATGTTTGGTCTGAGCTGGACGACGAGATACCGTTCTAGGCCCTTGCAATCCCAAGGGTAGTACCCTACATTGAGATTGTAACCGAATGAGGTTTTTATGAAATCCGAACAATCCTACTTCGAATACCTGATGTCCCCCGAGCGGAAGCCCAGCTACGTGGTCTACGCAGTGGGATCGACCGTCGAGAAAAAGAGCTACAAGCGCAAGAGCGACGCCATGCGGCTCGCCGCCAAGCTGAACGCTCGGTCCTTCTCGGCCACAGAGTTGAATGACCTTCAGCCTGACTACGCCGTGGCCGAGCGGCTGGAATACGAGTTTGAGGTAGTCTACGACCGGCAGGTCGAAAACCTGCGGTTTGGTGGCAAGGTGTGGGAGAAGTCCAACCTGCCCTACTACCTTTCGGTCTCGTCCAATACCTACTGGGAATCCTGATGAACGATCTGGGAGACTGGTCATGACCATCGACCCTGTGAAAGTCCTGACGGCGTTCTTCGTCAACAGCTACGATCCGGCATCGAAAAATGCGTTCGATGCCGGCGCACACCAAGCTGCCGCCCAGCTGGCCAAAGAGCTGGATGTGGAATTTGGCGCAGACGGCGACACCATAGAAATGGCGCTGCGCGAGACCTTCAAGGGGAACTGATCATGCTGTCCGAAAAACGAAAAGCCGATCGCGAGGTGATGGCCAAGGCCGTCCACGACTTGTGGCTCAAGGATGCCGGCCCTGACTTCACGGCCAAGATCGAGGGGCACACCGACGATTTCTTCCTCGGCAAAGATGCTATGATGATCACGTTGAACGGCCCGCGTGGCGTCCGACTGGGGATCGACTTCGATCGCCGCTCGCCGCAGCCCGGCGTGTTTGTACTGTCGTGGAACATCCGGCTTTCAACGGCCCTGTTCTCGACTGCCTTCGGTGATCCGAACCGCTGGCATTTCCAGAAATCGACCGACGTGGCCTACGGCTTCGATTCGCTCTGTGCGGTACTGGCCAAGCGAAAAGCCCAGCTGGCGAGCGGGGAGGCGTTCCAAGATGCCCCGAGGGCCTGACCATACCGACGCGGCCGAGTGGCCCGTCGTCCTGACGCCGGCCGAGCGAGTCGCCATCCGACAGGGGCTGGCCTTTCTGCGGCGCAAGCTGGAAAAGCGGCTGGCGAACTTCGATCGCAAAGGCTTCCAGCCCGAGCCCGGTAAGGAACATGTTGCGGTCGGGAGGATCAGGACCATCGATGGGTTGATCGAGCGCATACCACGCACGGAACCATTGACGGCCGATGGGTAGTACCCATATCCTGTCGACCTGAAACCGAACGAGGTGCATCACCCCATGACCCAATACACTGCTGCCCAGCTGGAAGAGATCAGCAAGCTGGTCGACGAGATCGGCCTCAAGAAAGCCGAACTGGCCCAGCCGCTGGAAGAGTTGGCCGCGCTGGAGGATAAGCTCAAGCGCTACGGGGCCGGCAAGTACTCGGGCGATTTCTACGACGCCACCGTGTCGGTGTTCGATCGCCTGATCATGGCCAAGGACAAAGTCCTCGCCAAGCTCAAGCGCCTCGGGCTGAACGAGCCCGAGAAGTGGTACAAGGAAAACTGCAGCGCGACCGTCGTCACCCAGCTGCGCTGCACGGCCAAGCAGAAGGCCCGCGCCGAGCGCAGCACCATCGAGGCACCTCAGCTGGCCGCCTGATCGCCATTTGCCAGCGCCCGGGACGGCTCACACCAACCTCAACGTATCTCCCCCGAGGAGTAGTAGTCGTCCCGGTACTTTATTCCCCTGAAACGAAAAAACCCCCGGCCGATGCCGGGGGTTTCTGCTTCCGTAGCTAGGGATCGGGCCTCAAGGCTTATTGAAGCCGTTCTGTATGACATGCTCCTTGTTGCCATCGAGAATGCTTAGAGTCCTCACCTCGGTCGCTGGGGCGACCAAGTCCATCACGTTAGAACTGTCGAAGAAAACAATGAGAAGCTTGGTGCGGTAGTAGAGGTTGATGTGGAAGAAAGAGACTTGGAGTAGATGGGACCAGTTAGCACTCCTGCGCTCCCTAAACGTTCCGAAACGCTCGTATTTGACCGGATATCCGATCAAATCCACCGCCTCGTTGTAGGTCGTTTTGGCCGGCACCAGTTCGTCGGCCGCATCGATGTTGAAGGAATGGCCGAACGAGCGGATGTCGAGCCCCCAGCCAACTACGGAAGCTACAACGACGAAGGCGGCAAGGGCGATCCAGAACCTGCGTTTCATGATCGTCACTTTTGATCGATGATGCCCGACGTTACGCCATGCTGGCTCACGATCCGCACCATCACATCGTTCTTGTCGAACTGGATAGCCAAGGTATTACCGTGGCCCCCATTTACGAAGGGAACGATGGGCATGACCGTCGCATGAGTGTATTGCCACACCACGACCTTGCCACCTTCACCAGTCGCCCCATAGCCAGTCGGTTGGCCGATGATCTGCCGGGCCTCAGTCAGCGTGGTCCTGCCGGGCACCAGTTGCTCGGCCTTGTCCGCATGGAACTCGTTTCCGCTTCGGGCCGTACAGCCGGTGATCGCCAGCGCGGCCAGCCCGGCAAGTAGAAATCTGCGTCTCATTTAGTTGACCTCCTTGGTAAGGGTACTACCCTTACCCAAGGGTAGGTACGGTAGTACCCTATTTCAAGAGGGTCTTAACTGCAAATTGCATCATAGCGGGCATTTACCCGCTTGATGCGCAGCACCGTGTCGGCCCGGTCGGCGGCCGGGTCGGCCTCGCCATACTCCCTGCCCTTGGCCAGTCGCCCGCCGTGAAAGGGGATGGGGAACTCAGGACGCAGGGCCTCGCAGATGCCCCGAGCGGCTTCCGTAGCTGGCGGCCCGGGCGGGACGAAGGGCTCGTGACTGACCCCACCCGTGTTGACCGTGCAAGCGCTAAGCATCGAGATCGTTAGGATCACGCTTGATGACAGGGCGAGCATTTTCCTGCTCGACTTTCTTGGCTGCCTCATTGGCATCGTGGACCTCCCTCAGCCCAACATCCTCGGGCTTGGCCGCCGGCTTGCGCTGGAGCCCAAATAGCCCGAGGACGAGATCGATTAACCAGTCGAGCATGAGCTTACTACTTGCTGAGCGCTGCCATGCGGAGCTGCAGCCGCGCCTCGCCCACATTCATGGTCGTGCCGTTGCGGATGGCCGCCGTGCGGCTTGCCTGCGGCAGGATCAGGTTGACCGCCGCCTCGATCACCGGCAGCAGCACGGCAATGGCCGTGATCGCCGTACTGATCGGCGGTGGGATCAACGCGAGCACAGCCGGGGTGATGGCCCCGAAGAACTGGTTCACGTAGCCCTCGATGTTCTGCACGTCGCTTGTGATCGAGGACTTGGTCGCGGTGTAGTTGAGCATGGCCGCCGCTTCGGCCTGCACGCCCTTCACGACATCCGAGACCGTGTTCATGACGGCCGGCGTCAGCGCCGGGATGTTGAGCATGCCGAGCTGCGTCTGAATTCCGGCCAAGCCATCGGCCAGAATCTTGGCATCCAAGGCCGCGTTCTTCATGTTGGTGTCGAGCGTGGTGGCGCACGCTGTCAGCGCTGTCGTGGCAAGCAAGCCTGCCACCAAGGTACGACGATTCATATCCTATCTCCTGTGTTGATCGTTAGGCCGTGCCGGCCTTCTTCTCGGCGTCAGTAATGCTGCCGATTGGGTTCCGTCGACGACGCGGCCGACGATTGTTTGCCTGCTGCTTGCGTGTCGCCCAACGTACGTTGCCGGGCTCATAATTCCCGTCATTGTTGATGCGATCGAGCGTATGCTTAGTAGTAGGTGGGTCGCCTACGTCAGCATAGAAATTCTCAAAAGAATTACGCCAGCGATCACATACAGTAATACCTCTGCCTCCATAGTTTCCAAAACTATGAAACTTAGGATTGGTACAACGCTGAATCACTCCAGCCCAGCAACGGTAAATCCTGCTCCAAGACATTCCATGCGTTTGAGTGAACTTGCCAATTTGATTAGAGCAAGTTCTGCACTTGGTGCTCATGCCATTTCTCAGATTCGGCGCTGTGACTATTTTCTTCACACCGCAACAGCAGCGACACAGCCAACTACGATCATGACTGTGCCTAAGCACGATCCACCAACCATATCTTTGGCCGGTCAAATTAATCCATTCAGGCATCAAGCAGCAGTACCAGCTTTCAGCTCAGCATCGCTACCAAAAACCCGGAGTGCCCAGTAGTCGCTGCCGAATTGTGGATTGGCGATATAGTTCCATGGGATCAGGCAGCTGCCGTTCTTGCCCCATGCCGGGCCCCAGCTGTTGCGCACGTGTGCGCCCTCCTGATCGTAGCCGTAGACACACATACAGTGGCCGCCCATCAGGTCCTCGCCTTTCTGCGGCAGAGGCACGACGCCACTCTCGGCAGTCTGAGGGGATTCAAAGCTCTCGTAGATCGAGATACCGATCACCAGCGGATAGCCCGAGGCGATCACCTGCTTGATCGCGTTCTGGTCGACGCTCACGCGGTAGTAGTCGAGCACCTTGTACTGAAGCGCATCGATGTACGCCTCAGGCGTCGGCTTGTTGAACATCGTCTTGGGATCGTAGGGCCACAGCTCGTCGCTACAGATGCCGTACTTGTTCATCGCCTTGATGGCGTTTCGTATCTGGGCCCCGCTATCCGACTTGATGGTGCCTTCCAACCAACGTGCGTTGAAGTACTGGAAGTTCATCGACATGGCGAAGTCGTAGGTGGTGTGGCGCTTGTTGATCAGGATGTGCGCGCCACATCCCGGCCCATGCGCCGTGCAGCTGCCTTCGATGCCTTGATCGAGCGCCGGGCCAAGCCATTGCTCCTGCTCGGTCATCACGTCGGGAAGGTGCGCAGCCTTGAACAGCTGAGGATGGTCTGCCGCTTGCCAGTCGTTGAGCAGGTCCTTCACGTCGCGCAAGCATCCGTAGCTGCGCTTCACGCCATCGAAAGGCATACCATTCTCCTCAAAAGTAGAATTTCCAGCCGACGATCTGCGTCGGCTCGCCGTTCAGTGAGCCTGATGGGTAGACACCTCGCGCTGGCACAGCGATGCCGTAGGGAACTCCCTTCAAGCAGCCGCTGAGGGCCAGCGCGAGGATGATGCTACTGAGCAGGTTGAGCGGAAGGCGCGGGCTCGACATGCTTGACGGCGGGATCATTCGCCAGCTGCTGGACAGCCGGCGCTGCCGTTTTCATGTCGACCACGACGGTCGTACCTGTCACGTCCTTCATGTTGTCGACCTTGGCCGCATCGGTGTGCTGCAGGGCCTTCCATGCCGCGAGCGCGATGGCGACGATCAGCATGGCGATGCCCGGCACCGCCTTGGACCAGTCATCGGACGTGACAATGCCGTTGTTGACCAACCAAGCGCCTACCGTGCCTAGCACGGACATGACCACCGAAGTGGCAACTGACTTGACGATATCGTTATTCATTTTAACTTCCTTTTGGAGGGGGTAGTACTCTACGCTTGATGCGCCATGGCGTTCTGCATGATGCCCCAGTAGGTGATGTATTCCTCGACCGTCGCCGCGCCGGCTGGCGTGTTGTAAAATTTTTTGTAGTAGGCGGCCTGCGCTGGGAGATCACCGGCCGCTGGCAGCGGGTCGGGTTGACGGTAATAGTCGATGCGAGCAAGCGCGCAGGCGAGATATAGATTGCCAACCAGCTGATCGTTCCAGTTCTGGCCAGTCACAAACTTCATGACCGAGGCCTTGATGTCCGCCTTGGTGTTCAACCAAGTCCAGTTGTAGGTCGCGGTCGCTGGCTCCATCTGCCACAGCCCGAGCGCCGGTCCGCCACCGTACTGGTGCAGCGCTTCGAAGCGGCTCTCCTGCATCGCCGTGCCCATCAGCAATTCGCACGCGGCCACGCCATTGGTCGGCCGATCGGACGGCAGGTCGAGCGTGCGCAGCACCGGCATGATGATGAGATCGCGAACCTGCTTGATGTTGAGCATGACTATCCCCCGAGGTTGGCACCCATTCGAATTGCAAGGCCGACCGCCGACACTTGGTTCAAGGATGTATAGGCACCGTTGGCCAGTCCCATGGCACCGAGGTCACGCACGTCAGAGATATCCGTCGTGCCGATCGAGGTCTGGGAGCTGGTCATGAAAATCATCGCACAGGGTAGTTGCCCGGCAGGCAGCGCGGGCGGGGACGGCGTCGCGGCCTGCACACCCTCCACCCAGTTGATGAGCCCGGTCAGCGCATTGACCGTCACTAGATCGATGCGGCTGTTGGCTGATGGGGCTGGTAAGGTCACAGTCAGCACCGTGCCGGTACCGGGTCCCGACGCGTTGGCACTCAGCTGAATCGAGGTGCTGCTGAGGATTGCCGCCACTGTGGTGTTTGATGGGATGTTCGTGCCTGCGATGTTCATGCCGACGAACACACCCTGCGTGCTCGGCAGGTTGGTCACTGTCGAGGAGGCGTTCGTGGTATTACCCGTGGTGCGTGTCCCAACCGGCTGGCAAATCCAGATGTATGCGCCCGTCACCGTGGCCGTGGCGTTCTGGCTGAGCGTGATCGAGGTCGCGGTGACCGCCGTCACGATCGTGTTGAACGGCACGCAAGGCGCAAAGCCTGTGCTCTGGATGGTGACGCCGGTCGCGGTCGCGGTCGCGTTATTGCTGATCGTGACCGACGCACCGATTGCTGTGATCGTCGTGCCGGCCGGGATGCCCGGGCCATAGATCGACTGGCCAACGAACAGGCCTGTGGTCGAGCTGGGCGAAGAGAGTGAGTTGGAACCATTGGTCGTGTTGGCAGTGAAGGTGACCGCCGTGAAGGTGAAGATCACGGCCATCATGCCGACCAAGATGCCGGTCGTGTTCTGGACGCTCGATACTGACGCGCTGGCGTTGGCGGTATTACCCGTGGTGCGCGCGCCGAACTCTGACAGCGACGTGCCGTTGTAGAAATGGCCCGGCCCGACCATCATGCTCATGGACGCCGTGAACTGGCCCGGCCATGTCATCGGCATGTAGTTGCCGCCGACGCGTCCCATCGCCGTGACCGCCGCATCGATATTGACGCCGTAGGTCGTCGGGTCCTGAACCGACTTCTTGGTGAAGAAGAGGTTTGGAAGCGGAGTAATACCCTGAGCAGTCGCCATGTTTACTGTCCTGTGATCTGCAGATTGACGGTGCCGCCGACATCGACGCCCGAAGTGTTCCAGACATGCACCGTGCACTGCGTCGTGGTGATCGAGACAACAGACGCGAAGAGCGCGGTGCCCGCCTCCACCGTGGCAGTGACGAAAGGTTTCGTGACGTAGGAGCGGCCGAAGGACACCGTCGTGCCGCCCGGCGCAATCGCGATGTTCTGCGAGTCGACTTCCGAGGTGACCTCGTTGATCGATGGCAGGAACTGGGTGATCACCGACACCTGATCTTGCACGATCGGCTGATAGAGCAGCATCGTGCGCACGTAGCGCGCCGTCACACTGCCGATGGTCCAAGGCTGAAAGACATCGCTGTCGCTGCCGATGCTGGTCCATGCATCGACTCCGTAGCTGATGCCTGTGCCGGCCGTGCCGCCTTGCAGCGGACCCTGCACCTCGCTCGACGTGAAGAAGATGCGCAGCTGCAGGTCGAGGCCGGCATCGACCGTGGGCGGCATATAGTAGGCAAGCGGCGTGACATTGGGCACGAAGTCATCACCATAGGGCTCGAAGCCGGTCGAGTTGTGGGTCGGCTGCGATGCGCCCGTGAACACGTTGATGGACTGCGTCCAGTTGGTGCCGATGTTGATCGGCGTACCGTTTTGCTGCGTCTCGGTCCCGGTAGTGGTCGAAAGGTAGATGTTGTAGCCCGTCGCGTTGTTGTAGGCGGGCGGACTCGTGACCTGCACGGCATGGCCCGAGGTGATGGCGATGCTGGACTCGTTCGACGGCAACGTTTCCCCGAACGCCGTGACATAGGTGATCTTGCAGAACACCGTGGCGGCGAAGGCGAGGCCGCTGGCTACGGAAGCAAGCGTAGGCGTCGGCGGAGAGGCCAGTGCAGGATAGCCGCCGACCGGGATTGTGCCGTGCGGGATCAGGGAGCTGAAGCCGTCATGCGCAAAGCCCGCCGTCATGCCTTCCCAAGCCGGCGACTGCTCGACGTTGGAGACGTTGTTGGTGTTGTTCTGGACCGTGAGGTCGGCCGTCGTCATCAGGGGCGACAGGCCGTTGGTCGTGCCCGGGGTATTGGCGATGTTGGCCGCCCGGATGGCAAACGTCCATGTGCCGGGGGGCACATCGGCATTCGTCATTTCGGTACCATCGCCGCCCTGAGCGATGGTCAGCATGGTGAACTGCGACCAGTCGGTAGTACCTTGTGGAGCAAAGCCGATGTAGTAGCCCGACAGAGCGATCAGCGGGTAGTTGACCGCGTTCCACTTGAAGGTGACCGCCGTATTGAACTGCTGGACGATGAAGCCCGTGACGTTAGGCGGTAGCGGCGGCTGAGGCACGACCAGCGGATAGGCCGTGACGGACGCGATGTTCTGCTCGCCAGCCCCGAAGGTGTTGAAGCTGGTGAACTTCATATAGATCGTCTGGCCGATCTGGTTGGGCGTGTACGGCACCCGGAAGATCGAATTGACATCGATGCGGATGAAGGGCGATCCGACCGGATGAGAGACGATGTTGGTGTTGAGCTGTCCGCGCCGTAGATAGGTGCCGAGCGTATAGATATTGGCCCCGATCAAGCTCGCCGATTCGTAGGAGATGTACTCATCTCCATTGGAACCTCTGATCAGACACAGGGTGTTGAGAAGATCGGCATCGCTTTGCGTGCCGCTGGCCAGCTGGCCATTCGACGACGTGAGGTTGACGGTGACGCTGTCGCTGGTGTCAGGATCGCTGTTAACCGGCAGGAGGGTAGTGGTCAGGCCTGTGCGCGCCGGCACGTTGATCTGGCCGATGTACTTATAGGTCGCGTTGTCGGTGCTGGCGAAAGCGTGAGCCCCACCCCAGTTCTGGCTCGCGCTGCCCGAGACCGCAACCCACATCTCAAGGCCTTGGATTTGCGCGTAGCCAACTGGCGCAGCAAAGACGATCGGGGTGTTGACCGAGCCCGGGTCTTGTCCCGTGTTGATCTGGGTGCCTGAGCCGGTCTGAAATGTGAAGAGCGGAGCCTGCGTGACACCGAGCGGGAACTCGACAGCGATCATGCTGAGCGTGCCATCGTCGTTCTCGGTGACCTCGGTGATCTGAACAGGCTGAGCCGTGACGGCTGAGTTGTTGCTGTCGGTCAGCGTGATCAGGTCCATCACGTCGAGCAGGCAGTACCGCTCATCGACGGTGTAGCTGTACTGGTTGCGAACCTGCTGGCCCTGCACCATGAACGCGGCAGAGTTATAGGCCGCTGCAGCGTTGCAGAAGTAATGGGTCGTCAATGACTGAGGGGGCCGCAAGCCGAATACGTCGATGTTCGCCTGATCCTTGGCTTCAGCAATGGCCGGCGCGTACTGGTTGCCCAGACGATCCAACCACTCCAGACGGAAATCATTGATCTGATCGGACTGACGCGAGCGCGTCATGATCAAGGGATCGGTACTACTTTGCCCGGACTGGCTCGCCGTGTGCCCTTGCTGATTGACGAAATCATCGTCCGTTAGATTGTAGAGCGGCGTGGCCGGGGCAGCCCACGTGTAGCCATTCCCAGATGCATTCGAAAAGGCCATCGGCTTGAAGTAGAGAAAGCCGGATGAGTAGACCGGGATGACGTGCAAGGCGTTGCACAGGTCATCGAGAATGGATGAGGTAGTAGTCTGGGAGTCGTAGTAGCAGCTAACCCACATGCTGGTGGCGTAAGCCCACACACTCAATTCCGCCAAGCCAGTGTTGTACGCGTAGCGGATTGACACGGTATTACCCGCGTCCGCTGCCGCAAAGGTGTAGACCCCCGTCGTATCGTTGAACGAGTACTGGCCGGTCGCGGGTGAACTGGCAACGCAGGTCATCAGCTGACCTGTCGTCGTGTTCTTCACATTGACGTTGTAGGCATAGGCGAGGCTGTACTTCGTGGTGACCTGATGAGCGCCGCCGGGAATGGTGGCCGAATCCGTTTGTAGAGCCGGGGCACCAAGATGCGCTGCCGGGTACCCTGCGCCCCAAACCGGATTGCAAAGAAGGTCGGCCACAGCCATCGCCGGGTCGGCATCGTAGGCGGTATTCGGATTGGTGAAGCCGGTCGCCCAGCCGTTGTTGACGATGACGGTGTAGGCATCATAGAGGCCGTAGCCCTGCACCATGCCCTGCTTGATCAGCGCGCCCCACGCATAGGTGTACTCGCCAAAGCCGTCCGTGATCGTGCCGATGTTGGAATAGAAAGCGAGACCTGAGTGAACACTCGATGTCTCGAAATTCATGTTGGGAATGTTGGGCGACGAGCCGAGGAAAAAGCTGGTATTCGACACGTAGGCTAGGCCGGAATAGGCCTCAGAACTCCAGAAGTAGTTGTTGGGGATCGTGCCTGAAGCAGGAGCCCAATAGACATTGGTCCCGTTGTTGTAGCTGCTATCGTCCTGCCAAACGCGAAAGACATTGTTGATCCGGCCTTCGCACAGACCAAAGGCGACGTTGGCATAGTAATTGTAGCCCTGCAGCGTGACCTGTCCGCCGCCAGCGCCACCAAAGCCCTTGCCACCACCGCCACCGCCACTGTTGGAGTACTGGCCGTAGGAGACGAGTCCGTTTATCTCGATCAAGTTGCCGGCATGGCGCGTTGAGCCGATCAGGATCGGGATCGGGATGCCGTAGACCGACGACTGGATATCGATGCCAGTCGCTTGAACGGGCTGCTGGCTATCCTGCGACCCAGACTGGGCTCCGCCGCCGCCAAACAGGGATGTGACGAAGGACATACGGTACTACTCCACCCAGCGCTTGTAGGTGAACACTTTGGTCTCGCGACTTTTGAGATCGCTGAAATTGTAGTTCACCCGGGCCACGCCCACGTTGACCTGCGAGTGAAGGAGATTGGGGAAATCGACCACCAGCGCGCCGTGGCTGAACACGCGTCCGATCTTGAACAACAGGATGTCGGCCGGCTCGGGCTTGCGCTCAACTACGGAAGGCCGCTCGACGCAAGCCTCAAGCACACCCTCCAAGTACTTCTCGGCATCTCGATGGAGATGCCAGTCCTTGTGGTAGAAGCCGATCGCCGGCAGCTCCCCGGGGAGCCGGGCATCGACGAACGAGCCCTTGAGGAAGGTGACGCAATCGCATCCACCGTTCCGGACCATCGCCATGTGATGGTAGGGCGTGCCCAGCCAGCCGAGCGCGCTCCCAACTACGGAAGCACGTTCATTGGCGATCTCTTCGGGGGTCAGCATCAGGTAACCGTGGCCGGTAGCGGGATCAGCCGTTCAGCTCGATACCGCAGCGTGTTGTTGAACTTGGGACAGCCATCAGCGCCCAACGTCTTGTCGCAGCCGTAGATCATCTGGAGCGCGGTGCCTGTCGTAGGGGCACTGGGAAAGGGCGTGAGCAGAGCAATCAGGCTGGTGGGCGAGCCTTGGTTGACGTAGCCGATCGTGGCCTGCAGGCCCGTCATCGGCCCGCTCCAGATGATGACCTTGCCCCAGTTGAAGGCATTGCCAGTCCATGTGGTCGTGATGTTGGCGTTGATGAATGCTGAGTTGCTTCCGGCCTGCACGGTCGCCGCAAAAGAATAGGGACCACCCGGCTGGATGTTGACGCCACAGGCGAAATCACCAAGGTTGTTGCGGCACGCCGACTGATAGACGTTGCGCGGCAGCTGGAGGTTCAGCAACTCAAGGAAGGACGCCGCATTCAGCACGAGCATGCTGCGGCCCATGTCGATCGTCGTCATGCGACCGACGAAGTAACGCACGGTGCCGGCACGGGTGTCCCCGAAGGTGCTCATGAACACCTTCTCCATCATCACCGTCACGCCATCGAGGTAGCCGTACTTGACGGCAGTTTGCCATGAGACGCCGAAAATCTGCGACGAGCCGGGAACGACAACGAAAGAAAGCGTGTCCGCTTCGGTGCCGCCCTTCCAATGAATCTTGCCCTTCTGGTCCTTGCGATCGAAGTAAGGGCCTGTGAAGCCGCCGCAGGAATAGGTGAAGCCGTTGGCGACGATATCCTGATCGGCCGATGTGTAGCGCAGCACGGTACTACCCATGTTGCCGCCTGACATCGTATAGAGATCGGCTTGATAGAACTCACGAGAGGCAAGGATTGCCTGAAGTTCAGGAGAAGCTGGCTTCATACTATGGCCCTGTAGGTGGCTTCCAAGATGCCCTCGGGGACATCCTGCCTGCCCATGAACGACGCGATGATCGGATAGCTGGCATTGGAGGGATACTCGCAACGCTCCTCGACCAGCCGAAAGGCCTCGTCCTTGGTGGGCGCGGCAACGCGCGCCGAGACCCAGCCACAGCGCGTATCGGGAAAGATGAATGACCAAAGGTTCATATGCGGATGCTCTGGAATTGCAGGCTTTTGACAGCCCAGCGCCCTGAGTAGGGATTTTCGAAGGGAGCCTGATCGGCCATAAAGCGACAGGGAAAGTAGTAGGTGTAGGTGATGGCCACCACGACCGCCGCCGCTGGCGGAGTGTTGAAGATGAGGCAGCCCGGGCCATTGGTGTTGGTCGTGCCCCAGTTCGTGATGGTGTAGGTCCCGCCCGATTGAATGGTGCCGTTCAGCTTGACGTTGGTCACAACGTTGGGAGCTTGGATGCGCTCGACGAACCCGCCAAAGGTCCGAAGCAGTGGGAACACGGTTTGCGAACCAGTCCCTGAGCCTACAGCTTGGTCGGTGACACTGTTGTCGTCTGAGTCGGTGAAGAGAAATGACTGGAACGAGCCGCCCACCGCTTCGTAAAAGTTGAAGAGCGTTTGAAGCTCGGTGTAGGCCGTGCCGTTGACTGTGCCCTGCCGCAAGACGTTGTGATCGACCTTCCACACGTAGAGCGGATAAACCCAGTCCGCTTGCGTGATGAGCTTGCCGCTGAGCGCGATCTGCAAGCGCGTGCTCCACATCGCCGTGCGCGAAATCGGCCATGCGCGGCCCGGCAGGGAAGGAAAGACGCTGGTGGTCATTTCAAGCTCCTGAACACGAGCTTGCTGACCGCGTAGTAGCCCTGCAGCGACTTGACGAACTCACAGAGGTCCGCCGTGAAGAGGCAGGGGAAGTAATAGGTGAAGGTCGAGGTGATCGCCACACCGTTGCCCGGGGCCGAATTGAAGATGATCTTGCCCGGTCCGTTGGTGTTGCCCGTTGCCCAGCTGGTGATGGTGTAGCTGCCCCCCGATTGCACGACGCCGTTCAGCTTGACGTTGGTCACGACGTTGGGGGCGAAGATCGGCATCACGGGCCCACCAACACCAAATTGCCGCTGCAGCTGGAATACGGTTTGCGAACCAGTACCCGAGCCGATCGCCTGATCAGTGACGCTGTTATCGAGGATGTCCTGATAAAGGAACGAGTCGTAGCCGCCTTGTCGGTTATTGTAGAAGCCTAGCAGGCTCGACATCTCAGTCTGGGTCACCCCAGCTACGGAACCCTGCCGCAGAACGTTGAACGCCAGCGTCCATTCGTAGATCGGGTAGGACCAGCGCGAGGTCGACACCTCCTTGCCGGAAATGTTGTACTGCTTGTCGGTGCTCCAGATGGTGGCGCGCTGCGTTTGGAAAGCCTGCCCGGGGTAGGAGAGGTTGGGAAAGACTTGCGTCGACATTTAGAACCTGCGGCCCTGCCCTGCCGCCGTTGCCACCTGAGTACTACCGTTGCGGCCGATCACACCCATGGCGCGCGCCAGCGATTGCGGATTGGCCTGCAGGAAGGTCTGCAGGCTGCGCGAGTCCATCGCATTGATGGTGACGGCGATCGTGCCCCCGCCACTGCCACCACCGCCACCGACCGGCGTGCTCGGGCCCGACGAGCCATTGCTTCCGTAGTTGAGGCCCGCACCGCTGCGCAGCGCCTCGGCATGGGCAGCCGGAATGATCATCTCGCCCTTGTGGACGATCGCATGCATGTCGTTAGGGATGGACCACGCACCAGTCGCAAGGCCCGGAGGCTTGGTCGCCATAACGATGGTCAGGGCTTCGATTGCAAACTGAAGGCCTACCATCTCAGCGGCAAGCGCGATGTTCGAAGCTTCCAACGAAATGTTGGTACCAACTTGTGCAGTAGTAGTTGTGGTCAGGCCGAGCATTCCGGCAATCCATTGAACCGCCCCGACTATCTGCTGAAGAATGCCGCCTGTATTGGCGATCGTGCCGATCGTGTTGTTGCCAGTCGCAGTAGCAAGGGTCTTGGTAGCCGCTGTTCCTGCGTTAACGGCTGTAGTCAGCTGCTTCTCGCTAGAAGAGGCCCCGCCGCCAGCTGCACCTCCCCCAGCGCCACCGCCACCGACCAACCCACCGATCGCGCTACCGATACCGCTTAACGCGTTGAACGGGTTGCCGATGTTCACCGTGCCGCCACTCAACGTCATCAGGGCTTTAAACGCGAGCCACTTGATGGTCATCTGGGCGATCTGGGTGATGAAGCTGATGGCCATGTTTTTGAAGAAGTTCTGCATGGCCTTTTCCCAAGTCTGGGTGCCCTGCAGGACGCCATTCAGCATCGTGTTGATCTGCTGATCGATGTAGTTGAAAGCATCGACCCAGACCTTGGAAGCATTCTTCAGATGATCAGCGTCGAGCTTGTCCCTCTGACGAAGCTCATCTTTCCACTTCTCGGTATCCTTTGCGCCCTGACTCTCCAAAAAGGCGCTGTAGGTAGCATGGGCAGCTCTGGATTTTTCATACCACTCGGATTCAGAAATCTGCTTGGCATCCAGCTGCTCTTTGAAGTTAGCGAGATCGCGATCGAGCGCTTTCTTCGCCTCTTCAATGGCTTTGTTGGCGTTGGCTTTCTTCAGCTCGAAAATCTGAGATTCGAGTCCAAATTGCAGATCGCGCACCGACCTAGCAGCCTGCTCCTGCGTCTGACCTGACGCGATGTACTGAGCCGTGATCTGCTTCAGGTTGGATTGGACAAAGGCAAGCTTGCTTTCCCAATAGGCCTGCTCGGTCTGCTTGGCCTTATCGAAGAAATCGTTGTTGTCGATCTGCTGTTGCTGAAGGGCTTCCTTCCACTCCTTCATGAACTCAGGAGCCGGATGATGCTTGCCGCCACCACCCGTAGTAATACCCGGAGGCTGACGCTTACCATCGTCTTTTTTGCCTTCCGGCTTTTCCTTGGGATGATGATTTGCAGTATTGGCGGCTTCGATCGAATCGAGAATACCTAGAACATACTGTCCATAGTCGTCCCAAGCTTTCTTTTCGTCATCGAGCTGCTTTTTGCGAATGGCTTCCAAACGATCGACGTGAAGCTTTGACAGAATCTCGATCCTGTCCTGAGACTCCTTGATAACCTTCTCTATTTCCGCAGCTGTATTTTTATGTGTGATCAAATCTGCTTGAGCAGCTAGTTCCCGCTGACCCTTCAACAGTTCGATCTTAGTGGTTAGATCGTCGATCTCCTTTTTTTCCGATGAAGTTTCAAAGAGCTTGTTCTCTTTGGACTCCTCCTTAACTCGCGTCAGCCATGCGCCCAAATCTTTAACTGCTGCCGTGATCCAAGCGATTTCCTTGGCTGTATCACGAGCCATGGTTGAGACATCGGCCAAGAAGCCCGTGAAATTAAGGAGCGCTCCTGCATCAAACGTGCCCATAAGCTCGACCATCGTCTGGTCGAACTTGACGATCTGCTGCCAAAGTGTCGTGAAAGCAGAAGAGAGGTTTACGACATCCGGGGAGTAGTTGATGAAATTGGCAATGGCTTCGCTTCCTGAGCGCAGCCACAAAACAATGTCAGTGAGTGTAGTAAAGAACAGGTCCAATGCTGGTTTGAGCACCATAAAGATGCTTTCCCCCAGACCTCGGGTACTAGTCCAAAAGGTATTAAGTTTTTCTCCTGAATCGGACATTGCTTTGGCGGTCCGTTCGCCAAAGATGGTGCCCATCTCCTTAGCCGTTTCATTAACTTTGGCCACTTCCTCATCGGTCTTGAGGAGATAGGGAATATTTTGCGCCAACGAGAGGCCGAAGATGCGTTGAAAGTTGGCGAGCTTGTTTGCGCCATCGGCATTGTCCTGCCATGCCTTGCGCATGATTTCGAGCAACGCCTTGCCATCATTCAGCTTGCTCTTGACCTCGTCCATATTGACGCCGAGGTTCGACAACGCCTTGGCCTGCACAGATGAGCTATTAGTCGCCGCCAAGGACAGATCACGCTGAAGGACAATCAACTGACGAGCACTGAGCCCACCTTCGATGCCCATGATCTTGTAAGCAGTCTGCAGCTCGGTCACCGCCTCTACGGTAGTACCCAACTGAGCGGCCATCTCAAGGGCCTGATCACCGAGCTTGGCGAAATGCTCAGTAAACTCAACGATCGCTGCGAAGCTGAAGGCCTCAACAATCTTTTCTCGCAAACTATCTAGGTTTTTCTCAACCTCTTTCATTTGCGCAGCCATCTGCTTGATGGCTTCAGCGGACTCCTTGGCCTTCTGCTTCAGGTCCTCATTGTCGGCCGTAATCTTGGCCTGCATCTCATTGTCGTCAGCCATTGCCCCAAATCCCCATTGATCCGGTCAACTGGCCCGATGCGCCGAACTCAGAAATGAAAGCATCGGCACCCGAAGGTGCCGAACCGTGAGACTTATGGGAGGGCTTCATGGCCCCGAAATAAACTGCGACGAGATACCCAGTCACATACAAGGGCGGTACTTCCTCTTCGGATTCCATCAGTGCAACGAAGCGATCGTAGGTTAGCTCATCCTCCCATTGTTCCCAGCTGCCGCCGATCGAGCGCAGGACGCGCACGATCCATTTGTCAAAGTTCAGGTCCCTCAGTGCGTCGAGGGGGTCACCGCTGCTGGCCCCTCTACTGAGGGGCTGGCTTCCCCCGGCGCACCTTCCTTGGACCTCAGCAGCCCGGTCATGTTCATGACCATCGGCAGCGCGCTGAACAGCTCCATCATGGTGGCGTCGAGGTTGAGGAAATCATCCTTGGTCATGTTGGGGTGTGTGCGCACCAAGGTGCCGTGAATTGCCGTAATCAGGAAATCGAACTGAGCCTCGGTCAGCTGCAGCGACGACATCATCGCTTCAAACATATCGGGCGTCAGACCCTCACTGCCCAGCTTCAGTCGCTCGGCCGCCGCGACCATCGGGCCAAGCTCGCGCAGCAGGCCGGTGACAGCAGGAACAACGACGCGAAGCTGGCGAACGGAAAGCGGTTGAACGGGGTAGTCCCTGCCACCGAGGGTGATGACATTTACGGCTTCAGGCATCTGTTCTCCTTTGAGCGTGATATGGGCCAGCCCCAACTACGGAAGCTGGCCCCAGTGAGCGTTATCAATGACTACTCGGACATCGACCACTGCATGATCTGGCCCGAGGCGCTGAGGAATGCGGTGAAGTCCATCTCGGGGATCAGGTAGGCCGTGTTCTTCAGCTGCAGCGGAGCCTTGCTGATGCGAATGGCCGGCAGCGTGATGTTCATCTTCTTCACCACGCCCTGCACCGTGTAGGGGTTGCTGAAGTTCAGCTCGCAGACCGGACCAGTACCCATCAGGGCCTGCGTGACCGAGACTGAGTTTTGGTTGGTCGAGGACTGCATGTAGAAGAACGACAGCAGATTGGCGGCACCATCCGAGGTGTTGATCGTGTAGGTGCCAGTGCCCGACACACCCGGGACATACTGGCCCACGGTCGGCGCTGAGGCGACCGGCGTCAGGGCAATGCCAGTGGTGTTGTAGTAGACGCCGAGATCATCGGTGAAGGCCGCGCCACCAACTACCGTGTAGGTCGTGGTCGTGGTCGTCTTGGTCTCGTTGGTGATCATGTCGATGCCCGAGTTGGCCGTGGGCGCGATGCCGAAGAGCATGTTGCCCCACTGGGTCATCTGCAGTCGGCCGAACTTGATCTTGCCCGTGATGGTGCGCTCGCTGGGAGCCACGTCGACCGGGTCCTTGTACTGGCCCATCAGGGTGACCAGCTTCTGGTCGATATCCAGTTCCCATTCCTGCACGACACCGAAGAACGCGGGCTGGGTGTTGGACACATCCGTCCGCTTCCCGATCACGTACCCGACACCGAAATTGTACTGCGACATGCCTGTATCTCCTTTACGAAGGGATTAGAATTTTGAGCGGGATCACGGCGATGCCATCGCCATCGAGGTCGCCGGGAATGGTCAGAGTCCGCCCTTCAATCCAGCAGTGGCTGACCAGTCCGCCCAGCGTTTGCTTGCTTCCCATCAAAGGCGAGGGAGCAAGCGCCTTATCGACACTGTCCAAAATATCCTGCAGCTGCGTGTCCGGAACCGCGACCGACTGCGGAGCCCACGTGTAGATGAACATCGTCACGTCCATCGTGATAGAGGGCGGAAGGCCTTCGAAGTCGTTGTGGGTCCGCTCCTCGCCCGTCTTGACGAGGAACATCGCTGGCCGCGCGGCGTGGGGAACATCGTCCCACGTCTTGAACTTGCGGCTGGGCGCTGACTGCCACGGGGCAATGCCCTGAAAGAAACCGAGGGCTGCGTCGAGGATGTCGTTCCGGGTCTTGCCGTTGTTGAAGCTCATGAGTGGACCCTGAACGCGCGATTGACTGCTTCCTGAAGCTCAGACTTGATCGTCGGGATGTAGTTCTGGAACGCCGTCTTGAGCGGCGCGCGCGCCGGCATGTGCACGTCGTGCGCCGAGACCTTCTTGAAGAACACCTCGCGACCCTGCCACATGAAGTGGAGCGCCTTGGCGTTCTTGGCGGTGATCTCGGGAATGTGGATCGTACCGCCCAGCTCATGGATGCGGGCGTAGGGCACATCGGGCGAGTAGGTCACCGTGCCGACGATGCGGGAGTCGCCCTCCTCGTCGACATGCCACGCGATCGACCGGCGCAGCCGGCCGGTAACTACGGAAAGGGTGTGTGCGCCAGTCGGTCCCGACAGCTGTTCGGTCATCACCTTGGTGCGGAGATTGATCGACAGCGCGGTGATGGCCTGCTTGACCTGATCGTGGACCTGCTGCGGCAGGCTATCGATCTGAGCTACCAGCTCGCGATCACCGACGAGGGCGATTTTGATCTGCATGGCTCACACCGTCACCATGCGCTGGTACTGGTTGAGTACCAACGCGACATCGGCCGGCATCTTCTCGATGATGTAGCCGGTCGTGATCTGGCCTTGGGCCGAAACGGAGCGGAGCCCGATGTGGGTCCGGTATTTGTACTGCTCGCCCACCCACTTGCAGATCGCATAGTCGATGTCGGCCGGGATGTACGAATAGTAGAGATTGACCGCGCCTTGGGCCGTGTTGAACACGTAGGGCGTCTGATCGTCTGTAGGGGCGATATACTGGCCCACAGAGGGGGGTGTGGTGACTGGGGCCATGGCAGCCCCCGCCGCGTCGAGCACCTTCCAGTCGGCTGTAAACCGGCCTAGCGGCGAACTTGGCCACACCGTTCCGTCAGTCGGGGACGGCGTCTGGCTTTCGCCCTGAACGGCGTAGCCGGCCGTGTAGATCACCACGTTGGAGCCCGGGGCCGAGGAAAAGCAATTCCCAACTACGGATAGCCGCTGGGGCGCACCCGGGCCGAGCCCGTCCCATGGATCGAGCACATACCCTGCATTCCCCGGCGTCGTCTGGGCCGGGATCGAGGCGTTGCCGATCGTGACCGACTGGATGCTGAGCACAGGATAGCTCTGCAGCATCATGCTGGGCTGGTCGTAGCAGGTGCGCTGCTCGGTCACCGTGTGGACCAGAAAGCTGCTCCGGTTGATGTAGCTCAGCGCCATGCGTGACGCCGTGTTGATCAGGCCGATGATGGCGGCATCGACCGCCACGTTCTCCCCGCCCGAGGCATCGGGGGCCGTCCCATTCACCCACATCTGAACTGCGACCGGCGAAGTCAGCGCGGTCGGGATCAGTTTCGGTGCGGGAATGGCGTAGGTCGGCATCGGCTACGGATCAGCTCTTCTTGCCGGGGCGGCGGCGCTCTTGCTTCTCGCCGGGCTCGTCCTCGGTCTCGTCGACAGCCTCAGCTTCTGCTTCGCCTGCCTTGGCTTCCGTAGCTGGGGCAGCCGGCACCTCGGGGCTCTGCGCTGGCGCGGACTCGTCATCGGTGTGGCAGATGTAGAGGCCGTGGGCTTGGGCGTGATCGAGCTGATCCATCGGCACGACCCATGCACCATCGTCCTGCTTCTCGGCGAACGAGAACGAGATGGTGCTGTCGGCATGACGCATGCGCACGTGAGAGGCGGCGGCAGGAGGAGCTTCGATATCGGCCGGGGCTTTGGCGGACTCGTCCATTGTCGGTGATCCTTGTGATGGTGATGGGTAGTACTGGTGAGCGGGGAAAGAGAGGGAGACGAACCTCATCGCCTCCCTCCCTTCAGCAGTCAGCTAAGCGTTAAGATCGGCGCGCCGGGTATTAGCCGTTGCCGATGTTGTAGATGATGCCCGCAGCGAACGTGGCGTAGACCGCGAGGACTTCCTGCGAATAGACGCCGTAGAACTGCACGCGAGTCGTCTTGGGCCACACCTCGGCGTAGTAGTCCTGTCGGGTCTGGACGACCGCGACCTCAGGCACGTTGTTGGAGACGTACCAAGGCGGCAGGATTTCGGCGCGGCCGAGAATCGTGCCGGCCGGCATGTTCGGATGCACCTTGATGGGCATCTTCACGCCGCCGTCCGGGGTGTAGGGGTTGTAGTAGAACGAGATCACGCCCGAGGCCGTGATCTTGTACTCGGGCACGCCGCCGTCCGTGGCGTCGGTCGCGTAGCGCAGCAGCGGTGCGGACGCACCGTTCAGCACCTTGGCCGCGATGTTCTTCAGCTCTTGCGAGTTGACGTACATCACGGTGTTGCTGATGCGGTTGGTGTCCCACATCGTCTTGTTCATCGTGTCGATCTCGTTGATCGAGCCCTGACCGGACGAAGTCAGGACCGTGCCCGTGCCCGGCGTGCCGGTCGCGAGCGCGTTGAGATACGAGTTGGACGCGGCGAACGTGGTGATGAGGAGTCCGTCGAACGCCGTGGCGTTCTTGGAGTGATCGCCGGTCACCGCCGTGGCCGCCTGCCGGCCGCCCGCGAGCGTGGCCGCGAAGGTGGCGCTGTTGATCGTGGTGATCGCCTGCAGCGTCTCACTGCCGGCCGTGCCGACGTACCACGCGTAGGCCACCGCACCCGGCTGGGTGTTGGTGTTGGCCGACAGGGTCTGGCCGAGCGTGACCGCTTGGGTCGCGTTGGTCGACTGGGCAGACGAGCCACCGTTGAGGGTGTAGGTGCCCCCATCGTTGCCCGTGATGGTCAGCGCCACCGCGACGCCGCCCGACAGCGAGCTGTTGAGGTAGCCTTCCGGCGTCAGCGCGACCACGATCACCGAGTAGGTAGCGGCCGGCAGGGTAGCACCCGAGCCAGCAGCGGACAGGGTCGGCGTAGCCGGCGTGGACAGCGTCGTGCCATGGTTGCCGGCGAGCAGGCCCGCCTCTTCCTTGACGAACATCTTGAGCAGGAGGCGCAGCTGCACCAACGCGTCTTCGTCCTCGAAACCTTGAGCCGCGAAGCGCGCCTCTTCAGTGATCGAGTCTTCCTCGCCCATCGTCTGATAGGAGAGTGTGTGGTCGTTGGTCGTGTAGCTCATCGACGCGGACCGCTTGCCTTCCGGCACCCAGCCCATGTACGGGAAGCCCGAGCCGGTGATCGCGTCGACCGACTTCCAGTGCGCCGCGTCACCCGGATTCGGCCGCTGGTTGCGCGGCAGGCTGTTGCGCAGCGGGGTGACGGTCGGGAACAGGTTGAGCGCCGGGGCGCGCAGGTCGTAGTAGGTCAGGCCGGTCGCCAGCGTGACGCTCTTCTTCAGCTCTGCGCTGTACAGCTGCTCGGCCCGCATCGGCTCTTTGAAAGCCGCTTTGAACAGGTCGACCGTGTTGCCCGCACGCTTGCGGCTCATGTAGCCAAAACGATCCTTGTCGGCATAGCTGGTGCCGTTGATCATCTGCATCATCCGGTCGTGCACTGCATCGGCCGGCATGACTTGGCGGTTCTCTTCAGGCATCTTTATCTCCCCTTAGGGGTAGTAGGTTGAGTGGTATGAGCGGTTAGGATAGTTCGCTGACCGTGTCGGCTTACGCCGCTTCGTCGCCCTCCTCTTCCGCGCGGAAACGATGCGCGGCTTCAATGAGTGCAGTGCCACGTGCCCCCGGCGGCAGCGTTCCGGCCTTGGTCAGCAGGTCTTTGGCAGAGCCGGGCGTAACTTCAGTGCCGGTACCCGATCCACCGTCGTCGGCCTTCTCCACCTTGCCGCCCGCCCCGACTCGCCCTTTGGACGGCATCGGTTTGGTTTCAAGCTCGGTGATCTTGGCCTTCAAAGCGGCATTCTCAGCCGCCATCTTCTTGATCTCGTCACGCTGCGACTGGGCGTTGCGCGTCAACGGCACCAGTGCCTCGGTGAACTTGGTCAGCCGGCCGTTGAGCGCGTCGCGCTCCTCGACCACCTTCTCCAGCTCGGCCTTCTCGACCAAGCCTTCGGTCTGCTGCTGGGGCAGTTCGGCCTTCTTGAACACCTCGCCCGACGCCGCCAGCCGTTCCGAAACGTCCTTGCGGATCGCGCGCTGCTCGGCCGGCATCTCGTCACTGAGACTGTCGATCACCGCCTTGGCGGCAACGTCGGTCCAGTGATCGGCCTTGATCAGCGCCTGCGCGGCGGGGAAGGTCGGGATATCGAGGATACGGATCGCCTCGGCCTCGTTGCCGATGATCGAGACCAGCAGCTGGTCACCCTTGCCCATCCATTCCTTGAGCGCGCCGATGTTGGGATCGTCCTTGCTGACGATCGCCATGCGCTCCAGCAGCTGGCTGGCTCCAATGGCGCGGATGGTGGCGAGCAGGCCGGCGCTCGGGCCGACGATCGTCATGCCCTTCTTCATCGCCGCTGCCTTGTCGGCCTCGCTGATGTTCTTCCAACGGGCCGTCTGGTCGCTGCCGGTGGAAGCGCTGTGTTCGGACGGCAGCGTCACGGGCTTGTGCCAGCCTTCCGGCAGGGCCGTCTTGAGCGCCGCCGCCGCGTTGAAGATGTGGGCGTAGACCGGGGGCTGATCGCCCGGATCGACGTTCTTGTACTCGGCGACAGCGCGCATCAGATCGTCCTTGGACGCGATGCTCATGTAGCCCTTCTTGATGGTGTCGCAGGTCATCGGCGGATCGAGCACGATCTCCTGACGCGGCCACACCGCTGCATCGATCATGCCCTTGCACATCTCGACGCCGGCCTCGGCATGCTTGGCCAATGTCTCGTGCGCCGCGATCAGGATGCCGGTGCTCTTCTTGCGATTGTCGTTGTCCGCCTTGGCGACCACCTCGGTCAGCGTGGTCATCGACTTGCGGCGCGCGTCGATGCACTGCTGCAGCGTCTGGCTGAGCGAGGAGTAGTAGTCCTTCGCCGTCTTGGTGAAGTTTGACCACGGCGAGTTTTCGGCCTTGGCCGTCTCGTCGACCGCGTTGAGCATGTACGCCTTGACGACCTCATGAGCCGTCTTGCTGAGGTCGAGCAGATCGGCCGCCTTGGCCGCCGCCTCATCACAGTCCTCGTCCCCGTCACCATCGCCCACCTGCGTCTTGGGCTTCTTGGTGTCGCCGTCGTAGTCGCCGTCCGCATCCTGTTCCGGGGGAGCCGCCTTGGTCAGCGCCTCGGTCACCTGTGCGTCGTACTTCTTGGCCTCGTCCAGCGCGGCTTGCGCCTCATCGACAGCGGCCTTGGCGAGCGGAGCGGTAGCAGCCTGCAGCGCCTTCAGGGCATCTTCTGCGATCTGCGCTTGGGACTTCTCGGGCATCGGTGTATCTCCTGAATAGAGGGGAGTTGGGGTAGTGGGTGTGATCAGGCCGCCAGCTTCGCGAGCTTTTCGGCCAACGCGCGCTTGGCGACAGACACGGCGTCATTGCCTTCCGGGGCAGCCCACTTGCCATGCGACTCGGCAAGCTTGCTGTACTTGTTGCTGAGCATGGAGTGCCGGGCCGCCATCGTGCGATGGCTGCTGGCGATGGCCCGGTGAGCGGCAGCACCTGCTGGATTGCCAGCCTTGGCGCTCTCTTCCGAAAGCTTCATGTGCTTGTTGTGGAGCTTGGTCGCCTTGTCGGCAGCTTCGCCGTGCTGCTTGGCCAATGTCTCGGCCTCGGCCTTGCTCTTGAAGTGGCCAGCGAACCGGCTGGTCTCGATGTGACGCGGCGGCGTCATAGCCTTGTTCACATCATCGTCCGCGCCGCCGCTGGTCCATTCCTTGGGCAGCTGATCTTCGGCACCCAGCGCCTTGGCGCGCTGCTTGATGTGCGCCTTAGTCGCGGCAGGGTCCTTGGCGCGGCCGAAGGCCTGAATGGCGTTGTGCAGGTCCTCGGTGTCCTTGATCGGATAGCCACCGCCCGGCATGGCGATGCCAGCCTTGGCGTCCTGCTGGCGTTCCTTCTGGCTGAACTCGCGCTTGCCCATGAACTCGCCGGTCTCGGTATCGAAGCCGTCTGAGTCGATCTTGGACATCGCTTCGGCTTCGTCAAAAGCGGCTTTCAAAATCTCACGCACCTCATCGAGCTTCTGGACCTCGTGCATCTTGCCGTCCTTGCCGGCACGATGGAGGTTGCCGTACTGATCGACGAAATGATCCACGTTGTGCGGGCCCTCCTTGCCGGCGATCGGGCCGGCCTTGGGAGCGCGACCGCTCGCGAGCTTGAGCTGGAACTTGCCGGCATTCTTGCCAGTCTCGGCATTCGCCTTCGGGCGGCGACCACCGTACTGGTTCTTGATGCTGTCGCCGTCACCACCCTTGTCGTCGGTGAACTGACCCCCATCGGGGCCGCCAGCCGGCGCATGGTTCTGGTTGAACTTCAGCAGGCCGCCGTCATCGAGCCGCTTCTTGAGGTCGGCGGCTTGATCGGCCATGCACTCCTGTGCTTCGGCCTTGGCGATGTGCTGATGGTCCTTGCAGCCGCAGCCCCAGTACTGGGTTGGCGTGAAGGCGAGGTGATCATCGGCGCGCTTGAACCAGTCGAACTTGGCCTCAGGATTCGCCGGCCGATCGACAAGGCTGATCTCGGTGATCATGACGCCGGTCACGATCGTCTTGTCGTTGGGGTCGCGCGCGAGCACGCGTCCGCCGATCGAGAAGCCCTTGTAGACCTTGTCCTTGACCTTCTTCCATGCCCGGTCGTCAGCCACATAGGCCCCGAAGTAGAGGCCCTTCTCGTCCATGTTGGCTTCGATGGCGCGGCCCACAGCGCTCGGCTGGTGCATCTCGCGCACGTTCTTCCAAAGCATGTAGTCTGGAAGTGCCTTGGCGATTGCGTCGCGGGTGACGATCTCGCCCTGCCGATCTCGACAATCCGTCGAGGCGTAGCCGAAAACGGTACGCTGCTCTTCGTCTACTTTGTGAATTTCCGCGAAGAACTCGATGTCCGGTGCGGTATTTCGGGCCATGGTCACTCCACTCGCTCTTTGGGTCCTATTCAGGTGCGATGACAAACGCCACAAAGGATTGTGGTTTTGTTAAAACCCTACCATAGGTAAGGAATTGTAAATCCGGGCAACAAAAAGCCCCGGGGGTGAACCGGGGCTCGGGGCCGGGCGCTTCAGCTACGGAAGCGTTTTCAGGATTGCTTGGCCTCGCGCTCGGCCACCTTCTTGCGCAGCGCAGCCTCTTCCTCGGGCGTGGCCTTTCGGCCACTGACCTTGGTGAAAAGCTCCAGCGTCTGGTCGGCCGTCAGGCCTCGGGGCCCGGGCTTGACCAACGTAAGAGAGGGCTTGGTCGCCATGAGAAATCTCCTTTACCTACTATCCCGCCAGACGTGGCGTTGGCATTGACCTCAACCGACTTGAACGTCTGGAAGTCGAAATAGGCCTTCTGGTCATGTGCCAGCGCCAGCTTACGAGCTTCCTCAGGTGTGTCTACCCGCACCGACACGTCAAGGAACGCCTTGCCAGTCGATGGATCATGCCAAGCCCCGATGAAATGGTTGGGCTGGGTCATTTGGTCAAGGTTCTTCTGCACATATTCGTCGATATGGTCCGGGGTAATACTCTTTGCATCCATGGCGAAGGAACGCTCCGGATAGGGTGACACCGCGTAGCCCTTTACCGCTTCCTCGCCGCTCAGCGGATTGTAGGTGAAGCCGCCATCCGCCTCGTGCAGACGATCGACCATTCCCTCCAGTTCCTTGCGATCCTTGTTCTTGCTCTGACCGCTGCCCCCTTCACCAGTCGCGCCATCGGCGCTCGCGAACTGGCCGCCTTCCGGCGATCCGGCCGCCACGTGGTGGGGATTGAACTTCAGAAGATCATCCGCGCCCTGCGCCTTCTGGACCAACTGGTCCTTGGACAAGGCGATGTAGCTGCCAGCGGGATCGATGACACCGTCATGCCCGGTACGCTTGGCATAGGCCGTGATGCTTTCCTTGCCCTTACGCCCAGTCTGGTAACCGCTGAGGTTCTTCTTGTCGCGCAGATCGAGCGGCTTGTTCATCTTGAGATGGACAGCCAGTACCTTGCCCTTGTCGCCATAGACGCCTGCGAGGTTCTTGCTGGTGGTCAGGAAGTAGCCACCCTCACGCGCCTCGTGCGGGCTGCCCGAGGCCGTGCCGTGATAGAACGTCTGCGGCTTGCCGTCCTTGCCTTTGAGAACATCGCCGCCGCCTGAGCTACTACCGTCCGATGAGGCGAATTGGCCCCCCGTGGAATCGCCGGGCGGCACGTGGTTCTGGTTGAACTTGATTAGGTCATCTGAATACTTGATCAAGTCCATGGTATTACTCCTTACCCTTGCCGGGAGGCCCGGTGAAGGGACCGCTTGACAGAACGGTAGTGGTATCGAGATTGGAAGGCACCCACGCGCCATTCTTCCACATATCGCTCACGATCATGTAGGTGCGCGTTCCGCGATAAGTCGTGCCGTCGACATCGACGTAGAAATACTCTGACTTATCAATCTGATGAGCGTTGTAGCTGTGGCTTCCCGCCATGACCTCATTCCAAGTCCGCTCGTACAAGTCCTTCATCTGGGAAACGTTCCGGGCATGCACAAGCTTATCTTGCGCAGACCATTCGGACTCAGGCTTCCCCACATACTTGCCGGTAATACCACGATCGTGCTCGTAGATCGCGTGGCCTTCGGTCTCTTTGGTCATGAACATCTTCTTAACGCCGACCTGTAGCTCGGTGATCATGCCATTACGCATCACGGGGCTGAGCAGCACATCGGCGCGATAGCCATCCGGCAAAGACTGGTTGATTCGATCCTTGGCTTGGCGGGCCACATTAACACCGCTCTGCTCAAGCCGGCGCAAAACGCCTTCCACTTCGCTGGGCTTGTCGACCGCGATCATGCCCCGCGTCACGTCGAGCAGCTTGCTCCAGTCCCCGCCTTCTTCTTTCACGACCTTCTCAGTGGCCCGGGCTTCGCCCTTCAAGGGCGCGATAAAGAGTACTGGCTTGCCCGTCGTTTCAGAGATCAGCTTCTGCCATTCTTCTTTGGATCGCGGCATGTCTTTGTTGATGCCGCCCATCTGGGAAACGACGCCACTACCCTTGTCGAGCCATTCGGCCATCTGGTCGCGCGCTTGCGTGCCCATGGCCTTCAATTGATCCCATGTATTGAAAGGCTGAGAAGCCGATTTGGGCAGCCCAGCGATCAGGCGCTGAGGCACTTCAACTTTACCATCAGTACTACTGCCCTCAGCGGACCACCGGCCGTGATCGTCACGCGGCTGATCTTCCGAATACTTGAGTAGTGGCGTACCCTTAAGCTCAGCCACCAAGGCGTCGCCCAAGATCGCGAGGTGCTTGGCCATCAGGTTGATCGGCTCGCTGTCGTCATCCTCGGCCGCTGCAGCGGCCTCGCTTGGCAGCTGAGCCTTGAACACGATGGCGCAGCGGCAGGAAGGATGAGCCGGCGAAGCGTCATCACCTGACTGGAAAGGATCATCGAGCGGTATCCAGCCCTGCTCGTGATTGGCGTCGCAGATCGGGCACGGCGTGTCCGCCACGATCCACGCCTTGGTCGACTGAATGCCAAGATCGTCGCGCGCATCCTTGGCCGCCTTGAGCGCGCCCTCGCTGTGCGCCCGGTTGATTTCCGTAGCTGCGATCAGCTCGGCCCGCTCCTCGCTGAACGGAAAGAGATCGTTGAGCGTCGCCGCGATCTCTTCCATCGTGAAGCCGTCCATCAGGCCATCAGCGATCGTCTGGCGCAGCATGAGGCGTGTGGTCTCGTCGATGCGCATGCGGGCGTTGGGGTTGTCCTCCAGCTCGCCGTCGATCCAGCGTTTGCCCACCAGCTCGGCTGAACGCTCCTCGGCCCAACGCACCGCGTAATCATCAACCCGGTCAAACAACTCGTTGGTGTCGGGCAAGCCCATCTTGCCCAGCGTCTGCTCGACCCCGTCACGCACAGCGGTAGTAGTGACCTCATCGAGCAGCGTCACCAGCAGCTCGGCATCGCCCATCTCCAGCGCGTCGGCGATCTCGGCCGCGATACGCTCGGCCTCGGCTTCTTCCTCGGGCGTGGCCTTGGCGAGAGAATCAGCCTTGGCGAGCTTGGCCGAACCACGCTTCCGTAGCTGGACCTGAGCGTTGAGCTTGACCTGATCGAGCCAGCGCTTGACCGCGTTGGCGTACTTGTCGATTTGCGGGCGCTTGCCCTGCCAGTCGACCCCGATGCCAGACGGCAGCTTGATGAAGCGCTTCTTGGTCTTGGCGTCGTGGTAGTACTCAGGCTGGTTGAATTTGAGAAGATCAATGGGGGCAGTGACTTCACCCTTCAGCAGCTTGCCGAGCTTGCTCTTGCCCTGCAGGCCGCCCCGGCTTTTGGCGTTGCGCGCATTGATCGCCTGATACTTCAGGTTTTGCTTGTAGCCCGGACCTTCTTGGCCAGTAGGAAGTCGGCCGTACCAGCTGACATGGCCCGCTTTCTTGGGATGGCTGCTGAACGAGACGGCTTTCGCGCGCGTGTCCAAAGCTTCTCGGGCGGCCAAGGTCTGCGCATTTTGCTGCTGCACGGCCTCGGCTTGCTGCTGGGTCGGCTGAGATGAGCCGCCTTCCCCACTACCCCCGCCGCTGGAGAACTCGCCGTGATTGCCGTGATTGGGATCGTACTTCAGCAAGCCGTCCATGGGCTAGTAGTCCACCCAGCGCGAGAAGCGTCGAGCGTCGCTCTTGAGTACTGGTTGCGGACCAGCGCTCACGACATCGTTGTTCTCATCCTCTTCGTCCGTCTGCTTCTCGTGCGGCGTCAGGACCGGACCTTGGTCGTAGCCATAGAGGCCGGTCGCCATCGTCACGTCCTTGGCCATGGCCACACCGATCGGCAACATAGTGTCGCCTGTCGCGAGCCAGCGCTTGAACGCGTCCATGGTCAGCATCGCCGCGTTGCCGATGCGCTGCTTGCCATCGGTGAAGGCTTGCTGGTAGGCGAGCTTCGCCGCCGTCCACGTGTCGAAGCCGAGCATCACCTTGTGCTCGTCGAACGAGCCACGATCAGGATCGTTCTGGTCGATGACATAGACCATCTTGGCATCGGGGTTCGGTCCGACGAAGGCATCGATATGATCGCCGTCCGCGCCCACCGTGCCTTTGATGTAGCCGTAGTGGTGCGGCATGATCACTTTCCAGTCGTCACCGCGCCGCGCCGAGCCGACCGGGTTCTCGATGCTGAGGTCGAGGCCTTGGAACTGGATGTGGCCCATGCGGTAGTTGCCGGCGCGCTTCTGGCCCGGCGTCGGATCATGATCGGCGTCGAACGCCGCAAGGTCCCAGCGCTTGGTGATCTCTTCCGGCCCGAGTAGTAGCTCACCCGTGTAGGCCTGCGCATCCTCAGGCAGCTCGGCATCGGTCGGATCAGTCAGCAGGATCGAGGGCGTGCCGTCGACCGCCAGCAATTCGCTGGCGCGATCGAGCAGCGGCTGCCAGTCAAAGTAGAGCCGGAAGCCATCCTCATCCTTGGCCAGCCGCGCGGTGTAGTTCTCGACCAGCAGAAAGGGCTCAGTCGCCTCGGGCTCGACGAAGCCGGTGAATTTGACCACCAGACGATCGAGCGGCTGTAGGCCGATCGAGCGGGCCCAGTCCTGCAGGCCGCCCGGATTGGCGAGCGGACGCTCGACCTCGTAGACCGCTTCCGTAGTCAGGACCTTCTGGACCGGCTGGCCGGGCTTTTTCACACTGACTGAAGCCGTTGCCCGGGCCTGCGCGGGGGCGGCTGCGGGACGGCCCTGCGGGGCCTGTAGGGCGGGTTTCCCGGGGACGGCCCCTCCACCCTTGCCCGGGGGCGGAAGTGCTGCGTTGGGCTTGCCAGCCCCGCCATTGGGCCCTGCCAAGGCCTTGCCTCCCCCGGGTTGGCCGGGCTGGCCGGGAGCGCCCATTCCCGGGGGCAGCAGGGGGCGTGCAGCAATGCTCGCCTCGGTCCCCATGTCGGTCCGCTCCTGCGGGTCGATCGGGACGTAGCCGGTCGCCGTCAACGCCATCGGCTCGCCGGCCGCGCCGCCAAAGGCATCCATGCCCAAATCCTCGCGCGCCTCGTCGATCGTCATGATGCCGCTCTTGACGTAGGTCGTCGTGATCTCGGCCGCCTGCGCGGGATCGGTCTCGAAATCGTGGTCCCACACAAATTCAAGATCGGGCGAGTTGAGATGCTTGCTCAGGATGCGATCGAACAGGTGCTTGAGGTACACCATCGTCGGCTTGGTGCCCTCGTTCTGTGCCATGTCCTGCGAGGACTCGGCAGTCGCCCGGTTGTTCTGCTTGATGAACGGCGTCGGGCTGATCGAGAAGCAGTAGCAGATGACGCGGGCCAGCCATTCGTCGAACTCGTCGAACAGGATTTCGCCGGCCCCGAGTGCGGTGTACTTCGAACCGTTGGGCACCCACCACGTCTTGGCCCGGTTCACGATCTTGCCGGTGAACATGCCGTCCCAGTACTGCTGCATCGCCGTGATCTGGTCGATCGTCATGTTGGTGCCGGCTTCCATCACGCCGTGCGGCGCATTGGCTCCATCATAGGCGGCCAGCTGCTCGGTGACGCGCTTGATGGAGAGATTCACGTAGGTGTAAATCTGCGCCACGTGCGGGTAGCCGTAGGCGAAGCCCGGCCGGCGATTGCGCGGGTAGTAGAGAAGTTCGTCGCTGGTGAAGTCGACGGCCGGCAGGCCCTTCAACACCTGCTGGTAGGCAACGCTCGGCGGCGACGGGATGCCGCCGTTGGCATCGAGCATGACGCTGATCGTCGCCCCATCCAGTACCTTGATGTTGCACAGCTGGCCCGAGCGATTGGGCACCATCTCCAGTGACGGTGCATCGTAGACGAAATGCTGCTCCAGAATCTGGCGCACGAACTGCGGCCAGTCGGTCTCCTTGCTGGGCGACATGAACAGCTGCGAGGCGTACTTGATGCGATCATTCTGATCGCCGCTCGGAAGAACGGTTTTCTTGTTCACCTTGCGCGGCTGGATATGCCAGTCGATGGACTCCAGCTGATCCTTACGCGTCTCGATCACCGAGCGCAGGATGCCACAGTTGTCGGCCAACGCCTGCAGGTCATGGAACGACAGCGCCATGTTGGCGCGCGGCTGGTAGTTGAGGTTGAACGCGACCGGGTAGTCCCAGATGCGGCCCTTGGCGTCCTGCGCCTGCGGCTTGAGGGGCTGCATCGGCCCGAACCACGCCTCACTCACGCCCTTGATGGTCGTGCGCACGCGCTGGATCGAGCGGGTCAGCGCACTGGGCGGCTTCACCGTCTTGAAGTCGTCAGCCATTAAGTCCTCTACTTGTGAAAGGTACTAGGCGATGCGCCAAATTCTGAGCGACGTGTCCTGACCCAAACCGGAATACTGGGAGACAACGCCTGATGCGAACGTCGTGTCGATGCACTGCGCTGTGATCGGGCCTTTCGGATTGGTGACGATGCCTGACACCGCAAGCAAATTGACCGCTCCTCCACTAACCTGCACGAGCCCCGAAGCGTAATTCTGAACGCCATCCCAGATGCGAGAAAACAAAGACGCAGCTCCAGTCGTATCCTGCATGCATGCTTGAAAGTAGCAGAAAAATGTTCCCGTCCGCCCAACATCGATACTTAAAATAGTGAACCAGACAGTCGTGTTGTTCAATCCGATCGGCCCTGAAAGAGCTGACTTGTAGTACTGATTGCGAAACGAAACAGGAAGGCTCTGACTAATACCCTGAAGCATGTAAGACTTTCCCTTAACCGATGCGCCAAACTCTCAGACAAGTGTCCCAGCCTGCACCACTGTACTGCGAGACGCCTCCAGCCGAACTCGTCGAGTCGTTGGCTTGCATTCTGATCGGGCCTTTGGGATTGACGATGATGCCTCCCAACTGCAAAGGCATGACTACAAAGGTAGGCACTTGGGTCAAGCCAGAAGAAAATGCCCTGACGCCGTCATTCAGCTGCCCATAGATATTCGCAGTAGTAGCCGTGTCGGATACGGCCATCTGGCCCCAAGCAAACCACACGCCGACGCGACCTACGTCGATGCTGCAGATCGTGAACCAGACAGTCGTGTTGTTGAGATTAGTCACCCCACTCGACACTGAGTAGTAACGGTTTCTAAATGAGGGAGGAAGGCTCTGGCTAATCCCATCAAACATTTACGATTCCTTCTTACGCGATCCTGAACGCACACATCGAAGTATCGAACCCAAGCCCTGACTGGTTGCCCTCAACAAAACCACCCGCGCCCGTCGAATCGTTGGCTTGCAAGACGAGTGGACCTTTAGGATTTACCACAATGCCCAGCAACCACATCGGGTGGACGAGTGCCCAATTCACACTGTCGGTTTGATTGATCCCAGAAGCAAAGGTGGTCACACCGTCCCACATGCGCCCGTAAAAGGTAATACCCGATCCTGCCACGGCGTCCTGCAGGAGCATCTGCGAATAGACCTCCCAGACGCCGACACGTCCGACATCGATACTGATCACGTTGAAAAACACCGTCGTGTTGTTCAGCGCGATACTCCCGGTCATGGCCTTCGAATAAAAGCGATTCGGGATTTCAATCGTCTGGGCTTGGCTGAGACCTTGCAGCACCGATCAGAACTCCTCAGCCCAAGTCACAAGGTTGACCTGCTTGCCCGAGGTGATCGTGGTCAGCACGCCGCCAAAGAGCGTCGAGCCGACATCAAGATAGATGATGCTGTTGCCATAGGCATCGAACAGGAACGGATTGGCGTTGAGGCCTGAAGCATTGATGATGCCTTGCATCACGTCAAGCGATGACACGGTGCCGAGGTTGCCAGCGTTGGCCGCAACGGCGGTCGTGCCGATCAGGTAGTTGACGCCGCCCTTTCTGACAAACAACTGAAAGCTGTTGGTCGCGGTATCGGTGCTGGTCAGTGTGAGGCCGACGACGCGCGCCCCGTTGGTAAGCGTGGGCGCGTAAATCTGCTTGGCGGTAGTACCGTCCGCGTTCAGGAACTGAACGGGAGCGCTGACCGGGGCAGCGGGGAAGATCGGGGTGGTGTTGGCAGCCATTTGTCAGATGATCCTTTTCAACTTCCGGGGGGAACGTAGGCGCAGGGCAGGTTGACCCTAAGCTGTAAAGCTTGGCCGGCGCTGGTCAGCACCAAGCATTGGTATTGGTAGGTGCAGCCGGCGAGCATGCTCTTGACCTGCTGCAGCACGGCTTGACTGGGCAAGCCGGTACTGGGAGACGGCTCGATCGCGGCGGCCCCCTGCAGATGGCCAGTCGCTGAGTCGCTGCCGACGATGACCGCGCACTTGATCGAGGTAACGGACGTGATGGTCTCGACGTTGGCCAAGGCCGGGCCAAAGTCGAACGTCAACGTCTCGACTTCCCCGGGCTCGGTAGGAGGCCGAAGTTCGATCGCGAGGGTCATCCACTACTCCTGAGAACTGCGTAGGGCCTTGGCGGCCTTGCCGATGCGAACGCGGCCAACGTCGAGCGCCACCAGCAGCCGCTTCACGCCTGTGGCCGTGCGCTTGCGACCATCATCCACCGCCGTGCGCAGCCGCTTGACCGCAAGCACGATGCGCTCAGGATCGACCGCGACCGTGACATGGATCGAAGCGACCAGCGTGAGCGTGTTGTGCGTCGTGAGCCTGATGAGGTGCGCGAGGCCGCGCTGAAGCCTCAGCACCTGCGGCGATTGAAGCCCTATGACCTTGCTGAGCTGGCGTCCGACCGTCAGCACGTTCCCACCTGCAAGCTGGATAACGACACCAGCCCTTCGCAACGCGCTGACGGTCAGGACATTCGACGAGCCAAGCGACACGACCTTGCCGATACTGCGGACCAAGCTCACGGGCATCTGTGAAGATAGGGTGATGAGCTTTCCGAGTTTTCGGGAAAGGGCCAGCGTCTGCCCCGTCGACAGATTGAGAAACACCCCGATCGCCTTGAGGCGCGTCATGGTCAGGGTATTGGATGACGTGATCGCGATCGCCTTGGCCATGCCACGCCCGACTGCCAGCGCGTAGCCACTCGTGAGCCCGATCGTCTTGGCCATACCGCGTCGCAGTGTCAGGACGTTGGGCGAGCTGAGCCCGAGCTGCTTACCGGCCGATCGCGTCAGGCTGAGGGTATTGGCCGAAGCGAGGCTGAGTGCCTTGCTCAACGCCTTGCCCACCCGCAACGTCAGGGTATTGGGGGAGCTGAGTCCGATCGTCTTGGCCAAGGCACGGCCGACCGTGACGACCTCGGCTGAACCGATATTGACGATATGCCCGATCTGGCGCGTGAGCGTCAGAACGTTGCCCGAGGCGATGCTCAAGGTCTTGGCCAGCTGGTGCGTGACCGTCAGGGCATTGGGCGATGAGAGGCCGAAGGTCTTGGCCAGCCCCTTGCTTAGCGTGACCACTTCCGTAGTTGAGAGGCTGATCGCCTTGCCGATCGAGCGCGACAGGGTCAGCGCGTTGGCCGAGCTGATCGAGAACACCTTCCCAACCGTCCGAACCAATGTGAGGGTATTGGGTGACGTGATCGAAATCGTCTTGCTGAGCGACTTTCCCTTGACCAGTGTGAGTAGGTTGCTGGTGCTGATCGAGATCGCCTTGGATACTTGACGCAGCACAGCTACGGAAGAAGCCGAGCTGAGCGAGATGCCCTTGCCGATCTGGCGGCTGAGTGCCAGCACATTGGCGTTGGCCATGGCCAGCAGATGCCCGATCTGGCGGCTGAGGGTCAGGGCATTGGGCGATGAAAGGCTGAGCGACCTCGGCATCGCCTTCATCAGGCTAAGCACTTCCGTAGTTGCGAGGCTGATCGTCTTCCCAACCTGCTTGGCCAGCTGAAGGGTATTGCCCGAGCTGAGCGAGAGGAGATGGCCGATCTGGCGGGTCAGCGACAAGGTAGTGGTCGAGGCGAGGCTGATCGCCTTCAAGGCCTGCTTGCCCGGCACCACGGTCAACGCTTCGGGCGAACTGAGGCTGAGTGGCTTGCCCACCTGCTTCCTGAGATTGGCCGAATTGGCATTGACCGAAGCGATGAACTTAGAAGTCGCCTTGCGCACCAGCATGGTCTCGGGCGTCGTGACGTTGATCAGATGCCCGGCCGCGCGCATCAAGGTCGCGGTATTGGTCGAGCTGATCGAGACCGCCTGATTGTACTGGGTGCCTGAGCTGCCCTGCAGCTGCGCATTGGTGTAGGTCGTGGCCCACGTGACCGTGGCGATCGTGCTGTTCCAGTAGGTCCCGCCAGCCTGATCGTAGCCCAGCCGGTAGGTGGTGATGCCAGCCGGCACCGAGCCCGACGTGTCGGTGATGACGGCAGCATTGTTCAACGAGCCGGCGAAGTCGTTGGTGCCCCACCGTACGCGGACATGGAAGTCGGTGTTGAACGCCACTGTGCCGAGATTGAGATCGCACTGGGTAGTACCGCCCGAGACGACGGTGAAGTGCACCTCGTTGCTGGAGTTGTAGAATAGTCGCCACAGATTGCTCGATGATGCGTCGTCGGCTTGGATCAGCGTCGCGGTGACGCCACTCTTGAGGCCGATCGGCGTCCGGCCGAAGAACGCGAGGCCGCGTGCGCCAAGGATCGTACTGTCGGTGACCGTCGAGGTATCGGCGGAACGTGTGACCGACGCGCCCAGTGTGAAGATCGGGCTCGATGGATAGCTGCCCAGCTCGATCTGGTTCTGGAACGGAAAGAACACCTTGCTGGCCGAGCTGGTGAACTCGCCAAAGCTGCCGCCCCCTGACAGCGTCGTGTTGTCGAGATAACCGACCAGCGCGGCGAAGTTGTTGGCCAGCGTCTGGCGGCCGGACACCCAGCACTGCGCCCAGCCATTCGGATAGGGTATTACCCCTGTCGCCACGATCGTCGGATTGTTGGAGCCAACCAACGTGTTGCCGACCGACGGTGTCGCTCCAATATTGTACGACGCAGCAAACCAGTCGTTGGTTGTGTTGTTGGGCGAAGCCGTGATGTAAGCAAAGCCGGCCGTGCTGTTCTTGAGCATGTACGACACCACGACATCGCTGGTCGAGGTGTTGATGCCGGTGATGGGATCGGTGAAGAACTCATGGATCGCGGTAGAGGCCGAGCCGGTCGCCGATGCCGCGTCGGTCGTGCCATCAGGACTGGTCGTGGCGTTGGCCGCAACCGTCAGATTGTTGGGATTGTGGTTGGCGGCGCTGAAATCCTTGGATTGCAGCGAGACGTTGGTACGAGATTCTTCGATCAGCAGCCCGAGGGGATTCGTCGTCGCATTCGGATCGTAGGTGATGCGCCCGGACGAAGGAGCCGCGACCACAAAGCCGCTGCTGTTCCAGATGGTGCCGTTGGCCCCGCCGCCGTAGGTCATCGCTCCATCGTTGGGAGCCGCCGCGTTGGTGTAGTCGGTCGTCCATGGCAGCGAGACGTTGAGCGTGTAGGTGATGACAATGAGACCACCTTGGCCATTGCCACCTGCCCCGGTTCCCGCCGCCGTGCGCCGGAAGCCTGCACCGCCGCCGCCTGCACCGTAGGTGCCGCCATCACCGCCGCTGGTCGAGGGCGTACCGGAAGTAGAGGTATTACCTCCGCCACCACCGCCGCCACCGCCTAGGCCGTTGGTGGTCCAAGCCCCGTCATTGGTATCACCCGCGCCGCCAGTCGAGGCCGAGCTGGTCTGCGAACCATAGAAGCCGCCACCGCCGCCTGAGCCGGCATTGGTGCCGGGGCTGCCGACGTGGGTCCCCGAGGTGCCGCCTGCACCGCCTGAGCCACCACCCGCGCCGCCAGTGGTTGCAGCAGCATTACTGCCAGCAGAGCGATTGTTAGCGCCACCACCACCGCCACCGCCAAATGCACTAGCCGACGTTCCACCTGCACCTCCAACGCCGCTCGGTCCGCCGGGACCACCACCGCCACCACCCGACGCGGTCGCGGCCGACGCCGTGGCCCCACCAACACCACCCGCATTCGTCGTCGTGACGGTGTAGGTGATCGAGGGCGTGCCGTTGGTGACGAACGCGCCAGCGGTAGTACTGCTTGCCGAAGCGTTGGCACCTGCAAGGCCTGCCTTGGCCTCGTAGGTATTGGTGGCCGTCGTGCCTTCCCAGATGGTCGAGTTGGCGACGCTGTAGCTGGTGGCGCTGTTGCCGCCTTTGACCTGAAAGGCAATCGTCGTCGTGCCGGGCGTGATCGTGCCACTCGAATACGTGAGCAGAGTGTAGACGCCAGCACCACCGCCCGAACCGCCGCGTCCCGACGTTCCAGTAGTACTCGCTCCACCATTGCCGCCCGACGACGCCAGCTCGACCGTATGGCCGGCCACCGTCATCGACGATGGCGCAGTCCACGGCGATGTCGAGCTGCTGGTGAGGAAGACCATTGTCACTTGCGTCAGTCTCCCTTAGCGTGACGCAAATGAAACCAAACGACATACACAGCGGCCTCACTGCAAAGTTCGTCAGAAAGATACTTCGCTATGATCCACAAAGCGGAAAGCTCTTTTGGAAAATAAGACCAAGCTACAGCGTAAAGTCCGGTGACGTTGCTGGGCTTCTGATGAGTGATGGCTACATTCAAGTAACAATAAGAACCAAAAGGTACTTGGCTCACAGATTGATTTGGCTGATCGTTTTTGGGCGATGGCCAGTAGCTGAAATCGATCACATAGATTGCGTTAAAAACAACAACCGCTTGTCGAACCTTAGAGAAGCTTCGGTGCTCGAAAACAGACGCAATCGATTGGCAAAGAAAAGCAGCCGTTCCAAAATAAAAGGAATCACTAAACTTCCAAACGGTCGCTTTAGAGCCGTGATCGGCATTCATTACAAAATCATCAATCTCGGAACGTTTAGCACTCCCAAGGCAGCCAATGACGCTTATCGAAAAGCAGCGCAGCAACATTTCGGTAAATTTGCTCGTGCTTAATTCAGTCACTTAGCCGACACCCGCATATTCCGCCCGGCCTTGATCAGACACGCGTTGGTGTGGTTGGCCGCATCCGCCATTACCTTGGGGATGCGTTCCCAGTGCACGGGCTCGTGCACCCAGTAGTAGGGGATGGTGAAGCCTTCCTCCTCACGCTCAGCCGAGATGTGATCGCCGACTGCGAAGGAACGCTCGACCACGACACGAAAGCCGCCGTACTTGTCGATGATGCCGGTCACCACCGACAGCTGAATAGGACGCTTGGCCCGCTCGATGCTAAGTAGGACCGAAGCGACCGACATCACACATACAGGAAGTAGCCTGTGACGGTGTCGGCCGCCACAAGGGCCCCAGTGTCGCTGTCGGCAGCGCCGGTCGTCGCTGCCCAGCCAAAGCCTCTTGAGCTGGGCAAACCATCCGGGAGAGGAATGGTTGTCGACTGGTTGGCCGGGATCGAGATCGTGAACCATGGCGCATCGGTGCCAACGGTCGGGGCAGAAGTCTTGTCGTAGACCTTCACGTGGACCGCCGCCGCTGCACTGTTGTGCAGCGAGTAGCCGTAGAGCGTTGCGGGGGCGGCCTTGACCAACGTCGCGTTGGTCGTGTTCTTGGTCTGGACGCGCGCAAGGAGATAGCCCTGCGTGGGAGCATTCTTTGCCATGGTAGTACTACCCCTTAGGTCAGAGTGTCCTTCCACGTGAACAGGATCGAGTCGTTCACGTTGAGGGCGATGCCACCGAAGTCAGCATGGGCGAACATGTTGCCGCCCGCCGCCGCGTTGACGGTCGCGGTCTGACCGCCCAGCGTGAAGTTGGCGCGCGCACCACCATCACCACCCACCGTGATCGGCGTGCCGACCGGATAGGACGTGCCGGCTGTCGAGCCGAGCTGGCCGCGCGAGAAGGTGATCGTGGTGGTGTTCTGCCCACCCGTCACGAGCACGACCTCGTTGCCGATCTGCATGTAGAAGTTGAGGGTCGTGGGGCCGGTCGCCGCGCCCAATGTCACGCTGGTCTGCGCGTTGGTGCTGATCGTCGAGGCGATCGTGGTCGTCCCCGACAGCGTCGTGGTGTCGAACAGGCCGGCCTCGGTGATGGTCTTGCCAGCCACAAGGCAGGTCAGCGTGCCGGTCACCTGATAGGTGTCGGCCAGCTGGGTCGAGGTGATCGCCGTCGATGAGCCGGCGACGCGCGTTTCCGTAGCTGGCGCGAACAAGTTCACGTCAGAGTTAGCCGACGCGGTCACGGCGCTGGTGCCCCAGCCGATGTTCAGCGGCTCAGAGCCCAGTCCCTTCATGCGGCTCCACAGGATGGAGCGGCCGGGGTACGTCACGACAGAGGCGTTCGCCATCGAAGTCTCCTAACTTGATCGGGGGTTAGAGGGGTGATCGGGGGCGAACCAAGATGGCTCAGACCATCGTGTAGAGCTTGCCGAGCTGGTCGCGTAGTTCGTCGAACACGCTATCCCAGTCGCCAAACTCCGGTTGCCGAAACAGTCGAACGCTCGGGTACCAGTCAGAGGTATTACCGTGGCGTCCCCAAATCCAATACGGCTCCTTGCCGAGTAGTACCCAAGTACGCACGCCCATGCAGCCCGCAAGGTGGGCAGCCGAGGTGCAGATCGTGATCACGAGATCGAGCTTGGCCATGCACGCGCCCGTGGCGACGAAGCCATAGGGCTGGCCCACCCACTTGCTGAGATCGCAAATCGATTCGTTGCCCGAGCTGGTATAGAGATCGTCGCGGCCGGGACCGACCTGAAGGCTGTAGAGCATCCAGCGCGGATCGCCCGACAGCTCGATGAACTTCTCGATCGGCACCGAGCGGCGACCGTTCTCGCGCATCTCGGGGTTGCCGTTCCATACGATGCCGACCTTGAGCGGGTTGCCCAGTTCCGGCTTGGGAATGGCGAACTCCTGCGCGACGCAGCGCTGCTCGATCAGGCCCGGATCGAGCGGGATGGTGTCGGGCCGCGTGCCATGGATGCGCGGCAAGCTCATCATGTACGTTCCGTAGTCGGCCTTGTTGTCCTCCCACGGAATGCCTTCGGGTTTGTAGTTCACGATGCCCCGGCTGACATACTGCCACAGCGGCTTGATCAGCTGATGGTGGCAGCAGAGGTTGATCGTGCAGGTCGGCCACTTCTGCTTGATCCACCACAGGTACCGGCTGAACAGGAAGGTATCGCCCGCGCCCTGCTCGCTCTGCACATAGAGCGTCTTGTCCGTCAGGTCCTCGCCATCCCACTGCGGCATGGGAAACACTTGGTACTTGTTGACCAGTCGCCGGGCCTCGTAATCGACCAGTCCTTTTTCCCAGTCGCCCATGTCGAGGCGGGTGAAGGCCCGCTGCAGTAGTACCTTGAACTTGTCGGGGTTGCGGCCGAGGACGATGTCGAACTGGTTGACCGCTTCATGGAAACGCTCCAGCGTCGTCAGCGTCTTTCCGTAGTTCTCACGGACATCATCGTATTCCGGCCACCGCTCGGCTGCCTTGCTGAGCAGCGCCGCTGCCTCGTCGTAGCGCCCGAGCTGCCACAGGCAGGCTCCATAGTTGGCGGTATAGGTCGGGTTGTCCGGGCGGCTCAGCATGCAGCGTTCAAAGTAGCTGGCCGCCACCAAGAACTTCTGATCTTCGAAGAAGTCGTGGCCGCGAAGGTTGATCTCCTCGATGAACTCGTTTTCGCGGACGCGATCGATGGCCGACATATCCATGGTGAGCGTGATCCTCTTGCGAGCGTGAGCGTCAGACGGTGATGATGGCGGTGCCGCCTTCGGTGAAGCGCTGGACGTTGGGATCGGCCGTCGACAGACGCAGGACCAGCGAGCCGTGGGTGCCAGTCGGGTCGACCAGCTCGACCTCGGTGATCGGTACGACGACCTCGGTCGGCACGCCGTTGATGTCGGCAATGGTCGAGCGCTGGGTGCTGCTCACGCGATTGACGCTCATGTGGATATCCATGCGGTAGTACTCCTCAGGTAAAGATGCGATGCCAGATTTCTCCCAGCACCTTCACAAGGCCGACACGTCGACCGTTACAGTTGGGGCAGAATTCGCCGACCGGCTTGCCTGAGCGCGGGTCCTCGGTAGCGACGATGCAGCCGGGCCAGCCCATGTAGTGCTTGGCCTCAGCGACATTCTTGGGAGCCACCCAGACGCCCGGCGCGCCGCAGTGCGGGCACGACTTGACGACGACAGCCTCCAGCGACTGGCGATGCTTGGTGTTGCCACCAAGCGCCTGCTCATTGCTCATTGTGATCTTTCCTCTTTAAGCGCTGCCGGCGTGGTCCATGTGGTAGAGCCGCCGCGCGGCGCATTCCATCTCCTGCATCGTCAAAGCGCCATTGATCGGCATGCAGGAGGAATCCATGTCGGTCGCCATGACAGACGGCCGACAATAGAAGCGATAGAGGCGGCCGGCCGCGAGGATGTCCATCGCGAAGTATCTGACCACTACCCCGGTTTCCATCTCGTAGCCGATGACCTGAATGGATTCTGGCACGCTACCCTCCAAACTCAGGCGTGAAAGCGCATACGAGGCGACCGTAACCGCCTCGCAAACAAATCCAGACTTCATCGTCCTTGCTGGGATACCAACCGTGATAGCGCTTGAGAGTCACCGTCTTGCCGTCGAAAGAAACGGTGACGGTCTCATCGTTCTCAGCGATCACCTTGGCCTGATGCCACACATCCTTGTGGCAATCGTTGGGGCCGCAGCAGTGCGTGCCCCCTTCATCGACATAGCGGCCGAGCTGTATCCACTCGGCGTCTCCATGAGCCAGTGCGGTGGGGATCGTAGCGGTAAGTAAGATTGCCGAAACGATCCCCGCGAGCTTCACGCAGCGTCGCGTCTCTGAAATGGACCGTAGGTACTACTCGGGTGCGGCAAGCGTCGTGTGAACGCGTAACGCAGCACCGTGGTCTCGGGGAAGGCTGGACCTACGCGCTTCTGGGCGAGCAGCGCCGGCAGCATCTTGTAAACCATCACCGCCTGATAGGCCATGTACGACGGCCAGAAGATCAGATCACCAAGCGGGCCCAAGGGGCGATTGACGATGCTGCACCCGACGACGATCGCACCGATCATCGACATGTAGCGGAAAAACAACGCGACGCGGGACACTTTCCATGGCTGGAAGAACAGCAGGAAGAACACAGCTGCTGCTGCCAGCGCGCGCACCGTCCAAAGCGAAGGCTCCAGCCAGTGCACCAAACTCCAAAGTTCGGCTTCAACGTTGTAATGAGGCATCGTCAGGTTCCCTTCGGTTGGTCCTGTTCGTCATCGGGCAGCCCGAGCTTGTCGCCACCCCATTTGATCGCCATCGACTCGGCTCGCTTCTGCAGCACTTCAGCGACGCGCATCGCGCTGTAGGCCAGTGTCATCGAACCGAACCCAAAGCCTGCGCTGAGCATGGACAGGCCCGTCCACTCCCATTGCATGTGAATGGCGACATACGGGACGCCAACTCCCGTGAACAAGATGCTAGTGAGAAGCGCGACTACTACCGAAGAAGCCCGCGCTTCCTTGATGAAGATAACGATGCCTGAGGCAATAAGTGCCGTCCCTTGGCACACTGCCATCAGATCGAGGTTCGTGCCCCACCAGATGAACGGGCCGTTACTTCCCATGTGACCCTCCCATCGTGGCGAGAATGAGTCTGCACTGGAAGTGGAATAACTCCTAGTGCTCGATCTTGAGATGGATCGCTTGCGGCCGGCCCTTGTTGTCCTTGATTTCGAAACTGACAAGGTCGCCTTGATTGAGCGAGTTGAGCTTGGACTTGTGCATCGAGGTGATGTGAACGAATACATCCTCATTGATCGATTGGTCAGGCACCGGGGTGATGAACCCGTAGCCCTTAGCGATGTCGAACCACTTCACCTTGCCCGTGACACGCGCTGTAGACTCACTCATTGCAGCTTCTCCTTGATCTCCCTCTGCCGCGCCATGCTCTCGCGAATCCGCTTGGCAGGATCGAAGCCGATGAGGTCGCCATAGCCGCGCTTGCGCATCTCGCGCGCGCGGTCACGCTTGGGTGTTTCCATCACGGATTTCTTCACCGCTTCGTAGTCGAGCGGATTGAGGACGATCGTGTCGGGCTTGTGCTCCATCCGTAGTTCGGTCGGGATCGGCTCGGTGATCCAGCCAGCCCAGACGCCATAGCCGCCATTCTTCGAAGTCCAGAAGGCCTGCACGCCGCGCGGCATCTCATTGCACTTGCGGATCGTCATGCCCGACTTCTCATCGTAGAACGGCTCTTTGCCCAGCGTTGCCATCGAATCCCTCAAACTGTTTCGGCCACTACCCTTCGGCAGCCTTGTTGCATCAGCGTCTGCGCCACGACTTCGTCCTTGGTTCTGAGCAGGCCCATTCGATCGGACGCAACGCGGACCGGCCGGCCAGTACTGGAAGGGACGTAGAAATTGGCGTTTGGTTCCGTCCGCAGAACGATCTCATCCGGCTCCTGCGGCGTCGGGATCATCCCGAGCGGCGTGCCGGCATGCATCGCTTCGGCAAACGACCGGGGGATCGGGGTATTGGCTGAAGGGGTCGGCGTACGGCCATGGGCGATATCGGCCTGCTGACGGTAGTACTCAAGGAAGCCGGTTGCGCTCGGCTCGACCATCAACTCACTCACGGCCCACACCAGCGCATCGGCCCGGTTGGGGGAGCGCTCGCCGATATAGCCGTGGGTCGTGAAGGCACATTGCTCGTCCTCCAGCTTGGCGAACCCTTCAGGGTCCATGCCCAGCATTGCGGTCGGGTCGCGCCGCTCGACGTGATGAACCTTGCCCTGCTCGTACAGCGCCGCCACCGGCTCGGCGCGAGGCGTCTTGCCGCGCGACGCGGTCACGACCTTGATCGGGACCGCTGGATCGGCCGTGCGGATGGTCGACTCGACCATCGCGCCGCCGTAGTTGATCTCGGCCACGATCGAATCGGCCTTGTAAGTGTGGTAGGCGAACACTGCAGCCCGCGCCCAGTCGTGCGGACCACCCAGCATCGTGCGATCTGCAAGCACATAGCCGTGGCCATCTTCACCAATGCCCACCACCATGATGCCGATTTCATCATGCGTGACATCGAACTGGTTCTTTGCACCTGAGGGGTCGACCGCAACCACGATACGCGTGAGGCGCGGTACCTCGTCGCTGTATCGGCGGCATCTGGCGAGCGTGGTCAGCTTCCACAGCGCATCGTCGCTCTCGTCGACATAGTCGCCATCGCGGAAGCGCTTGCGATATCGCTCGGGCATATCGTCGAGCGATAGAAGGTAGTCCTTGTCGAGATTTTCCGCATTGTCATGCGGGTTCATGAACAAGCGGCAGTACGCTTCTGGATTGGTTAATGGACGCCGGCTGATCGGGTCCTTCTTGTCGCCAAACTGGATGTTGGTCCAGTGAGCAGTACTACTCGGGTTGAGATCGTAGTAGGCCTTCTGCCTGAGGCCCGTCACATTCTCGGCAAGTCGCGACAGCGCGATCATCACCGAGGAGTAGGGAATCTGCGAACACTCGTTGAGATAGATGGTCGAGTATTCGTTGCCGAGGATTTTCTCGGTGCGCTCTTTGTCGTCGAGCCCGCCAAGCCAAACCTGACTGCCGTTTTCAAATTCGAAGTAGTGGAGCGACTTGTTGGCGATATACCGGATGCCCGGAAAGAACGTCGCCATCACCTTCGGGAAGGTGTCCATGCCGATCGAGGGCCAAACGGCATTCGACCGGAAGCGCAGGATGGCGTGACGGCTCTTGACCTTGAGCGCGCGAATGACGACCGCCCGCACCAGCGCTGTCGTCTTGCCCGAGCGCGAACCGCCGACAAGGCAGATATGGCGCGCCGCACTGCCGAGAAGGACGTTGGCCTGCTGCTGCTTGGTACTGAGCTTGCCGAGGCCGGCCTTGATCAAGTCCTGATCGAGCTGATCGATGACCGCTTCCTCGGTCATCACCGTGTAGGGTACTGGCTTCAGGTCAGCCTTGGGCCGGCGACGCTCCAGTGCTTTCGGTCGACGGCGCTCGGTGACTTCGGACATCAGAGGTCGATGTCAGAGCCTTCCAGCACGACGGTGAGCTGGCGACTGCCTCGGCTCTGTCCGATGCTGACCGACTGGATACGGGCGTGGGTGTAGTTGGCGGCCGATTCGGCAGATGCTTGATTGAGCGCGCGCATCTTGATTGCCATCGCCTCGTAATGGGCCTTTTCCTTTTCCTTGCGCTCGCGGGTCTTTCGCACGCGGAAGCGCTCAGTGTCCCCGATCGCCACAGCGCGCCGCGCATACTCGTCCGCCTGCTCGGCGTACCAGTGCATGTTCTTTTCCATGTAGTCGAGCGGCATGGGATCGCCGCTGTCCTGCATGCGCTGGCGTATCTGCTGATCCTTCTGGACCAGCGCGGCATCGGCTGGACGGGAAGAAACGCGCTTCTTGGACAACGCGGGGTGATCCTTCTCGAAAAATAGGCTGGCCGCCGGGATTGCCGAGCCGAAAGTTGGCCTCTCTCCAACCGCCAGAAATTGACGGCCCCCAACTCTCAACTCCCCGATGACCAGCCTTGCTGAGTTTGCACGTGGGAGGAAATCGACGAATAAGGCGTTACGCTACGCTTACGCTTTACGCTGAAGGCTGAGCCCCTTCGCCAGCTGCCGGCTTGACCGGAACAGGCATCGCAGGATTCATATCGAAGTAGTACTGCTTGCCGAGTTCGAACTGCGCGAGCGCAGCTGGATTGCAGCACACCATCACGAACTGACCATAGGGCGTGTACTTGTTGAAATTCATGTCCTCAGCGATCGAGTTATCGTACTCGGCACTGAAGGTCAGCTCCTTAGCTTCCGAACCGAAAATGTCGGCCTTTTTGGTCAGCCGGAATTTGGCGCGAACGGTCATCAATCTATCTCCTTGGTTTGGAATTGAGCGGATCGCCCGACCCACTAAATGCAGGGGTTTGCGGGTGAAAGAGGCCCAAACGGCCTGTTTTCAGGCATGCGTATAGGGCCAAGACTTCTCTGCCTATGCAGATGCAGCACATCGTGCAAGGCCCTAGGAAGCCCGTACAGAGGCTTTGGCCGGGGGTGTGGCAGGAGAGTACCCCAGACAGGGGTGCGGCCCTTCCTTGGGGATGGGAAGGGCCGCGTTGATACTCGGGGCAGGGGAGT
>Ga0310811_10000475_pt1 | contig 52930 bp, 61 predicted proteins | sample YCmetagenome_FD_207642 | JGI IMG/M metagenome (GOLD analysis project Ga0310811, IMG submission 207642) | Soil microbial communities from experimental microcosm in Duke University, North Carolina, United States - YC | ecosystem: Engineered > Artificial ecosystem > Soil microcosm > Unclassified ... | reverse complement strand
ATGCCGCCCCACCCGTCAAAGTTCGCGGGCTTAAAAAAACCCCCCCCCCCCCCCCCGACGACAAGGTAACCGACGATTTTTGGTTTTTTATTCATGGCTTAAAAAGGATTGGCGGGCGCGAGGGCGCCGAGCTGGTCGCGGAGTTTGGCGGCGTCTTCGTAGCGTTCCTCGGCGACGGCGCGGGCCATCTGCGCTTCGAGTTTCTCCACGCTCAGGGTGCCGCACTTGACGGCGATTTTCTTGGGCTCGCGGAATTGCTTGGCCTTGGGCAGCGCCTTGCGGGAGCGGCGGATGTCGCAAAGCAGGCTGAAAAGCTGGCGCTCGCTGGCGTCGCCCAGGGCGCACTTGTATTTGCACCGGCAGATTTTGGCGACCCACGCCTCGTCCAGCCCGCGCTCGGCGAGGGCTTGCTGGATCTTGAAAAACATCGTGATACGGCCCGCCTCGGCCTGGCGTAGGAGCGTTTGCAGCGCCGCGCTGCCGTTGCCCATGAAGTTCTGAAAGTGGGCGATGAGCGGGAGGAAATCGCCATCGGTGCACTGCGTGAGTGACTGGCGGCCCACGGCCTTGCCCTGCTCATAGCGGCGCCACGCCTCGAAACACTTGGAGCGCGAGAGACCGGGGTTGGCATCCTCAAAGGCCTCGCGGCCCGCCCAGCCATCATAGGCGCGCTTCGCGACCTGGGCGATGTCGGCTTTTTGACCGTTGGAGAGGAAGTGCATGGCGGGATCTAGTCGCTAGTTTCTAGTTGCTAGGAGCTAGAGCGGCGGCGGCCTGTTTGCGGGCACCGGCGAGCATCGCGGTGACGGCTTCGCGCTGGAGTTTATTGAAGAAAGCGAGGCGCTCGTTGCGCGTGGTGAGGTGCGGCACCTTGAAGTGCTTCATCAGGTCGGAGGCGTAGAGGGCTTTGTCGGAGGGGTTGCGATGGGCCACGCGCCGGGCGAGAAGGGCGATAACAGCGGAGACCTGCTCGGGGCCTGTGAGGTCGTCTAGGTTGATTTTCATTTTAGATTGATGAGCACCTTGGCGGCGGCGGTGAAGTGGTAGGCAGCCTCGGCATACTTGCCGGAGCCAATGGCGAGATGCCCGGCTTTGGTATGGGGTTTCCAGGGAGAGCCGATGTGGCGTTTGGCCTTGCCGCCGCGCAGGTGGTAACCGAGGGCAGACTGGTCAACCCCAAGGTGCGCAGCGGCGAGCTTGAGGGAATCGCCGGCCGCCATGCGCTCGCGCGCAGTGGCGATCATTGCCGGGGTGATATGACGCGGGCCGCCCATGGGGATCAGACCGTGGTTTCCTTCGTCTCAAATGAGACGGTGGTCTTGCCGGGATTTTCCATCGCCTTGATGAGCTTGGCCGCATCCTTGTTGCCAAAGCGGACGGCGACTTCGGCGCGGAAATTCTCCACCGGCTTGTAGGCCAGAACGGGGGCGAAGAGCTGGGCGAAGGCCTTGCCGGCAAGCTCGCGGATTTTCTCGATGTCCTTGCCCTCCCCTTTGACCGTGGCCTTGAGCGTGCGTCCGGCGGTGGTGATGCGGGCGACCGAGCCGTCGTCTCCCTCAAGCACAAGGGAAGTGCCGCCGCCATCGGTAGCGGTCGCCTGTTCGGCGCGAGTCTCGGCCTCGGTGGCGAGCGTGGCCTTGATTTCCTTGAGCTGCTTTTCCTTCTCTGCGATTTCGCGATCGAGGAGGACGGCGGCGGTGACGAGCTGGCGTAGTTTGGTATCGTTCATGGTGAAATGAGCTAGTGGCTAGAAGCTAAGAGCTAGGGCTTGGGTTCGACCGGGATTTCGTTGTCGGTCTTGAGCATCAGGACCGGGGTCTTGGTTTTCACGAAGAGGCCGGCCTCCTTGAAGTGTTTGGCGGGGACATTTTCCAACGCCTCGCCCACCGTCTTCGCGGGCAGCATGCGGCCTTTCTTGGTGGTGTTGAACTCGTAGACGGCCTTGAAAATCCGCTCCTGCGTGGTGAGCACACTTTCGTTCTCGGGGATCTGGAGCACCCAGCCGGCGAAGTCGGCGCCCTCGGGCAGGCGGCCCTCGGGATCGCTGATGAGGATGGCGAATTGTTTCTTGAGCGCGGGGGGCGTGTCGCCCTCGGCTTCGGGCTGGGCGAGGATGTTCATCTCCTCGACGATCTGGCGGAGCGCGGCGGGCTCGATGTCGTTTCGTTTGAGGATCTCGGCGACTTTATTGACGTCTATTTTGGGCATGGTGGTGGCGGATTAAACTTGGGTGGGAACGTGGCGGGCGGCGTCCTCGTGCACCTGCACGCCGACGATGTCGTAGAGCATGGCGATGCGGGCGGCATCATCGGGCAGAGGGCCGAGGTTGAGGGATTCGGAGCGACCGTGCGTGGTGACGACTCCACCTGGACCAAAGTTGACGAAACCGGCGCTTACCGGCTTGTAGCCCTGCGCTTCATGGGCCTTGGCAAGCGTGGCATGCGAGACCGGAGGCAACGTGAACAAGAAGGCATCGCCATCAAAACGGGAATGGAGACGGACGTATTTGAGCATGGGGAAAAGGATCAGGGATGAAGGCCGAGCATGCACTTGCCGCAGGGACAGGATTGAGGGGCGCCTTGAGCAGAGGCCTCGGCGAGGAGTTCTTTGGCATATCCAAGAAGCTCGACAGAACGGACCGGCGTGGCGCCGGCGGCCTCGATCTGCAGGATCGCGGCGACGTGCGTGAGGGTGGCGGCGGAAATCACGACCGGCCCTCCTTGGGCTCGCCGGCGATCACCCACGCGACGAGGATGAGAAAACCGACAAGACCGAGCACTCCGAGGGCGGCGGCGATGCCGCACACCCAGAGCGCGACCTTGGGGAAAATCGCGGCGAGCACGCCGATGACGATGCCGGAGAAAAACAGTCTCATGCTCCGGCTCCTTTCGCGGGCAGGCCGAGCTTCGCGATGATCTCGCCGGTGATTTCATGAAGCCGGGCAATGCCTTTGGCGGTGATGACGAGGCTTACCCCACCGCCAGTGCCGTCGAAAATGCCGATGAGAGCGCCACCGGGGACGCTGTTGTTGGCGGGCAGCGGGCGCAGGGAGAGCGTCTCGGTTTTTCCGATAGAGCCGACCCGCAGCACTTCGTGCAGCTCGCTAGTCATCTTCTGAAAGGCGGTCACGAGAGGACCTCCTTCCAAAAAGCGTCGGGGGTGGGCGTGGTTGTCATCACGCCGAGGAGGCAGATGAGCAGGCCCATGAGGGCATGACGGCTGATGAACACGCCCTGGGCGTTGTTCCCATCGCGCACGATGCGGAAGCCGCGGGGCGCGATCTCGACCACCATGTCGGTGACTTTAAAATCGCGGGAGGCGTCGCTAAGGACGGTGGCGAGCTGATTGGCCGGCATGGCGACGAGGTCGTAGACGTAATCGGGAGTCTTCATTTCAAAACGGGATTGGGTCGGAGAGTTCTTTTTCGAGACGGGAGAGGCCGCGTTTGGCGGCGGCGAGGTGGGCGGTGGCTACATCGAAATCCCCCTCGGCGGCGGCGCGCTCGGCTTCCGCAAGGTGGCGGTTGAACTTGGCGGAGGGATCGACGGGCGCCGGCGGAGTGGGCTCCGCCGCGATCGCGGCCATGACGCGGCGCAGGGCCGGCACCCAGCGGTTGAGCCGCACCTCTTCCCATGTGCCGGGGATGAGGCGCGTGCGCCAGGTGCGGGCGCTGCTGAGATCGGGATAGCGCTTCACAAACGCCACGTCGGAGAGGCCGAGGGCGCGCTGGTGGGCCGCGATGTGCAGCACCAATACCTGCGCCTCGGCGGGACCGATGGGATGTGTGAGCGCGTCGTCCATGGGCTCAAATATCCTTCGCGAAGGTGTCGCCCATCATCTGTTGACGGAGGGCGAGCGAGGAAAAAAAGTGCGCCTCGGTGAGGGGCTTGCGGGCCTTGGACGCGATGCGGGTGGCGAGCCGTAGCACCTGGTTAAGGAGGCGCAGGCGCCCCTTTTGCTTGGGCATCTGGTCATTGGCGAGCTGGGCGCAGGCCTGCAGGAGCTTGGCCGTGGGGCGCGGGAAATACTGCACGACGAGAGGCCGGTAGGCATTCTCCACAAGGAGCCGCGGGAGGCGTATCGGCATGCCGATACGACCCAGCACCTGCTCAAATAGGTAGCTGGATTTCTGCATTTCGTCGTCAAGCCGGGCGGTGGCGATGAGAGCCAGGGCGCAGCCGGTGCGGTCGTGCAGGTAGCGGAGGAAATCGACCTTTTCGGGGTTGATGCGGGTATCGCGGGGGATGAGCCGGTGCGCCTCGTCGACGATGAGCACGCGGTTGGGATTGAAGGCGCGGAGGATGGCGTCGCGTTGCTGGTCGATGCGCATGTTTTTATTGGCGCCGATAGCCTCGCAAAGGATGCCGAGAAACCCACGGGTGCCGCCGACCGGCGATGCCTCGACCATGACGGTGCGTCCGTGATTATGGGCCTCTTTCCACGCACGGGAGGCGATGCTCTTGCCGTGGCCGCTTTCCCCCGTGATCTGCGTGATGGAATTATTGGCGGCGGCGTAGTCGAGACCGGCCCAAATCATCTCGCTGATGGCGTTGGGGGCGAACTCGCCCTTGATGATGCCGGCGCGCTCGCTGGTGACAGCCTTGAAGGTGGTGATGGCCTTGACGACCTCGGCATAGTCGCCGGAGAAGTTACCCTTGAGCACGGCGAAGACATCGGCATTCACGCCGCCGAGCGCCTCGCGGGCATCTTCCCACGAAAGCTTTTCGTCGAGGCAGTGCTGGTGAAACCACATGAGCTCGTTGACGGTCTCCTCGTCGAGGTGACGCCAGTTTTCGAGATTCAGGGGGATGTTGATGCGGCTATGGGCGGAGCTGGCTTCGGCCTGCAAAGAGCGGCCTACGGGTTGTTTTATGGTGTCGATCATCGTGTGTCCTCGGGTTGATCTGGTTTGGGTTGCGGTTGAAAAAAATCAGGCGTCGTCGCGCAGGAGCGCGGCGATCTCGGCAGGGCTAAAGGAATCGGGCGGAGCCTCGGCAATAACCTCGTCGCTGGTAGCGGCGGCGATGTCGGCAGGTGTGAGGCGCCCGGCGGCTTCCTGCACGAGTTCCCGCGTGCCCTGGCGGCGGGCGCGCTCGGCGATGGCGGGGCTGACCGGACGGTCAGAGCTGAGAGCTGAGAGGCTAGAGCTGAGAGCCGGAGCGGACTCGTTGAGGCGGCCCGCGTTGAGCGAGCCCACCTCGACCGCGCCGCGCCCGTCGCGCTGCTCGAGGGCCTTGGGCGCCGTCGCCTGCCCGCGCCCAAAGGGCATGATGGCGCGGTAGAGAAGCTTGCATTGTTCGCGGTAGCGGCGGCGGCGATCGAGCGAGGCGCGGTCGTCGTATTGGCCGGTGGTGGAAAACTGGGGCACGCGGTCGACGGCCTCGGCGATGCAGATCAACTCGCCCTCGCGGTAGGGGCGGCCCGCCTGCGAGGCGGCGGGATTCACGGCGGAGCGGGCGCCTTGCTCGCGGTTGACGATGGCCGCGCCGAGGTGGGGCTGGGCAAGGTCGCAGCATACCGTGACCTGGTAGCCGTCGCCCAGGCGGGCGAACGCATCGGAGTAGAAGTAGAAAACGGCGTCGTGCTCGGCGCTCTTCACCTTCACATGGCCGCCGCGGATCGTGACGTCGGCCTGCTCAGGAAGCAGGCGGTAGCTTTCCTCGAGGGTGGGTTTGCGCATCGGGGATTTTTCCATGTGTTGGTGCCAGATTTCATCCGGCACCCAGGCGCGGCGGCCATGGAAGCGGCGGGCATTGGCAGGCCCGTAGATCTCGCCCTCGACGGGCTCGGTGTTGAAGGCGACAAGGGCCGCGTCGAAACGGGCGGTCCAATCGGCCAGGGTGGGGAAAATCTTGCGCGGGTCGCGCTGGCCCATGCGGCAGGCGGTCCAGTGGGCGCTCTCCTTCTCCTTCACGCCGCGATGGCGGCCCATCGAAATGCCGCCGAGCGCGAGGTATTTTTGAAGCTGGTTGAAACGGTTCTCGATGTATTTGGTTTTCGCCGACGTGGCGTGGAGCACCTTGCAGACCTTGTGCACGCTCTCGACGTCGTTGATGAGGTTGGCGTCCCAAGTGCCCATCTCGAAGCGCAGGAAGCTCGGCGCGCCGATCGTGTGGAAAACGTGCGACATGGCCCACTTAATATCCTTGGCGCGGTAGGCGTCGTTGTAGCGGAGGACGACCGAGTAGCCGACGTAGCGGCCCGAGCCCACATCGAGCCAGGGGAGGCACTGGGGCCGCACGAGGCGCACGCCGTAGCGGGCGGCGCAGGGATCGGCGGGGTCGTCCCACTCCACGCAGCAAGGCTCGTTGCTCGTCATGTCGTCGCTCTCGAAGAGGAGGCCGGGCATGATGGGCTTCTCGTTGCCCTCGGCGTCGACGTAGGTGAGATCGCGGGGCGTGCAGATGCCGTGCAGGTCGAAGGCGCCGGGGCCGCTGGTCTTGAGCCGGGACGACTGGGTGACGCGGGCGGCGCGCTTGAGCGTGGGCGTGATGGTGTGCTTGGAGGAGCGGCTCTTGAGGATGACTTCGGCCAGCTCGGGGCGGCACTGCTCGGAGCGGGCAAAGGTGCGCAGGGCGAAGGATACGCCAAACTTGCGGGTCTTGGTGGGGTCGTGCGGGTCGCTCATGAGGGCGAGCTGCTGCACGGCGCGCTGCTCGACCGCGGAGAGCGTGACGAGCGGGCGACGCCCCGAATTGGCGGAGAGCGGGCGCAGGGCCGAGAGCCCGCCGACCTGATACAACGTCATCAGGCGCGAGGCCTTGGCCGCGGAAATGCCGAGCTGGGCGGCGGCGGCATTCTGCGACATGGCGCCGTCCGCCGTGAGGGCGAGAAGATCCTGCACGATGGCGATGCGGCGGTTTTCCTCGGCGATCTGATGGTCGGTGGGCATGGGGTCAGAGCTGGATTTCGTGTGCAGTTCCGCGGGCCGGATATTCCTCAAACTCTCGTCGCACCAATTCTGTGACGTGTGCGAAATGATTGGGCTCAAGTTCGTGACCATCGTTGATAACCATGGTCACGGTGTGCCGCTTGCCGTCCGGGCGAACTCGCTCGATAGCGACTAAAACTTGATGATCGAAGAGATCCATGGAAGGGACTCAGTAAACAGGGTCGGCGCCGGCCTTGAGCTTGGCCTTGAGGCTGTTGAGGACGGCGCGCTGCACATCCTCGGGCCACTTGGTGGTTTCGGTGGCGACGGCCTTGACGACGGGCAGGCGGTCGTCGGGCGAGAGCTTTTCCCACTTGGTGTCAAAGCGCTTGGTGAAGACGGAAAGGCCGCGCTGGAAAAGCGTGACGGCGGGCGGGGTGACTTTGGGCTTGCCCTGGGTGGATTCCTTGCCGGCGATGGCCTGGATGACGCCGCCGAGGCCGATCTCGCCGGAGAGAATCTTGGGCTCAAAGTAGCGGCGGTAGGTGGTGGGGCGCGGAAGGTCGGACCACTCGTGCTCGGTGTCGTCGGCGAAGAGGTCGCGCACCTTGCGGGCCTGCTCGTAAAGGTCTTTGGAAAAACCCAATTCCTCGGCGAGTTGGTCGACGGTTTTCCCGATAGCCGATTGAGTCGGCTGACGGGGATTTACTCCTGCTTTAAGGCCAGCAAGGCGACGGGCGCGGCCTGCCTCGACCACGTCGGTGAAGAGCGGCACGGCCATGTAGGCAAGCGCGCCCTTGGAGTAGTGGCGGCGCTGGAGGAGCGTGGAGAGGATGATCTCGGAGGCCTCGGCACTGTCACGCCGGACCGTGGGTAACTCGACGCCGAGCATGATGGCGATGCGGCGACGGTGACGGCCGTCGATGACGCGGTCTTGCTGGTCGATGATCGCGGGGTAGTCGAAGCCGCGGTCGCGCACATCGGCGACGAGGGCTTGAAACTTGGGGTCATCGGTCGCCAGCTCGGGCATGCCGTCGAGGCAGGGATGCAGGGCGAGGGAGTTGGGATCGCGGAGGGTGGTTTCGGTGGTGTTGGACATGGGAAAGGGACTCAAGCGGACGGGGAAATGAGCTGGAAAAACTTGAGCTGTTTGGCCTCGAGTTCTTGCAGGAGAAACGCGGTGTGCAGTGCCGACTGGGCCTCTTCGTCGGTGACGATCTCCGCGATGGTGCTGAGCAACTCGACCTTCTCGGCGGTGGTCAGATGCTCATACCCACGCAGGGCGAGCTGGGCCAAATGCCGGCGGCGGGCGGCCTGCTCGGCGTTGCAAGGCGCATGGGTGGAGCGGATGTTGAGGTCGACGTTGTTCATGGGGCGGAAAGTTCGAGGACTTTGACGACCGCTTTGCGCACTTCGGGGAACTCGCCTTGGTTGATGGCGCGACTCACCGCCTCGCGGCTCTTGCCGATTTTTTTCGCCAGCCAAGTGATCGACTTCTTGCGCCGGAGGAGGGCTCCCTTGGCCTCGATCATAAAATTGTCTTGTTCCAGAGAGGGCATCGGTCTTAGTTCACCTAGTTAACATTCGTGACGTTCACTCAGTCAACACAAAATAGTTAAATAAATGAACAGTGAAGAATCCTTCGGGGAACGTCTTCGGCGGGTCCGTGAAAAATCAGGCCTGACTCAGGAAGACTTTGCCAAGCGCATGTTTGTGGGTCGCACCTACCTCAATGGGTTGGAGACGGGGAGAAACCCTCCCAATGACCGGCTTGTTCACCAATTGGACGTCTTGGAGAAAACGGGTGTTAATTTAGTGGACTATCCTATTTTCAGGGAGCCAGGGCTACGGGTCGACGAAAGCACACCGCCGCCGGGCATCACGACGACGCCGCGCAAGGTTCCCGTCATCTCCTGGGCACGCGCCGGCGAGGCGACGAGCTACGAGGAAATCCCGAAGGACTGGCAGAAGACGGTTTTCTCGGAGTGTCCCGACCCTTACGCTTTCGCGATCGAGATCGAGGGCGACTCCATGGAGCCCAACTACCGCGGCGGCGACGTGGTGATCGTGATGCCTTCGCTCAAGCCGCGGGCGCATTGCCTGGTCGTCGCCAAGCTCAAGAGCGATGGAGTCGTTTTCAAGGTGCTAAGCATCACCGCACCGTATGCGAAGACGAAGGAGCGCGTCTTCCGTCTCGCGAGCTACAACCCGCTCTACTCTGCCGTCGATTATGTGGAGGACGATTTCCATTGGATCTACCCCGTCCACTCCGTGACCCGCAACCTCTGGTAACCCATCCCATGAAAACGATCTTCAAGCTCTGGTTTGTTTTTCTCTTCATCATCCTCGGCCTTCATGCCGAAATGCGCACATGGACGGATGCCCTGGGGCGCACTCTCATCGCGAGGCCGGTGAGCAAGACGGCCGAGGTCATCACCGTGGAGAGGGCCGATGGAAAACGCTTCGACCTCACCCTCACGGATCTGGTCGATGCCGATCGTGCATGGGTTAAGAACTGGTCGCCGGTGGTATTCCACATCAGCCAGCACGGGCCACAGGTGAAAAATAAAACCACATGGTTTGTCGTGACCGGACCGACTTACTACAATCTCTATTTCCAACCCCAAGACCTTCCTGACGTGATCACGGCATTGAAGGAATTTAAGAGACTCGCCGCCCTGTCTCAGGCCGAGGGCGTGACCGGCGACTTGACCAAAACGCTATTGTCCCGCCCTTGGGGGGGCTCGATTGAACCGCAGCCTGTGCTCACTTTGACTGTTGATAAAAAACCCGTCTTGCGCGGCGAATGGGTCAAGGGTGGCGACTACACCCCCGAACAGGTCACATACCTGATCGACTACCTCGAGGCGTTTTCTCCCGATAAATTTGATGCAGAGCTTAGGCGAATGCAGGCGGCGGTGCGATAATCCATCCATTTCTTTATGCCCCTTCTCACCTGTCCCGATTGCCAGTCGCAAGTTTCAGATGCCGCCCCGGCCTGCCCCAAGTGTGGCCGCCCGATTTACAACGCCCGGAAAGTGGACGACCTTTCGGGCGAAATCCGCAACGCCTCCCATCGCCAAATCGAATACGAGTCGCGCAAGAAAAGCGGCTTGGTTGCCGCGATCCTCAACATCGTGATTCCCGGTGCCGGTTACATGTATTGCGGGAACGTGATCTTGGGGCTGTTTGCCATGGCCGTTTGCCTGGCAATTTTGATCTGCACGGCTGGACTGGCCTACTTCATCATCGGCCCGGTTATGATTATCGACGGCGTGCTCAGCGCAGGCCGCGCCAATCGCCTCTTGGCGAAGAGGCTGGGCGCCGGTTAATCCAACCGCGCCGCCGCGCTTTTTACGGGAAATCAAACCGATTCCGCCGCAACGCCCGCTTTCCGCCCCACGGCTTTTAGCCGCGGGGCTTTTTTGCGGCTAGATTGGCGGGGATGCTTCCCGCACCCGCTTTCCCGTTTCTGGCCGAAGTCGCCTCATCCGGCAACTCCGCCCTCTCCGCTCAAAACCCCGTTTTCGCCTACGCCGTGGGCGCCGTCATCATAGGGGGGCTTATCACCGTCATCACCGTGGCGGATCGCCTGGATGCGATGATCCAGCGCCGGCGCCGTCAACCCTCGGTTGACGTGGATCTCTCCGGCCTGCGCGCCGACATTCAGACGCTTAATTCCAGCGTGGCCGAGTTGAAGAGCGCCAAGGAACACCATAACGGCCACCGGGAGAGGATCGCCGCCTTGGAAACCAAGTGCGCAGAACTCAAGGCCCAGATCGAACGCGATGCCGCCACCCAGCGCAGCTACATCGCCAAAACACACAAGGACATCACCGACCAGATCGACGCCGTGAAAGAATCCATGGCCAATAATTTCCAACAGATGGAGCGCGGACTGGGCCGCGTCGAAGGCACCCTGGAACTGATCGCCCAAACCAAATCCTGACCACCATGACTCTGCTCACCACCCAAGAGCGCAACGACCTGCGCACCGCCTTGCTGGCCGAACTCGTGAACGCCAGTGCCGTAGCCTTCCCTGTGGAAGCGCTTGTGCGCCGCGCCACGCGCAGCCGGATGGTGGATTTCGAGATCAGCCTGGCCGATGCGCGGCATGAGCTGGGCGAGCTGCATGGCGCCGGCTTCGCCAAGGTGATCGCCCATGAGGTGACCAAGCAGCCTCACTATCAAGCCACCCCGGAGGGCGTCCTCGCCCACCAGAACAGTGCCTGAATCCCTTTCGCCGAAACCGGCGATATTCCCACCATGAAATCCAAATCCACCTCCGCCGCTCCGTTGTTTGCATGGCTTCTAGCCGCGCTCTCTATCGCTTTTGTTCTCGCTTTATTCTCACCTGCAACCACCCACGCAGCCACCGCCGCCGCCGGTTCCACGATTACCGCCGATCCTTCGACGGTCGTGCCTGATGCGGCACAAAACGTGATCCTCACGTTTTTCCTCAAACTCGCGGTCGCACATCCGCTTGTGGCGACACTCTTGTCTTTGATGGGCACGGCCCGCACTTGGGCGAAGCCTGTCTCGAGCATCATCCATACAGTCGTTGATCTGACTCCTTCCACGACTGATAACGGTTGGCTCAATACCCTTATGTCTTGGTTCACTACGACCACGACAGGGAAAACCGTCGCCTACATCATCGACTGGGTGACCTCGATCAAGATCGTGCCGCCCGCAGCCACCAGCAACGGCAGCACCGTCTGATCCCCGCCCTCCCGTGATCGCGCTTCTCACCGCCCTGTTTACGGCCCTCACCGAGGCGCTCCGTATCTGGGCGGTGAATGCGCGCTACAACCTGCAGCAACGAATCGAAGCCGATATCGAAGCCGATGAAAAAACTCTCTCCACTCTCCGCGCTTCTGATGATCCTGCCAGCGTGCTTGCTGGTGACCGGGTGCGCGACCGTATTCTCCGCGCCAACGGCATCATTGCAGCTCTACCAGCCGCCGGTGCTCCACCTCAAGGCGGGCCTGCCAGTCCAAACCGTTGACGGGATCTACACCCCGCAAGTCGACGAGACGTGGCACAGCGACGCCCGCTTTCAGGCCGTCGAAAACGAGGCTATCAACGCCGCCGCCGCCCTCGTGCAGAAAAACAACACGACGCCGTAACATGACCTCGCACAAACAAGGTCCCAGTGACGCCGAAATGTGGGTGCTGCTCGTCCTCGGTATGATCGTCGTGGGTCTCTCGCTCCTCATCCCCTGGCCCGCCTGACCATGGCCCGCTCCCACGCACGCAACGGCAAGATCGCCCGCTGTCCGGCCGCCATCCGGGCGGAGGTGAACCGTCGTCTCGACGAGGGAGAAAAAGGCCCGCGCCTCCTCACCTGGCTCAACAGCCAGGAGGAAGTCCTCCGTGTGCTGGATGAGTATTTCAACGAGGAGCCGGTCTCCCCGCAAAACCTCACGGAGTGGCGGCAAGGCGGCTACCAGGAATACCTCGACCGCCGCGACCAGCTCGAAACGACCAAGGGCCTCGCCGACTACTCGCTCGAGCTGGCCTCCCGCAACGGCGGCAACACCACGGACGGCGCCACGGCCATCGCCGGCGGCCAGCTCCTCATGATCTTCGAGAGCCTCGACGTGGAGGCGCAAAAGAAGCTGCTCACCGACAAGCCCGGCACCTACTTGGGCCTCGTCGACGCGCTGGCCCGCCTGCAAAAGAGCCAGGCCGACGCCGAGAAGGCCCGACAGGCAAAACGACTCGTCGCCCAAAACGACCGAAAGCTCGACCAGAACGAGCGCAAGCTGCAGCTCGAGGAAGAAAAATTCCAGCGGGCGACGGCGGAAAAGTTTTTGAAATGGTATGAGGATAAACGCGCCGCCGAGATCATCGCCGGCGGCGGAAAGTCCGAGGTGAAGATCGAAGCCCTGCGTCAACTGATGTTCTACGGCGACGAGGGTGTCGCCCCGTCCCCGTGAACAAGCCCCGTCCTCCGCTCATCAGTCTGCGCCGCTACCAGCGGGAGGTGTTTATCTCCACGTTGCGCCGGTTGCTCCTCCTCTGGTGCCGCCAGAAAGGGAAGAGCCACACCCTCGCGTGCAAGGCCCTTGACTGGATGATGGCACGGCCCGGCGTGCTGGTGACGTTTATCTCGGCAAGCATGGTGCTCGGCACCGAGGTCATCCTCAAGGAGGCCAAAATCTGGGGCGACATGCTGGCGATCCTTCGTCAGGCGGCCGACGCCGCCGGTTTGAAACTCACGAGCAATGCCGATGGATTGGACTTCGACGCGCTTTGCGACGTGCTCGAGCACTCCAAACTGGAACTCAAGCTTTGGCACAGCAACACGGTGTGCTCCCGCTCGCGGGTGATCGCGCCGAATCCCGACACGGCGGTCGGCTGGACGGGTCACATCGTGGGCGACGAGGTGGGACGCTGGCCCGAGGCGCAGGCGGTGCTCGAGGCGGTGCTGCCGTTCATGGACAGCAACCCGGACTTCAACCTCTGGCTCGCCACCACGCCGCCGCCCGATGACAAGCACTACACCTTCGAGCTGATCCAGCCCCGCCCCGAGGACAATCCCGTCTTCAACTTCAACCCGGTGGGCAACTGGTATCGCAGCAACGCGGGCATCATGGTGCACCGGGTCGATGCCTGGGATGCGCACGAGGCGGGCGTGCCCCTCTATCACCCCGAGACGCGCCAACCCATCTCCCCCGACGAACACCGGGCGCTCTCCTTCGACAAATCGGCGTGGGATCGAAACTACGCCTTGAAGTTTCTGGCCGGAGGCACGGCGGCCGTGAGCCTCTCCGCACTCACCCGCGCCATGCTGCGCGGTCGTGAGCTGGGCCTCGTCGGCGTCAACATCACCGAGGAGGTGGTCGCGTGATGACGTTTGGCTCACTCTTCGCAGGGATCGGCGGGTTTGACCTAGGCTTCGAGCAAGCCGGTATGCGCGGGATTTGGCAGGTCGAAATTGACGCCAATTGCCGCAAGCTTCTCGCGGCAAAATTCCCCGGCGCGGCGCAGTTTACCGACGTGCGCGAGGTTGGGGCCCAGTCACTCCCTCCGGTCGATGTCATCACAGCGGGTTTTCCTTGTCAGGATCTCTCGGTCGCCGGCAAGCGCGCCGGTCTCAAAGGTAAACGCTCCGGTCTATTTTATGAAGTCACCCGCATCGTCTCCGAACTCCGCCCTCGCTACCTTGTGTGGGAAAACGTTCCAGGCCTACTCACCTCCGACAAAGGCCGTGATTTCGCGCGTGTCCTCTCTGCGTTGGGAGAACTCGGGTATTTCGGCGCCTGGCGGGTGCTTGACGCTCGCTACATCGGAGTGGCCCAGCGTCGCCGAAGGGTCTTCGGCGTGTTCGCTCGATCAGATATTGGAGCCGAGAGTGGCGCCGAAATACTTTCTCTCGCAGAAGGCCTGCGCGGGAATCCTGCGCCGCGCTTCAAAACGAGGGAAGAAATTGCCGGCACACTTGGAAGTAGCTCTGCACATGGTGGCAGGAGAACCACTGATCTCGACGGGCACGGAGCCTATGTCGTAGGAACCTTAAATCCGGGCTCACATCCTGGTAGCTACAATGGACAGGATGCGTATAATGATCTATTGGTCGCGCCGACACTCACCGCGAAGGCCGCGAAGGCCGCGAAGGCCGCGAAGGCCGCGAAGGGCTCGGGGGGCTTCGCAGGCGATGAGTGCCAAAATTTGGTAGCACATCCAACTACCGGGCCCATCACCGCCGGTATTGGCAAAGGCCCACGCGGACCCGAAGGAATTGAATCTGATTGGCTCGTCACCCACACGCTGCGCGCCGAGGGTTTTGATGCGAGCGAGGATGGCACCGGCCGGGGGACGCCGCTCATCACGTCCGCTATTCCTATACTCGAAGCCGGAGCGCGCACAGGTAAGAGCACTGACGACGTGCGGTGCGGGATGGGTATTGGTGCCGAGGGCGATCCTATGTTTACTCTCCAAGCGGGAAAACAACATGCGATTGCTTTTTCCTGCAAAGATAGCGGCGACGATGCGGGCGAACTTTCGCCGACGCTGCGCTCCATGAATTTTAAGGACTCGCATTTAAATGGGGGGGGGGCAAGTTGCAGTAGCAGAAAAGCACGGAGTGCGCCGCCTCACGCCGCTCGAATGCGAGCGACTTCAAGGTTTTCCCGATGGCTGGACCGAAGGATTTTCCGACTCGGTGCGCTATCGTATGCTCGGCAACGCCGTCGCACGCCCGTGCGCGGAATGGATCGGACGGAGGATTAACGCGTGAAAAAAAACGCCCGCCCCAACAAGATCGTCAATGTCGCCGGCATCCTATCGGCGGACTGGTTGACCGTGGTCGACCCCAGCCATACGCGGCTAGGTCTCGGCCTCGACGTAGGCACGACCACCAACCAGAAAAGCAACCCGTGCGTGCTCTCGCTATCTCAAAAAGTGGGGCATGAAATCCGGTTCCCGCTGATCGTCCGCTGGAAATCCAAAGACCCCGAGGTCGCCAAGGCCATCATCCGCGCCGTGCTGGACGGGCTCAAGTCCATCGGCCTCGCCGTGCGCAAGCTCTGCATCGACGCGACCAACGAGCGCTACTTCGCGGTCGGCGTGCGTCAGGCGTTCGTGGGCCGGCTCCCGGTGCAGCTCATCGTCTCCAGCGAAAAGACCAAATACGAAAACGAGGAGATGCTTTGGAAGGTTTTCCTCGGCAATCTCCTGGTCAATCTGATCGAGGATGGTTACGCCGCGCTCCCGCCGGCGCCGTGGATCAAGACCGACATCCGCTCGGTCGTTACCGAGAAAGGCACTTTCTCCGCCGAGGTGGTGGAAGATGGCGGCCACGGCGACGTGTTCGACGGGTGCAAGCTCGCGGCCTTCGCCGTGGAGGGCGCAGGCGGCCCCGCCGAGGCCAGCGCCGCCCAGCGCGGCACCTACGGCGCGGTCAAACCCACCCGTAAGCTCCTGAATCCCTACGCCGGCAAACACGAGCGCGGCGGTCGCCAGCGCGCCATCTGACCCATTCCAAGGAAACACCATGAACCTACTTCTTAAAAAACGCTTCGCCGCCGTCCTCAAAGCCCTGATCCCGCAAAACCGTGTGACGATCATGAGCCAGCACGCCATCCCGTCTTCGATCGCGGCGACGATCGACGTGGACCGCGTGCATGAAATCCTCCGCGCCGCCGAGGCGGGCGACGTGCAGCAACTTTTCCAGCTCTATCAGGACATCATCATCTCAGATTCCCACCTGCAGGGCCGGCTCACCGACCGCAAGGAGGCCGTGCTCAGCGACACGCTCAATATCCTGCCCTTTAATAAAAAGGATGCGGACGACGTCGCCGCCGCCGAGGCCATCAAGGAGATGATCGCAGATTGCGACGATTGGGAAAAAGGGTGCGCGCACCTGCTGGACTCGCACCTCTATCCGCTCTCGATCGTGGAAAAGACGTTTCGCCCCAGCTCGAAGCCGGGCCGGCGCTACGATCTGGCCGAGCTTACGCCGGTGCCCTACCAGTTGATCCAGTTTTTCCGCGGTTATCTGGAAATCCTCCCCACCGATCCGGCGACGGGCTACCCGCTCGCCAGCACCGGGGTGCCGCCGGAAACGACGCGCTACATCATCCATCGCGGTCACCTGCTCACCGGCATCACCGACAACTGGGGCGGCCCGATGCGGTCGCTTATCTTCTGGTGGCTCCTCTCCATGATGGATCGCGACTGGTGGGCGCGCTTCCTCGATCGCTACGGCTCCCCGTTCATGGTCGGCAAATACGATCAGGCCGACGACACCTCCCGCACCGTGCTCGAGCGGGCGTTTAGCCTGGCTGTCCGGCTCGGCGGTCTCGTCGTCAGCAAGGAAACCGAGGTCGAAATCAAGCAGGCCGCCGCCAGCGACTCGGGCGAGGCCTACAAGACCTTTATCGAGCTGTGCAACCAGGAGAAATCCAAGCTCATCCTCGGCGAGACGCTCAGCTCCGACGCCCAAAGCACGGGCATGAACAGCGGCAACGCCAAGCTCCACGGGGAAAAGCGCAGCGACAAACGCAAGGCGGATGGCCGGCGCCTGGGCGCCACGCTGCGCAGCAACCTTTTCGCCCAATACCTGCGCATCAACAACATCCCAGGACGGGCACCCATCGCCGTATGGGGCTCCATCTCGAGCGTGGAATTGGAGGCTTTGGCGGAATTGCTCACCGCGCTGACTGCGGGCGGCCTGCGCATCGCGGACACCGGCCTCGAACTGCTGAGCGAGCAGGTGGGTTTCCCGATCGAGCGGGCACCGGCGACGGCGGCGATGCCCGGCGGACAATTCGGGGCGTTCGCGTCAAATGGGTTGCGAGCGGGCTGGGCTCAAAACGCGGCCGACCTGATCGCGGAGGGCGCGGCGGCAAATCTCGCGAAGACGTTCCGTGGCGAGCTGGCACCCATTCGGGGAATCATCCTCAACGCAAAGTCGGCCGACGAGGCGATCAAGGGTGTCGAAGCATTTTGCGCGAAGTTCGACGCGACGAAGTCGGCGCGGGTGATGGAAGAGGTGATGTTGGCGATGGCCGCGAATGGGTCGGTCGCCACGCGCTGACCCATTTCAATCATTTAGAATCAGCCCGCCGGGCGCCCGCGTTTCAAAACCGGGCGCCCGCTGCGTTTCAGGGGTGCGCTACCGAGGGGGAATCCGACCGTTTCAAACCAGATCGCCCCGTTTCAAACATTCCTCTGGGTGTCGGTCAGCAGCGTATCTAAACGGCCAGGGGAGCCGGTTGCAGGGAGGAGGGCGGATTGGTGGTGCGGGTAGAGGGAGTCGAACCCTCTTCTCATGCTTGGGAAGCACACATAATAGCCGGTATACTATACCCGCGTGACCAAAACGCGGTCATCAAAGCCTACCTTTCATGGCTCGCAAGCGTCTTCTTGGCAGGGAAAATCCGTTGGAAACGGTTTTTTCCTGAAATAAAAGAAAACCCGAGGTGTTTTGCGGTGTCGGGCGTATAATCCTCCGCGACGGCCTTGCTTTGCCGAAAACGTTTCCGGTGCAGGCAGGTCTCGCCAACCATAATCATCCCATCATGAAAACCATCCGACTGATCTCTGCCCTCGCGTTTGCCTCCCTGTTGCTCGCCCCCGTCATGCGTGCCGAAGACGCTCCCGCCAAGCCGGCCAAGGCCGAGTGCGGTTGCCCCACGGGCAAGGACGGCAAGGTGTGCGGCGTGGACAAAGACTGCTGCTGCACCGGCGCCAAGGCCTGCCACATGGATGGCAAAAAGTCCGACGACAAGACGGATGCGAAGAAGTAAACGCTCTTCGCCCCGATTCACTCAAGGGCGGCCGCTAAAAGACGCCTTTGGGTTTCTCAAAACCGCTTTCGCATCGAAGGCGGTTTTTTCGTGCGCTCAGGCGCCGGCTTCGACGTGCGCTGAGTGGCGGCTGCGCCAGCGGGCGAGCACGCGGCGGTGCATGTCGTCGGGCGAAAGCCCGTAGGAGGCGCGCAGGATTTCCTGGCTGGTGCCGTGCTCCACGAATTTGTCGGGCCAGCCGAGGCGTTCTACGTCGGTGGTGCAGTCGGCTTCCTGCAGTGCTTCAAGCACGGCACTACCGAAACCGCCGGAGAGGACGTGGTCTTCCATCGTCACGATGAGAGGGATGCAGGCGGCGTGACTGAGGAGAAGGGTGCGATCAAGCGGCTTGACGAAGCGTGCATTGACGACGCCGACGGAGAGGTGCTCTTCGGCTTCGAGACGGGCGGCGAGGGCGAGGGCGTCCTGCACCATGCTGCCGAGCGCCCAGATCATGATATTGGAGCCTTGGCGGATGACCTCAGCCTGGCCGATGGGCAGGGTGGCGGGCTGGTCTTTGATTTTAACACCCACGCCGGCGCCGCGCGGGTAGCGGATGAAACCGGGGCCGTTGAGCTGGAGGCTGGTGTGCATCATGTCGACGAGCTCGTCCTCGTCCTTGGGCTGCATGATCACGGCGTTGGGCACGGGGCGCAGGTAGGCCAGATCGAAGAGGCCGTGGTGCGTCGGGCCGTCGTTGGGCGAGAGGCCTGCGCGGTCCATGACGAACGTCACCGGGAGGTTTTGAAGGGCGACGTCATGGATGATCGGATCGTAGCCGCGTTGGAGGAACGTTGAGTAAATCGCGACGACGGGGCGGATGCCTTTGGTGGCGAGCCCGGCCGCGAAGAGAACCGCGTGTTCCTCGGCGATGCCGACATCAAAAAACTGTTTCGGGCATTCGGTGGCGAGATGCGAGAGGCCGGTGCCGCTGGGCATGGCGCCGGTGATGCCTACGACGTTGGGATCGGCCTTGGCGAAGCGCGCGAGGGCCTTGCCCATGACGTCTTGATAATTGGGCGCGGGGGGAGTGGCGGGGGCGACGGCGGGCTTGATGCTCTCGCCCGTGAGCGGGTCGTAGGGGCTGGCGCCGTGGAATTTTTCCGGATGGGCGATGGCGGCTTCGAGGCCTTTGCCTTTCTTGGTGAGGACGTGGAGAATAATCGGCGTGTCGCAGTGCTTGGCGAACTCCAGATTCTTGACGAGCTCGTCGAGGTTGTGGCCGTCGATCGGACCGATGTAGCGGAGGCCAAATTTCTCGAAGAGACTCGACTCGACGAAGAAGTCCTTGGTCTCGCGTTTCCACTTCATCCACATGCGGTGCATGTCCTGACCGCCGGGGAGTCCGGTGAAGAATTTCTCCAGGTCGTGATGGACTTTGTTGTAGGTCGGATGAGTGCTGAGCTTGTTGAGATACTTGGAGATGGCGCCGACGTTCTTGGCGATGGACCACTCGTTGTCGTTAAGGATGACGACGAGGCGCTTGGTCGAGCTAACGACGTTGTTGAGCGCTTCGAGGGTAATACCGCAGGTGAAGGCGGCGTCGCCGCAGAGGGCGACGACATGCTCGTTGGTGCCGCGCAGATCGCGGGCGGTGGCCATGCCGAGGGCGGCGGATAGCGCGGTGCCCGCGTGACCCGCGCCGAAGGAGTCGTGTTTGCTCTCGGCGCGGTAAAGGAAGCCGCTGGCGCCGCCGCTCTGCCGGAGTCCCTTGAAAAATTCGCCGCCGCGGCCGGTGAGCAGTTTGTGGACGTAGCCTTGGTGGGCCACGTCGAAGACGAACTGATCTTCGGGCGTGGAGAACACGCGATGCAGGGCGATGGTGAGCTCGACGACACCGAGGTTGGGGCCGACGTGGCCGCCGTTTTTGGCGGTGACGGCGATGATCTCGTCGCGGATTTCCTGGGCGAGCTGTGGGAGCCGGTCGGCGGGAAGCGCCTTGACGTCGGCCGGGCCGTGAATCGTGGGAAGAACCGGAGGAAGGGAGGCGAAGGAAGCCGAGGAATCGGCGGTCGTGTTCATCAACAAAAAATTAAACCAGCGGCGCGCTCTCAGGCGCCGCGTTCTGTTTCAAAAGAGGAAAAGGCGGCCGAGCCGTCCTTTTGTTTCTTGAGCTGCTCGATCTTGAGCTCGGCTTCTTTGAGGCGGGATTCGCAGACTTTAAGCAACGTGTTGCCTTCTTCAAACTTGGCCAGCAATTCTGCCAGCGGCACCTCGCCGGATTCCATCGACTCGACGATGGTTTCGAGACGCTCAAGGGCATCCTCGAACGAAGGCGGTTGTTTGGTTTTGGCTTCCACAGCGGACAAACCATGCGAGGGGTGGGCTGCTTTTCAATCAAACTTTGGGCGGGCGATTTATGGATGTAAATTGGGGTTGGCGCGCGGGGCGAATCCGCTGGAGTGGACCCATGGTTGTTTTTGTAATCGCAGTGGTGCTGATCGTAGCCAAGTTGCTGGCCGAGCTTGGCTTGGCTGCCTTGAACCGGGCCAATGTCCGGCGTCATGCCGGCGAGGCCCCGGCGGCGGTAGCGGCCATCATGGATGGAGAAACTTATCGCAAGGCGGTGGACTACACGCTGGCGAAGAATCGTTTCGGCTCCTTCGAGATGGTCTTCGACACGGGGCTTCTGCTGCTGGTGCTCGCGAGTGGCGTGCTGCCGTGGCTGTTTGCCCACATCGGGGCTTGGGCACCGGGCGCGAAGTGGGATGACGCGTTGTTCATCCTGTTGACCGGCGTGCTGCTGAGCATCCCGGGATTGCCGTTCGATTGGTGGGGGCAGTTCCGCTTGGAGGCGCAGTTCGGTTTTAACAAGTCCACCCCGAAACTGTGGGTGATGGACAAGCTGAAAGGCACGGCTCTCGCGTTCGTGATCGGGTTTCCGCTGCTGTGGGGGCTGCTCTCGCTGGTCACGGCGGTCGGCAGCCTGTGGTGGGTGTGGGGCTTCGCGCTGCTGTTCACCTTTCAGCTTCTCATGATGGTGCTCTACCCGAAGCTCATCATGCCGCTTTTCAACAAGCTTACTCCGCTGCCAGAGGGCGAACTGCGCACGCGGTTGATGGCGCTGGCGGATCGCACAGGCTTTAAGGCCGCGACCATCGAGGTGATCGACGGCAGCAAACGCTCGGGACACTCGAACGCGTTTTTTACGGGCTTCGGCCGGTTTCGCCGCATAGTGCTGTTCGACACGTTGATCGCTCAACTCACGCCCGAGGAGTTGGAGGCGGTGTTAGCTCACGAAGTCGGGCACTACCGCTGCGGCCACATCCCGAAGATGCTTGCGGTGACGGCGCTCATCCAGCTTGGCGCGTTTGCGGCCATCGCATGGCTGGCGGGCAGTGCGTGGTTTAATCCGGCGTTTGGATTTCCTGCGCGCGAACTCGCGCCGGCGTTTCTGCTTTTCGGTCTGTTGGGCGGGGCGGCCAGCTTCTGGTTCACCCCGCTGGGCAACCTGATGTCACGTAAACACGAATACGAAGCCGATGCTTTTGCCCGCAACGCGATGGGGGGTCCGGCTCCGTTGGTGGCGGCGCTACGAAAGCTGGCGCAGAAAAATCTGAGCAACCTCACGCCGCATCCGTGGTTCAGCGGGTTTTATTATTCGCACCCGACACTGGTGGAGCGGGAAGCGGCGCTGGCCAAGGTGGTCTGATCGCACGAACATCACCAGGGGCGAACAAACCGGAATGAAAGCCAGACAACTTGGTCTCCTTTGTTTTCTCTGGGTGGTGGCGGTCGGTGGTATTTTCGCCGAGACGCTTACGGTCGCGACCTACAACGTCGAAAACTACACGCTCGCCGATCGCATGGTGCACGGCGTGTTCCGCAAGGATTACCCGAAGCCTGAGGTCGAGAAGAAGGCATTGCGCACGGTGATTCACGGGCTCGGTGCCGATGTGCTCGCGTTGCAGGAAATCGGGAGCGAGGCGTTTTTGCGGGAGCTGCAGCGCGATCTAAAGAGCGAGGGTCTGGATTATGCGTATGCCGAAGTCTTGAATGCGGTGGACGCGGACCGACATGTCGCGGTGTTGTCACGCCGGCCGTTTTTGTCGGTGGTGCGGCACACGGATCTTCCATTCAAATATTTTGACGGCGTGGAAAAGGTGAAGCGCGGGCTCCTGGAACTGCATCTGGCAACGGAAGGCGGAGACGTGACGTTTTTCGTGGTGCATTTGAAAAGCCGTTACACGGACCGAAAAGACGATCCCGAGTCGGCGTTGCAACGAGCGGGCGAGGCGGTGGCGGTGCGTGACCAGGTGTTGAAGGAGTTTCCCGATCCGACGAAGGGAGTTTTTGTGATTATGGGCGATTTTAACGACTCGCGTGCGAGCCGGCCGGTGCGAGCAATGTTGGATCGGGGGAAAACAAAAATAGCCGAGTGGCTGCCGGCGGCGGACTCGCGCGGCGAGGTGTGGACGCATTTCTACAAGCGGGACGATTCATATGCGCGGGTTGACCACATGCTCGTGTCGCCGGGCTTGTTGCCGATGGTGCGCGGACAAAGCGGCAAAATCGGTGATTCACTTGAGACGGTGAAAGCCAGCGATCATCGGCCGGTGGTGGCGGTGCTGGATCTGCACAAGTGAGTGGGGCGAAAAAAAGCCGGCATCCGTAAAGATGCCGGCTTGGAAAAAGCGACGCGCTTGCGGCTTATTTGACAGTGACGGGGATCGAGACTTCGCCTGCGCCGTAGCCCTTGAGGACCAGGCTGCCGGTGCCGGCTTTGCCGCCGGTGACGTTCACGGTGATGCTGGTGGCGCCTTCCGGGACGACGACCTCGGGCATGATCACGCTCTCGGGGATGTCGGTGGTGACATCGAGGAGGAGTCCGCCGGTGGGGGCGGGATTGGGCAGTGTGAAGGTGAGGGCCTGCGGCTGACCGCGGGTGAGGCTGAGTTCCGTGGGTGACACGGTGAGCGAGGTAGGATCGACACGGAAGGTGCCGACGGTCGACGTGCCTTTGTCGCCGGCGATCTCGACCTTGTAGTTGCGGGAGGTGTCCACGGCGGGAACGAAGAAGCTGAGGGAGTTGGGCGACTCGAACACCGTGCGGGTGGGCGTGCCGTCAAACGTCACGGTGTCCTGGGCGGTGAAGCCACGGCCGAGCACGCTTACACGGGCGCCGACGGGGCCGCGGTTGGACTCAAGCGAGAGGACGTAGCGACCGACGATCTTGGTGTGGACGACATCGATGAATTCCTCGCGGGAGCTGGTGATGCCGTTGGTCTCAAACTTGTAGTTTACGAGGAAGTAGTAGGCGATCTCGTCGCGACCGGCGGGCAGCTCGTAATCGAAGGTATAGATGTCGGTGCCGAGATCGCTCTTGGTCATGGCGAAGCTCTGGCCGTCGATGAAAATGCGGACGACGAGGCTGCCGGGAATGATGTTGGCTGCCTTCGGGTTGACGCGGGCCGAGATCGTGTAGATCTGCGACGGATTGGCCGGGATGACCGTGGGCGTGAGGTTGGTGATGGACACCCCGCAGCCTGAGAGAAGGAAAAGGCTGAGCGCCGCGCTGATCGTCAGGAAGATTCGTCTCGCGTGGGAGAAGCGGTTGTTTTGCATTGGGTTTTTCAGATTCAAAGTCGTTCGTTAGGCAACAGAAACACCGCACCTTGGCAATGAGCGAAATCACTTCTATGGCGCCGCCTGGGCCTCACGTCGAACCGTTGGGGGTGTATGTGCATGTGCCGTTTTGCGCCTCGACGTGCGATTTTTGCGCTTTTTATCAGACCGCACCGACCGCAGATGGGGTGGATCGGTTCCTTAAAGGTATCGCGGACGAAGCGGCGCTGGTTGTCTGGCCGCGTCCGGTGGCGACGGTTTTCTGGGGGGGCGGCACGCCCGGTCTGCTGGCTCCGGGTGATATACGAAAACTTGGGGGGATCGTGGGGGGGCGACTTGGCGGCAAGCCGGTCGAGTGGACCGTGGAGATGGCCCCGGCTTCGGTGACGGCGGCCCGTCTGGAGGCTTTGAAAGAAATTGGGGTTACTCGTATTTCGATGGGAGCGCAGTCGTTTCAGCCTGCGTTGCTTGACGGACTGGGGCGGCAGCACACACGGGAGCAGATTTTTCGTGCCTATGAGCGCATCCGGTCGGCGGATTTCGCGAGCGTTAACATTGACCTGATGTTCGCATTGCCCGGGCAGGACGAGAAGGCGTGGCTGGCCGATCTCAATGAGGCGCTGGCTCTGGCGCCCGATCACCTGTCGACCTATTGCCTCACTTTTGAGGAGGATACGAAGTTGTGGGTGAAGTTGTCCAAAGGGCAGGTGAAGCTCGACGTCGAGCATGAGGCCAGGCTCTACGAGACGACTTGGGCTTCGCTTGAAGCGTCGGGCTACGCTCAATACGAGGTGTCGAATTTTGCACGTCCGGGGCACGCCTGCCTGCACAATCTGAACACATGGCGCATGCATGAATGGATAGGCCTTGGGCCGTCGGCCGCCTCGCAGCAGGCGGGCTTGCGCGGCGGCAATGTCGCCGACCTTGATCAATGGCTGGCCGGAGTGGCGCGCGGTGAGCGCGTGACGGAAGATCGTGTTGCATTGACGCCGGCATTGCTGGCTGAGGATGCGTTGATCTTTGGCGTGCGCATGAACGCCGGAGTCGATCTGATGGCGTTGAGGAAGCGTTTCCCCTCCGCGCCGTGGCCGCGTGTGGGGGACGAAGCGGAGAGGCTTGCGGAGGCCGGGCTGGCTGAATTGAGCGGCGGTTGCCTGCGGCTGACTTCACGGGGAAGACTTTTGGCGGATTCGGTGGGAACAACCTTGATGGATGCGTTTTCCGAAGAGGTTCACGCGTGATGTGCGGCTAGGCCCTTGCTATTCCTGCTTTGCGCAGACACTGCTTCCCATCGTCTTGCTTTAGTTTTTGACCGAATTGCCCTATGAAAAAATCCCTCTTTAAGCTCTCTCTTGCCGTTCTCGGCTTGGTAACGTTTTTTTCCATCACGGGCTGCAACAGTGCGTCCAAGAAAAAAAACTATGAACCGACCGCAGCGCGGTTTTTTATGGAGGCGACGGACGGGGATGCGTTTGCCTCGGCGGTTTTGCCCATTAGCGGCGTCAGGGTTGCGGTAAACGCCAAGCCGATCATCACAGAGTTTGATATTGTGCATGTTGATGTGTCGCGGTCGGACTTGGGGCAGTTTCTGGTGTTTCAGCTCACCGCGGCTGCTTCGCGAGATCTCTACCGTAAGACCGGTGAAAATCAGGGAAAGCGTCTCGTGCTGGCCATCAACGGCCGGCCGTTGGGCACACGGCCTATCGACCATCCTTTTGGTGCCGGCAGCATAGCCATGTTCGTGGAAGTGCCCGATGACCAGCTGCCTGCGCTGGTGAAAAACTTAAATGCCACATCCGAGGACATTCAGGAGCAGATTGCCAAACAGGGGTAGGCCTTGATCGATGCGGTTTTGCTTCGGATGGATTTTTGTTTTTCTGACCGCCCAGCTGTGCGCAGCAGCGGGGCAGCGTATCGAGCTGGCGTGGCCGACACCCAACACGGCATACCTCGAAGGCAAGTCCATCGAGACCTACGTTCAATCCACGGCCTCGGGCGAAGCGGAGTCAGGGTTGTTTGGCTGTAGTCGCAGCGACGGGAGACAATTTCACGAAGGCGTCGATCTCAAGCCGGTCTCGCGTGACCGAAGGGGCGAACCCACTGATTCGATCTTTGCGGCATTGGCGGGTGTCGTGCGCTACATCAATCCGGTTGCGGGCGAGAGCAATTACGGACGTTACATCGTGTTGGAACACCCCGATCAGAAGCCTGCGGTCTACACGCTGTATGCTCACCTGAGCGCCACCGTGTCGGGGCTCAAAATCGGCGACACCGTGAAGCGCGGGCAGGTGATCGCCACGATGGGCCACACGGCGGATCACGGGGGTATTCCCAAGGACCGCGCGCATATGCATTTTGAAATCGGGCTCATGGTCACGCGCGATTTTCAGCGCTGGTATGACTGGAAAAAATTCGGCAGCCCGAATTCGCACGGGCTCTACAACGGGATGAATTTGATGGGCATCAACCCGCTGGATTTCTTCAACGAATTCCGCGCGCGTCGGGTGGACAATTTTCAGGATTACTTCACGCGGTTGCCGGCCGTGGCGACCGTGCGCATCGCCACGCACACGGTGCCGGATTTTGTGCAGCGTTATCCGGTCTTGCTCACGAAAGACGTGCCGATGGCCGGTGTGGCCGGCTGGGAAATCAAAGTCAGTTGGACGGGCCTCCCGTTTTCGTGGACGCCGCTGGCTGCCACCGATGTGGTCGGTTGGCGGCCTGACGAGGTCCGGTTGTCCGATGTGGATGCGGCGGCCATTCGCCAATATCGCTGCAAGTCCATCGCCATCGCGCGCCGGGACGGGTATGTGCCGGGCAAGGATTTGGAAACGGTGTTGCAGCAGCTTTTCGGGCTGCGGTGAGCGGCGCGGTTAGCGTTTGCTCCAGTCGAGCATCCGCTGGATGGGCACGAGGGCCGCGCTGCGGGTGGGCTCCGGCACATCGATCTGCGGCGACATCGTCTTGAGGGCGTCGCGCACTTTCTCGATTGTGTTCATCTTCATGAAGCGGCAGTCGTTGCAGGCGCAGGTGTCGGTCGGGCCGGCGATGAAGGTCTTGTGCGGAACCTCGCGTTGGAGGCGGTGAAGCATGCCGCTTTCCGTGACGACGATGATGCGATCGGCGGGCGTTTCCTTGGCGAACTTCACCATGAGCTCGGTGGAGCACACTTCGTCGGCGATGTCGCGGACGGCCTGCACGCACTCGGGGTGGGCGACGACGGGTGCGCCGGGGAATTGGCTGCGGATCTTTTCTATGGCCTGCACGGTGAACATCACGTGGGCGTAACAGCTGCCGGGCCACAGGCGCATCTGGCGGCCGGTTTTTTGCGAGACCCATTGGCCGAGATTCTGGTCGGGGACGAAGAGGATTTCGCGGTCGGCGGGGATCTGGTTGACCATCTTCACGGCGTTGCCGCTGGTGCAGATTACGTCGCTAAGGGCCTTCACGCCGGCGGAACAGTTGATGTAGGCGACGACGTAGACGTTGGGATTGGAGGCTTTGTAGGCGGCGAGGCGCTCGGCCGGGCAGGAATCGGAAAGGGAGCAGCCGGCTTCGAGATCGGGGAGGAGGACGGTGCGGCCGGGGTTAACGATCTTGGCGGTTTCGGCCATGAAATGGACGCCGCAAAAAAGAATCACGTCGGCCTTGGCCGATTGCGCCTGATAGGAAAGTCCGAGCGAGTCGCCCACGTAGTCGGCCACCTGCTGGATGGCTTCGATCTGGTAATTATGCGCGAGGATGACGGCGTTACGTTCGCGTTTGAGGGCGAGGATTTCCTCCTGGATAGGCGTCAGCTTGGGGGCTTCGCGGCGAGGGGAGAGGACGAGTGGCTCGTAGTTGAGGACGGCGGGCATGGAAAAATAGGGACGAGGGCCGGTGATAAAACGCGCGGGTGGGGATGGCGCAAGACTGGCTGGAGCGTTCAGCTCTGCGGCTTCAGTTTGGCGAGGAGCGCTTGGAATTCGCGGCTCTTTTTAAGCGTTTCGAGATCGGGATCCTTGGACATCCAGTCGTGGTCGGTGTAGCCGAGCGCGATGGCGCGTTCGAGGATGCGGAGTGCGTCGGACTTGCGATGCGAAAGGGCGAGGCTGCACGCGAGGTTGTAGTGCGCGGTGGCGTTGGTCGGCTCGAGCTTCACGAGCTTCCGGTCCATTTTCAGGCCGTCGGCTATACGCCCGGTTTTGGTATAGAGGCCGCCCAGAATCTCGATGACATCGGCGTAGCGCGGGTCGCGCTTGAGCACGGATTCGTAGAAGGTGATTTCGAAGGCGGGATCTTCTTTGCGGGCCATCGGGGATTATTATGCGGAGGCGCGATGTTTGCAAACGCCAGTCTCCTTGAGGGCGTTGCAGTGGGCGCTGACTTGAAGGCGCTGGGTCACGGGCGTGAGGCCGAGCTTGGTCGAAACGGTGCTCCCATACCACTCCATGAACGGGGCGCTGATCTCGAAAATCTTGTCGCAATCGAGGCAGATCACCTGGGCAACCTGCGCGTTGTTGTCGGGATTGGGATGATAATATTTAAGATTCTTCCCGATATCGACTTCGCGCAGCAGGGCGCTCTCGGTCATGATCGGCAGGGTCCGGTAAACGGTTGCGCGCGAGACGGAGTCGTCGATGGCACGGGCGTGGTCGAGGAGTTCCTCGGCGGTAAAGTGATCCGTGCGGGCGAAAGCGGCCTCGAAAATGGCGAGGCGCTGGTTGGTTACACGGAGGCCTTTGGTGGCGAGGTAGGCTTTGAACTTTTCACGGGCCGCGTCGTTGCTCACGGGTGGCAATGTCCCTGTCGGGGCGGGGGCTGTCAACTGGTTCGTGGGTGCGCATTTTTTGCGGGCCGGATGCTTGCGCGCCGCCGGTGCCGGCCTCATCAACGATCTTCATGATCGTCGGCGTGCATCCCCTCGCGGGCTTCGACAAGCTTCTGCACTACAAGGTGCCGGAAACGCTGCGCCCGCAGGTCGCGGTCGGCTCGCTGGTGCGTGTGCCGATTCTCAACCGCCAACTGCTCGGCATCGTGGGCGAAATCGGCGAGCCGAAGAATTTCCCCGTCGACCGGCTCAAGTTTTTGGCGGCGGTCGTCTATCCTTTTCCGGCGCTTCCGCCCGACTTGCTCGGTCTGGCCCGGTGGATGTCCGGCTACTATGCCGCCAAGCTCGACGGTATCATCGAGGCCATGTTGCCCGCCGCCGTGCGCAACGCCGCCAGTCTCAAGCAGGAGAAACTTCTTTCGGTAACGCGCCAGCTCGACGCCGTCGAACTCGCCGTGCTCACCAAGCGCGCTCCGGCACAGGGCAAGATCTACGCGTTCCTCGCCCAGCAATTTAAGCCGCAAAAGAAATCCCTGGTGCTTGCGCGGCTTGGCGTCACCGCCGCCGCGGTGAACGCGCTCGTGAAACGCGGACTCGTGCGCGAGGAAGAGCGCCGTGTCGAACGCATCGCCTATGCGGACGACTGGTCAACGGGCGAGGTGGTCGCCTCTCAACCGCATAGGCTCAACGTCGAGCAACAAGCGGCCGTCGATGTGGTGGCGGCGCGTCTCGAGCAGGACAAATTCGGCGTCACTCTGCTTCACGGCGTCACCGGATCAGGTAAAACCGAGGTCTACCTGCGCGCCGTTCACGATGCGCTCGCGGCAGGCGGCGGGGTGATTTTCCTCGTGCCGGAAGTCGCGCTCACACCGCAGACCGTAGCCCGCTTGCGGGGACGTCTTGAAGCCATTGCGCCCGATCATCGCTGTGTCGTCTGGCACAGCCACCTCAGCGAAGGAGAACGCCTCGACGGCTGGCTTGCGCTCGCCACCGGCGAGGCGCGTGTGGTCGTGGGGGCGCGTTCGGCGATCTTCGCGCCGGTGCACAATCTCAAACTCATCGTCGTCGATGAGGAGCACGAGCCCGCCTACAAGCAGGATGAGACTCCTCGTTATCACGGACGCGATGTCGCGGTGATGCGCGCCAAGTTGAACAGCGCTCTCTGTCTGCTCGGCTCGGCCACACCTTCGCTCGAAAGTTTTTACAACGCGCAGTCCGGCAAATACGGCCTGCTCGAACTCAAGGAGCGCGTGGACGCGCGCAAGCTGCCCTACATCGACATCGTGGACATGAAGATCGAAGTCATGCGCCAGCGAGGGTTTACTTCGCTCTCTGGAAAACTAGTGGACGCGATGCACGATCGTTTCGCGAAGCGTGAGCAGACGATCCTTTTTATCAATCGTCGCGGCTATTCGTCGTCCATGTTATGCACCAAATGCGGTCATGTGGAAGAGTGTCCGCATTGCAGCATCACGATGACCTACCATCGCGCCGACGAGCGCCTGCGTTGTCACCTCTGCGCGCACGAACGTGATGCGCCCGCGCGCTGCCCGTCGTGTGGGGCTCCCGAGATCCGCTGGCGCGGCATGGGCACGCAACGCGTCGAGGAGGCCGTGCGCCGCGTCCTGCCGAAGGCACGCATCGAACGCATCGACGCCGACACGATGTCAAAAAAGAACCGCTTCCGCGAACTCCTCTCCGAGTTCCGCGCCGGCAAGATCGACGTCCTCGTGGGCACGCAGATGATCGGCAAGGGACTCGATTTCCCCAACGTCACCCTCGTCGGCCTCATCGATGCGGACATCTCCATGCACATCCCCGATTTCCGGGCCAACGAGCGGACTTTCCAGTTGCTCGTGCAAGTGGCCGGTCGCGCCGGACGAGGTGACCGTGCCGGCGAAGTCGTGGTGCAGACGTTCACGCCGCAGGCCGAGGCGATCCAGTTTTCACGGCAGGCCGACTTCGCCGGTTTCGCGGCAAGCGAGCTGAAGATACGAAAGGAGTTTCGTTATCCGCCATATCGACATCTCATCCATCATCTCTTTCGCGGGCCGAGCGAAGAAAAGCTCAAGTTCTACACTGAGCAGTGGTCGCGGCATGTCGAAAAAGAGCTGGGCGGGCGCCTGGAATTGCGTGGTCCCGCACCTTCTCCGATCGAAAAAATCAAGGACGAGTATCGCTACCAACTCTGGTATTTCACCGGCGGCGTCACCCGCGTGATCGCCGATTTGAATGCCCTTCGCCTTGCTTTCAATTGGCCCGACGAAATCACCCAAGTGCTCGACGTCGATCCGGTGAACCTAAGCTGACGTTTTAGCTGCGCGTGGATTTCCAGTCGGCATGCTGTTCCGGAGTGAGAAATGTCCAGGCAACCAGCCGGCTGTGCTTCTGTCCCTGGCTCATTGCGATCGTGCGCACATCTGTCGCGCGCACTTGCTTCAGCGCATGGTAGATCGCCGGGAGGCTGCCACGTTTTGAAACGAGGGTGGTGAACCAGCGGCAGCGGTCGCCGAGTGGCGCGCTCTGCGCGATCATCCGGCGCACAAACGCCGATTCACCGCCCGGACACCAGAGCTCGTTGCTCCTGCCTCCAAAATTCAGAACCGGCTTCTCGACCTTGGCGCCATTGCCGAGGTTGCGGAGCTTTCGCAGCGTGCCTTCGGCAGCCTCTTTCGCGGAGGCGTGAAAGGGCGGATTGCACACCGTGAGGTCGAAGCGCTCGCCCGACCGCACAATACCGTTGAAAATGTCGGACGGTGAGGGTTGCAGTCGACACTCGATTTGGCCTGAGAGGACGGTATTGGCGGTCACGATCTTTTGGGCGGACCGTATGGCGACCGGATCAATATCGGTGCCCACGAAGCTCCAGCCGTATTCGCGCATACCGATGATGGGATAGATGCAGTTGGCCCCCGTGCCGATATCGAGGGCGCGTGCGCCGCGTTGTTGGCCTTCGCCGAGTAGATCGGCTGCATGATGGATGTAATCGGCGCGACCGGGAATGGGTGGGCAAAGATAGCCGGGAGGAATATCCCACCACGTCAGTCCGTAATCATGCCGCAACAGTGCCCGATTGAGGGTTGTGACGGCGACCGGATCGAAGAATTCGATGGTGTCCCCTCCGAGCGGGTGAGCCACGATGAATCCGGCCAATTCGGGACAACTGCGGATTAACGACTCAAAATCATAGCGCCCGCGATGTCGGTTTCGTGGATGAGGACCGGTTGAAGTGGAGGAAGTGGGCGAGTCGCTTGCCATCTGAGTGGCCCAAAAAGCTCAGTCGGGTAGGGAAGGCGAGGCTGTATGGTGATGAAGAATCAAGGCCCATCGGCGTATTTTTTAAGAAACAAACTCAAATGCCGGTGCTCATCGACACTCGCCGTGAGTTCCAGGCAGTGCTCGAAGGCTTTTTGGGCGAGCAGCGCGTCGCGCAGGAAAGTCTTATCTGCGGCCGATGCCTCGGGCGATTTATAAGGCTCACACGCCTTGATGAGTTCATCGAATGCGGCACGTGCATCGTCGTCCACCTTGCAGTCTCCGATTCCCGCCCAGCGGGCCATGTGGAGATGCCAAGGATTGCCGTCGTCCGCCATGATGGTGAGCCAACGCAGCGGCGTGATACTGATCTTTTTCAAGCCTGAGGCATCGTCGCGTTTACCTTGCGAGTTGTAGCGTATGCCCGCGCCGGGCATCAGGTAGTCCATGAGGCGCTCGTGCTCGTCCGCCTTTTTGACCTTCATGTCCTTGAAACGCTCGGGATCGCGCGCCTTCAATGTTTCCGCATTCCGGTCCCCTTGGTCCCAAGTGATAGTCATCGGTGGAATCTTTTGAACACTAGCTCTCGCCAAGGTGGCCCTGAAACCATCGATGGGAGAGGCAGTTGTGATCGCCGCGCCAAAAAAACCAGTAGACTCAATGCTAATTTCATGGGGCCTTAAAAAGCAGAGGCGATGCCTGTTGCATCCGATCTTCGAATTGAGGGTGAACCTGTTTCAGCTTTAACGGTTGTGGACATGAGAAAAATGGAATGCCAAAAAATTTGACGTCCACTTGTTTTAAGATTTCGTTATGCGTGAACCTAAAGTGAACCCCCTTCACGATTGGCTTTCATTTTACGACGCCTCCCCTATTCCCCTTCTTTCGCTCGCGGTTGCTGAATCTTTAAGCTCTAGAGTTTAATCGTTTAAATTTTATATATGAGAATTTGTTTTTTTAGATTTTTTAATTTCGCTCGCTGTAAAATGCGCGTATCTTTAATTCACGCCATATTTTATGGCTTTTTGAGTTATAGCTCCCTGTTCTTTTTTGAAAATTTAGCTCATTCCCAAAATGTGCCTGGAGGCGCTGACGCTGCAACTACTACTAATATATCAATCGAATTTACGGCAGTAGCCTGGGATCAAGACTTTAATAATATTTCAATAATAAATGGAGCAAAGCCTCAAAAATTGGAAATCCCTGCATTTAGACAATCGTCGGTATATAAATACTCTGGTTCGGTGCCAATCATCTTTGAGCTTAATGATGTAAATGCGGCCAAAGCCAATCCTGGTTACAAACCATTTACCTCAAGTGTTCGTATTCCCGGTGAGTGGAGTAAGGTCATATTTTTAATTTTTCCAAAAGACAGCCATTCTTTTGCTGTGCTTCCGGTGAATAATAATACCAAAGAGTTTAAGTTTGGGTCAATTCGCATCATGAATGTGACGGGCGAGGAAATCGCGATGAAAACCCAGTTGGGTGGAGTTTTGCTGCCTCCTGGCGGGCAACAAATTTTCACAATACCATCGGGAGACCAACAGCTTGAATTTCTATATGCCCACAAAGAGGATGGGCAGTGGGTTCCTGCGGGTAGTGACGCATTTCCCGTCACTTCGACTGAGCGTCGCACGGTTTTTATAACCAAAACCAATTCCGATTTTTTTGCGCAAGTTGAACAGGTAATGGGCGATGATGGAAAGTGGATCAGCCGGCGACTTCCCTCACATGTGTTTCAGCTTTTTTCGATCGCAGAAAGTGTTAAAAAATCCCAATGAAATCTATATCATTCCAGTCAAGGTGGACTTCATTTAAGAGCAGTAGAAAAGGTTTTGCCCTTTTAATCACTATAACGTTATTGGCATTTTTAGTTCTTTTATTGGTTTCGCTTTCTTCGTTAACCAAAGTCGAAACGCAAATTGCCTCTAATAATCAGGATATCGGGAAGGCTCGACAAAGTGCATTAATGGCTTTGAATATTGCGGTTGGCCAGCTGCAAAAATACGCTGGTTCTGATTCCGTTACAACAGCTAGAGCTGATATTCTTCCTCTTTCATCAACCCCATTAAATACCTCTAATTTTTCGGCGTATTATACGGGTGTTTGGGGGCCATTGAATGCTCTTCCTGATGCTGGTGACAGGACTCCTAGTCCTTTGGCGACGTGGCTTGTAAGTGGAAATGAAACCGCTCCTCTTAATAGGCTGCCTTCAACGCCTGTCTCGGCTGGCGATATTTTGATAGTTGATAAATCAGTGAATTCACAGGCCGCACTACAGGTCAAGGTTCCTAAAACTACCATAACAGTTCCGACGAGTGCACTGCTTGGCCAAGCGAGTGCGGCTGGTTCGACTGTAATCGGGCATTATGCTTATTGGGTCGGTGATGACAGTGTTAAAGCAAAAGTGAATGTGGCCGATCCATATGCAACATGGACTGCGACAACCGCAGGGGCGCCAGCCATGACGGCGCAATCAGCCTTCTCGTCCACGGCTCCGGAATATTTCTATCGGCGGGAGGTTTCACAGCGATTCGGGATTGAAAATGTTGCGTCGGATTTGACGTCAACCTCTTCAGGGTATGCAACTCCACTTGGTGGAACGACTCCGATTGGTTCAACCTATGATGTGGCTGATGGAGTCGCGGCAAATTTCCACAGAGATTTGCTTAAAATATCAGGGTATAACCAACTCTCCCTTCTCGCTGGGTTTTCCTCACCAAGTTCGTCTGCGAATTCCATATCCTCCAATCGTTTCCATGATTTAACAACGGTGAGTTACGGATTGTTGACGAATTCAGCCTATTATCCTGATTCTACCAATAGCAATTATAAGGTAAATCCAGGTGGCCTAAAAGAGGATATTGCCTGGCATCTTGAAGCAACGACAACAACTTCATTACTTTCTGGATCATCTACTGGGTCTAGCACCGCTAAGGCAATCCAGACGAGAGGCGCATCAAACTCGTATAATTCTCAAATGTCATGGGATCATTTGCGGACTTATTATCAATTAGCTGATGCTCAGCGTCCGTTAATTGTAAAGCCTCCGATTGCAAACACTGTCGCTCCAATTGCGAATGACAAAAATGGGGTGGAAAGCGTCACTCCTGTTCCAATTGTGACGCAGGTAAGAATCTTTTTTCAGCCATCTGCGGTAAATAATGCCAATATTGAAATGCGATTGGCTTTTGTGGTGGCAAATCCATATAATGAAGTTCTTCGAATTCCGAGTGGGGGACTTAGTTTTGTTTTTAATTATGCGTTAACCATTGGAGCTAGATTTAATAATGGCACCGGCAGTAATTTTAGTATCACGACTGATCAGAAGGCTAGAACGGATCCATCAAACGCTACCGGACTGAACGTGCTTGATCAATTAATATATGGTGGGGGTTTCCCTGGAAAAACTGCGGGGACTAATTCTACAAGTCCTTCAACGCCAGCTGCAACTACTCCATGTATTTTTACTTATTCAAGCCAACTGGATCTCCAGCCTGGATCTGCGGTCGCATTTACCCTTGGACAAACTGCAACAATTGGCCCAAACATTACGGTTCCGCTCTTTTTGGGGGTTAATTCGTCGAATTATTTGTTGATGCAGGGAACTTGGCCGACATCTGATAATAAAGTTTATGTGATTACTCCAAATCTGCCCACGTATACAACAACTACGACTGATCCCGTAACGGGTATTACTACGACAACCAGTACTACTCCGGCTTCTCGATTTCAAGTGCAGATGTGGCTTGGTCAGCCTCCTGCGGTTCCTTCGCAAACACCTCCTCCTAATAATATTTTCCCTATACAGCGACTATCGGATTTGGCTTGGACCGCTCCTTCTAATTATTCTGGAGATCAGATAGGGGTTATGGCGCAATTGGTTGCGCCATCAGATAATTATTCTAATTCTATAAATCTTTATTTGACGCGAAATATTAAGTCTCCTCTTGTTTATACTTATTTCTCAACAACTCAGGCTACGAATGGTTATGCAACTCGTGCGACATCCGAGGTGCAAAACACATCAATAGCTACCGATCTAAGTACATTCACATTAAATGGAGCTACATCTGTAGCGTGGGGGAACTCCAATACTATTGCCAAGGGAAATACGTCGGTAGTTCTTTATGATATTCCGGCGCGGAGCTCTGTTAATCAACCGGTTTTTATGTCATTGGGTCAGCTGCAAAATGCGGATTTAAGCATAAATTCAGTCTACCAATCAAATATTGGTGTTTCATCCCAAAGTTATTCTGGGACAAATATGAATCCTGGAGGTGTCACTGATGTCGCTTTTCTCTATAATGAGGCTTTTTGGGACCGGTTTTGCTGTTCTACAGTGCCGCAGAACACGGGGAGCAACTTTAATCCTGCTACCGATAATTTGGCTAATTCGCGATATGTTATAAAGTCTTCGATTCCACGGGCCCAGTTGACTCGTGCCATGCTAACCAGTGACCCTTATGGAGCTGCACGTTATTTGATGATAAATGGTCCCTTTAATGTGAACTCAACTTCGGTCGAGGCATGGAAGGCGGTGCTTGCTGGAACCAAAGGATTGTCACTCAACGGAGAAGCTATTGGGACCAGCGGAGTTCAAGTTCCTTTTTTCAGGAGCGTTCATCAGACAGGATTTAGTCAAAATGCACGACTTCCTCGATCCGGCGGCGCGGTAGGGACTGCGCCTTCGTCTGACGTAAATAATGCGTGGAGTGGTTATGTTAATTTAACCGATCTTACAACGCCTTCACCGGTCTCAAATATCGTGAAGGATTCCGATATAACCCAACTGGCAAAAGCAATAGTTGCGCGTGTGCGTGTGATGGGGCCATTTAATAGTCTCGCTCAGTTTATAAACCATCAGACGCTTACTAATAATGGAAATAACGGCCTGAAAGATAATCAAAATAAAGCAATTGCCACTAGCTCTCTGCAGCAAAGTGGCGCCATTGACGGGGCTCTTATTTTAGCAGCGACCAATTACGGCCTTTCGTCAGCAAATAATCAGGTTTATCAAGGAATCCCAGGCTGGCTTACCCAAGCGGATATTTTGACGGCGATTGGACCGGTTTTGACCACGCGATCCGATACTTTTACTATTCGAACCTATGGTGATTATGTTAATCCTGTTACCAATGAAACTTCAAAGGCTTATTGCGAAGCCGTTGTCCAAAGAATGCAAGATCCCGTGACCACGACAGGAGCACCGGCTTCTATTCCACTTGCCGATTATATTCCTCAAAGCAGCAGTGTTTCACCCGCCTATATCAACCCTCCGGGATCTTTTGGACGCCGTTTTGTAGTCGTATCTTTCCGGTGGTTAAGCCCAAATGATATTTAATAGCTAGCTCAAGTTATCTGTTTGTTTGAGCCCCGGGCGATAATTTGCTAATAAGTAATTGGTGCACACAATCAAAAGTGAAAGTAGGTCAAAGCCGCTTTCATTGGAATTGGTTTCGTGCATCGTCGGCATGCTATGGTGCTGTTGAAAATATACTTTATGGGAATTTGCGGGACGGCGATGGGGAATGCGGCGCTTTTGGCGCGGGCGGCCGGGCATGAGGTGATCGGGGCGGATAGCGGGGTCTATCCGCCCATGAGCACGGTTTTGGCGGACGCGGGCATCACTCTGTATGAGGGATATGATCCTGTGCGACTGGCGAAGCTGGCTCCTGATTTGGTGGTTATCGGGAATGCCATGTCCCGTGGAAATCCAGAGGTCGAGTGGTTGCTGGACGAGCGGGCGTTGCCGTTCACCTCACTGCCGGCGTTGCTGCACGATACGATTCTCAAATCACGCAAAAATATCGTCGTGGCGGGGACTCATGGGAAAACGACGACGACTTCGCTCACGGCGTTTTTGCTTCGAGAGAATGGACGTGATCCAGGATTTTTGATCGGTGGGGTGCCGCTGGATCCGCCGATGGGTAATCATCTCGGGGCGGACACGGATCCGTTTGTGATTGAGGGTGACGAATACGACAGCGCGTTTTTCGACAAGCGGTCAAAGTTCATTCACTATGCGCCGCACATCGCGGTGATGAATAATCTGGAGTTCGACCATGCGGATATCTTCCGCGATCTCGCCGATGTGCAGCGGACGTTTTCCCATCTGGCGCGTATCGTGCCGCGAAATGGATTCGTGGTGATGAACGGGGACGACGAAAACTTGAAGGCGCTTGGCCCGCTTTCCTGGACTCGTGTGATTCGTGTCGGCACGAGCGAAGGGAATGACGTGCGGATTGCCGATTTTGTGGAAACCGCGGCGGACGTAACCTTCAAACTGTTCTGGCGCGGTGAGCTTTGGCATGAGGTGGCTTGGTCAACTCCGGGCCTGTATAATGCGCGTAATGCGGCGATGGCGGCCACGGCGGCGGGGTTGTCGCTCAATGGTGAAAATCCGACAGTGTTGAAGCTCGATGGATTGGCGCGTTTTCGCGGAGTGAAACGGCGTCAGGAAATTCTGGTAAGCACGCCGGAGCTGACGGTGATCGAGGATTTCGGGCATCATCCGACGGCATTGGCAGAGACGTTGCGATCCTTCCGAAATCGATTTCCGAGGGCAACGCTTACGGCGGTGTTTGAGCCGCGCAGCAATACGGCGCGCACGAATACGTTGCAGGCGGGTTTCATGGCGGCGCTGGCGTTGGCCGATGAAGTTTATCTGGGGGCGGTCAATCGCGCGGACAAGCTCAAGGCGGACGAACGTTTCGACACGGAGGCGGTGATCGCGCATGTGGCCGCCCAAGGACGCATGGGTGTGGGGGCGGCGACCAATGCGGAATTATTGACGAAGCTCACAGGGGCTACGGTGCCTGCGGCGACGGAGAAACCACGCGTGGTGGTTTTCTTTTCCAATGGGAGTTTTGACGGTATCATCGCCAAGTATGCGGCGACGGCGCGCGGTGTAGCGGTTACAGCTTGAGTGCGTTCCGCCGTTTTGCGAATGCCTGCTCGTCGAGCACGGGCGTGCTGGCATGGGCGGCGAAATCCAAGGGAAGATCGATCCACGATTTGCAACCGCCCATGGCCGGCGTGAGAGGCAGAACCAATGGCGTGCTCAAGCGGTGGACCCGCACCGTGAGGACAAGAAGTCCGGGTGGCTGGCTCCAATCGAATTTATCGCGGACGGCCGCTTCGGTCCAAAAGTGAAAACGATCAAGCGCGGCAATCGTCGTCCAGTCGGACACGAACGCCGTGCCGACAAGATCGGCAAAATAGCGCAGCGTGATGGTTTCCGGGCCGTCGACGTTGGCCGGGGCAATCCACTGTGCGGCGGCTGGTTTTGTTTTTTCGCGCTGGGCGTGAAAAAAGGTCGGAAACAACCAGAAGCGGTCGGCCTTTGTCTGAAAACCACTGCGACCTTCGGTGATGCCGCCTTTGCGGAGAATGATGATCTGACTGCCGGAGCCCAGTGCTTCGGTGATGAGCTGCCATTCTTTGAAGGCGGGTGCGCTCATCAAATAATTGGGATTACTGCGCCTGTTTCGCGACTTTGTATTCCTTGGGCTCGACACCCTTGGGGAGCGCGAGAAGGTCGTAGTCGTGGTGGCCGGTGATCGTGACGTTGATGAATTCGCCAACCGGAAGTTCACGCGGGATGTAAACGCGACCGTCGATGTCGGGTGCGTCGGCTTCGCCTCGGGCGACGCCGGGTTCCTCGACGAGGACGCGGAGGGTTTTTCCGACGAAGGTGGCACTGACCGCACCGGAGACTTCCTGCTGGAGCGCCATGGTCTTGTGCCAGCGGGCTTCCTTGATCTTCGGTGGAATCTGGTCGGCCATCTTGGCGCCGCGCGTGCCTTCTTCCTGCGAGTAACGGAACACGCCGAGGCGTTCGAACTTGGTCTCACGAATGAACTGGCAGAGTTCATCGACGTCGGCCTCGGTTTCGCCGGGGAAACCGACGATGAAAGTGGTGCGCACGGCGATGCCGGGGATGCCGGCGCGGATGCGTTTGATGAGATCGCGGATGTAGTCGCCGCTGGTCTCGCGTTGCATCAGGCCGAGCATGCGGTCGCTGATGTGTTGGAGCGGGATGTCGATGTAGCGGGCGACCTTGGGACACTCGGCGATGGTCTTGATGAGCTCGTCGGACCAGTGCGCGGGATGCGTGTAGAGGAGGCGGATCCAAAAATCGCCTTCGATGGCATTGAGCTGGCGGAGAAGCGTGGTCAATGCGGTGCCGCGCGAGGAGTCGACGGGCGTGCGCGGATTGGGCCGTTGTTCCCATGTGTCCATGCCGAAGTAGGTCGTGTCTTGGGAGATCAAGTTGATCTCTTTCACGCCCTCGGCGACGAGACGGCGGGCCTCGGCGACGACGCTCTCGACGGTGCGGCTGCGGTGGCGTCCGCGGATCTGCGGGATGATGCAGAAGGTGCACGGGTGGTTGCAGCCCTCGGCGATCTTGAGGTAGGCGAAATGTTTCGGAGTGAGACGGAAGCGAGGAGTGTCGTAGTCGGGAATCCAGGTGGACTTGCCCTCGATGAAAGACTTGGGAGCTTCGTTTTTGCCGCGTTCCTTGGCGTAGATTTCCTCGATGACGGGGACGATTTTGGTGATCTGATCGAGGCCGATGAAGGCGTCGACTTCAGGGAGGGCGTCGGGAAGATCTTTGGAGAAGCGCTGCGCCATGCAGCCGGCGACGATCAGTTTCTGGCCCTTGTTGCGCTTCCGCATGCCGCGGTTCTTGTTCACTTCAAGGATGTGGCCGATGGATTCCTCTTTGGATGAGTCGATGAACGAGCAGGTGTTGACGATGACGACGTCGGCTTTTTCGGCATCGGGAATCACGCTCATGCCGGCCTGATGGAGGTGGCCGATCATCATCTCGCTATCGACGAGATTCTTGGCACAACCGAGGGAGATAAGGCTGACAGTAATCATGACAGGACGGAGCGTGGCGGCGGACGGTAAAAGAGAGGGACGGCAAATAGAAAAACCGCGGCTGGAAGGCCGCGGTTTTAAAAGGATCAAATAAGAGGCAGGTTACTTCTTTGCCTTGGGGGCGGCTTTCTTGGCGGCCACGGCGGCGGCGGCCTTGCGGCGTTTGTGGTAGGCGATGCGGCGCTTTTTCTTGATGTGCTTGTTGGATTGTTGGCCCATAGGTTTTGTAAAGTTAGTCGGTGAGAGTGCAGGAAATGGACGGCGCGAGTCAAGCGCGGCGGTAAGATTGTCCGGAATGGTTTTGCACCGTGGCGATTGCTGCCGCAAATCCATGCGCTGTAGCGACCGACCATGACCATGGAAAACAACCTCCCCCTGACTCCTGAACCACTCCCGCCCACGCCCGAAGCGGCGGTGCGCACCTTTGCTCCGGATGTGGTGGTGAGGTTGGAAGCCTATGGCCGGCAACTGGCAACCGAGGGTGTCATTCGCGGGTTGATCGGGCCGCGTGAAGTGCCGCGGCTCTGGGACCGGCATCTGCTCAACTGTGCTGCGTTGGCGGAACTGATCAAACCGGGCGAGCGCGTGGCCGACATCGGCACGGGCGCGGGCTTGCCGGGACTGGTGCTTGCGCTGGTGCGCACGGACATTCAAATCATTTTGGTGGAGCCGTTGCAGCGGAGATGTGACTTTTTGTTGGAGATGATCGCGCGGTTCAGATTTGGGAGTCGCGTGACGGTGCGGCGCGGAAAGTCGAATGTGATCAAGCCGTGCGAGGCGGATGTCGTGACCTCACGGGCGGTCGCCGCACTTGATAAATTGGCGGGATGGAGCCTGCCGCATGCGAAGATCGGCGGGCGTCTGTTGGCGATGAAAGGCGACCGCGCGACGGAAGAGCTGGCGGCGGCGGAGACGGCGTTAAGGCCTTTTGGCGCGGATCAAGGCGCTTCGGTCCTGACGTGCGGCCAAGGCTGGCTGGAAACTCCCGTGCAGGTGGTGTGCGCGGTGCGGCGCAAGTAAGACTCTAAACGCGCTCGGCTGTGACAATGCGGCCGCGTTCGTCGCGCCTCCAACGATAGAGCGGATAGCTGGCGTCTTTTTTGAGTTCTTTGTAGAGCTCGGGATCGGCGCGTTTTTGGAGTTCGAGCGAGGCGACGCCGCCGGCTTCGCAGGAAAGGATGCGGGCGAAACCTTTGAAATGTTCGGCACGGCCGAGGATGCGGGCGGCGTCGGAAGGAGCTGAGCGCTGAGAGGCTAGAGCAGAGAACTCGGAAGTTGAATCAGAGGCGGCGCGTTCCAAGACGAGATAGCTGTAGGCTTGGCTGCGCAGATCGACGCCGACTCGCTGGCCGAAGCGGACCCATTGGGAGTCGTTTTGCACACCGGGCGGAGGTTCGGCGAAAAAGTGGCACCAGTCGCGTTCCTTGCCGGCGGCGAGGAGGCCGCAGGTGCCATGGTGTGGGCAGGGTGCGACGATGTTGAAGGTGGGCGCGAGCGTTTCGCGGATGGCGATGAGTTGGCGGCTCACGGCGTGGTTGCCGGGCTCGACCCAGATGACGGCTTCGGCGCGGGCTACGAGTGATAGAAGGGCTTGTTGGGTTTCGGGCGGAAGCTCGTTGAGAACGTGACTGATGACGAGCAGGCCGATGGATTGGCCGGCGTCGGAGAATGGCTCGACGTGCAAGGCTGGGAACTCCGAGCGTGCCTCCGCGGCGGCGAAATCGCGGGCAAGCGGAGAGTGATCCCAGACGTGCAGCGTGTCGAAAGACTCGGCGCCGAAGGCGGCGATTACCCGGCGACCAGCCACGCCGCTGCCGCAGCCCCAATCGAGAATCGTGCGGGAGCGTGGGCGCCAGTCGCGGCGGGTGAGCTCGCGGAGGACGGCGTCCCATTTCCAGCCGATGCGTTCGGCGAAGGTGAGGTCGTAGTTAGCGAGGTCGGCGGACGATTGCCAGTAGGGGCCTTGGGCGGCGCCGCCGTCGAGAAAGCCGGCGCGCAGACGATCAAGCGCGGCCCAGTCGAGTTGCTCCCAGTTCATAAGGGAAAAGAAGGCATTAAAATTATGGAAACAACCGGCTTTTAAGGTTTACGAAAAAATGGCAAAACACATGAAAGAGGAAGGTTCAGGTTTTTGCCACCTACTACCCCGCACAAAATGAGACATCTTTGGTTGGTATTCGGTCTTTGCATGGTGATTGTCAGCTCGGGGATTGAGGCACGTGCGCAGACGGCGCAAGAAATCGTTGATCGTGCCGCCAAGGTCTATGCGGATGCGCAAACTTATTCGGCCGTGGCTACGCGGAGAGACGCCAGCGTATTCATGATCGATTCAAATGCTTCGGCTCCACGTTACGAAGTGAGATCACTCAATTATACCCAGACCAAAATCAAATTCCAGCGACCTGATGACTGGCTCGTGCTCCAGCGGCAGGCGATATGGATCGACTCCTCGCGCACTGCCAACGGGAGCGGCGGCTTGCAGAGCGGACAGTCGTTGTTGTTGGTGAAACGGGGGAACAATCCTCCACAGTGTGTCCAGTATTTCGGAAACACGGCCCGGCCGCTCGGTGGTTCTAATGCGCAGATGTTTGATGTGCATCTCGACCGCGCTTTGCGTGGCTATGGCGCCGGAGACTTTGTCCTGCAGTCTTTTCGTGGAGCATCGCAGCAGACGAGTAACATCCCATTTGGACTGATTTCACCTCAGTTCAAAGAGGATAAGGTTTCTGGTGAAACTGCTTACTGCATCAAAGCGCTAAACACGGCGGGCGATGCGATTACCCTCTGGATAAACAAGCAGACTTTTTGTGTGTTTAGAGCGGTTGTGCAGTCGTCGCGAAGCACGAACTACGGTCCGCCGAGAGGGTTTGGACCGTCCTCACCCACGGGACAGACGTCTGGCACGATGGTGCGGCTGACCGAGTTCGTTTACGATCAGGTGATGAATCCGGAATTTCGGATGGGAGCTTTCAACGAGGGGGTGTCCGGACAGGGGGAAATCAATTTGGACAAAGCTGGATTCGGAACGATGGATGAGCTCGTTGGGCTGGCGGTTGTTGAGAAAAACGTTCAGGCACCGCCGGCCGCTGAGTCGGCGCCCACACTCACGCCTCCGCCGGTGGAGCCTGCGGTTGCGCAAGTCCAGGCTCTCACCGCGGAGCAAATGGGGGGTATCGTATTGATCGAAGGCGATGAAGGCACCGCCACGGGTTTTATGACCCAGATACGCGGAGTCGATTTTGTGGTGACGAATGAGCACGTGCTTGGGAGCAACAAGAAGATTTCAATCAAGAATCTGCGCGGAGAAATCATTCCCGTGACCGCCGTCTACGGAGCGGTGGGAAGCGATGTCGCCATTTTGCGCATCGGTCATGCTGAGGGCGGACTGAAGATTGCGGAGGACGTGCTCCAGTCGGTGAAAATAGGCGACAAGATTGTGGTAGTCGGCAATCGCCTGGGAGGAGGAGTGGCAACTCAAACGAGTGGCCAGGTGTTGGGCGTGGGACCGATTCGCATCGAGGTGAATGCCAATTTCGAGCCTGGCAACAGCGGAAGCCCGATCTTTTCCACGGCGTCAAATGAGGTTGTAGGAGTCGCCACCTATTCGGAGACACGAAAGGTTTCGATCGACGACACGTCTGGTTCGTCTCGCTACAATGGAGGCGGTCAATCGCAGTCGGCCAAGGTGGAGAAACGTTGGTTTGGCTATCGGTTGGACGGTATTACGAAATGGGAGTCGATCGACATGGCCCGCTGGCATGCCCAGGGAGAACGCATTGATAAATTCCGGGAGCTTTCGGATGCACTGGTCGCGGTGATCAAATTCGATTTCAACAAGGCTTCGGAGAATGATCGGTTGGCACCCATAATCGCCGATTTCGAAGCGCATGCTGAGCAGATGAAGCGCGACAAGGTCGGCGTGGCTGGCGCGGTTAAGGATCTCATGCGGACGATCCGTAGCGTGGCGGAGGCGAGCATCGCCGACTTCTCGTCGGCGGACTACTACGACTATTATCGAACCTGCCTTTATTGGGAGCAGAGCGTGCCCATGCAGCTCGAATATCGAAAGGACATCGTGGATGTCCTGAAAAAATACGAAGCCAATTCCAGTGCCTACGTTTCGCGAATGAGGAACGGCGGGAACTGAGTCTTCAGCCGGCGAAATCGAAACCGAGGTGTTCGGCGAGTTTTTGACGATGGATGCCGTAGAAGGCGGCGAAGGCGCGGATGCGGCCGGCGAGGGCGGAATCAGGGGCGCGCGTGCCGGGTGGCGTCGGGGTGTTTTTGATCGCGGCGAGCATCAGGTTTTTAGCGGTATGCTCGGTAGAAATAAACTCGAAGACTTTGGTGCGGTAGCCGGCCCATTCGAGGAGCATGGCACGCAGGGAGTCGGTCACGAACTCGGCCTGTCGTTCTTGGAAAATACCGTGGCGCAGGGCATCGGAAAGAACGGCGGGCGTGGTGAGTTGAGGCCTCAGTTCCTTTTGGCAACAGGGGGAAACAACGAGGAGGCGGGCACCTGCCGTGAGGCCTTTGGCGAGGGCATCGTCGGTGGCGGTGTCACAGGCGTGGAGGGCAACGAGGACGTCGGCTCGTTCGAGCGGAGAGGAGGCGATGTCTCCGGCGGCGAAGCGGAGATTGGCGAGGTGATTGTCGCGGGCGTGGCGGTTGCAGAGATCGACGAGCTCCGGACGGAACTCGATCCCAGTCACTTCGGCGCGCGCGCCCAAGTGTGCGGCGAGGGCGAAGGTGAGGTAGCCTTTGCCGCAGCCCATGTCGGAGATGTGCAGAATCTGAGAGTCTAGCGCTGAGAGCTGAGAGGTGGAATCGGCGGGGAGGAGGTCGGCTTCGACGAGAAGGTGGGTGAGGAGCTCGGTGAACTTCTGAATCTGGCGGAACTTGGCGGCCATGCCTTCGCGGGGTTGGCCGCGGTCATTGGTCACGCCGAGGGAGCGAAGCCAGGGAGCGTCAGAGGGGACGAGGTGGGCTTTGGAGCGGTCGTGGTGTTCGACGGCGGGAGCGGGGGCGCTGGCGGCCATTTTTACGGAGAGGCGAGCGGTGCCGTCGGCGCGGCTTTCAAGCTGGACGGTTTGCGCGGGAGTGAAGAGGTGGGCGTCGAGGAAATCGCTTCCGATGAGCGGTTCGAGGAGCGCGATGGCGTCGGCGGGCGCGTGATTTTTAACGATGTCGCGCGTGGTGTGTCGCCAGGTGAACGAAAGGTGCGGGCCGGCCTTCAGGGTGACGGGGCGGACGAAGAGATTTTGCAGGGTGGCGTCGGTGCCGCGATGTTTGCCGAGGGTGAGTTTGCCCAGCGTGCCGTCGCGGACGGCGTCGCGCAGCAACGTGGTAAACTTCGTAAGGGAGTCGGCGGTGGACATGAGTTAGGGCAGGTATTGGGTCGTCATGACCTGATCGACGGTGAGTTTGCCTTTGGGGAGAATGCCGAGGTCTTCAAGTTGTTCGATCTGCGTGGCGAAGCGTTTTTCGGTAATCCGGCCGATGGTGGCAGGGCCGGCGTCAGGTCCGCGACCGGTGACGAGTTTTCCGTCGATGATCATTTTGCGGGAGAACAGCATGAACTCATCGGAGTTTTGCGGATTGGCCTGCTTCAAGAGTGCGTGGGCCGGCGCCGGATCATTTTCGAGATAATCCTGCCAGCCATGGATGTAGGCCTTCATGAAAGCGCGGACCTGCATCGGGTGGGCGGCGGCCCAGGTTTTGTTGGCGACGAGCACGCAGTAGGAATCGAAGCCGGCGTCCCACGCGTAGAGGAATTTGGGCATTTCTCCGCCTGCCCTAATGATGTGGTAAGGCTCGGCGATGTAGTAACCCTGCTGGATGAGGTTTTTGTCGGCGACGAAATTGGCGACGGAGTAGTTTTGCGGGACGAGCTTGAAATCGATGCCGTATTTTTTCTTGAGATACGGAAGAAAGGCCCATTCGGGGCGCGCCATGATGGTCTTGCCGTTGAGGTTGGCAAAGGTGGAAACAGGGTTTTCTTGGTGCAGCATGAGCACCGAGGGATCGTTTTGGAAAACGGCGCCGATCTGGATGACTGGAACGCCTTGAGCGATGGCGAGGAGTGTGTTGGTGCTGTCGCCTTGGCCGATGTCGGCCTTGCCGGTGGCAAGCTTTTGCATGACGAAGGCGTTGGGGCCGCCGGGGATGATTTCGACATCGAGGCCGGCGTCTTTGAAATAGCCCTTGGCCTGCGCCTGATAGAAGCCGCCGTGCTCGGGTTCGGCGACCCAATCGAGTTGAACGGTGATCTTAAATGGCGCCGACGATGAGTTGTCCGAAACGCTTTTTTTGCCGCAGCCGGAGAAGACGAAAACGAACGGGAAAAGAAGACCGAGGTGAAGGAGCAGGCGTTTCATTTTGAGGAACGGTGTTCAGAGGGTTCGGGCTTCGCGGGTTCGATAGGTGGTCTGGAGTTCGCCGGTGAAAGGACCGGGGACGGTCGGAAAAGTATGAGTGTCGATCAGCGCGACAGGCATGACGCCGAGAAGCGCGTTGGTGACGAATGCCTCGTTGGCGGTGTGAAGATCGGCGGCGGTGATGACAGCTTCACGGGCGCGGTTGGGGCTGAGGAGCGCGAGGACTTGGGCGCGGGCGATTCCCGGAAGGGGACCGCTGGAAAGCGGTGGCGTGAGAGCGACGCCGTCGCGGACGATAAAGAGGTTGGTCCCGGCGCCCTCGATGGCTTCGCCGGTGGTATCGATGAAGAGAGTCTCGTCAAAGCCGGCGGCGATGGCGGCACGGCGGGCGCGGATGTTTTCGAGGTAGTTGAGGGTCTTGTGACCAGTGAGACCGGCGATGCGGCGACCAGTGGGACGAGTTTTTAGGCGAAAGCCGCGGGCGTAGGTCTCGGGCGAATAGGTGAAGGCGCGGACCGTGATCAGTTCGCCGAGAAAGTCACCGTCGTTGAAGAGCGTGACCTTGGCGCTGCCGTTTTTGAGGTCGTTGGCTTTGGAGAGGGTGAGCAGACGTTCGCGTAACTCGTCGAGCGGGAGTTGATAGGGCAGGTCGAGGGCGTGGGCGCTGGTGGTGAGACGCGCGTGGTGGGCGGAGAGAAACGCAGGGCGGCCGGAGACGATCTTGATGGTTTCAAAAAGGCCGTGTCCGTAGAGGAAACCTTCGTTAAGCGGGGAGATTTTGACGGAATGGCCGGAGCGCAGCTTTCCGTTCTGCATGACTTTGTGATCGACGAGGGACATGGTCAGTAATCGGCGGTGAGAGCTTCGTGCATGGCGCGGCCTTTATCGAGGGTTTCCTGATATTCGGCGGCAGGATCGGAATCCCAGACGATGCCGCCGCCGACGGAATAATGGGCACGGCCGCCGGTGCAGGTGAGCGTGCGGATGGCGATGTTAAGATCGCAATCACCGTTGAAGCCGATGTAGCCGATGGCACCGGTGTAGATATGGCGGCGGTGGGGTTCGAGTTCGTCGATGATCTGCATGGCACGGATTTTTGGGGCGCCGGTGATGGAGCCACCGGGAAAGGTGGCGCGCAGGCAGTCGATCACATCGCACTCGGGGCGGAGCGTGCCGGAGACGTTGGCGACAAGGTGGTGGACGGTGGGATGGGATTCGAGGTGCCAGAGATCATCGACGCGGACGGAGCCGTATTCGCAGACACGGCCGAGGTCGTTGCGTTCGAGATCGACGATCATCAGGAGCTCGGCGCGGTCTTTGGGGCTGGCGAGAAGTTCGTCCGCCAGAAGAATGTCGGCAGCGGGCGAAGCATCGCGTCGGCGGGTTCCTTTGATCGGACGGGTTTCGACGCGACGGCCGGCGATGCGGAGAAAGCGTTCCGGTGAACTGCTGACGATCTGGACGGGGCCAAAATTCAAATAGGACGCGAACGGCGCGGCACTGCGGGCGCGGAGACGTTCGTAGAGAGCGAACGGCGGACAGGGCAGCGGAGTCGAGAAGCGCTGGGTGAGGTTGACTTGATAGACGTCGCCGGAAGCGATGTAGGCTTTGATGCACGCGATGGCGTCGGTGTAGGCGGTGGCAGTAAAGTTGGCGGTCGGAGCCGAGGGCTGAGCGCAAAAAGCGGAGGACTGAAGATTCGGAGTGGCCGGTTGCGCCAAGGCGGCTCGCAGGCGGGCGAGGATGTCGGTGGCGGAAGTGGTGTGGACGGGATTTGCCACGAGCCACGTGCGTCCGGTGACGTGTTCGTGGGCGATAAGTCCGTCGTAAAAGGCCAACGTCAAATCGGGCACGTCAGGCAGGTCGTCGGGAGCGGTGCGGGTGATTTTTTCGAATTGCGTGCAGAGCTCGTAGCTGAAGAAACCGACGGCACCTCCGGTGAAAGGCACCGGGCAATCAGGCGCGGCCGGTGCGTGGTAACGCTTGAGCAGGGATTGAAGTTCGGCGAACGCGTCGCCCGTGTGTGTCGTGTCGTGGCCGTCGCGTGTGAGCGTGATGGCGTGGCCCTTGGCGCTAAAAACGAGAAACGGTTCTAACCCGATAAAGGAATACGCGCCGAGGCCGGCGGCGGAGAGTCCGCTGTCGAGGAAGAAGGCGTGCGGACGGTCATGCAGGCCGCCGGCGAAAAGAGCGGCAGGTGTGGTGTCGAGCGTGATTTCTTCCAGGACGACGGCCATCAGGAGGCGGGCAATAGTGGGATGTCGGTGCGACGAATGTCGGTTTGATCGACACGGGCGAGATGATGCGCGACCGGTTCGCCGTCGAGGAGCAGATCGGGCGCGAGATCGGCGAGCGGAACGAGCACGAAAGCGCGTTCTTTCATGCGCGGGTGCGGAAGCGTGAGGCGGTCGTCGTGCAGGATCGTGTCGCCATGGAGCAGCACGTCGAGATCGACGGTGCGCGGCCCCCAGCGTTCGCGGCGGACGCGGCCGAGTTGCTGTTCGGTGGCGAGGCAGAGATCGAGCAAGGCGAGCGGAGAGAGATCGGTCTCCACGCGGGCGACGAGATTAAGGAAATCGGGTTGCGCATCCTGGCCGGGCAGACACACGGCTCTCGTTTCATAAACCGAGGAAACGCCGGTCAGCCGGTTTTTCGGATGGCGGGCGAGGGCGTCGAGGGCGTCGGCGAGCAGTTGGCGACGGTCGGCGAGATTACTGCCGAGGGCGAGGTAGGCGGTCGGCACGGGTTTGACTGGTTTCGACGGCGACGTAATCGAGGATGCCGGCGATGGGCACGGAGGGTTTTTTTACAGTGATGTCGACGGCGTCGACGACAGGACTGGCGGCAAACACGGAGTCGATGATGTGGCCGGCGAGCGATTCGATGAGCTTGAAGCGGTCGCTCTCCACGCACTTGCGGCAGACGTTGTAGATGCGGGTGTAGTCGACGGTTGCGCTCAGGTCGTCGTTGGCGGCGGCGGCGGTGATGTCGAGGGTGAGGACCAAGTCAATGATCCAGCGCTGACCGAGCGTGCCTTCCTCGGCCATGGCGCCGTGGTAGCCGTAAAATACCATGTTTTTGAGGTGAATGCGTCCGGTCATGAAAAGTGAAGTAACAGGAGAACGAGAAAGCGGGCGAGAACGAGAACGATTTTAGCGGGCAGTGCGGAGCGATGCGGCCATGCGGGCTGTGCGGTGATTGGCGCGGACATCGTGGACGCGATGAAACTGCACGCCTTGAGAGACGGCCAGAGCGGTCAACGCCAAGGTGCCTTCGAGGCGTTCCGCCGGCGGAAGATCGAGGGTGTTTCCGATGATGGATTTTCGCGAGATGCCGAGCAGCAAGGGATGTCCGAGCGCGTGCAATTCGCCGAGGCGGGCAAGGATGCCCAGGTTTTGCGCATGGGTTTTGGCGAAGCCGATGCCGGGATCGAGAATGATGCGCACGGGATCGATGCCGGCGCGGGTGGCGATTTCGAGCGTGCGGGCGAAAAAAGTTTTTATCGGCGTGATGACGTCGGCATCGGGAGGGAGATCGAGAAAAGTCGGATCGTTGTGCATCAGTATGGCGGCGGCGCCGTGGGCGGCGATGACTTCGGCCATGGCGGGATCACGTTGGAGACCGTGGATATCGTTGACGACATGAGCTCCGGCTTCGAGTGCGGCGCGGGCGACGGCAGGCTTGTAGGTGTCGATGGAGAGCGGCACGTCGAGCGCTTGGGCGAGCTCGCGCATCACGGGGACGACACGGCGAATCTCCTCTTCCGGAGAAAGCTCGACGTAGCCTGGACGGGTGGACTGGCCGCCGAGGTCGATGATGGCGGCGCCTTCGGCCACGAGTTGACGGGCTTGGGTGAGGGCGGCTTCGGGGGCGAGAAAACGGCCGCCGTCGAAGAAGGAATCGTCGGTGATGTTGAGAATGCCGACCATGAATGGCTCGTCGGCGAGGGCGAGGCGGCGGTCACGGCAGAGAAGTTCGCGGGGAGGCATCAGAGGTCTTTGCGTTGATAGGAGTCGTGCCAGTGATGCAGAGCGAGCCAACTCAGGCCGATCACGGCGCCGGCGAAGACAAAACCGAGCAGGCAGCCGACGGCGGCGGTGGCAAAGAGCGCAGGCAATTGAAACTGGGCCCCGTATATGATGGTGAGAAAGCCGAGCCCGCCCTGACCGCCGGCGGAGTTACCTGCGTAAACATCTCCCGTGATAGCCCCGATGGGAGCGAGGATGGCGGCGATGCGCAAACCAGTGAAGAAATAAGGCAGGGAGGCAGGCACGCGCAGAAGGAAGATCTCCTGAAAACGCGAGGCGCGGCCCATGCGGAAGAGTTCGACCAGATTACGGTCGGTCGAGATGAGTCCCTGCGTGGTGTTTACCACGAGGGGGAAGAAGCAGATGAGAAAGGTGACGATGACCACGCTTTTCAGGCCGGGACCGACCCACAAAATCAAAATGGGCGCGAGCACGATGATGGGGGTGAGCTGCAGCACCATCAGATAGGGGTAAAAACTCGCGCGCACGAGCGGCGACACCGACAGGGCGAGTGCAAACGCGAAACTGAGGGCAACGGCGGCGCCGAATCCCCAAAGCGCGCCAATGGCGGTGTTCACAGTGGCCGACCAAAGTTCGGGGCCCTTCTCGAACAGCGCACGCAGGATGGCATCCGGAGCAGGAAGAAGGAAGCGCTGATCGGGGGCCAGCACGTGGAGGCGCAGGCCATACCACAGGCCGATCATCAGCACTCCGATGCACACGGGTAGGAAAATAGTGAGAAGGCGGCGGCTCATACAGCAGGCGGTGTGGCAAGGCTTTCCGCGGAACGGAGTAACCGGGAAACATCGGCTACCAGCTTGAGATAAGCGGATGAATGCCTGGTGCCGGCGGTGCGCGGGCCCGGCAGATCGATGGGAATTTCGTGGACGATACGGCCTGGATTGGCGGCGAGCACAATCACGCGATCAGAAAGGAAAACCGCCTCCGCGACCGAGTGGGTTACGAAAAAAGCGGTCCACTTTTGGCGTTTGTGGATGGCGAGCAGTTCCTCGTTGAGCCGGTCGCGGGTCATTTCGTCGAGAGCGCCAAACGGCTCGTCGAGGAGCAATAGGGATGGCTGCAAGGTAAGCGCACGGGCGAGCGAAACGCGCATTTTCTGGCCGCCCGAAAGCTGGCGTGGATAGGAGTCGGCGAAGTCGGCAAGCCCGACGAGTTCGAGCATCTGATGTGACCGGTCGCGTCGCAGTGCGGCGGGCGTGTGCCGCAGGCGGAGCATGACCTCGATATTGCGCCGGACCGTCAGCCATGGGAGCAGGGTGGGCTCTTGGAAAACGAACGATAGATCGCCTGCTTCCTGAGTCGTCGGATGCCCGAATACGGTCAATTGACCTTCGCTGAGTGAAGTCAGCCCTGCAATCAGCCTTAGCAGGGTGGACTTACCGCATCCGCTGGGGCCTATAATACTTACAAACTCATATGGGTAAGCACTTAAAGTGATATCTGAAAGCACCGGCTGGCTGTCACCAAATCTTTTGGTGACGTGCTTGAATTCAACTGGGAGAGGCTGACTCATGCGGTGCGGCTTGGAATCATTAGGGTGGCATATCGCTCATCGGCAAATGCTAAGCCTCATTTATCTGTGCAGATTTGAGCAGCGGAGGCCATTTTGATGGAATTTAAACCCTCTTTTATAAGTTGGTATGAACACTGCTCATGTGGGAACCCGTTAAGTCTTACCTAAAATCAACCCAGACCATGATAACAAACTTACTACGAATCACCCGGGCAACGCTGTTTGCCGTGGTAGCGACCTGTGCGCTTGCGCAGGTGAAAGCGGAGGATGCGCCTGCGGCACCGAAAGAGCCAACGTTGGAGCA
>Ga0310811_10000474_pt1 | contig 52941 bp, 53 predicted proteins | sample YCmetagenome_FD_207642 | JGI IMG/M metagenome (GOLD analysis project Ga0310811, IMG submission 207642) | Soil microbial communities from experimental microcosm in Duke University, North Carolina, United States - YC | ecosystem: Engineered > Artificial ecosystem > Soil microcosm > Unclassified ... | reverse complement strand
TTTTTAAGATAGGCCGATATGGTGGAGCCGGATATGTAAATGCCATATACCTTTTGATAAACGGCCGATAAATCTGCCAGAAACCAGGATGTACGATTGATCCCGTGTAATTTGGGGGACTCATGAATTAGCCTTACCAGATTGTCGCGCTTTTCTTTGATTCCGTTTATGATATCTTTATTCGCACGACGGGGTTGCTTTTCCAATCCTTTAATGCCTTTTGCTTTGTAGTCCCTAATCCAATCCGATACTTTATCAGCGCCGCGATCTACTTTAATAGCAATATCAGCGGCGGATTTAGAATGAAAAGACTCCATGATGACCACTGACCGTTCCCATTTACGTCTGTCGGAGGATCTACGCCATCGTTTCAATATTTTTAAGTCTTCCGCAGGTATTGTAAGCACTTGCGAAAAGTTACGAAGCACGACTTTGTTCTCTTTCAACCATTTTGAAAAATGCTGGCAAAACGCGGAGCGATTGTAACCATTTGGATAAATAGCCAAATAACGTAGCCAGACATCCTTTGCGCTGGCGGGTTTATCTAAACCTATTAATAATGGCAAGACGTTTATCAATTCCTGATATTTATCATTCCGTGGATATTCGATTTTGAAAACGGGAATTCCAACATCTTGATAAACTGCTCCGCCTGGACAGTTATCGGCAAATGCCTTGTATTTTTTGATATAACTTTTTACGGTGTTTCTGGAAATGGCTAACCTCCGGGAGGTCTGTCTGATATTGATTGCTCCGTTTAAAAGCATTCGACCAATAGATATCTGTTTTTTCTCAGGGATCCTTGTACGTGCCATACTTAAAAATTTAGTGTACCGACAGTTATTATCTAATAAAACTTCATTATGTTAATATGGTTTCCAAGAACGTGTTAATGCGAAATTTAAGCTATACCTTAAAATTGCATTATTTTAAGGTAATCAATATCATCCGAGATGATTTTAATGCCACAAAACTCATTGACATTAAAATACTTAATTTTTAAGGTAAATAGCATATATTTGTATTATGCCATACCCAATAAACCCTGACCGGAGTGTTCCCTGGAATACCTTGCCGGAACTGCCAATTGACAAAAACCTCTATGAAGATGTCGAAATTTACAGTCAATTGGGTAATGCCAAAGCCGCGCTTGGCCGCTTACAGGGCAGAAGTATCGTCATTCCAAATCAAGGGCTGCTTATTAATTCCATTAGTTTACAGGAAGCGAAAGCATCCAGCGCAATAGAAAATATCTTTACAACTGATGATGAATTATACCAGGCCTACAGTGAAGAACAAATCCAACAATTAAACGGGCCGTCCAAAGAAGTACTGTATTATCGGGAAGCTTTATGGGAAGGTTATACGTATTTAAAGGAAGAGCAGGTTTTTGACGAAAATTACTTCGTGAAAATGTACCGGATCGTCAGCCAGTTCAATGATGGCATCAGAACACCCATCGCCCAAATTGTTATCAAAGAGGGCGGCACCGGGCCAAATGCTGGGAAAGTATCCTACACGCCGCCAAGGGGCAAAGGAATAGTCGAAGCCAAACTTCACAACCTGATCGAATTTTTGAACGATGACAAAACTTATGCCATAGACCCATTGTTGAAAATGGCCATTGGCCATTTTCAATTTGAGGCGATACACCCTTTCCGGGATGGCAACGGCCGCACCGGCAGAATTTTCAACATCCACTATCTGACCAAAAAAGGCCTGCTGGATTATCCTATCCTTTTTTTAAGCCGTTACATCATGGACCATAAAGAAGATTACTACGCAGGACTTGCCGGGATAACCCAAAGAGGAAGTTGGAAGAGCTGGTTGTTGTATATGCTGAAAGCTGTCGAGGTGACATCGAACATCACCTATGACAAGATCAACGACATCGTTAGTGCAAAAGATGCCATTTTAAAAGCCATCATCGAAGATACCGACATCGCACGCCCCGAATCGCTGGTCAACGCCATATTTACCCAACCATACACGAGGGTAAAACATCTTGTTGGTGGCAATATTTACGCGGAAAATACTGCCAGAAAATATCTTGACCAGTTAACAGACATGGGTGTTTTGGAAAAAAGAGTGATTGGTAAAGGTAACTATTACCTAAATCTGGAACTGTACAGAATACTATCTGAATAATTTGTGCTAAACATTATTTTCTTCGAAGCTTGCGCTTAAGTTTCAGGGTTTTCGTTTTTTCCTGTATTTCTTGTTGCGTAAGCTTTTGATAGGATAGCAACCAGTTCATCAACATCCTTTTTGAAAACCGGATACCCCCGCCGGGTAAACCTATATAAGGTAATTCTCCGGCAGATTTTAACTGGTAAAGCGTTTGACGGGAATACCCGGTTATTGTTTCGGCGATCTCGTATCCGCCAATTTCGTCTTCGTCATTTAAGGTTTCAGCAACCGGCATGAACCCGGTCATGCATTCTTGTATAATGACCATTAAATCCGCGACGGTTAGGTCGACCAAACGTGTGTTTTTATAAATATTCATAGCTGTAAATTTACCATCGCCAGCCAAAAGCCACCGTCTCTATTACCTTCTTTATTACCATCTCTATTACTTGTCTACCATCAGGTGTCTTTAAAGGTTTTACCTGGATGATTTGTGTTTCAAGCCTAAATGAAAAAGGCTGTATGCAGATAATTCAATATTAAGGCGTGAGGTTTGGGTTGTTCCATAGTTACTATGAAATTGCGGCCGATTCCGCAGTTTAACTTTCAAAGTCATCTAATAAAGCTATATATCTGGTGATTAGAGTGGGCGTTAATGTGTGATTAGAAAAACATAACTAACTGATTATCAGTTGAATTCATTTCTCGTAAATAATGTAAATGGTTCTTATTTCAACTTGCTCATTTACAGTTAATTATAATATAAATCCTCCTTTTTATCCAAAAAAAAGACGCTACGAATGACGCAATGTAATTTTGATGATTTTTTGATTTTCAGAAGAGCTAAAAAAACAAAAACCCCCTAATTAGCGAAATTAGGGGGGGGGTTAAAAAAGTCCAAGGTTCGAATCCCTTTTCTTTTAAATTTTTACTTGTAAATAGTTGATTTTAAATCAATTACAAGCTGTTTTCATTGTCAGCGGAGAGTTAGGGATTTGTACCTATCCTAATTTCCTGCTCTATTTCGATATTTTAAGGGTTTTCAATTCTATACTCACCGAATTACTCACCACTTTAAATTTAGTTTGATATAGCTGCAAATGCTATATTCAAATATACTCAAATTATGATATAAAATTAAATAAATCCAAATTTCTGCAATCACAATCCGCAAGTTTAAAAAGCATCTTGTTGAAAAACCGGATTATTGATAATAAATAGTTATCTATTGTTGGTATAAACTGACAGACTTTAAAGTAGATTATTGTCAAAGCCTTTGAAACGTTACTCCATAAGCAAACCTTGGAAATTCAGCAGGGATAACAAAACAACGAATAGCACAAAACAAAGCAAGGGGATTTTCCAAAATCGCCAGAATGGCACCTTTTTTACCATAAGGCCTTATGGTAAAGCTGTTTAAAAATCAACAAATGTAGCAAAATTAAATTCTTTTTGTTTATTATATTTGCTGGCCAACACATTAAAACAGTCATTTTGAGTAGTAGTATAAGCCATAGTCCATTAAGATACCCAGGCGGTAAATCCTGCCTGTCCGGATTTATAGCGAATCTTGCTCGGTTAAATGATCTCGAAAATGGCGTTTACTGTGAATTGTATGCGGGGGGGGCTGGTGCTGCATTAAGTTTACTTTTTGAAGGCACTTTTCGCCATATACATATTAATGATGCAGATTATAATATATATGCAGTATGGTTTGCTATATTAAACCATACTGAAGAATTTATTGAAAGGCTGGAAAATACACCTGTTACAATTGCAGAGTGGCATTTACAACGGCAAATTTATTTACAGGGCCGTGCTGCCGATATTATTGACCTCGGTTTTTCAACGTTCTTTTTAAACAGGACAAATCGATCAGGAATTATCTATAAAGCCGGACCTATTGGTGGACAAGATCAAACAGGTAATTATAAAATCGACGTAAGATTCAATAAGGTTGAACTCAAACGTCGGATTCAGGCAATAGCCGCAAGAGCCGAAGACATTACATTGACTAATGAAGATGCTGTCGCTATTATAAGGAATCTTGTACAATACCATCCAAACACTGACGACCTTTTTTTATATCTCGACCCGCCATATTACAATAAGGGTAAAATGCTCTATTTGAATAACTACGACCATTTTAATCATCAGACTTTGGCAAATGCCGTTGCTGAATTAGGCGATGATATAACCTGGTTGATTTCTTACGATAATGTAGATCAGATACGCGACATGTATCAAGGCTATAATATGTCGAGCTTTGATTTAAATTATACGCTTCAAAGTAAGAGATTCGGTAGCGAACTGCTGGTTTTTTCACCGGAAATGAATTTGCCTGCCGAGATTGTGGTCAATAGCCGAACCAGCGAACTGGTATTAATTTAATCCCTATGAATCAAGTAATAACTCCTGTTGATCCCAGGGATTTAAGTTTCGACAAACAGAATCCCCGTATAGCAGAATTTAGTTTAGGTAACGATCTTACTGAACAGGAAATTATAAAAATCCTTTGGAACGTAATGGGCGTTGAAGAAATCGTTTTGTCAATAAAGGCAAGTGGTTTCTTTGAACATGAACCCCTTATCGCAGTGAAGGAAGCAGGCCGGCAAGTGGTAATAGAAGGCAATCGCAGGCTAGCGGCGGTAAAGTGCCTTTTAGACCCCCAACTTGCTGATTATATAGGTATAAATAAAAACTTATTATTCGTTTCTGACGAAATTAAGGGACAGTTGGCAACTGTACCGGTAATTTTTGTTAATGAGCGTAAAGATGCCTGGAAATTTATTGGCTTTAAACATATTAACGGCCCTGCAAAATGGGGCAGTTATGCAAAGGCGCAGTATATTTCTCTTATAAAAAACGAGTATCATATTTCTTTAGAAGAGATCGCTTCGCAAATAGGTGACACCCATAAAACTGTTCAAAAATTATATCAGGGTTTGCAAGTAATTGAACAGGCCGAGCATACCGGACAGTTTGACCGTACAGATATAAATGCGCCAAGACTATATTTCTCCCACCTATATACCGGCCTTACCTACGAAGGTATAAAAGACTTTATCGGCATAAAAGATGTATCTGAAGAAGTTGAAAATCCTGTCCCTGAAACCAAATTAGATAACCTCGGCGAATTACTCTTATGGATGTTCGGTAGCAGGAAAAGGGAACAAGACCCAGCTATTCAATCGCAAAATCCTGACTTACGACGCTTAGAGGCAGTAGTAAAAAACAAGGAGGCGACCTACGCGCTACGTGATGGTGTGCCGTTGGTAGTTGCCTACGAGATCAGCCAGCCTAAGGACGAGACGTTTGAGCAAAGCCTGCTGGAAGCAAAACGCGCGTTGCAAAAGGCGCAAGCCTACCAGACTGAAGGATTTGACGGTAAGGATGAAACAATGCTGAGGTTAGCTGCATCTGTTGCTGAAATCGCGGACGAATTGTACGATTCAATGGAGAAAAAATGGAAATCGTTACAGGAAAACGGTGGCTCTAAAAAGAGACTGTTCGGTGAAGAAAAATAGCTATGTTCAAATTACCTGACGGAATACCATCGCTACGTAGCTCATCCCAAGAATGGGCCGATTATGCAGAATACCTGGCCATAAAGAACGGATCTATTTCATTGCATAATTTAACCAAGGCACCGTTGATGGTATCTGATGAAACTATTATTAGCGGTATTCAGGATGCGACAGACAGCTTCAATGATAAAGCTGACGAAATTTCTATAGAGATAAACCGCAGGAAAAATATTTGTGGTGCGAAGTATCCTTTCGACATGACAGCTAACGGCTACGTTATTAACTACAATGCCGCAGACGACGACAGTAACTGGATATATCGTTTCCTGTTACTAAGCACCCGCTTAAATATGAAAAAATCCAAAGTGCAGAATGACGTTGATGGCACACAGGTATTTGAAAGATTATCGGCAGAAGTCGCTAAAGCGTTTTTTGGGGATAAGGCGGAGGCGGATGTTTTAGGAACCAGCCGGGAAGACATTTCAAATTTTCGTGATAAATTGGGTGAGCTTACTAAAAAGATCGGCGAAGGCGGCAGCATTCACCCCAATCCTGGTTTCCAGCCGCAGGATGATAATATAGATGTAGTGCTTTGGAAAGGATTCACTGACAAAATGCAATCCCAGGTCATAGCGTTTGGTCAATGCAAAACGGGTACTTCGTGGTCGGATAAACTATCAGAACTTAATACGGACGCTTTTTGCAAGACCTGGTTTTCTATGCAACCAGTGATGACACCAATGCGTATGTTTTTTTGTGCGCAATATTTTCCTATAGATATATGGCGCGTTCGGGCAAATGAAGCAGGCTTAGTGTTCGACCGCTTCAGGATTTTGGATTACTTACCCCAAAATGTAGGGCAGGAGTTAATGGGAAATATAAAAACCTGGTGTTCTGCTATCCTAAATTAAATCTCTTTAATATCTAACAATTCCTGAAGTAACGGAAACAGAAAATCCCAGAACTTATTTAAAAACGGTATATCTAGATAATGGGAATCATTATTGTGTACATAACCATTTAATACATCTAAACTAAGTTCATTTTCTCTGTTTAACATTTTTTGGATTACGCTATTTGGCTTAGTGTTTTTAATCTTCTCTTTTAAAAATTCGAGCCTGCGGCTAAGCGTAATCTGGCGTAAATCAATCTTTGCAAACTTATTAATCTCGGCAGTAAGTTCTTCTGCTTCAATATAATTTAACACTGCCAAATCCAAGAAAATTCTGATTGATGCAGCAACGGAGTTTTTGTATTTTAATGGTATGCTTTTTAATTCATTAAAAAGATCTGCCAACCTGTAGTTATCGGTGTGCAAGTCATAACATGGTAAGATTAGCCTTGACCTATTAGGGTCATTTTTCAAGTCCCTTTTTTCGTTTTTCGCCGGTTCTATGGCATTATTATTCGGCTGATCGGCAACGTCGGTCACAACCTCCTTTGGATCATTGTTGGCGGTCTTATCTGTTGCTATATAAGAATGGTCATTTACCGCTGCATCATCTATTTTTGGTAAAGAATCGAGAATGTCGTCTAGTTTATCCGTAATCGTACGTGAATCAATCCGGTTTACATTACCTCTTGGTAACACCATTCTTTTTATCAGAGCAGCATAAGCCTTTAAAAAGCTGTCGCGCTCTTTCGTTATTTTTATCTCCGTACCAATAAATTCCAACCCCCAATCGTCCTTTACCTTTTTTGTGTTAAAAAAACGTTCTAGGGAAGATATAGGAAATCTGTGAGATACTGCGTTAGAAAATTCCTTTTCTGTAAGGTCATTTTGTACTTCTTTTACTAAGGCTTTTAATTTGAGCGTTCTTAATATCGCCTCTAAGTCGCCTTCATCAACACCTGCTTGAGCTCTGATAATATCTATATCGCCATCGTATTTATCATATAGTTCTGCAACCCATCGTTGTTGTTGCTCCCTTTGCCACCTTTTTTGCAGGGAGGTGATGCTGTTACGTTGAGATATGTACCATTCCGCTTCTTCAAAAGTCGGCGCTATGGAGACGTGTACTTTTTCAATTGTCGCCGGATCAATATCCTTTGCGAGTTTAGTTACAATGTTTTTTAATCCTTTGGGTGATTTGTGTGGTTCAAGTAATAACTTAAGCGCTGTTATTCTTCTGTTTCCTTCAGCCACAAAGAATTTTTTATTGGTGGTATCTTGCCAAATTACAATAGGATCAGCCGGAATAAAGCCCTTTTTTACAATTGATTTAGCTAAGCTGATAAAATCTGTCCTGTCGGAATCGGTTGCCGTCATTTCCTCTGCAAAGTCTTTAATAGAAACGTAGGTGTTTTCTGGGTCTAATCGCGGATTGCTCTCCCATAAATGAAGATTGCGGACTGAACGCGGTGTCTTTTTTAGCAACCAATCGTAGGCATTTTGCATATAAGGTTTATTTAGAAGAGATTATAATGTCCGAAAATACAATTTTGATAAATAATAAGTGGATAAACAATATAATTAGCGGTTTAGTAATGGCATTTAACTTATTGTAGCGTCGTTAAGCGCACTAACAATTATTGATGCGATCTCATCATGGTCATTGTCACTATTTGACAACAGAGATAAAATTGCAGCTTTAACGACATAAACATCATCTGTGTGTTTCTCTATTGCTTTCGAATCCAGGTTAGTTGTTAATGGGGCATGCAAATTGGTGATTTCATATATGGTTCCATCATCACCCCAAAACGGTGGACTATTGTACCATCGTTTTGAAAAATGGTTATTAATTTTGAAATGTTCGATTGCCTTATTTCTGAAAGGAAGTCCAGACGGACTTTTAGGAGCCATATGTAATAACCATATGTAATTTAAAGAACGATATTCAATAGCTAACGCATCAATAATTTTTTCCAGTTCACACAAAAATATATTCTTGCAGCATTTACGTCTCTAAATAAGGCTGCCAATAAAGCAAAAAAAGCGCCGGAAAAATGAACAAGCATGTTGTCATAATCCATAGATAAACTAAAATGCGGACCCACTTTTGAGAGGTGATCACCATTGAATTGCCAAATTTTTATTTTATCTAAACAATATGCTTTTTCAAAAATGTCTTTTGAATATATAGCCCTTATGCCTAAATGAATCGGAATACAGTAATGGGAACCAACATAGCTTTGATAATTAGGGTAAAATTCATAATCAATCTGGGCACCGTATATTTTATCTAAAAAGGAACAGAAGAAAGAAGCAAAGAAGGGAAACTTCATTGCCAACATCCCAAGAGCAGGTAAGAAATTGCCTGATTCTTGCTCAAAACCCAAGTCCATAATATGTTGCAGTAAATCATTTATATTGGTGTTGACCCATCCTGATAAAATTAGATAATCAACTAGTGAGACAATATTTAGTTGTGCGGTTAGCCGCCTGTGTTGTCCAAGTATGTCAAAAATCAGCTTAGTACCTTCATCTACAGATATTCGATATATCCTGTAATTATAAGTACCATAAGAATTTTTTAAATCTTCTATTCTCAACGAGTTTTGACCCTGATTTAAGACAATCTGAAAAAAGAATAACGGTTTTTCAAATACCTCATTGGATTTAGAAAGTACCTTCATTGGATTGTAAACCATTGAATTAGATGCGGTAGATTCTATTTCAAAAATGAACAACGGGAATCGCTGTCCTTTTTCTGTAAACCAGGCGACATCAATTTTCGCCCCCTCAACATCTTCTCCATCTACAGGATGCTCCAATTCAACGTGATATCCTAAAATGCCTCCAAGGTTATTTAGCCCGTCAATAAATCTAACCCCTGGTAATAATTTGTGTTCTGACATTTGAGCAGCTTAATAATATCTACGAATTTTTTGTGTACCTACTTTCATATTTTCTGTATCCTTTATGTATTCTAATATGTTTTAGAATAATCCAAGCCGAATTTAACATTAATTTTTCCTTAATAAACGATCTGCTATTTGGCTACTTGGATTATAAACGCAAAAGTATTTTCTCGAATTGTAAAACTCTTCACTGCATGCCTTCTCGTATTTCAAAGATGCATGCTTGTATTTCGTTATTCCATTTTTACGACATTTAAGTTTTAGGATAAGTTTTAAGAGTTTCTTTAACGCTCGAACATTTTTTGCGTGATTTTCATCAGCAGAAATAGCACACTATTCATAATGCAGAAATTCACGCGGCTGATATTCAGCTGCGTCCAATCAAGCGAAGTTATGTGAATATTGGCACCGCCAACCTAAAAATAGGATTAGATGCGAAGCCAATAATAGATAACTGAACATTATCAATTATTAGAAAACAAGCACCAAAGTTGTCCATATCTCTTTGTTAAAGATGTCATAGTCATGGACAATACTTTTGAATTTGCTTTGTTTGTCTCCGATAGTGTATATCTGCAGCATCTACCAATGCTATATTAGCAGACGGAGTATTGGTTATTCTCTTCAAGCGAAATTCCCTGACAGAGAGTTCCTAAGTCATTAAAACCGAGAAATTGAATTATATGGGGTTTTAAAGCTCTTTTAAAGAGGTGAGCTAAGCCTAAGGCGCTGCAAAAGCGCCCTTACATTTAAATTAAATAAGGCGGGACTTGCCCGCCATGCTGTTAATTGAGTATTAAGGTATCCGGGCCGGTTTTGGCAAAATCAGTACATAGTTCAAAGGCGCTTTGTCCCCTTTGCAATCCCGTACCGTACATGATGCTTAAACTTACTTTCTTCATCCCTGAAATTGCGGACGTTCTGAAAATAACCTGTGACACTGTTGTATGCTCCAAACAAAGTGCCTTTGGTGGTGCTTTCCTGCTGACTGTTGGCAGTCATGGCATAATCAAAAACACTGCTCACCATATTATTGTAATGACTTGACAGTTCATCTTCCCGGCCTGTTTTTAGCTTTTGATAGGTTTCCTTATTCGGTATCATAGCTAATTGTATCAGCCTTTTCACCTGTGGGTCGGATATACGCACCTTTGCCCAACGGTTAAATATGGCTTCCAGTTCAACGGTCAATTGGTCGGTCAGACCTAACATTTTGTGTGCGCTCTTAAGCTTTTCCTCTGCGCTTGCGGTATGCCTGATACTAATTGCGTTCGTGCAATTGCGTAAAGCCGCATTTAGAGTATTTGAGCACCAAATCCGAACGGGCGTAAAAGCTATGGTTATACAGCCCGTGCCGTTGTGGGTAGATGTTAGGAATAAGTAATTATCAATTAAATCATCCCTGCCGACACGGATATGCTCGGGCAGTTTGGCAGTAATAAATATGGTTTCACCGTAACCCAATGCCCCGGCTGTCTCATACTTGATTTGATTTTTACCGCCTGCAATGCTATCAAAAAAATCAAACGCCTGTGTATTTTGAACGACTGTATAGTCGCTCCCGATCTTGTCGCCTAAAATGGCCTCGGTATCGGTACGAAACGTAAAATAGCTGTTATCTGATATGATGTTTATCCCACTTGGTAAAGGATGAATATTTGAACGCTTTACGACTTCAAAGTCTAAACCTGCCTCCTGTATGGCTTCTGCACTGGTTGCGTTCGGTGAAATGGTTTTGCCTATCATCTGCCATACTTTTGGCTTAACGATGTTATTATTTAAAGCTGTCATTGTCCTAAAAATTTGTAGTTAAAAACTATTTGCGTTTCGTGCGCAAATCCATGATTTTACTATTGATTACTTTTACATTTTTGCTATCCATAACGGTATAAACCGTATTGCGCTGAACGTCTCCGATAGCATCCTGTATGTTGATGTAATTGGTTTCAATTACTACTTTGATTAATAAATAAACCGTGTCTTTCATGGCTGTTAATTATTGTAACCGTTTAAAAACTCGGCATATTCTAACTGAAAAGCTGCCGGATTTTCGAGGGCTAAGTTTTCCGCGTAACCATCCCAAAATATTTGGTTGGTTAATTCGATAAATAACTCGTACATAAGGATAGCTGATTAAGTAAGTGATAAATATGCCCTCTACTTTACAGGGGGCACTTGGAAATTATTGAGGCAACACAATTGACGCTTCAATCTCGGCCAGTTTGTCAACACACATACTATTCACCATTTGCGCTACTGCCCAAATGATAGTTGGGTTCTTGGTTTCAAACTTCCGGCGGTTATCGTCCTCGATGGTTAAAACACAACCTGTATAATAATTGGTGTCGGTGGTGTCGGCCTCGTCCCTTAACTCAACTTCAAAGCTTTCCAGATTTTTAATGGTGTCCTGTAGCTTATTGCGTTGGTTGCTTTTGCGGTGCATTTCTTCAATCCACTTTAACGTGCCCTCTAAATTCAGGATGGGTTTAATCACTGCCTTAACTTCCGCTTTGGTTGCTTCGGCCTTTGGCTGTTCCTGTGGTTCTTGTTGTGGTTTATGCTCTTCCATTTTATAGGTTTCAGGTTTAGGGTTTTCATGGGTTGTTGCACCGGCCTGTTTGCTGTCCGCTTTTATTGGTTCTTCTTTTTTAGCCTCCTCATGTTTGGCAGGTGTATTAAACGCGGTGCTCACTGGCAGACTGTTTGATTTGGCGGTTACGCCGTTACCTGCTTTGTTTTCAACTTTGTTGTTTTTTGGGCTTTCGATTACTGTAGTTTTCATGATTTCTAATTTTTTATTGTTTGTTACTCATTTGATTTTAATTCCCTGTGACGGTCGGCGGTCTGTGCTGTCCGTCATGCGTGGGGGCGCTCTGTTTTTCCGTGTGTCCATATCCGTTATGCTTTTCGAGGTCACCCTCGGCATTCGCCTCCGGTGGCTTTTTGTAGGCACCCGCACCTGAACACGCCGGGCTGAGGGGCAAGACTTTGCGGAAAAAAATACTACCCCGTAGCGGAGCGAAGGGCGTGCAGATTTTTTTCCAGCAAACCCGCAGGGCTCGGTCTTGACCAGCAGCAACGGCGTTCAGAAATTTGCTTGCGAAAAAGCCAGTGGAGTAAAATAGAAGGAGTTAAAACAGGCTTAAAAAACGAAAAGACATAAACGATGACCGAGGAACGAGGTCTTGTTTAAAAAGCAGTGAAGCGGCTGAATGCAGGAACAGAATGGAGCGGCTGCAACTGCTGACTTAATAAACCTTGTGGATTGCAACTTTCATTAATTCAATTCTTTAAATATCTTTATGATGTACCAAAGGGCAATATATTTTTAATGAGTGTAGCTACCAATTTTGAAAACTTCTCGAATAGTCTTGTGATAGGGACGGACAAAAGATCTACGATATCTACTCGATACCTTGCAATATGCACTCGCTTAAACAAGGATTTTTGGAATATGGACACAACTACCGGCGGAAGATACATTGGCTCCTTCGGGAGAAATACAGCCAATAGTTGGGTAAGTGACATAGATATGGTATTTGAGATGCCGTGGTCTATCTATAATACTTATAATGCTTATGTCGGCAATGGCCAGTCTGCATTGTTGCAAGCAGTCAAAAACTCGATTGCGAACACTTATCATTCAACTGAATTAAGGGGGGATGGCCAAATTGTTCAAGTTAAATTTTCAGACAAAATGATGTTTGAAGTATTACCAGTTTTTAAAAACACAGATGATACCTATACTTATGCAGATGCAAACAGTGGCGGGAGTTGGAAAAAGACTAACCCTATTCCTGAAATAAACGCTGTCAGTGCAGGCGATGCTTTAACCAATAATAATCTCAGGTATCTTTGTAGAATGGCTCGTGCTTGGAAGTATTATAACGATGTTCCTATTAAGGGTCTTTTGATTGACAGTCTCGCTTATAGATTTTTAACCAATTGGGCGCATCGAAATATGTCTTATCTTTATTATGATTGGATGAGCAGGGATTTTTTTAGTTATTTGAAAAATCAAACAAAAGATCAAACGACATGGTATGCGATTGGTAGTAGCCAATCAATATACAACCCCGAAAATTTTAGAACGAAAGCATCTACAGCATATAATTTAGCCCTCGAAGCTATACAATTACAATCAGACGATAAAGAATGGTCGTCAAAACAAAAATGGAGAGAAATTTATGGATACCGATTTCCAGATTAAAGTTTTAGAGTCACAATTGAGAGAATTATATGGCAGAGTTGTATGGTCGCATAAAACTCAAGAAAAATGTGCGGATATTCTATTAAAAAGGCATACGAGACTTAAAATAGCACAAATTGCCCTTTCCGCTTTGACGACAACAGGCATTCTCGTTTCAGTATTTGGAAAAAATTACATCGTAGGTATCGTCTCTGCGATCCTTTCCGCAATCCTCTTTGGTTTAAATGCTTATACTAAAGATTATGATTTAGGTGAAATATCACAGAAGCATTCTAATGCAGCCAGCGAGCTTTGGAACATCAGGGAAGGTTATTTGTCTTTATTAACTGATTTAAGAACTGGGAATTTATCGCCGGATACGATCATTAAAAGAAGAGATAACTTGCAAAACGAGTTATTTAATACTTATAAAGGAGCACCAAGAACGATTACTGCTGCTTATAAAGAAGCTACCAAAGGCTTAAATTTTAATGAAGAACTCACTTTTTCTGACGATGAAATAAATAATATACTTCCGAAGGACTTGCGTAGAATATATTAAGCAGCCCCCCATTTAGTTGGCGGGCTGCTTCCATTTAACTAAGTTTGATTGTTAGGCGTTTTTCTTGGCGGTCACATCCTGCCTGATCTCCTGTGCAAGTACTTTAATTTCCTGCAAGGCTTTGCGTAAGCGTGTTCCGGCGGCGCCGTTTCCGCGCTCATAAAACTTTGTTGCATCCGCTTCTGCCGCACCAATTAACGCTTTCAATTTTGAGATTTTTTCCATGATCTTACTTTTTAATGAATAAACGGGTTATTTAAAATACTAATAATTGTTTGATTTGGCTTAAACCGCCATTCCTTGTTCCTGTTCCTTGCCCTGGCCTTTGCCCAATGCAATCTTTTGATCAAGTTGCGGCTCTTTTAAAAACTGTTCGCGTTTTTCAGGTTTGCCGTTCTCCTGGAAGAAATTCACCTGACGATAACGCGGCGAAGCTTCCATGAAAAGTTTTACGTCCTGCCCGTCTTTAACGGTAGTAATCAGCGGACGGTTTCCGTTCTCGATGGATTTCATCAGTTTTTCGGCTTTTGTTGCATCAGCCAATTCTTGGATGTTGAACTTTTCGAGCGCCTCTTTGGTGCTGAAGCCATAGCTCGGCACATGGTACTGATTGGTGGTATAGTTCTGATATTTGTCTTTCGGACTATCAAAATCAAGCTTTACCCATGCCGCGTAGGGTTGACCGCCTAAGTTCAACAGGTCATCACGGAAAACGGAACGGCCTTGTATCAGGTTAGCTGCCTGTTCAACTGTAAACCCTCTGCCGCGTTCTACAAAGAAGGTCTGTGTCTGGGCCGGTGTACGGAAGGTGCGTGCAAAGTCTTTTTCGACGTAATCTATTTTTCCGGCTTTCATATTTGCCAGTTCATGGGTATGTGCTGCGTCTTTACCGGCGGCCAGTTTGCTATCACCCTTTTGTTCTTTAAAGAAGCTGATCGCCTCACTGACGTTAACAAAAGACTTGCTCATATTTTTGCCTGGTTGTTGCTCATTAGGTGAGATCACAAAATATTTCTGACCTTCCTCCAATGGCTTGCCGGTATTGAGAGCAACAGTAAACTTATTCATATAATAGTTTTCCGATTGCCCCGATTGCCTGAAGTGAGCGGTTACGTCAACCACCCCCTTGGTGCCTTTGATCTGGTCGTGCGCGGTAAAGTCAGTAATGCCCTTTTCCATTTTTTCGCGCACTTCTTCGATTGCTTGCGGACTGAAACGAAGCTGTTTCATTTCGTCCTGGATGTTTTCCCAATTGTTTCTGTTCATAATCTGATTTTCTTCAAGTTCATTAACTTCTATTATTTCGTGTAGTATGGTATCAGTATCGCGATACCATAGCAGTTGTTTCTTCGTCGGATCTGGTGACAAATAATCCGGGACTTTCGATGCCAGGTAGCTTAATGCGTCTTCCTTTGTTTGAAAAAAGGAGAAGTGAACCGGCTTCAATTCAAATACAGATGGCATTAATACTACATGATTCAAACCTACGTCACGGGCATCCTGTAGTATCGTCATGATGTCATCCGCATACTGCGTTTTGAGTCCCATAATTATTTATTGATGCGCAATAGCACCGTTTCCCCGCCTTTCAATTTTACCCGTATCTTTTTCACCTTTTTGCCAAGCAAGCTTTTGGCGGCAGAAATTCCCGCTGTGGCCGCCTGGGTCGTCAGGCTGTAGTCCGCCGACAGGAACTGCATATTTTCCAGCGCGCCATTGGCGCCGTCCCCGGCAGCGCCCGCCAGTTCCGCTTCCGGCGCATTGATACCCTGCAAACCGTCGAGCGAAAAGACGGACAGGTTGACCGGCACGATGGTCGTACCGAGGCGTATATTTTTAATGTCGAGCAGTAACCGCTGATTGGTGACCGCACATTGGCCCGATAATTCCTGACCTTTCGGGTAATGAATGCCACCTATCGTAATGCTGTCCTTTAAACGCAATTTAACGACCCCGCCGGGTGGTACTTTTTGGTTGCCATCAATAACGGCAGGAATTGCTTTAAAAGCGCTGTCAGGTTTGGTTAAGTCGAGCTTCTTGTCTTTGGACTTTGCCAGCGATGGATTTTGTATCTGCATGATCTTATCCAACATACCGCTTAACTGCTGCATCTGCGGGTCAGGTTCATTGGCCTGTTGTTTTTGCCTTAATAGTTTTTCCAGTCGCTCCAGATCGGCAGGTTTAGAGGTCGTCGCATAATCAGTGGCTGGTGGCCTGTTAACTGTCACCGGCTGGCTGATTTGCCTGTTGATTTGCGCCAAGCGGTCTTTGATCTGCGCTTCATTGTCTGCTGCGGTTTTAGCCGTCGTGCCTGCGGAACTGAGTCGGGAAGTGTCCCAACCTAATGCGGCAAATGCGCCCGCTGCGGAGTGTGACCGTTCGGCGGCTGTATCCCGCTTGGCTTTATCCATCAGGCTTAATTTGTCCTGCGACTGTCCATCTTTCAGTTTTGCGCCCGGCAGGTTCGTGTTAATGCCTTTATTCACTGCGGCTGTTTGCGCTGAGCCGCTCGATGTACCGCCGCCGAGCGCATAGAAGCCCAATGCCAGGAACGGCAGCACCAGAATTGGCAGGAACAGGAACAATTTCCTTTTTCTTTCTTCTTGTGGTGTCATGATTTAAAAAGCTTTTAATGAATAATTACATGAATTAATAGCAGCATACAAGCGCCGCCGAACAGCAAACAGAAGATAGCCAGGGCAGTGATTTTCGCACTTCGATTCCAGTATGCTGTCTGCCTGCCGAGATATTCAGCCACTCTTTTCTGCTTTTGATCGATGACCGCACTTAACTTAGTAAGCGGTCCCGCACCGATCAGACTTTGTTTGTTCTTTTTGAATAATCTCATGGCTGTGTGCTTTTAACCTGTTCATCCTTGTTTTCCAGGGTTTCCCATCTTTCGATCAGAAAGCCATGCGGATTATTATCGCTCCGGCTGACGTTACGTAAGAAACCCTGCGTTACCAGACTTCGGGCCGTCGTTGAAGTGCTGCGCACCAGCTTTTCAGTCGCATAGCAGGTGAAAGCATACGGATATTGGTTGATATCCAACCGAATACTATCGACGGTGATCTGTTGACTGATATTGCCGGAAATTAAATTGTTGTAATAACCGGCTTCTTTCAGATTATCATAAGCTGTCTTTGCACTACCGTCGGCCAGATATAAAGCTTTGGTGATAGTAGCCTGAATTTGCTTATCATCAGGATCGAGGTTAAAAAAGTCCTCATGGAACACCTTAACGTGATCGCGACACTCGACCGGAATATTATCTTTCCTGTCCGATGCAATAGCTTCCAAAGCTTTACCATTCGCCAGCACATAAATGTGATTTTTGAAGTTATCAGAACTTTGATAGCTCTTGAATATCGCATAGCACGTAATGGTAATACACGCACCGATAAGCAAATAGCTGAACAGCTTGATATGCCTGAATGCTGTATCTATGTTTTTAAATTGTTGAAACATGATATTAATCTCCTTTTAAATGATGCTAAGTTTGCTTGCCGGACAACTTATCCTTCTGATAATTATTGCCTGCACTACGGTAACCCTCCATGAATTTTCCCGGCGCGTTAATGATATTTGCGCCGCCCCGTTCCATGCGGTCGCCTAATGCGGCTCCTCCTGAAGAAGCGGCTGCTACGGTGTTGGTTGCGACTACTGTGCTTACCTGGGTAACTTTGTTCAGGAAGCCGTTCTGACCATGTGCGTGAATAACGTAGTTTGCTACGCTCGGTACGGAGAAATAGCCGACAATGCCAATGCAGAGAAATATCAGATACGCTGTATCTGTGGACGAAAAAAAGGTATCGCCCGAACTTTGTATCTGTGAAATATCCAGCTTGATCATCTGCTGCTCTACCTGCCCGATGATGCTGCCAAAGATATTGGCAATGGGCAGCCATAAAAACACGTTAATATACCGTGCTATCCATTGCTGCAAGCTGTGATGCAGGCCGTCGAACACGGCGAAGCCGAAAACGAGCGGCCCCAATATGGCCAGCACGATCAGGTAAAACGTGCGTATCGTATTGATACAAAGAATTGCCGCCGCATATAGTACCTGCAAAATTTCACTCATCCATTGCTTGATACTGTTCTTGAAATTATAAGCTTGCTTGTCCATCCAGAATTTGATGTCATTGCCGACTGATGCGATGGTTCCTTCCTGTTTTCCTGTAGGGTCGTCCGGATGGGTATACTTGTACCACTCGGCCCGGTTACCCTCGCCATCGTCACCTACATACATCTGATAAGTACTGCTATGCTTAATGGCATCTTCCTTTTGCTTCAACAGTAGGGCGATGCTGTTATCCGAATTGCTTACCATCGAACCGGTGGCTGCAACAATAGGCTGCATGATGCCGTTCATCAGGGATATGACCATTGGAAACAGCATGATTGCCATCCCTAACGCGAACGGACGTAATAAGGGGTAAAAGTCCAGCGGTTCCGCCTGGGCAATTTGCCGCCAAACCCGTGAAGCGATGTACCACAAGGCGGCGAAGCCCGCGATTCCGCGAGCCGCGTCGATAAGATTGCTGCACATGGGTATCATCTGATCATAGACGTTGTTCAATACCGGCTGCATACCTTTCAGGCTGCTGGTAATATCCTGTGCCTGTACGTTTGATGCTATCCCGCTGACCATCAGCAATACCGCCCCGGTTAAATAAAGTTGCTTTCTCATGGGTACAGGGATTTTAGGTTATTGACCTCGTTCTGTGCCTGCTGCCGTTGCAGGGCAAGCACGTTGGTTTTCCGGTTGAACGTCCGCAAAAAGGTGAGCTTGTCACTGCTTGAAGCATAAATGCGGTCGATTGCCGATAACCGTTCATCATCGCTCATCCGTAGTTTTGATGCGGTAATTACGTTGGTCAGGTCGTTCACATCGTTCAAGGCGGCGCTTGTTAAGTTGGCATAAACGTTTGCCAGATAGCCCAGCTCATCAGCGTTGAAAACACCGCTGTTTTGAAAACGGCTGTAAGCCTTTTTATACTCTGACAAGATGCTTACCTCATCGGCAATAATGTCCGCGACCCGCGCATACTTGGCAATTTCTGGGTTGACCTGTAACAAAGCGTTAAGGAAAACCGAATGCAGATTGAAGTTGCCCTGGGATAAATCCTTGACTTGCTGGTAGCCCTGCGTCAGCATAGTGTAGCCTTGCTCCATATCTGACAGGATAGCTTTGAACTGTGTAAGCTTTTCAATATCCAGTAGCAATTGCTGCATATCCTGCCCGGTGGAGATCTGGGCCTCGGAACGCTGAAAGCTACAGGTGAAAATGATCAAGCAGCATAAGCCTATCCAAAATTTCTTAATTGATTCCATACTGCTGTTTTAATGTGTTAATGTCTTTGAGTTCCTGATCGCGTTGTAAAAGCAATAGCCTGACCTGACTACAGAAATAAAGGGTAAAAGCGTACTTGTCTTTCATCCGGCTATAGATGCCGTCAAGCCGCTTTATGCGTTCATCATCAGTCATTTGCGCTTTGCCATCCGAAATGACCATATGTAATTCGCTAAGGTCTTTGTTGCAGGCGTCCAGCACGGTTGATATAACCTGACCTATATAATTTTTAGTATTATCATCCAATCCGTACAATCCATTCAGGTGGTCAAAGCGTTGCGGAATTTGTTTTGCGTAACTAAGAACACTGTCTAGTTTTACATTGCCTTTAACCTGTGGATTGACGTTTTTTAAGGAAGTGTAGTAAGCCGAATGCAAGTCGAACTCTCCCTTTATCCAACCGCCGATGCTACCTAATCCGTTCTGCGATATTTGATAACCCTGCCTTACATAGCTGCCATATTGAAGTAAGGCGGTTATCTGCTCGTTGAGGTATTTGATCTGAGTTTTCTTTTGCGAAAACCATTCTGCAAACGTTTGAGCGAAGCCATGCTGAAAGCATAAGGCAGAAAGCACAAAGCAAATAGCCCAAGCTTTTAACTTAGTCGATTCCATAATAGCGTTTTAACGTGATCACCTCGCTTTCATCCTTAGCCCGCTGTAAGCTGAGAATGTAATTTTGATTGTTGAACCGTTTCAGGTCGCTGCAATTGTTATCGATACGGTCACCGGCTTTGTTGACCAATTCCAGTCTTTTAGCATCGGTCATTTGCGTTTTAAATGAATTGATCACTACCAAAATCTCGTCAAGATTTTTGACGCTCTCCTGCATAATGCCGGAGTAAACGGACTGCATGTAAGTAAGTTCATCGGCTGAAAAATGCTTATCGGCTTTAAGCAGGCTCCAGGCATGTTCATACTGGCTGACTAAACCGGCCTGCTTTTCGGTCATATCCTTGATCCGCTCATAATAGGCGATAACGGATTTAACCTGCCAAAGCTCGTTGTAATAGTTGCTGTATAAGTCCTTTTGTTTTTCTGACCAGTCGCTGATCTCGTTCAGCTTCAGTTTAGATAGTTGGTTTTCGAGCGCCTTTTGCGCATTCTGAAGCCAGATCGTTTTGTTCTGCATGCGCTGCACTTGCAGGTCGATGGCGCGGATAACGCGGCCTACCGTTTCACTGATGACCTGGCTAACTACGATCTGCGCGTCAGCCCCTTTCGGCAAAGCCACAAAGACCGTGACCGCCGACAAAGGGAGTATGACCATGTACTTTTTCATAGCTTTAATTTTTTTAATGGCGTATAAGATTCCTTTAGGAATGAACATAAGCCCCCCTTACCCATGAAATGGGTGAATGTATTGGTGAATAAATCGGGTTAATTAATGATTGGAAATGCTGCTGGCGATTACAGTTAAGATTTAATGGCATAAGCTTCTTTTGTGAAGCTTACGCCGGATTAATTAATTAATCTTTTGAAGAACGCCTTTACTGTTAAGCATTAAAGTATGCTTATCCGGCTGAAACGTATAAATGCTTTGGGAAACATTTTCGATTAATTGTTCTTTGTGAGCGTCCCAAGTGGCTCCGAGGATGTCTTTCTTGTGTCGAACAGGCGAAAGCTTACCCTCACGAATGGCCTGATAAGTCGTTCGGAACTCAATTTGATAGTTTGGCCCATCAAGATGCTTGATGTTTACAGTATCCTTTGCTTTGCCATATTCACCCTCAACGCTATCAACATAGGTGCCGGGAATAAAATCCTGTTTTGATTGACTTGCATTTTGGCAGGCGCTTACGGCCAGTAAAGCAACTGCCATGATCTTAACTGTTGTTTTCATTAGCTTTAGTTTATTCGGTTATTATTGATTTAGATATGGCCCTCATGAGGTCTTACGACGTTTTAGTTCGCATATCCATTGCCAGCATAGCAATACCTTTTTGAATGCTGCCATATTTGGCGGCATATTGATGCACTTTGACTTTTTCGCTTTCCTCGGTCGTGTACGCCAGATACTCCTCCAGGCTAACCTCTACACGATAAACTTTAGAATGCTGGCCTAGCGAGATAAACACTTCTTTATATTTCCGGCGCGGGTCGTTGGCTTTATTCATGGAAAGTATCATCGCCTTTTCTTTATCCGTTAGCCCTAACAGTTCCTGTATCGCATCGAACTTATTCTGATACTTGCTCTGATCGAGCAATATCTTACAATCACTGTTATTAATGATGGCCTGTTTCACAATAGGATTGTCATTAATGTCCTCAACCTCTTGAGTTACAACGATCGGTTCACCATAAAACTTACGCATCGTCTTATAAAGGTAGCGGATATATTCCGCCATTCCTTCTTTTGCAATGGCCTTCCAGCATTCCTCTATCAATACAACTTTACGTATGCCAGGTAGTTTTCGCATTTTGGAAATGACCATTTCCATGATAATGAGGGTAACGACCGGGAATAAGATAGGATGGTCTTTACAAGCGTCAATTTCAAAGACAATAAAGCGTTCGTGCAGCAGGTCGAGGTTTTCGGTCGCATTCAGCAAATAATCAAATTCGCCGCCCCGGTAATAAGGGTTAAGCACGTAAAGGAAGTTCGCTACGTCAAAGTCCTTCTCCTTTACTTTCCCATCTTCCAATACCTGCATATATTCTTCCATCAGGTATTCATAAAAGGTGTTAAAGCAGGGGAAGATATCAGGGTATTGCTCCAAGTGCTTGTAATAACCGGTTAGCGCGTTCGAAATAGCGACGTATTCCGACCTGCGGTATGGCTCATCGTCTTTCTTCCAGAGCGCCAGTAACAGCGTTTTGATGCTTTCCTTTTTCTCGGCGTCCAGTGTATCGCCATCGGCCAGATGGAAGGGGTTAAACTTAATCGGGTCATTTTCAGAATAAGTGAAATAGTAGCCGCCTGCCAGTTCACAAAGGCCGCGGTAACTGTGCCCAATGTCCATGACGACGATATGAGCGCCCTGCTCGTAATAAGAGCGTAAGAGATGATTTGTCCAGAAACTTTTGCCCGAACCTGACGGACCTAACGTAAACTTGGAGCGGTTGGTTGTCCAGCCTAAACGCATCGGCTCATCGCTGATATCCACATGAACCGGCTTTCCGGTTAAACGGTCGCCTAACCGAATACCGAACGGGCTAACGCTGTCGCGGTAATTCGTTTCGAGGTTAAAGAAGCAAGTAGCCTGTTCGACAAAAGTGTCAAACGTTTCATTCATGGGAAAGTCGGCTTCATTGCCTGGCAAGCCTGCAAACCATATCTGCGGTGCGCCGTCGGTTTCCTTTTTAGCGGTAGCATCCATTTGGGCCATTGCCGAACTAACAAGGTTTTTCAGGTCTTTCAGCTTAGCCCCATCATCCGACCACGCCAGTACGTTGAAGTGTGCCTTAACCGGCAGGCGCTGCTGGCCGATGGCTTCATTCAGAAACTCATTGACCGCATCTCGGCTGATGGCATTTTCGCGGGAATAGCCGGATAAGGATTGCAAGCGCAATTTTTTCGCTTCCAGGCGCTTGATCGTTTTCTGGCTGTCCTCAATGAATACATATTGATTCAGGATGTGGTTGCAATTTAAAAGCTGGCCCAATGGTGAAGCGAAGCCGATACTGAATTTGGTGCGGTCGGTGCTGTACTTATCGTAATTGATACGGCTGCCGCATAATGCAGGTAAATCTTCCACATCTGCCAACGTGTAAAGTTCACAATGGTTGCTGCCAATCCTGATCTCGTCTTTGATATGAATGTCCTGAATAAGCGGTTGCTTCTCCGGCGTAGACAGAAAACAATAGCGTTCGATCATTCCCGCCTTTTCCATCGTTCCGGCAAGATCATCGTCATTTAACCTGCTGAGCGTTACAAAGCCGCTATCTGTCAGTATGCGCTCAAACTGGCCTGCACTATCGAGAAAATCTTTGAACAGTACGGGACTAATGGTTTGCTGCGGTACGATGCTTTTACGAAGCAGGTTGCTGTACACCGATGAACCTAATTTCCTGTCCTTTGGCTTTTGGGTCAGAAAGATGTAGCAATGGTGCGCCAAACATTCCCGTTCGTTAAAAAAGCGTTCGCTGGAACGTGACAGGAAGCTTTTTCCGGCCTTTTCAAAATCGGCCTTGAAACCGCTTTCAGTGAACCAATCCTGTTTATGAAAGATGCTGCCTTGCGGAAGCAGGCGTATTGCTTTTACCCACGCCTGATGATAGGCTTCATAGTCGCGGTCGGCCAGTGTGAATATCTCCGGCAGTATCACCTGATAACCTATCGTGATGTCTCCGTGTGCCGATAAGATGGTGCCGTTCTCCACTTTGGTCAGCGGCAATATTTTTTCTATATCAATTCCCATGATTAGCCCCTCCTAAATCCTCCCCGGTAGGGAGGACTTTTTTGTTTAACTCAATAAATATTTGTCTTGAATGGAATCTGATGTATTCCGGCATCTGTCGCTTGGCAAAATGCTTAGATAGGCCATGCTCACCAAACTTGTGGCTTAACCGGAAAACGGTAAAGAACAATGCAGAACCTAAACCTACGATCAGGGGAAGAATGACCCAAAGGCTAAACCCGCAGATATACAGGATAGCAAACCCGACCAGCAATGTTACAAGACCGATAGCCAGGTAAGCGATGTATTGTGCTTTTAAGCCTTTGAAAACAATGGGCTTTGATACCCCTTTATTGATCTGATAAACTGACATTGTTTTTTAATTTATAAGCCAAAGAATGATTTGAGTACCGTAGCCACCACGACCAGGAACACGCATGAGCCGAACCATGCGGCGGCAACCTTGTTGGTGTCCGGTTCACCCGCGTTCCATTTATTGAACACTTTAATTGCGCCGATAATGCCGACCACGGCACCGATGGCGTACATCAGGTTACAGCCGCTATCGAAATAGCTTTTAACCTGCGTGGTTGCCGAGTTTATGCCCGAATTACCATCCTGCCCAAAGCAGTAGTTGATGGTCAGCATCGCGCACATAAACATCAGCGTCTTTGTGAGCGCAATACGTTTTTTTTCACCGGATAAACTGCGATAGGCATTTATCCAGCTCTTGAAATAATGATGAATGGAATTGATGAATAATTTCATGGGTTTAAATCGTTAGGGTTATTTCCAGAGGTTAATTAGTTCTTCGTCCGAAATCGGAAAAAGGGCGCTTTCGCGGATGAACTCATTGAGCGCCTTTTCACTCGGTGTATCGCGAAGCGCGGCGTACTTATTCTTGACGAGGCCGAACAGTGAAAGGAAATGCTCTTTGCCGCCTTTGTCCCTTTCCAGGATGTAGAAGATGCTTTTGAGTTCTTCGATAGCATCAGGCACAAGGCGCTGCTGTATTTCGCGGCCAGCGTCTTCAACATCAGAACTTACTTGCGCCTCTTTGTCCGGCTCCTGGTTAACGGGCTGAAAGTGGGCACCCGTTTCCGGCTCATCGACGGGGGAAGCAAAACCGAACATGCTCATGCTGACCTTTGACATCCCTTCCGGCAACACGGCTTCACCGATCAGATCATCGCTTCCTTCTTCCGGTAGTTCTTCATACTCGTCTGCCCAGGCATGTTTCAGGCGTTCAGGTGCCGAATCTCGTTGCCGTTTACCGTTTAGTAAATCCTGTAGCTTTTGCCTGTAAAAGATCAGGATAATGGCGACATACCAGACCGCCGTCAGAATGGTCGCTGCAACTAAGAATTGCTGCCAGGTGAAATGTTGTATTAACATATTGATTTGCTTTTGCCTGCCGCTCCATTGCGGCAGGAATTTCAAAAACAAATTTTCAAAGACTGCAAACCGGGATTTGAGGCATTGAGGGATATCCCTGAAATTAATTTTAACTAATTATTAATCAACTTCTTGTTTCATCAATTTTCGGCGGGTAAGCCGGTAATTTACCTTTTGGGGTCAAACTCGTCCTCCTTATCAAGTTTGGAAATAATGTTTTCCTTCATTTCATCGAGGTATTGCGTCCGGCTAAGTCTTTTTCTGCGACGCAATTCGGAGACGCGTTTTGATGGAACGCCAATTTTGACCTGCAATTTTTCTTCCAGCCAGTGGAATATCTGGGCCAGCGTTGCCGTCCCGTTATTCATCTGCTTCGTCTGGTAAATGCCGATGCCGATCTCGGCTAAATTGATGGTATCTCCTGTCCACTTCAGATCATCCGGTTCGCTGTTAAGCTGTAATGGATTTGCCCCATTACCTTTCAAATACAGCATTTTTTCAATCAGCCAATCCTTTATTTTTTCAAAGGCCATGAATTTGGAGAACAGATAATCGCCACTCGTAGCGAAGCCGGGGTTTAGCTCTGGGACGTTAGGGATAAGCACGCTTTGAATATCTTCACCGCGGATAAAGTAGAGATTGTCGAGTTCATTGGCATCAAGTTTAAAGTATTGATATAAGAAAGCGTACTGCTGAAAGAACCGTTCGATATAACGTAGTTCCTGCGCAAGATAGGCGATTTGTTTCTCCGCGTCACCGATTGGGAAACCCGTTTCAATGGTATACAATTCAGTGTAATAGATCTGCCATTGATAAAAGGATGGCTTAACGTACTTAAAAAAGTCGATCTGTTCCTGCGCGTCCTTAAAGGGATGCACTTCCATGTCCTCTTTTAATCTGTTAAGCGACTGACGAATAAGCCTTAATGCACTGGTTAGTTTTTCAAGCGGCTGATTGGAACTAAATGATAGTTGTTCCAAGTCTGTCACCAACTGTCTTTGCAGCCGGGATACATGTTCCTGTAACATATTTAGAAGTATTAAGTAAATCCTGCCGAGCCTGTTCACTGGCGACAACTTGCACTTAGGCAGGAAATGCGTAAACTTTTTCCATAAGCGTTCTTATTGGTTTATGAACCCAAAGCTATGGCCTATACATATTACAGGAAATACCAAAAAAGTTGTGTTTTGCGCCCAAATGACTACTAAAAAAGTGGTAATTTCATAAGAAAAGAGCCCAAAACAAATTAAAGTGTAAATTTTGCAGTTTGATAAAGAGTGCGTTCCGGTTCTTAACTTTGGTTTTTCTAAAGATGTTGTAGACGTGTTTTTTTACGGTTTCTTCAGATATATGAAGTTGATCGGCTATCTCTTTGTTACTTAGCCCTTTCAGCAATAATTCCACAATAGCCGCTTCCATTTTTGTTAGGTTATAGCGTTTGATATTTTCTTTGAGGATTCCGGTGCTGCTCCCTTCCATTTGCAACTTGAGGATACGCCGATATTCTAAACGAGCCTTTTTTATAGATTTCCAGATAAACAGGCAGGTTATTGCAATGATGCCTGTATTCGTACAAAGTACTTCGACTAACTGACTTTGCTCAATAAAACCGAACAATGCCAGTGCCGCCCAGGGGCTAATAGCAACATACATAGCGATTTCCTCGAGGTATTGCTTTTTATCACGATCCGTTTTATGCTGTTTGTGGATTGCCCTGAACATTACCCAAAGCAAAACAAGCGCATAAATAAATGGCGCAATCATGCCATATTCTAAATCTTCATCAAGATTGCCATGGAGGGCATAATCTATAATAAAAAAGACAATATAAGGGCCCAATAAAAAAAGCGGTACGCCATAAAGTGCATGCCACCGTAATGACTTTAGATCAAACGCCTTATAAAAATAAAACGGGAAGTATGACGCCATGAGGAAGCCGCTACCGTAAGCGACCATTTCCTGTATTGGAATCGGAATTGAAATACTCTGGTCAGGAAATAAGCCACCTGTAACGTTATAAAAGAGTAGCAGTACGAGTAAAATAAGATAATAAAAGCGGGCTTTGTCTTCCGGCCTGAACAAATAATAGAATAGCTGGAATACGAACATAATCGCCTCCAGTACAATAAAAATAAAGGTAACAATATGAATTTGTGTATGAAAAACAAGCATGGGCAGATGTAATAAGGCAGGTTAAGGGCGTTTAATTGTTTCTCAGAAAATAAAGTGTATAGGTTAAGGTTAACTGATCATAAATCTTAAATCCGAAACGTTCATACCAGGGCAAATTCGGAGTTGTTGATGTCTCCAAAAAAACCGGTAGGTTTCTGGCGGTTGCATCGGCGATCACTTCTTTTAATAATTTACTACCGATACCTTTTTGTTGCTGCGACGGTTCGACGCCGATAAACCATAGATAGGCCATGGCTTCTTTTGGTTGTTTAGCTTTGATCTTGCTTTCACGGTCAAGTGCTCGTTTGATGCCCGATAAGCCGATAGCCTTTATTATCAGTTTAAGATCGAGCATTATTGCTTTTAAGGTCGTGCGCCTATTTTGAGGGTATAACACTAATGCGCATGCTTTCCGGTCATCGGATAACCAAACACTTCCAAATAGCGAGCACATTTCATACGAATAATCCATTAGGGCTCTTAGCGCGTCTTTTCTGCCTGCCCCATCTTTAATGATGTAATTGACGCTTAGGTTGCTTTCAAAAGATTGACTTAAAATGTCAATAACTAAATTTTTATCTGCTGCCTCTACTTTCCTCATAATTAAATAAATAGAAATTGGCGATCCATAAACATATGGACTCCATACTTGAGAAAGTTAAATTAACAGGGTTGGATTAACAGAAACGTATATTCTTTATACGAAGGGTAGTAAGTATTAGTTAGCTTACCAACTTTGCAAATATAAACTTTAGGTTAACCGCATGTCGAAGATTTTACCTTTAATAGTTTTATGACACTTAACTTACAATCGGCAATCACAATCCCGCAATGTCAAGTGGCTTCAAAGGTTTTAATAAGATAAACCCTGCTCATTATTCTGTGGGAGTTGCTGTTCCTCTGTTTTAACATTTGCGTTCGGTAATTTGCCTGCGTCATTGAATGGTAACTCCATTTGAGGGGAAACCCCTCTATTGATTTCATTCAATGCCTTGGCAACACCTTTTTCACCGGATCGTTGATCTTCTTCTTTCGGCTTTCGCGCTTCAATCTTATCCATTTCTAATTTAACCAGGGCTGCCACGTTCCACTTGATCTCCTTATAATTTTCTACGACATCTTCGGGGGATACGTAGTTGATCAATGGGATAGGCTTAAATGCAGCTTCCTCTTTCGCTATTGTCTCATGGTCATTCTGAATTTGACTATGAAATAATTTTAGTTTGATGCGTTGATCCGGATTGTCAGCAACCATTCCAACAAATTCACCGGATGAAAGTCCTGCAATCTTTGCCGCCGGAATAGCATAGTCAAGATGAGTCGCCTTTGAAATAGATGTACCTTCTGTATTAATGGTCAGGCTATTCTTATCCTGTACGATTTTTCCAAAGTTATCTGATAGTTGTTTTGCGGTATCACCGGTAACCTGGCCGCTGATTACATTTCCGACTATCCCGGTTATTACGTCGGCTTGTTCGGTGCCGTAATCTTTCGTTAACTGGCTGAAGTCCTGAACGGCTAACGTAGTAGCTACCTTATTACTGCGTGCGGTAGCAACCAGGCTGTCTATATTGTTAAAATAGATGGTCGGGAACTCATCAAATATCAGGCTGCTTTTTAACTGCCCTTTTCGGTTAACCAATTTAATTAGTCGGCTGATATATAGGGACAAGACTGCTCCATACGTTTGAAGTTTTTGTGGGTTGTTTCCTAAACAAATTACTTTCGGTGCATTAGGATTGTTTATGTCAAGCGTGAAATCGTTGCCTGACATGACGTAATAAAGGGTAGGTGATGAAAGCCTGGACAAACCTATCTTGGCGCTGGCGATCTGACCCTCCAATTGTGCTTTAGCATTATTTTTATATGCCAAAATAAACGGATTGATCAAAGCCTGTATTTCTTCCTCTTCCTGCAAAATGGCAAACAGTTTTTCATAGTCGGTTTGCATGAGTTCAATAACATGCGGTAGGCTACAGTACCTGCCATCCTCATATTTTCGTAAGTACCAGATTAATGCCGTCAAAAAATTAATCGGACTTTCAACAAAGAAATCGCCTTGCTTCTTTATCCACTCACGATTTAAACCCATCATAATGGTACGGCTGGCTTCTGCTGCGTCGGTAATATCCTGCATGTCATGCGGGTCAAGCGGATTACAACGGTGGGTATGATTGAGATCATCAAAATTAATCACATAGAATGACGGTTTAACCGGGTAGTTTTCCTTATAGGTCAACAACTTGTTATAAGCCAGTTTCGATAGATCATCGAATTTGAAATCATACAGGAGCATCGAAAATCCCTTCCGTAAATGCTGGTCAATAACATGCCGAATAACGAAATAGCTCTTACCCGCTCCGGGTGTACCTGCAACCAGCAGCCCGCGAAAAGGATTAATAAAGTTAATCCATGAGTTTCTTATTTGTCCTTTCAGGTTATATTTTGCAGGCAGGTTAACTGAGTATTCGTTTTCCAGTAGTTGTTCCTGTTGCGGAAAGGTTTCATTATTGGTGTTGAAGATATCTTTATCCAGTTTGTCTTTGATAATACGGGATAGCCAGGCACCGCCCGTAAGCATGAGCAAATAACCAATTGCGGTGATTAATATATATATGCCAGCAATTACGCTGAGGCTGGCCGGTAAATAAAAACTTAATACACTGATCCAATAAAGCAGCATGCCGCTAAGAAGATAGGCAAGGATGCTTGGATAATTGATCTTTTCATCTTTCCGGCCCTTAACACCAATGAGTGAAATAGAAAGGCACAATAAAGCCGCCAGCTTTGGTTTCACCATATTGTTGAATAATCCTGTTTTGGCTATATTCCCAACAAGGCGGTCGGTAATACCTGCTGTCCAGTGCCAACTTTCAAATGCAGTGTAACAACTGATGTAAAAATGGATAGCTAAAATAAAAATGCTGATAAGGCGTGTAAAATCTACGATCTTACGCAGCCCTTGTGTATCTTCTCCTGTTTGCATGATAATCTGATTTAGAAGGACAGTCCCTGTTCATGTTCGTGTCCGTTATTTCCTTTTTTTCGCTTCTTTTCGGGTATTTCCGGAGCGGCTTCCTGGCCCGGCTTGGTTAAAATATTTGTTAGTGCGTTACCTGATGGTGTAAGATGAACTTTCGGCGTTACAGTCCTCGTTGCAAACTCTTGTTTTCTTTTGGCCGACTGCATTGCTATCCGTTGTTCCAATGAACCTTTTGCGCGTGTTTTCGCATACGCAAATGTTTCATCCAGTTTGCGGTCAAACTTGAATTGTTCGTCAAAGACGCGTTCGCCAGATTGTTTAAAAGCCGAGCGATCAAATTGTCCCATTCTGCGCGTATGTTCGGCATTCAATCCTTTTGAATTATTCATCGGGCTAAGCTTGATCTTATTAGTAATGTCTTTCCGGCTCACGATGACCTGAATGTGCATCTGTTCGCCCGGTTTGCGTTCGCCGCGCTGTCGTAGTCCCTGCTTAACCTCTTTGTCTTTATGGTTGTAATACCGGAAGTTTTCAAGCTTGCCAAACCAAAGCAGGTCTTTATTGCTGTCAACGCCTGCACGTTTAAAATTCCGTGCGTATTCATCCATTATTTTGACGGCATAGGCTTTCAACTGATCTTTAGCGCCGTCTTCACCATATTGCTCCTTTAACCATGCGATCTCTTTCTGGCTGGGGCTGATATTGATCAGGAAAAATTTTGCGTCGGTTTTACTGAGTTTGGCGATGTTATTATCAATGGCCTTTTCCGCTTCATGCGATGGTATTTGCTGTCGGTCCTGATCAAACCATAATTCAGGTTCCGCATGACTGTTCATGCGGTTTTCTTTATCGAGATAATGAACAAGCCCTGCACTACTACCTTTGTTATTTGCGGTGGCGCTATCAGTGATTTGAATAAACATAATTAAAGTTTTGTAATGTGACTGATTGCTTCCTGCAGAAGCGTCTCTTTTTCTCTTGAAGAAGCGTTGAGGCTTGCCTTATAGAAGTAATTGAGTACGTACAAAAACTTATTTTTAAGGCTTTCTTTGGTATCCAGCTTTTCGGTGATCAGCCGCAAAGCCTTTTCCGTTTGCATGGCCTGAGACTGCTGGCCGGATAAAATATCGCGGTTGGCTTTCAATACCTGGCTGTTGAAACTGTCAATGATCTTGATCTGTGAAGCAACCATCCGGTCAAATTCTACTTTGAGCGGTATCAAAATCTTTTCCTCCTGTGCCCTGATAAACCGGATATAGGTATCGTGATTTTTGCTAAGTGTTCTTTTTAATTGTTCGTCATTGATGTCTTTAGGATCTTTTTTTGTGCGATAGAAATATTCCACCATTAGCATAAAATAATCTCGCTTAGAACACCCGGCTGTATCTGCCAGCTTCTGTAATTTGGCGTCTGTTTCGACTGAGTATTTAACGGTTCTCTTATTATCGTTGTCTTGTGTCATAATTGATATTTTTTATTTTTCAGCATTCCGTAGGGAATGCTGAAATGAAGCTTGAACATCACGTAAACAGGCCAAAGCATTCCTGGAGAATGCTTAAAACCCCGTTTGCAGCGCAAACGGCGAGCGAATTGGGCCACTGCCCAATTCCCGCTCGCTCCCAATTTTTATTGAAAAAAATTGGCCGCTCCTAACCGCATATCGACTATCGCCCGTATGCTATTTAATCAACGCCGCGCTACTTGCCCTATAGGGGTCATAGCTCGGTTGATAATTGACATAGCCATAGATTACGAGTTCTTTGATGCATTTATGATAAGTTGCTATCGACTTGATACGCGAAAAGCGCATCAGCTTTTTACGGCTGATCTGAAAGTGATCGCCGGGCTTGTCGGGACTGTAATAAAACATGGCCATGTATAAGCTAATATGAGATGGCAGCAAACGATCATCGTTAGCCGCCTTTCTTAGAAAGCGGTCTGCCTGCTGTGCTAATTTCATTGCTTAATTATTTATGGTGTTTCCTTCAAGTACTTTCAGAATGTCTTCGTATTTGTAATACAAGATGCTTCCGACCCTCGTATAAGAAAGCGTTCCATGAATACGCAAGTTCTGCAAGGTGCCTGGAGAGATTTTTAAAAGCTTACGTACTTCCGTGCTTTTAAGCCATTGTTTGCTGGATTGATCGGTTGATAGACCGATGCCAAGTTCTTTTAACTCTGCAAACAGCTCAATTTTGAATTGTTCGAGATCTTGTTTTGTAATTAAATCTAATGTAGTCATATCTTATTTGCATTTATAGGCTACCTGCCTATGGTGACGATGCAAATTTGATACGGCTTAAAAAAAGAATTTGAGTCATTTGGGGATATCCCTAAAATATTAAGAGAGAAGTATCGCTATACTTTCGTTTGATGCCAATTATGAATCGCATTAAGTAAAATATCCAATTTGCTTTTAAACACTTCTAAACTTCTTGCATCTAGATTCTTGATGCCGTTGCCTTTACCTGTATAAGCAAACAAAAACCACTTAAAAAGTTCTTCCTCTACCGGGTCAAACAGATCATCATGGAATAACTCTTCCAATACTTCCAAAAGCGGTGAACTACTATTCATATCTATATAATAACGCTATTCAAACTATCGTCAAACCTAAAATAATTACCTAATGTGCAAAGTTACTATTTGTTGTGTTTAATCACAACAAGTTTATTATTATATTATTTCATTTTTCCTAATCATTTATTGGTAGAAATGGTTAGTAAAGCAGATAAAGAAATATTGATCCAATTCGGAAAAAGACTTAAATTTTTAAGACAAACGAAAAAATTGACTTTACGTAAAATGGCTTTATTGTGTAATGTGGAATATGCGGATATTCAACGGTATGAAAATGGAAAATTGAATATTACGTTACTGTCTATTTCGGAGTTGGCTAAAGCATTGGAGGTAGAGCCTAAAGATTTATTGACCTTTGAGATTGAGGCATAATGCCCAATACGATAACCAAGTTTGCTCTTATGTGAGGAAACTTCTTACTATTCGCTCGATATATTTATTATTTAGTAGACTAGATTTTATAAAATCCAACTCTCATCCAAAATTGATAGAGGAAGTCGTTGTCATTACGAATAATCTTATAGCTATCCCTTGGTTGAAGGGGGAAGTACCATCGTATTTAACCTGAGTGGAGATGAGACATTAACGAAATAAAGGAGAAAGAAGCGATATAAGCAAAATATCTGAATATTCAATATACCAATTATGTGTTTTTTAATTTAAAAAATATAAGATCGAATTTTTGGTAAGTAAGAAAAGATTGCTAAGTTTATTGAACTCTGCAAACCAACCTTATGAGAACCCTTATCACAATACTAATTATTTATTGCTATGGCTGCGTGTTCACGGTTTCGGCACAAAATAAAGTGAGTTACGCAGTTAAAGGAGCAGTAATAGACACGGCCGCAAAAGCTGCTATGGACGGCGCTACCATAACCGTATTAACAGCTAAAGACTCTATCCTTCAAAAATTTACCTACACCAGTAAAGGCAATTTCGAAATAAGTAATCTTACCGTAGGTAAGTTTTTATTGCTGGTTACCTACCCTGAATTTGTTGATTATAGTGCTGAGTTTACGCTGGATGCTGCACATCCGCAGAAAAGCTTTGGCAATATAGCCATGATCTTGAAAGCCAAGATGTTGCATGATGTGATTGTAAAGGCGAAAGTAGTTGCCATAAAAATTAAGGGCGATACCACCGAGTTTAATGCTGCCGCCTACGCTACCCAGAAAAACGCCAAGGTTGAAGACCTGCTGCAGCAATTACCGGGAATGCGCATTAACCAAAGCGGCGTAATATTATTTCAGGGCGAGCAGGTGCAGAAAATACTGGTAGACGGCGAGGAGTTTTTTGGCGATGACCCGGCGCTGGTTACTAAAAACGTCAGGGCCGATATGGTATCGAAGATACAGGTGTATAACGACAAGAGTGACGCTGCCAAACAAACCGGTATTGACGACGGGCAAAAAATCAAAACCATTAATGTTGTATTAAGAGAAGACAAAAAGCGTGGGGTATTTGGCAAAGCCGATGCAGGAGCAGGTACAGATAAACGCTACGCCGAGCAGCTAATGGCCAATAAATTTAGTCCGAAAGAAAAAATGGCCATTTATGGAAACCTGGGTAATACCGGTAACGTAGGCTTAGGCGGCGGCGACAATAATAAATATGGCGGCGGTTTTCAAAGTTACGCCTATAACGGTGTGGGCATACCCGCAGCACGCGACGGCGGTGTGCATTATGATGGCAAATGGAATAAAGATAAACAGTCGCTTAACTCAAGTTATACCCTGGGGGCTTTGGATGTTGACAAGCAGGGCACTTCAGCTTCGCAGATTAATTTGCCGGGCACTTTTAACCACACTAATGATAGTAACAATGGGCACACACATAACTTTCGTCAAAGCCTGAGCACCCGGTTTACCTCGGCTATTGATTCGACATCAACTTTATTTGTGAACCTTAGTGGTTATACTGCCAGCGGCAATAGCGTGTCAAACAGTAACACTATTACAACACGTACTTACGATACCCTACTAAATACCAATAACAACCATTCTGCCAGCAATTATCAAAATAAAAATGCCAACGTCTATATTAGTTTGATTAAACGGTTGAAGAAACCGGGCAGAAGCTTTTCCTTTTCTTTAAATGGCGGTGCTAATGAGTCAAATTCAGCCAATTACTTGCAGTCTGATCTAAAATATTACAATCCTGATGGAACCATCGACCCGGCACGCAGCAAGGTCATTGATCAGTATAAGCCAAACAACTCCAATTCACAAAATATCGTTGGCGGCCTTTATTACACCGAACCGTTATTTACTAAAGGTTTAAGTACAACAATAGGTTACAGTTTATCGAATAACATCAGTAATAATAATCAGCAGTCGTTTAACAAATCGGCATCGGGGGTTTATGATGTGCCTGATCTTTTATTCTCTAATAACTACAGCACACATAATTCAATAAACAGTTATTCTTTGTCGATTAATTATAACATGAAAAGTTGGGTAGTATACGTAAGTTCGACCCTGTCTAACTCCACATTAAAACAAACGGATCATATTGTTGATACCATGCTCGCCCGCAAGTTCATTAACTGGACAAGCTATAGCTTTATCAAGTACCAACTGGCAAAATCAGAATCTATATATCTTAATTATAACGGTTACACCCAACAACCTTCTATTTTCCAGATTCAGCCTTTGCGTCAAAACGCTGATCCGCTGAACGTCACTATAGGCAATCCTGCCCTTAAACCGGCTTTCAATAATTCTCTAAGCTTGGTTTATTATTTATACCAGGCGACCGCCGACCGCGGCATCAATTTTCACATCAATTATAGCAACCAAATTAATGCTATAATCAGCAACCGTATGACGGATGCCTCCGGTGCAAATACTTATCAATATGCTAACCTGGGCGATAAACACCCTAATAACTGGAATACCTATTTTGAAGTATACGGGCATCCTAAGGGCGGGAAGCTTTTGCTGCTTCCTAATATTGGCGTTTCAGGAAACAATAGCTTCAACGTGGTTAATAACAAACTGAGCGAGAACCGCAATATGAATTATACGGCCGAGGTGCCTATACGCCTAAATTCGGTCAATTATTCATATAGCTTAAACCTTAACGGTTCCATTACCAAAAACAAGGCAAACCTGCAGCAGGCTGCTAATGATTATAAAGGCTACGCCATAAACTTCCACCAATACAATAAACTGCCGTTCAATTTTTTTATTGGTACCGATGGCAATTATAGCTACAGTTCGCCAAACCGGGTTTACCCTACTGCCATCAGCAAGTTTTTATTAAAAGCTTACTTTGGTAGGGCGTTTCTGAAAGAAGAAAACCTGAAGCTAACTATTACCGGTAGCGACTTGCTGAATCAAAACACCGGTTATGACCGCCGGAGCACTTCAGATAGTTTCACCGAGTCGCGCAATAATGTGATCCGCCGTTTCTTTCTGTTTACCGTAACCTGGGATTTTAGCAAGTTTGGCAAAGCACCTCAACCTCAACAAACATAATCCTATGAAAAACCTGATAAAAATACTGCTGATGGGCCTTGTGTTTCAGGGCGGCGCCGCGTTGGCACAAAACAAAAAGTTTATCACAAGCGGCACTATTGAGTTTGAGCGAACCCAGAACATGTTTGCCATGATCAAGAAAAAGGTAACTACAGATCACCCGGAAAACAAACAGTATTATGAGCAATATCAAAAAAGCGAGCCACAGTTTCTTAAATATCAAAGTACGCTGGTTTTTAATACTAAAAACTCGTTGTTTACGCCTATACCTGGCAAACCCATACCATGGTTTTATGACGAACCGATAGCCGACCAGCTTAATATCGTTTACTCCGATTTTTCGACCGGTATGACCACTACCCAAAAAGAGTTTTACGAGCGCACTTACCTGATCAAAGACACCCTGCGCAAAATTAAATGGAAGATCACCGATGAAACCCGCACCGTTGCCGGCTATACTTGCCGCCGCGCCAACGGTCTGGTTTTAGACTCCATCTACGTCGTTGCTTTTTATGCTGAAAACATTCACGTTCCCGGCGGACCGGAATCATTTACGGGTCTGCCCGGTATGATCCTAAAGCTTTCGCTGCCGCATGAGCACGTGAGCTGGCTGGCGACCAAAGTTACCACCGTCGCCGTCGAAGAAAAGAAAATCGTTCCGCCTAAAAAAGGCGGTGTGGTTAATTATAAACAAATGTATAAGGCATTATGGGATGCGCAAAGTCGTTGGGGCGAAGTGGGGCGATATTTTATTAAAGGCTTCTATCTTTAACCAACTATTCTAAATTAACCATTATTTATATTTTGAAGTATTAGTCAGAGTAGAACAATTAAGCTTTTATGATTATTGTTAAATTACAAGGGGGTTTAGGAAATCAGATGTTTCAGTATGCAGCGGGGAGAAGTTTGGCTGCAAAATATAATGTCCCTTTGTATTTAGATCAGTCGTTTTTAGAACGTAATAATCATAACCGAAATGGCTTCACCGCCCGCAAATTTGAGTTAAATATATTTAACATTGCCGCAAATAAGCTTTCTATATCTTTAATTGATGATATTTTCGATGCCAATGCCGATGCTACTTTTAAAATTTATAATGAAAAGCCAGTAAGTTACGATCGATCTTTCAAAGAAGCAAAGCCATTCGTTTATATGAATGGCTATTGGCAAAGTCACCTATACTTTAATCACATATCCCATGTTTTAAAACAAGATTTCTCTTTTAAGGAAAGCACTTTTTTTAAAAAAAATCAAAAAACTATAGACCAACTTGTTAATTGCAATTCTGTTGCTGTACACATTCGCCGTGGAGATTATATCGGTCATCCTTTAATAAGTCTTTGTCCTTTAAGTTATTATGAACAGGCAATGGATCGACTTTTAGTTTCAGAACAAGACGCTATTTTTTTCGTTTTTTGCGATGACTTAAAATGGGCTGTAGAAAACCTACATTTTGATAAAGCCCCGGTCTGGTTTAAGGGTAAAGAGCAAAATCCAGATTGGTTAGATATGTACTTTATGAGTATCTGTAAGCATAACATCATTGCAAATAGCACATTTAGCTGGTGGTCAGCTTGGCTTAACAAAAATCCAAATCAACAAGTTGTGGCACCGTCAAAATGGTTTCATCAGGAACGGAAAGGTATCAATCTTGATGATCTTTGTTTGCCTACATGGATTTTAATATAGAAAACAGAATGTTCTACAATTGAATTCTGCACTGATATTTAAAGCTAAACTACTCGGGAGAACACAAAATAGCCCCAATCATAATATGTATATACTTTATTACTTATTCGGTGAGGATGTGAGGTACAAGAGTGAATTGATTTACTCTTTAATGTCGCTTAAAAAAGTTACAAGCAGCGCTAAGTTGTCTAATATCATTGTTGTCGTATATTCCGACCATTGCTTTACTTTACCCGATCATCTAAATTTTATTGAAATTCAGTTTATCGTAATTGATAAAAGATTAATAACGGAATGGCTGAAAGCGGCAAATAATCATTTTTTCATTCTTAAACCCATGATTCTTCTTGAATTTCAAAAGAAATTCAATGCACCATGTATTTTAATGGACTCAGACACCTTTTTTATAAAGGACCCGACCCCTTTATTTAAAAAAGTAAAGTGCAAAACTTTTTTTACTCACCTTAAGGAATGCCAGTTTTCTGAATTTCATGGCATGTCTGTTTTTTTTGAAAATAGGTCTTTTATAGACCTAAAAGGAAATAGCTTTTCTATTGATAGTGATTTATACATGTTTAATTGTGGGGTAATAGGTTTTTACCCGGAATGTATATTTATTTTACATGAAGTGGTTAATTTAATTTGTCAAATAGCAAGCTCAAAAGAATGGCCTGAACATTGGTCAAGACTAATAGAGCAAGTTTCGTTCAGTTATTACATACAACATTACAATTTAAAAAATTCGGTAGCTGACCCTACTATAATACACTATTGGTTTTTTAAAGGATTTAGGCATCTTTTGGCAAATAAATTTAATTATTTTCATGTTTCTGACGAACAGATATTAATTAAAGAGATCGCTAAAGTTCCTTACAATTTGTTTCCAGAATTTGTGGCTGAACTAATGAAACACCATTCACTCGTACCAACCTTTTTATTGAAATTTCTTCCTGCTGAATCGTTAATAGGCAATCTCCTTAGAGATGATAATTAAAATATTGGTTATAAAATTATATTTCGGTAAAAAATAGGTTAATTAAGGTTTTCAAGTTAAGGTAGCGGAATATCAAAGACAGATCATTTCATCCAGCCATGCTCCCAATAATGTATCATTGGCTTTTCTTCGTCTCTGTAAGGTTTTTGTCTTATTTCCCAATAATCATACAAAAAGATATCTTTAGGCTTGATAGTAGTTTGTTGGCTTGCTTTTTTTGTAAAATAATATACTTCGCGCATTCTGTAAGGGCCTGAATAATCAATGGTTTTCATCGAATGTCTAAATCCGTTTTCATGGATATAACAAATATTATCTAGTAAATTATAAAGATACTGTTCTTTAGGTAGCGCTGAAAAAGCCTCCGGGGCAAGCGTTTGATTTACAGGGTCTTGCACAAGATACCCTGATGGGTTTCTGTCACATAATTCGAGAAACTTATTGACGCTCAATAATTCTGTGTCCCAATCAAAATAATGCCCGCCATAATGATAAACTAATAAATATCGGCCTATGTCGGAAATCTCGGCGTAATTACGTGCTGCTTTTATAACGGGTAAAATATCAGGATATTCAATTTTTATAAAGGCCTCTAGGTCATCGTCATTCCAAATTTTTATTTCATAACCATATGCTTTTACCACCTCCCACGAATTCATACAGTGAACAACGAGAGGTGACGGTTTGGGACCTATTATTCGGTGAATAATTTTGGGTAACATGGACTTTGCAGTTTATATTATTCGTTAAAAAGGTTTTTAATTCGATCCCAAGAAAAATATTCGGTATAGCTTGATACGTCATCTTTTCCGAAAGACACCATTACACCTTGATCATGATGCATAATACCAATTGGAAAAATTACTTTGCAATGCTTGCCATTGCTTCTCTTCCAAAGCATTTCATATTCGTCATCGGGTTCTTCGTCAATATATGGCAACGGGTTACGATGATACTCAAAATGCCTGTCTCTATGACTGTATCTTACTACAGTATAATAGTAATACCGCTTAAACCCCTGCTCGTTGGGTAAAAAGGAATGGATGAAACCATATAGCCATTGGTCTGTTGTATTCGGTTCAGCTAATAACGGCGTCCCTCCACGTAATTCGCCATAGCTCCAACCAGCGGTTTTTTCTACAGATGTAAATATTTCGCCAGCAGTAATAGCATCTTCATTGTAGTTTATTTTTATAACTCTTAAAAAAGGGTCAAAGTCCGTAACCATGAAAAGTTCGCCATTAAATATGTAAGGCGACCAGTTTTTTTCGTCCCATCGTTTGGCCAGCCCACGCAGCGAAGTCTGATTTTTAATAAGCCCTGTTTCCGTATCAACTTCGCCAAACCCAGTTCCATATTGAATCCGCCAACCTGCGTTTTCTGTAAAAGGCAAATAATTATAAAATGCCAATAGTTTGTCTTTAAAAGAAAATAGACGGATATCTTCAAATGCGGTATTATTATTCTCAGCGATTAACTTTTTATCAGATATAGGCTCAAAATCGCTGTCTAATTCAGTTAATACGCATTCCGCATTATAATGGTATAAGTGTTGGGTTCGAAAAGCACACCATATTCTTTTATTGTGCTTTGCAATAGAAGCATTAATTTGCAACATAGTGACAAGACTTGGTTCATTAAAATTAATTATTAATATTGACATTGCAAAAATATATTATATATATTTGGTTAACTCTCAGTTGAACCTAATCACTCTATCATGAAAAACAAACTCAGAATTTCTGTAGTAGTTGGCCTTGCTTGTTGTATTTCCTTTTTTGCTTTTAATTCCTGGTCTGACAACCCGGTTTTGGATAAATTGGTAACCAATCTGCAACGCTGGACAGATAGTATTCCCCAGGAAAAAGTGTACCTACATATTGATAAGCCCTACTATGCATTAGGCGACACTATTTGGTTTAAAGGGTATCTCACCATCGGTAGTCGGCATCAGTTATCAAAACTTAGCGGCGCAATGTATGTCGACTTGATCGATGAACGCGATTCTTTGCTACAACAACTTAAACTACCCATAACCTCAGGCATGGTTATGGGCGATTTTATCCTGAAGGATGATTATCACCAGGGCAGTTATCGTATACGTGCCTATACGCAATGGATGCGCAACGCGGGTGAGGGTTATTTCTTTGATCATACCTTTTTGGTGGGCGACATAGCTGGCGGCGATGTTGTGGCTAAGGCTGATTTTAGTTATCGCGATGATAAAGGCAAAAAAACGCTTACCGCCTTGCTTAATTACACGAACGACCAGGGTGAGGCGCTGGGCGAACGAGGTGTGCGTTATGAGATATTAGTAAACCATAAACCACTATGGCAGCAAAACGGTAAAACAGACGTTCTGGGCAGTTTACGCATCACTATTCCTGACGATATAAAAGAGCATCCTGAAGGGGCATATTTACATACTATTTTACAGGGCAGCGGTAAGTATCCAGTGAGCCGCGATTTTCCCATCAAGGCAACCCTGTTACAAAGTGATGTCCAGTTTTTCCCCGAAAGTGGTAGTTTGGTCAATGAGATTATTTCAAAAGTGGCTTTCAAAGCTTTAGGTATCGATGGCCTAGGCATTCACGTTAAAGGAAGTGTGGTGGATAATGATAATCATGAAGTTGCCAGGTTGGAGACCCTACATGCCGGCATGGGTAGTTTTTTGATGACACCTAAAGCGGGCAAAACTTACACCGCTAACATCACTTTTGATGATGGCTCGACCAAAGCCTTCCCATTGCCTAAACCTGCGAATGATGGTTATGTGCTGAGCGTTTATCAACCTAATCGCGACAGTATTTTATTACGCATCCATGCCTCATCTAAAATGCAGGTGGCGACTGTGAATTTAATTGCTCATACCTGCGGCGAGGTAATATTTGCAACGCCGGTTAAGATTGAAAATAGCATCACTTCTATCTGGTTAGAGAAGAAATCATTTCCAACTGGAATTGCCCAGTTTACTTTATTCAGTGCATCGGGCGAGCCTCTGAATGAGCGTATTGCTTTTATTCGCAGTAATGACATAATGAAACTAGATATTAAAACAGCTAAAAGCTCTTACAGTAGTAAGGAACGGGTGCAAGTAGAGGTGACTGCTAAAGATGGCAGAGGGAATCCCACAGCCGGAAACTTCTCTGTTTCGGTGATCGATGAAAGCAAAGTGCCTTTTGACGAAAACAAGGAAAGTACCATTTTCTCTAGCTTGCTGCTTAAGTCTGATCTGAAAGGCTATGTCGAAGCGCCTAACTATTACTTTGACAAAAAAGGCGTAGACGTGGACAAGGCGTTAGACAATTTAATGCTGACACAGGGCTATCGCCGCTTTACCTGGAAAGCTTTGGCTAACATCGTTAATAGCAAACCGCAATTTCCGGCTGAGGGTTTGGGAACCGTGATCTCCGGTGAGGTGGTTACATTAAATGATAAGCCTAAACCGGTGGCTGGAGCCAACATCAGCATGGTAGCCTTGAGGGCCAATGCGGTTAAGTCTACTACTACTGGTGCTGATGGCCGGTTTCGTTTTGAGCCATTCTTTTTGACCGATAGTATCAAACTTTCGCTGCAGGCCCGCACTGCTAAGGGTAGCGATAAGATAAAGCTGACATTGGATTCTATCCCCGAAATAAAAATCAATGCTAACCCTAACCTGGCTGATGCCAGTTTAAATGTACACAGTAGTTTAAAACAGTTTTTAGAAATTGGCAAAAAAGAAGACGATGCTTATGAGAAGTTGGGAATGTTGGATAAGGTGCATCGCATTAAAGAGGTAAAGATCAGGGCTCAAAAACCTAAACCTAAACCTGATATTGCCATGCAAGGGATCTTACAGGTACCTGACGAACAATCGGTTGATAAAGTTTATAAAATACCACAACCCGAATTGTGTGCTAACTTAGCTGTATGCTTAAGGGGAGCGTTACCAAGGGTGGAATTCGTTCAAAGAACAATTGGAAAAGGAGGGATTGAACGCACTTTTTATAACTACCCTATGTACCGCGATGGGCGGGATTTGACAGACATAAATATTATAGTGGACGGAGTACAAATTTTCGATGCTTTTGAAAAAGGAGCAATCTTTGAAGATGGTACAATTGACGCTACTGACGTTATTAAAATAGAAGCAGCAACTGCCAATATAGCTCTGAAGACTGTGTTAGGGGGACCTGCTGTACTAATTTTTACTAAGCGTGGTATGATTAGAAAAAATTATAATCCGTCCATGGCCAACATTGCTTATAAAGGATTTAATAAGGTGCGTGAGTTTTATACGCCACGCTATGACCACGCCAACAATTTCAGCAAGCAACCTGATCTTAGAACCACAATCTACTGGAATCCGTATTTGAAAACGGATACAAAAGGAAAATTGCACTTTGAGTTTTTTAGTGCCGACGGGCCCGCAAATTATAAAGTCAATATAGAAGGTATAAATGCCGATGGCGAATTGGGTAAATATTTAATTACACTACCAATAAAGTAATTTATTTGAAAAGCTAATTTTTAATTTAAAAATTATATAAATGGTAAAAGACAACTTGTATTCTATGATATAGATCCCTCAAAGCGTTTGCTCTGAGGGATGGTAAATTGTGTGAGTTTATGCGCAGGCAGCGCCTAACTCTGCACAGGCCTGGGGAGATTGACATCCACATATGCCACATGGTGGAGTGAAAGTATCGCAACCACTGACGCTACCATTATCGGAGCCGTCACCGCCGGAAACACAGTCCCCAGTAGCAGTGTTACAATATCCCGCTGTACAGTCAGCGTCGCTCGAGCAGCCCCCAACGATACGTTTTAATTGCTCTCTGTCGAGAATTTCTCTTGCGCCAAGGCTCAGCGCCTTCAATCTTAATTTTTTCATTTTAAAAATGATTTAAAGGTTTAAAAATTGTGTTAATTATATAACCCTCAGTCTGTACACAACCGGGTTACGTCTTTATATAATTGGGGATTGGTTATACAGATAAAAAGTATTTCAGATCATATACCGAATAGTTGGCTGGCAACTGGTAGCCATTCACAAAAAAGGTAGGTGTAAATTGTATCTCTGTTTTATTGCACCATTCGTTCATTGCCACTATTTTGTCTCCTTGTTTTTTTAGTTCGTCGTTCATTGGATATTTTTGGGCAAAGACACTATAGTCTTTCTTTTCAGCTAAGTACCAATCGTCTAAAGCTCGTTCTGTTAAACCAACTTCTTGTTTCTGATCTATAGCCAGCAAATGTCCAACAGGTTTTGAACGTGAATCATTCTCATTATCGGTAGCGGTAAAAATGATCTGAACCTGCAAATCAGGATTATTATGTAACAGTTCCTCAATCGGAGTGTGCGCCCTAGCACATGGGCCACAATACGGGTTACAAACTTTAACTATTTTAGTGCTGCCATTAGGATTGCCCAAGGTGATACCCAGGCCTTCCGTACTGTGCTCGATAGCCTTTTGTGTTTCAAGTATAGCGGTGAATATTTCAGTGCTGTGTTTCAATCGCTGTAGTTCCTGGGTTAATCTACCGCTTTCTTTGGCCCTGCGCAAAGCGGGAATTAAGAGGGTGACAGTGATGAAAGGGATAGTTAAAGCAGATACAGTAGTTAATAGCAAACTAAACAGATTAGCGCTTTGTAATAAGGCAATGTTATGCCATCCGGCAATAAAAGTTAAACTACATTGTAAAGACAATACCACCTGTACTGACAAACACAGTACACACCATTGCTTAGCCACGCGCCATTGGTAATAAACAGAATAAAACACATAAGGTGTTGCGGCCAGAGTTAACCATGACAAAACATTTAGCGTTGTGGGGTTAGCGATGCCTGATAGTAAAAGTAGGGTTAAGCCGCCGGCAAAGTAAACGAAGCCCAAAGTGCTCCAACTAACGCCAAATATTTTGGCATCTTTTGATTGTAAAATGGCACTACAATTTACCTTTTTACTACCGGTACAAATGTCTTGCAAGACAACGTTGGTTTGGTCTACCTCATACCATAGTAACAATACCGTAGCTCCCACGCCGGCAAGCGTTAAAGCGGCGTATAAGGTTGGCAATACCGCCGCCGAACCTATATCAAAAAACGCAAAAACTGCAGAAAACAACAGGAATAATGGCAGGCAAACTACCATCAGTATTTGCGATAGTCTTACTCGTTTTTCCTCAGTTATTTTATTCTCATAATCTTTTTCTTTTACCTGCTCCTCAACCTCGGCCATTAAAATATTGCCGGATGATTTTTCAGCAAATGCATCTAGTGTAATCGTGCTCCAACTTTGGGTTTCAGGATCATAATAATAAGTTTGTTTATCGTTAATTTCTTTAACTACGGTAAACTGGTTTACCTGCCTTTTCCCATTTACCTGTGTGATAAACGGAGTGGGTATTTCAGGTAGTTTTTCTTTGTCGAAGCGGGCCGTGAGGTTTTCAATACCATGGTTATTCAGCACATCGCTTATACTTAAAAATGTAGGATAATTCGGGTGGCCTTTAATATCTTTTTCTAAAGTAGATCTAGAAATTTTAGCGCCTATTAATTGGGCCAGCAGGTAGGCGGCCTCTGGGGCATTGTCCTTCGGTTCAAGCAATCTGGTAATTACCTTTCTCATTTTAATAAATTATTGTTGGTGAGTTATGATAGTTTCAGGATAGTATTTGATATATGCCTCTTGTATACGTTTAAGCTTATTATCACTTTGCACGAACATATTAGTGACTAGGTTTTTTTGTTCGTTATGTATAGTGGTGATGTCCGAATAGCCAAAATCCTTCTGAGTGGATATAAATGGATAAAGCAGCATTTTATGGGGCGTCATCCGTGAATAGGCCAGGTCAGCAACTATTTTTTCGTCAAAAGGCTCATCCAGTATATATTGAAAAAAATCCTTGTAGATCACCATAAACTGTGTCGATAACAAATGCCTTACCCAATAGCGATTTGAGGTTATGGGTATGGCATGATTAAATTTACCGGTCCCACCTGACAGTAAATAAGCGCCTTCTTCGTTGGCCTCGATAATGTTTCTGATCAGAAACTCTTTGGTATAATCTTTAGTGAATTGATGATCGTCTTCACAAATCACGATAACGTCATCTTCATTAGCAATGGCTATTTCGATTACTTTTCTAATACTCATCCATAAACCCAAAGCGCCGACCTCATGCTTAAATGCTTCAACTATTTGCACATCAAATTCGGATTTGCCCTCAAATTCAGTCTTGATATGCGCCAAACGTTCTGTACGTTCAGATAAATTAATCACATAAGTCGGTATGGTTATAGTATTATAATCTACATCATCTAATTTATTGTCTTCTTTAGGTAGGCTCTTATAAAGGTTTTTCACTCTAATAAGATCAAGTAAATTTTTATCAGAATGAACAAAATAAGTACTGACCTTTTTACCTTTATTTTTCGCGGTTGCGTCCGAGTAACCAAAATCTTTTTGAACGGTAAAAAAAGGATGCCTAAGAAGAACATTATTCGATAGGCTAGCGATGTAAAAATCTGCTGCGCTATAATTAACCAGCTTGGCCTGCTTAGCCACATCAATAAATTTTCTAAAAACAACAGTGAATTGCAAACCAGTGAAATTATTCGTCCAGAACAGATGTTCTGAAATTTGCACCGAATCGTCAATCCAGCTTACCCCGCCGAGCATAACATCGGCATTATGCTTTTGTGCTTCTTCGATAGCCTTAATAAGCTTTTCTTTTGAATAATGCTCAGTAAACTCGATGTCATCCTCGCAGATGATTATATAATCTGCGTCTGGCGGCACCAAGTCTATTAATATGCACCGAATAGTCGCCCATAAACCTAGTGCCCCAAATGAGTGCTCAAAAGCTTCGATTATTCCTAAACGAAATTCATCTCGACCTTTAAACTGTTCAATAAGGTGTTTTTTACGGTCTGTGCGTTTCTTTAAATTAATAACATAAGTTGGAATAGAAAACGCCGTATTAGTAATTGACGGCTTTGTTTGGGCCGATGTTTTTTTCATGTTTAGGTATGTAAGACACATATCTAAGTGTTTTGGGGCACTTGGTAATGTGCTAAGATTCTGGTTGTTATTTTTAGTAAAGTTTAGAATTAATTATTAAAAAGCAAACGAAATAGAAAAAATATTTTTTTTCTTGAAATTATGTAGATCGTTTATTTTTTTACTTATTTTACAAATACCAAGAACTAACATTGGAACCTTATCATGCGATTCTCCTTTTACAAGCAGTTAAATGCAATGGATTGCGGACCAACATGTTTGCGAATGATCGCTAAGCATTATGGCAAACATTATAACGCTAATACGTTACGTTCAAAAGCGGGCTTCAATCGTAGCGGGGTTTCTATGTTGGGTATCAGCGAAACCGCCGAGCAAATAGGCTTTAGAACTCGTAGTGCGCAGATAAATTTTGATAAGTTATTAGTTGCACCAGTACCTGCAGTGCTGCACTGGAACAAGAATCATTTCGTGGTATTAGTTGATTTAACTAAAAGAAAAGCAATAGTTGCAGACCCTGGCCGCGGTATCATCACTTATACCAAAAATGAATTCCTGCGGTATTGGATATCAAATAAAGATGAAGAATTTGGGGAAGTTGGAAGCGTGTTATTAATGGAACCGACACCTGTTTTTTATGATCAGGCAGGCGAAAAAGAACACAAACTCAAATGGGGTATAGTTGCTCAATATTTAAAATTGAGCAAAAGACAATTTACCCTGGTATTTATATCCTTGATAGTCACTTCGCTCATGCAGCTGCTCCTGCCATTTTTAACCAAAAGTATGGTTGATGTTGGAATAAATACCCGTAATATCCAGTTCATTACTATGGTGTTAATAGCCCAATTGACATTGACATTAAGTAGCACCGTTATCGGTTTTATACGAAGCCGCCTTCAGCTAAGTATATCAAATATAACCAATATATCTATATTATCAGACTTTTTAATAAAGCTTACCCGTTTGCCAGTATCCTATTTTGAAACGCACCAACCGGGGGATACCATGCAGCGCATAGGCGATAACCGTCAAATACAGGGTTTCTTAACGGGACAGACCATGTCGACGCTGTTTTCTTTTTTTAATTTTATAGTGTATGCAACGATACTCATTACCTTCAATTTTCAACTCTTTATAGCTTTTGCTATCGGAAATTTGGCTTATTTTGGATGGATACAACTTTTTATGGGCGTACGCCGAAAGCTCAATTATCAAAGCTTTGAAATTTCTTCAAAAGCCAACAGTGCTACTATTCAACTTGTACAAGGCATGCAGGAAATACGGTTGAACAATGCGGAACAGCTTAAACGTTGGGAATGGGAAAATATTCAAGTAAATGTTTTTAAGCTTGGTTACAAAAGTATGAATTATGGTCAGATACAGACCATTGGGGGACTGTTCATTAATCAAGCAAAAGATATTTTTATAAGTTTTATGGTTGCGCAGATGGTAGTTAGTGGACAACTTACATTTGGCGCCATGCTAGCCGTTCAATATATCATTGGTTCACTGAGTGGTCCGGTTAGCCAGTTTATAGGGCTGTCGCAAGTCATACAAGATGCAAAGATCAGCATGGAGCGTTTAAATGAAGTTCACGGGCTTGATGATGAAGAACCTGCCGACAAAACTCTGATCGCTCATTTGCCCAAAAATAAAGAAATCGCATTTGATAAATTGTCTTTTACTTATCCCGGAGCCGGCAACGAACCCGTTGTGGAAGATATAACACTAACAATTCCGCAAGGAAAGGTCACAGCAATTGTTGGCGTAAGTGGCAGCGGTAAAACAACACTATTAAAGTTGCTTTTAAAAATATACGATCAATATGATGGCGATATAAAAGTGGGAGGGGAGAATTTTAAACATTTAAGTGCATCATTTTGGCGCAGGCAGTGTGGCTCTGTATTACAGGACGGCTATATTTTTAATGATACCATAGCTAAAAACATAGCGGTTGGATTCGAGGAAATCGACCAAGACCGGCTTTTACAAAGCTGTCACGTTTCAAACATTTTAGCATTTATTGAGAGCTTGCCCAATGGGTTTAATACTTTATTGGGTGGTGGCGGCGTAGGGGTAAGTCAGGGGCAAAAACAACGATTGCTCATAGCAAGAGCCATATATAAACAGCCTGAATATCTTTTCTTTGACGAAGCCACCAATGCACTTGATGCTAATAATGAAAAAGAGATTGTGGAACATTTGAACGATTTTTTTAAAGGTAGGACCGTCGTTGTTGTAGCCCACCGTTTAAGCACTGTAAAAAATGCAGATAAAATAGTAGTGTTGCACCAAGGTAAAATAGTTGAAGAAGGTACTCATAAAGAGCTCACGGCACTTAGAGGTAAATATTACGAACTTGTAAGGAACCAATTAGAACTTGGAAATTAATTGATATACAATGAATGAGGAACTACTAAAAGCCGATGACGATGAAATAATCGTAGCAAATCGACCATTATCATCCGTACAAATGTTACGTTCTGAATTAGCTCAGGAAATAATTTCCAGAAAAGCTGGGTTTTTAGAAAAATGGTCACTGCTGATTTTTCTTGGGATACTGGTACTGGTATTTGGTGGTACGTGGTTTGTACAATATCCGGATGTTATTACTACCTCGGCTGTGTTGACTGCTGAAAATCGGCCAAAAGAAATTACGATAAGACAAGAAGGCCGCTTGATTAAACTTTTTGTTAACAATAATCAGTTCCTAAAAAAAAGCGATATTATTGGCTGGATTGAAAGTTCAGCAGACCACAATCAGGTGAATGAACTCTCTAATGAAATTGATAAAAGCATTGATTTACTGACTCAAAATGAACCACAAAAAATATCATCAATTATCAAGGTGAATTTTTATAAACTGGGAGAAATACAATCAGACTATCAGCAATTATTATTGGCCGAGGAGGCTTTTAATAACTATATATCTAGCGGTACAAACTTTGCAAAAACAATAGCAGATCATCGGCCAGATCGTGTAAAAATTGCTTTTGAAAAACAACTCCTTTTATTAAAAAATGAGATCCAAGCATGGTCAACTAGATACATACTACAAGCTCCCATAGACGGAAAGATAACCTTAACTGAAACGATAAAGCAAAATGATTATTTAAGAGCCGGTACATTGCTTGGCTATATCCTACCAACCAATAGCAAATATTTCATGGAAACCATATTGCCTCAAAACAATTTCGGTAAATTAGATACCGGCTTACATGTACAAATTCGACTTGAGGCTTATCCGTATGAAGAATGGGGCTTTTTAAACGGCACTATCAACTATATTTCGAGTGTGCCTGTTGGAAATGGTTTTATGGCGACAATTAAACTTGATAATGGGCTTGTTACAAATAATCAAAAGAACCTACCTTACAGAAACGGCCTAAGAGCTCAGGCTATTATCATTACCAAAGACATTAGGTTATTACAGAAATTCTATTATGGGTTTGTTAAATCAAGTTCTGTTAACAAATAACTGCTTATTTGAAGATAATCTAGGTAATACCAAGAAGATTCATTGCCCGAATATCGGGTATAAAAAAATATTTAAATAAAAGCGTCTACAAATTAAGCTTGTAGTAGACTGCGGCTGATCAGGCCTAAACTAAAAACATCTACAATAAATGAGGGCCCGCCACCTATCAGTTGTAATACCTGGCATACTGATTTCCTTATTCACATTCTTGGTTTCCTTGCTGAATCAAGTTTTGATTTGGCGTTGTCTCGGTTTTATGGTTCTTGTCGGTGGTGCAAGTCTCTTTTTTAGCTGAGCCATATCCGCTCCAACTTTAATGTCCAAAATCTTAGCATAGTGCTGTGTCGTCTGAATATTAGTATGACCTAACATCTTAGACACGCTTTCAATTGGTACACCATTTAAAAGTGTTACAGTAGTAGCGAATGTATGGCGGGCAATATGAAAGGTGATCGGTTTAGCTATCGCGCATACATCAGCGATCTCTTTGAGATAAGCATTCATTTTCTGATTACTCAGTACGGGCAATACTCTGCCGCTGCTCATACATTGAGGGTGTTCGGCATAACGTTGTATCAATGTAGTGGCCGCTGGCAATAAAGGAATACGGGATGGAGTATCGGTCTTTTGTCTTTTAATGGTAATCCATTTCTCGCCGTCAATACCTGTTACTATATCCCATTTACGGAGCTTTTTAACATCAGCGTAGGCTAGGCCGGTAAAGCAACAAAATAGGAAAATATCCCGTACCTGGGTTAGACGGTCGGTTACCATATCCTTATCAGCCATGTCCTGTATTTCTTCGGTAGTCAGAAAAACCCGATTAACTGTTTTGATCTTGTTCTTGTAATTCAAGAATGGGTCGTAAGTCAGCCAGCGGTTGGCAATACAAATACGAATGATCTTTCCAAAATTGCGAATATACTTAACTGCTGAATTATTGGCACACTTACGTACAGAACGTAGGTAAAATTCAAAGTCCATAAGAAAAGCATGATCAACCTTCCTGATATCTATATCGGATAAATTATGCTTCCATTTCAGGAAATCCACAGTATGCTTTAAGGCAGTCTGATAACGGGTTAACGTGCCCTTAGTATACTCCTTACCAATAAGCGCCGCTATCTTTTGGTTGTGGTCCTTAAATATTTCTATCAGAGATCGTGGCTGTTCGCTTTTGCCCAAGAACTTGTTGCGAATGCTCTCCGCTGTAATCATTTCATCCGCTTCGGTTAATTGGCTGTGAGCCTCGTAAACTTTCTTTTGCAGATTATCTAAGTACGCATTGAGCGCTCTTGTTACTTCCTTAGTGCCATTGGCCCGCCCTGCATGGGCGTTCCAGCGGGACGGTTCGCATTCGCGGCCTGTGGAGTTTTCAGACCGTTTACCGTTAACGGTAATACGCATGTAGATAGCGGCAGGGCCGGTTTTGTAGTTCTTTTGCTTTTTCAAATAGAAAAGCAGGCTAAAATTAGTTTTCATGTTTTTTAACATTAAAAAGTGAAACAAATTTAGCTTTGCAACTACCTCTAATCAAGATGTTCAATTTCTGAATACGCTGACTATTAGAAACTTATGCGTTATTCGGTGAGTAGGGACGCTTCCTGAAATTACTCACCGAATTAAGCCCTTTTTTGTAGGGAATTGATGAACAAAATGGGTTTTTGCCCCAAAAACAAAAGCCTGCAAATATTTGATTTGCAGGCTTTTGTTATGTTTTGTTATCAAAATTTGCGGAGAGGGAGGGATTCGAACCCTCGATACGCTTTTGACGTATACACACTTTCCAGGCGTGCTCTTTCGACCACTCAGACACCTCTCCGTTTTAGCTTATTAGTTCGGTTGTATCTATCAAATTCGCTAATCTTCGATAACCAATCTTTAATCTTCAGCAATCAATTTTCAACACCGAGCCCACAAAAGTAAAATAATATCTCATGCCGGCGCATAAAAAAAGCGGGGCACTTTCCTGGGAGCCCCGCTTTTACAAAAAATAACCAAAAACTATAATACCACACAATTACAGCCTTGCTGTAATATCCATGTATTTGTTAGAGTATTTTACTAAGGCTTGGTTTAATTTGAAGGCAAAATTTAATTGGGACAATGCAGATAATATTTTTTTGGCTTATGTTTGTGGCCGTTAGCCAGGCAGACAGTTTGGCTATAAAAAAGCCGTTGCAATTTTAATGCTGAGCATCAACGAGATCAAACAACCCATTGCTGCTGATATTGACGTTTTTGAAGAGCGCTT
>Ga0310811_10000473_pt1 | contig 53020 bp, 48 predicted proteins | sample YCmetagenome_FD_207642 | JGI IMG/M metagenome (GOLD analysis project Ga0310811, IMG submission 207642) | Soil microbial communities from experimental microcosm in Duke University, North Carolina, United States - YC | ecosystem: Engineered > Artificial ecosystem > Soil microcosm > Unclassified ... | reverse complement strand
CGCGCGCTGGGGGAAACGATGGCGATCACCTTCGTGATCGGTAATGCGAACAAGTTGTCATGGTCCCTGTTTGCGGCGGGCAACAGCATTGCTTCCACGTTGGCGAACGAATTCGCCGAAGCCGATACCACGCTGCACGTTTCATCGCTGTTCGCACTCGGCCTCATCCTGTTCGTTATCACCTTCATCGTGCTGTCGGCTGCAAAACTGATGCTGCTGGGCATGGCCCGCAAGGAGGGCGCCAAATGAATACCGAAGTCCTCGACCAGCACGCCGCGCAGGCGCGCAATCCGGTCTACCGGAAACGCTTGTTTATCCATCGTGTCGGCATCACGCTGTCCTTCCTGGCAATGGTGCTGGGCCTTTTCTTCCTGATGTGGATACTGTTCACACTGGTGGTCAAGGGGCTGGGCGCGATCAACTTCGCGATCTTTGCCGAAACCACGCCGGCGCCGGGCAGCGATGGCGGTGGCTTGATGAACGCCATCGTCGGCAGCTTGCTGATGGTCGGCGCCGCGGTTTTCATCAGCACACCGATCGGCATCTTTGCCGGCATCTATCTGGCCGAATACGGCGAAGTCAGCCTGTTTGCCAAGGTAACGCGCTTTGTCACGGACATCATGCTGTCGGCGCCGTCGATCGTGATTGGTCTGTTCGTGTATGCGATTTATGTGGCGAAGGTGCAGCATTTTTCCGGCTGGGCCGGTAGCTTTGCCATCTCGCTGATCGCGATTCCGGTCGTGGTGCGCACCACTGACAACATGCTGAACCTGGTGCCGACCAGCCTGCGCGAAGCGGCATTTGCGCTTGGTGCTCCGCGCTGGAAGGTCGCCACTTTTGTGCGCTTGCGCGCGGTGAAGGCCGGCGTCATCACTGGCGTACTGCTGTCGGTGGCGCGTATTTCCGGCGAAACCGCGCCGCTGCTGTTTACCGCCCTGAACAACCAGTTCTACAGCGCCAACATGAATGCGCCGATGGCGAACCTGCCGGTCGTGATTTACCAGTTCGCGATGAGCCCGTACGACAACTGGCGTTCGCTCGCTTGGGGCGGCGCCTTGCTGATCACTTTCAGCGTGCTGGCGCTGAACATCCTGTCGCGCACGCTGTTCGCGCAGAAAACCAATCAATGAATTCTTCCGGAATCAATGCGATGACAACTCACCTGTCCGAAAGCAAAAAGACGCTGGCCATCTCCAACCTGAATTTCTACTACGGCAGTTTTCAGGGACTGAAGAATATCAACATGGATATTCACGACAAGAAGGTCACCGCCTTCATCGGTCCCTCGGGTTGCGGTAAATCCACCTTGCTGCGCACGTTTAACCGCATGTACGACCTGTACCCAGGTCAGCGCGCCGAAGGCAGCATCCTGTACCACGGCCGCAATATTCTTGACCCGCACCAGGACGTGAACATGTTGCGCGCCAAAGTCGGCATGGTGTTCCAGAAGCCGACGCCGTTCCCGATGTCGGTCTACGACAACATTGCCTTCGGCGTGCGCCTGTACGAAAACCTGCCGAAGGGAGAGATGGACGAGCGCGTCGAATGGGCCCTGAACAAGGCGGCGCTGTGGGGCGAGGTGAAAGACAAGCTGCACAAGAGCGGCCTGTCGCTGTCCGGTGGGCAGCAGCAGCGCCTATGCATTGCGCGTGGCGTGGCGGTCAAGCCGGACGTGCTGCTGCTGGATGAGCCGACGTCCGCGCTGGACCCGATCTCGACCGCCAAGATCGAGGAACTGATCAGCGAGCTGAAGGGCGATTACACGATCGCGATCGTCACGCACAACATGCAGCAGGCGGCGCGCTGTTCGGATTACACGGCCTATATGTACCTGGGCGAGCTGGTCGAGTTCGGCGAGACGGACCAGATCTTCATGAAACCGGCCAAGAAAGATACGCAGGATTACATCACCGGTCGCTTTGGTTAGCGCAATGCAATCCGGTTCGCTTGGGTAGCCGAGGGAATGACGGACAGAAAAAGCAGCAGTTCGTCAACAGGACTGCATGACATGCAATACGAACAGAAGATTTAGGAGAAACCTGATGCCAGGCGAACACTCTTCCAAGCAATACGATCTGGACCTGGAGGCGATCCGCTCCAAGGTGCTATTGATGGGCGGTCTTGTCGAAAACCAGTTCAGCGATGCAGTTACCTGCTTCCGCACCGGCAATGCTTCGCATGCCGACCAGATCATCAAGGCGGATGAAAACGTCAACAACCTGGAAGTGTCGCTGGACGACACCTGCAGCCACTTGATTGTCAAGCGCCAACCTGCCGCCAACGATCTGCGTACCGTGATGGCAACCATCAAGGTCATTACCGACCTGGAGCGTATCGGCGATGAGGCGACCAAGATTGCGCGCGCTGGTAAAACGATTGCCGAGCGTGGCGTGACGACGATCAATCATTACGAAACGATTCGCGTGATGGCGGCCAGCGCCACCAGCATGCTGCACGACGCGCTGGATGCCTTCGCCCGGCTGGATGACAAGCAGGCGGTCAAGCTGATCGCGCAGGACCAGGTGGTCGACCACGAGTTCCGCTCGGTCATGCGCACGCTGATCACCTTCATGATGGAAGACCCGCGTACAATTTCCGCAGCACTGGATACGCTGTGGGTGGCGAAGGCGATCGAGCGCATCGGCGACCACGCAAAAAACATCGCTGAGTACGTGGTCTACATCGTCGAGGGCAAGGATATCCGCCATACCGACTATGCAGCATCGCAGCTGCTTGGCGAGTGAGTTGAACGCATCCTATAAGAACAAGCCGCCTTAGAACAACGAAACCAACCAACATGGCCGTAGCCGAAAAACCTACCATCCTCATCGTCGAAGACGAACCGTCCATCATCGAACTGGTGACCTTCACGCTGAAGGAAGCGGGCTGGAACGTCGCCGCAGTACAAACCACAGCGGACGCGTGGAACTTCATCCAGCAGCGCCTGCCGCAGCTGATCCTGCTGGACTGGATGCTTCCTGACCAGAGCGGGTTGCGGCTGTTGTCCCGCATCCGCGGTGACCGTCAGTTCAATGAACTGCCGATCATCATGCTGACTGCCAAGAGCATGGAGGAAGACAAGATCGCCGGTCTCGATAACGGCGCTGACGATTATGTGACCAAGCCGTTCTCGCCGCGAGAGCTGACGGCGCGCATCAACGCGCTACTGCGACGCAAAACTCCGGAGCATTCGCAGACGTTGCTGACGGCCGGGAAAATCAAGCTGGACCCAGTCAGTTGCAGCGTGAGCATCGATAACGAGAAGATCGATATCGGCCACGCGGAATTCAAGCTGCTGAAGTTCTTCCTCGCACATCCGGAACGCGTCTTTTCGCGCAGCCAGCTGCTGGACAAAGTGTGGGGCGATCACGTCGTGATCGAGGAGCGCACGGTCGACGTCCACGTGCTGCGCCTGCGCAAGGCGCTGAAGGAAGCCGAACATCTGATCAAGACGGTCCGTAGTGTAGGCTATATGCTCTCCGAAAAATAAGCCGGACCGGTTTTCATGAATCCTTCCCTGTTGTTCTGGATACCTGCCGCGCTACGCCTGTGCATGGTGCTGATTGGCGCCGGCATCGTCTGGTACTTCTTCGGTCTGGTCGTTGGTCTGGCTGCAGGTTTGGCGTTCGCTATGTTTCTGATCGTCACGCAGCTGAATTACCTGTACCGGCTGTCCTGCTGGCTTGACCACCCGGACAGCGAAAAGCTGCCGGATGGCTGGGGTGCCTGGACCGATATTTTTTCCCGCCTGTACCGCCTGCGCCGCGAAGACGAGCGCAATCGCGCCGAACTGACCGAATGGCTGGCGCGATTCCGCGAGGCGATGAGCCGGCTGCCGGACGGCGTGGTCATCATGGATGACGTGCTGTTCCTGGAATGGTGCAACCCGGCGGCGGAAGATCATCTGGGCCTGAGCAATAGTCGCGACAAGAGCATGCGGGTCACCAACCTGATCCGCCATCCTGATTTCATCGACTACATCATCCTCGGCCGCTATGACCAGCCGCTGACAATCACGCTGCGGGAACGAAAATTCATCTTGCATCTGATCCCGTTCGAGAACCGCCGCCAGATCCTGGTCACGCATGACGTGACGGAATCCGAGCGCATCGAACGCATGCGGCGCGATTTCATCGCTAACGCATCGCACGAACTGCGCACACCGTTGACGGTTATTAACGGCTTTCTCGAAATTGCACAGGCGCAGCCGAACCTCGAACCCTCGGTCCGCATGTCGCACGTGCGGCTGATGATCGAGCAGGGCCAGCGCATGCAGCACCTGGTGGAGGACATGCTTGCGCTGACGCGGCTGGAATCGGTCGATTATCCGCTGCGCCCAGAACACGTGAATGTGCATAACTTGCTGGAGCAGGTCCTGCAAGAGGCCAAGGCGCTATCCGCAGGCCGCCATACGATCACGCTGACTATCGCGGGCCCCGACATCCTGGGTAGCACTGACGAACTGCGCAGCGCTTTCGGCAACCTGGTTTCCAATGCGATCCGCTATACGCCGGAAGGCGGCAAGATCGAAATCGTCTGGAAGGAAACTGCGTCGGGACCGCAGTTCCTGGTGCGCGACAACGGCATCGGCATTCGCTCGGAACACATCGCCCGCCTGACCGAGCGCTTCTACCGCGTCGACAAGAGCCGCTCGCGCGAGACGCAAGGTACGGGCCTGGGGCTGGCAATCGTCAAGCACGTTGCGCTGCGGCATGGCGCGGTGCTGGCAATTGAGTCCCAGCCGGATATGGGAAGTACTTTCATGGTGAACTTTGAACCGGGCGCGATTTATCGGGAACTAGTGACCTCCTGACCAACGATGGCGCGTCCTGCCGCCATCAATTTCACTCGTTTATGGTAGCTGCCGGCTACCGAATCTCCTGTACAATCGCCCGCATGTAAAAAGTGCAATATGTCTCGCATTGCGGGACAGGCAGGCGATACCTACCCATGCAAAACATACTTGTTACCGGCTCCGCCGGTTTCATAGGATTCCACCTGACCAAAGCCTTGCTAAAGGATGGTCACCGTGTCACCGGCATCGACAATCTGAACGACTACTATTCCGTTGCGCTGAAAGAAGCGCGGCTGGCCGAGATTGACGCCTTTTGCGCCGTGCACGATTCCGGCGAGCGCTATCGCTTCATCAAGATGGATATCGCCGATCGCCCGGCAATGGCGGCCCTGTTTGGGGAACAGCGCTTCGACCGCGTCATCCATTTGGCCGCGCAGGCCGGCGTGCGCTACTCGATTACTAACCCTCACGCCTACGTCGATTCCAACCTGGTCGGTTTCGTCAACGTGCTCGAAGGCTGCCGCCAGCAGCAGACGCCGCATCTGGTGTATGCGTCGTCCAGTTCGGTCTACGGCATGAACACCAAGATTCCGTTCTCCACCGACGACCGCGTCGATTTCCCGATTAGCCTGTACGCCGCCACCAAAAAGGCCAATGAGCTGATGGCGCACACCTATAGCCACCTGTACAACTTGCCGACCACTGGATTGCGTTTCTTCACCGTCTACGGACCGTGGGGAAGGCCGGACATGGCCTACTTCTCGTTCACCAAGGCGATTCTCGAAGGCCGGCCGATCGACGTGTTCAATAATGGCGAAATGCAGCGGGATTTCACCTATATCGACGACATCGTGGAAGGTTTGGTGCGAGTCAAGGACCGGTTGCCGCGGCCCGTGCAAAATGCGCTGACGAATGCGCATGCACCCTACAAGATTTACAACATCGGGAACAATCGGCCGATCAAGTTGGAGCGGTTTATCGAGGCGATTGAGAAGGCGACCGGCAAGGCCGCAGGCCGCAACCGCATGCCGATGCAGTTGGGTGACGTGCCGGTAACCTATGCTGATGTATCGGATTTAATGGAGGATACGAATTTCTGCCCCTCAATTGCTATCGAGAACGGTATCGAACGCTTTGTCGAGTGGTATGTCGACTATTTCCGACGATAGAGCTTAATGGTCAATGGAAATTCGGCCTAAACAGTCACGAATCTTATTGTGGCATCGGCGGCTTTTGACGCTCGATATGTTGCTCATCGTTTATTCCTTAGCTAATCCTAAAGCTTCGGCTTCGGCTTCATGTTCCATATGAATCCAATCAACGATTTCGCCGTTGGCTATGTATTCTGGAACGAGTTGCTGCAACATCTTTCGTACAGTGTGGACGTCGTTCACGCTCAACGCCATTTCCAGTGCTTGAAGTTTGGGTTCCAAGTCAGCCCAAGGGGTAAATTTCTCGTGAGCCTTCATGATCCTCGGATGTGAGGTGGGGCGGGGACTGTCACCGATAAGCAACTCTTCATAGAGTTTTTCACCCGGACGTAATCCCGTCAGCTCTATCGCAATATCACCGTCCGGATTGTCCTCATTTCGAATGCTTAAGCCAGAGAGTTCGATCATCCGACGAGCAAGATCAATGATCTTTACTGACTGTCCCATATCAAGCACAAAGACGTCACCTCCCTTAGCCATCGCACCTGCTTGAATCACCAGCTGTGCCGCTTCAGGAATAGTCATAAAGAATCTTGTGACTTCGGCGTGCGTCAAGGTAATTGGTCCCCCATCTCGAATCTGCTGCCTGAACTTTGGAACGACAGAACCGGATGAGCCCAAGACATTCCCGAAGCGTACCATTGTGAAATTGGTTTTTGGGTGATTACCGGACAAAGCTTGCAGCACCATTTCTGCAAGTCGCTTACTGGCACCCATGATATTAGTTGGTCGAACGGCTTTATCGGTGCTGACAAGTACGAAATCAGAGACATCGTTTTCTACAGCAGCGAGGGCTGTACGTAATGTGCCCCAAACATTATTTTTTATTCCCTCGGCTGGATTATGTTCGACAAGCGGGACATGCTTGTAAGCCGCTGCATGGTAGACCGTATCCGGTTGCCAGGTAGAGATGATCTCATGCATGCGTTCCCCGTCTTGGACCGAGGCCAACAGCGGCACTAATACCGTTGGATTTCCTTCCAGTCTATTTTCCAGTTCCTGATGAATGGCATACAGAGCAAATTCGCTCTGCTCGATTAAAAGCAGTTTTGTAGGTTCGATAGCGAGAATTTGACGGCATAGTTCACTACCAATTGATCCACCAGCACCAGTCACGAGAACAACTTTATTCGCGATGTTCTTTGCGAGAAGGATATGATTCGGCGCGACAGGTTCGCGTCCGAGAAGATCATCGATATCGAGTTCGCGTAAATCCGCAATGCTGACTCTACCCTGAGCGAGATCGGTAACGCTTGGTAGCGTTCGAACCGAGACATGCGCGTTACGAATCTGAGCAAGTATCTCGTTACGTCGTTTACGGCTGATGCCGGGCATCGCGAGCAATACCGTAGCGATGTTTAATGAAGTAACGAGACTTGGGAGATCGTCTGGATTGTAAATTGGTAAGCCATTCAGCACATGTCCATGTAAGCGGTCGTCGTCATCCATAAAGCCGATGACTCGCATTTCTAGGTTGTTCTCCATTGCGGCAACCAATTGGCGCCCGGCCTTTCCCGCACCATAAATCAATACTTTAGGACGGGAAGCTTGTTTGAGAATACTTTTATACTGATCTCCTAACCAAAGTCGGGCCAACGCACGGGACAGCCCTACGAATAGAAGAAGCAGGATAGGTTGAATAATTCCCAGCGTGCGAGGGACACCCGTTATGCCGACGGCGGTAAAGATGGACGCGTATAGCAAGCCGTAAATTGTCACCGCGCGTGCTACGGCTAGCAATGCTGGCCAACCGCTATATCTGAAAATGGCACGATAAAGGCCTGAAATGACAAAAATAGGTAGCGCGATTCCGATCGAAACGATTGCTGCCGTAAAAGCGTTACCGGATAACGGTACTGGCTCCCCTAGTCGCAAATAATATGCGAGCCATACGGTCAGTACGCAAAGACCAATGTCTACCAACAGCGCCACAATACGTTTGGCTGTGCGCGGCAGAGCAAGTATCGGAATGACCAGGCCAAATAGTGGTTTGTTCAATGTCGAACTCGATAAAGATGCTGCTTTATAAATAAGGTGGTTTATGCAGTGCAGTTCTAATTGGTAGCAACTGCGAAAACGCTGCGAATAACATCACATGTTTTGTTAATCTCTTCTACGGTTAGGGTCGGGTGAACCAGAAACATCAGGCTTGTCTCGCCAAGCTTTTTCGCTATGGGAAGAGGGGATTGAGGCCTGAAGGCGCTATCTTCAAAGGCTTTTTCCAGATAAACCTCCGAACATGAGCCTTGATAGCACGGTATGTCTCGCCGATTAATTTCCGCAACAATGCGGTCCCGGGTCCATCCCGGAGCCAGCTTTTCCGGCCGAACGTACACGTAACATTTGTAATTTGCATGCGTGTCGGAATGCGGAAAGGGTGGGACATGCAAGGCGTCAATCTCACGGCATGCCTGCAAAATGGTGCTTGCATTTCTGGTGCGCTGCAAAGTCCATGTCGGCATCCGGCGCAATTGAATGCGCCCAATTACTGCTTGCATTTCAATCATGCGCCAATTGGTGCCGAAGCTTTCATGGAGCCAGCGGAAACCCGGTGGGTGCTCTTTTTCATAGACGGCTTGAAAGCTTTTCCCATGGTCCTTGAAGGCCCACATCGTTCGCCATAGCGTTTCATCGTTGGTGGTCACCATGCCACCTTCACCACCTGTGGTCATGATTTTGTCCTGGCAAAAACTCCAGGCTCCAATATGTCCGATGCTGCCAACGCGCCGTCCTTTGTAAAGAGCGCCATGTGCTTGCGCACAGTCTTCAATCACCTTGAAGCCATGCTCTTGTGCCAAGGCCATGATGGGATCCATATCGCATGGCCAGCCCGCTAGGTGAACACAAATGACCGCTTTTGTACGAGATGTAATAACCCTGCTGATTGTGTCGGCAGAGAGATTTCCACTCTCTTCATCGACGTCGGAAAATACGGGAATCGCACCTGCATTCACGACGCACGCTATACTCGCGATAAATGTGCGTGGGGTGACAATGACTTCGTCGCCGGACCCGATGCCAAGTCCTTTAAGGGCCAGATCCAATGCGACGGTGCCATTGGCGAGCGCGACGGCATACTTTGTCGTGCACCACGTCGCAAACTCTTGTTCAAATTCACGACACTCATTGCCGGTCCAATAATTGACACGATTGGAAAGCAGAACGCGCTGCACTGCTTGAGCCTCTTCGTCCGTAAAGGAGGGCCAGGGAGAAAAAGGGGTGTTCAGCATAGGGGGTTCGATTTAAGTATCAGGGTTGTTTCGTAACAACCGTGCTGGATTGCCGATGACCGTAACGGCATCTGGAACAGATGCAACGATCACTGCGCCGGCGCCCACCATTACGTCAGCGCCAATATTTATTCTTTGCTTGATTGTGGCGCCGACGCCGATCCAGCTTTGATGGCCAACATAGACGTTTCCCGATAAGTGGGCTCCAGGGCATATGTGCACGGCGTCCGCGAGCTGGCAGTCATGATCGACCGTCGCTCCCGTATTGATGATTCCTGCCTGCCCGATTACTGCGTCGATATTGATGCATGCGCCGGCAAGCACTGCACTTCCGTTTCCGACCGAAGCGTACTGGCTGACGGTCGCGGAAGGATGAGTGATTGTGGTAAGTGGCGCGCCTGCAGAAGCGAGTTCCTGATGTTTCTGCCAACGTATTCTGCAGTTGCCAATTGAAACGATTACGCCGTCAAACTTCGCTAGTTGCTCAAGCAAGGCAGCCGTATTTCCTGCAACTGACCATCTGCCATTTTGCTGAAGGGCTGGCCATGCATCGTCAAAGAACGTAATCGAATGCCATCCGCTGTTGATCGCGGCTTCCGCCACGACTTTTCCGTGGCCGCTGGCGCCGAGCAGGGCAAGTCGCTTCATTCTTTGCTCCCGTTAAATTTGGAAACCGTTGCTTCACCGCTTGCGCTGATACCTTCTCGCATCATTACTTTTCTTGCAGTCAGCAGCAAAATACGCATATCAAGCCAGAAAGATTGATGATCGACATACCAGACATCAAGCTGAAACCTGTCATCCCAGTTGATTGCGTTGCGTCCATTAATTTGCGCCCATCCGGTAATTCCAGGACGTACTTCATGGCGACGCGCCTGTTCAGCTGAATAAAGAGGCAGATACTCCATTAGTAGTGGGCGAGGCCCAACGAGACTCATCTCGCCGCGCAGGACATTCCATAATTCCGGAAGTTCATCCAGGCTGCTTGCACGTAAAAATTGTCCGAATTCGGTAAGGCGCTCGCGGTCGGAAAGTAATTCGCCTCTTTCGTTACGGCCCTCGGTCATGGTGCGAAATTTGACCATGGTAAAGGGCTTCCCGTGCATGCCAGGTCGAGTTTGGCGAAACGTCACAGGACTACCCAGTTTCAGCCAAATCAAGCCGTATAACACTAGCAACAAAGGACTCAGTGCAAGCAATAGGCCCGCCGAAGCGACGAAGTCAAATAAACGCTTCATTATTCTGATCGACTGTCTGATGATTGAACAAGATTCGCAGATAGTCCGCGGCCAGGTTCCCGTAACGGCGATTGGCAAGCAGCCATTCGCGGCCTCGCTGTCCGATGGATTCACGTTGAGCTGCGTCCATCTCCGCATACCTGCAAATTTCGCGGCGTAATGCCACAGGATCGCCCGCTGGTACGTAGGTGCCGCAATCGGCCTCGTTGATCATCGAAGGATAGCCGGAGTAGGATGCGACAATCGGCTTTCCTGCCAGCATGTAATCGATCAGCTTGTTCAAGGACTGGCCATATTTCCAGGTCACAGACATAGGAACGGAGAAGTGCAACAAGTCGCAACGGGATAATACCGACTGCACCATTTGCTTTGGAACGCGGGGTGCAAATGTCAGGTTGGTGAGATGAGCATATCTACGCTGATAATCCTCGCGCAATGCACCTTCGCCAAGGACGAGAAAGTGAACACGAGGATCTACTAGCATCGATTCGGCGCACTTGAACATTGTGCCTAACGAATTGTTAATGCCGATGGTTCCGGCATAGGCTACGATGAACTTGTCCTGCGGGATGTACTTCTCGACATAGTCGGCTGATACCTCGTCGCCCGGGGTCAATGCCGCATCATCGACGCCCATCGGAATGCAATAAGTGGCTTTGGAATATCCCAAAACCTTTGCCACATGCTCGCCGAGGTTAGGCATCGTGCCCACAACGGCATCCGCATGACGATAACCCAGCTTCTCAATGAACCCTAAACTAAGCACAACCGGATTCCAGCGGCTGAAACCACCAACCTCAGTGATGGTCAGCGGCCAGATATCGCGAATCTCGAGCACCAGACGGCATTTGTAACGTCTGCGCAGCAGGAAACCATTGAGGATAGTCAGCAGCGACAGGCTCGAAACGATAACGGCATCTGGGGCAGGTAGCCGCTCCTTGGGTAGGCGCCAAAGCCGCCATTCGAAGTCCAGCCAGCTCAGGATGCGACGTAATGACTTGGCAACCGAAAACTTCATGGTGCGAACCCAACATAACTGGATGCCTTCGACCTCTTCGAAGAGATAAGGCGCCTCCAGTTTGGGGGCAGCGGTCAAATGGTGATTAGAGTCCGAGGTGACGATCACGGTGCGATATCCCATGTGGGCAAGCTCACGCATAATGAGGTAGCCGCGAACGCCTACACCAGCCTTGTTCGGCGGCGCCGCGTATTTGGAGATATACCAGATGCAGGATTTCACGAGCGGCTCAATACAATTTTGAATTCAACGGCCTCGACATACCGCACTCGCTTGGTGATTCACGCAGTGCAACAGTTGATGTCAGAATTTTTCGCATGCAACTCGCTCCCGAAGCTGTTCATAAAAAACAAGCAGCTTCTTTTCCTCTTCTGCCCAGTTGTAGCGCTTCATCACTGCCTGACGGCCGGCCTCGCCCATTCGCTGAGCTGATTCCGAATCCGCCACCAGGCTGTCTATGGCGCGCGCGATTTCTTCGGGGGCAAGTGGATTCACACACACACCGCATGCGTTACCTTCAACAATCTCGCGCCAAAGCGGAAAATTGGATGCGATCACGGGAATGCCTGCCGACATGTACTCGAACATTTTAATCGGCAAGGCATCCAAATAATTAGGAATCGGATGTAAGGTCACCACTCCAACAACTGAGCGCCCGAGCGCATCGCGCACGCCTTTACGATCCTGCGTGCCTAATGCGTTGACTTTACTCCAGCCCGGATAGGCTTTCACCTCGGTCTCCACGCCCGGTTCAGAAAAGGCACCGACTAAATTCAATCGTACCGGCGTCTGTACAAGGTCCATGGCACGCACCAATTCTTTAATGCCGCGGACCGATGCTATCCCGCCGATATAGCAGATCTCTTCAGCTTTGTCTCGCCATGGCACAGCGTTCTCGAGTTCCCCAATTATGGGAAAGTTGTTTATGTCGACGGAGCGCGGATTAATCAGCTGGAACTTGTCACGGATATAAGGCGTCGCTGTCACGATCCCATCGAAACGCGAGCAGGCATGGCGTTCAAAATGGGCAAAACCCCAAGACAAAACACGTCGCAGCCACGGATGCAGGTAATGCTTTCCCAAGAGTTGCTTCGGCACATCCTCGTGCGCGTCAAATACCACCGTTTTGCCAAGGCGCTTTAGCTTCAACCCGGTGGGAAGCAGCTCTGGGTCATGCACATGGTATATGTCCGCATCAAGTTCTATTGCCTTGCGGCACACTCGCTGAGTTACCATGAGCATTCGATTCAAGCGTCCCGTGGCGCGACCGACATCAACAATCGCGACACCATCACGCACCTCGTCGTACTTACCATCTGCAACGATCAAAGAGACGTCATGACCATGTGAGACAAGGCTCCGGCACTCTTTCAGGAATACCCGGATATCATTACGCGGATGCGCCGAGGTCAAGTGGACTATGCGCATAGATATCTCAACTGTATGTATCCTTGCAAAAAATATGTTCTCACGAGTTTCCGTAAGTCAGCCGTCTAACCTCGGCCTCAATGATCTGACCATTCTGTTCGAAACACAGCGACTGAGCCGCGCGATGCGACGCTTCCTTGAATGCCGTCACGCCTCTGGCATCTAGCTCCGAAAGGGCGAGGGCAAGCGCCTGCGGTTCGAAAGAGTCAGCCACAACGCCGCATTCATATTTTCTTACCAATGCTGCCATTTCAGGTGATGGACCGATCGCCACTGTTAGGCATGCCTGGATGAATTCAAAAAGCTTGTTGGGCAAGGCATATCGGTAGTTGAAATTATTGGGGGGCAGGAGAAATACGCCAACATCGTATTCGTTGATACGCTGGCATATTTGCGGCATTGGTACAGGTTCTATGAATCGAATTCGGGTGTCATGCATTGCCTTTCGCCGCAGATATGTCATGTAGCCGGGCTCGACTTCAATCAGCATTAAATCGAGGGAAAATCGGTGATCCAGATATGTCATCATCTCGATCATCCCCTCCAGATGGCGAGCCTGGCTAGCTACCCCATGATGAATGATTCTGATCGCGTCGCTCTGCACGGGGGAAGGGGACAGTCGTTGGTTGAGCGGCGCATTGTGGACAACCAAGGGCTTCACACGGTAATGCAGCGCGTATTTGTCAGCGATTCCCTGGCAGACAGTCAGCATTGAGGCTACCTGAGGAAGATGCTCTCGGCAAAATCTATCGGTATATCGCTTGAAGAGCAGGCGCCAGAGAAACCGATCCTCATATTCACCTGGTGTGTACTCATGAGCATCATAAATGACCGGCGCGCCATTGCTCAGCTTCAGGGCTAGCGGCAGGGACGGCAAATCATTCGCAATGATTACATCAGGCGCGGCATCGCGTAGCAACTGCGCGGCGGCCGCAATATGGTGTTGATTCCAATAGTAATTCGCGAAAGCACCTACAAGTAGTTTGAGTGCCCACCACATTTTTCGAGCAACCGATGTGCGCGGCTTAATGACTTCGATAAAGCGGATATTAGCTTCGGGTTTGGTGCCGAAACCCGCCACGGTTAGATCGTAGCTGGCCTCTAAAAGCCGAACTTGGCGCATAACCCGAGGGTCACTGTGGATCGTGGAAAACGAAATAATCAGAATCTTTTTCAAGTTGTCGCCCAAGTCCTCAAGTCAAAAAATGCTGATACCAGCGGATAAAGTTGATCCATCGCCATACTTGCCACGAGAACGCCTTGCGCCCTCCAACGATGTCGTCAAACTCACGCAAAATTGCTGACTGGTTTAAGAAGGGGACTCCGATATCGGCCCGCAACCACCCCCGCACCGTTTCTGCCATCGACGTTAACCATTGCTGCTCCGGTGTCTGGAAGCCGATTTTATCTTTGCGATCCAAAATTTCGTCTGGAACAATGCCGCGCATCGCTCTACGGAAAACAGATTTTGTTTCGCCTTCCTGCGAGATGAGATAGTGTTCTGGCAAAGACAAAAACAGCTCTGCCTGCTCCAACGTCAGGAAAGGCACTCGACTTTCGATGGAAAAGCGCATGGAGTTTCTGTCGCCGTGACGTAAGAGACTAACTAAGCCCCTGTTCGTGAGCGAATGCGCGAGCTCGGCCATCACACGTCGGCCACGCTCGCTGAACAATGGGCGCTGCTTAGGATGGCGTAGATTTACATCGTGCTGCGCTAACACGTCACCACGCATCCAGGTCGGTACCGTCTTACGTCCGCCCAGATGACGCAGAGCTTGATACAAGAAACCGTCCGTCATTTCGCCTACAGTATACTTAAGCCCCATGGCATGGCTTCGGCCGGGCCACCGCGCCCATGCGTTGAGAAATTGCCCTGCCTGAAGCCAATGCCCCGTCTCAAGTAGGCCGCGCAGACGTGGCCCCGGATAACCAATGTAGCCCGCCAGCATCTCATCCGCCCCCTGTCCATCCAGCGTAACCGTAATTCCGTTTTCCTTCGCGAGCTGATAGACGCGATATTGCGCATAGATACTGGTACTGCCGAAAGGCTCGCCTTGGGCTCGAATCATGTCGTCAAGATCGCGTGCCAGTTCCTGTGGTGTCACAATGACCTTGTGGGCGATAGCGCCAACATGGTGATTTACAAGATCAGCCCACTTCTCCTCATTGACCTCGCTGTCTTCGGCTACGTAGCTGAACGTATGGATGGGATGATCGGGCGCCACATGCCGCATAGCACAAACCACCGCCGACGAATCCACGCCGCCGGAAAGTGCCGCACCCAACGGCACATCGCTACGTAGATGTAGCCGGACGCTCTGCAGAAAATGTTCTCTGACACGTTCTGCCGCTTCTTCAAAACCAAGGTCATACCGCGCAGCAATCCGTGGAGTCCACCAGCGTTCGATTGCGCCGACAGACCGGTTAGCAAGATCAACGATAAGCATATGCCCCGGGGGCAGATGGAGAACCCCTTCAAAGAAAGTCTCGGGACCGCTGTCATAATCGCCATGAGCAAGATAATCGTAAGCCCGCTGCCAGTTCAACTGCGCCTTAGTCGACTTCAAGGTTGCCAAGGCTGGTGCTTCCGACGCAAACAGGAAATTTCCACCTTCCTGTGCATAGAAGAAAGGTTTAATGCCAAAGACGTCGCGCACGCATGTCAGCGTGGCAGTTTCTCGATCGAGCACGGCAAAGGCGAACATGCCCACCAAGCGTGGCAGGCAAGCGCGCCCCCACGTCGCCCAAGCGGCAAGTAATACCTCGGTATCGGAATCCGACGTGAAGTAGTAGCCGCACGCCTTTAATTCCTCCCGCAGCTCCTTGTAGTTGTAGATCTCACCGTTAAACACAATGGCATAGCGCCCGGCGGCGGCATGCATAGGCTGGCGGCCGCCATTGGTTAAGTCAATGATCGACAGGCGTGCATGTCCGAGGTACACAACCCCAGTGGCCACCTCATAAGTTTCAACGCCATGGGCATCCGGACCACGGTGCCGAAGCGCATGCATGCCCGCATCGACACGGCGCCTAATGCCGCCGTCTGGCGAGCTTTGGAATGCGCCTAAAATTCCGCACATAAGATTATTTCCCTATCTCGCTTTGATAGTCAGCGTGGATCGTCTGTCCAACGGTTAGATCTGTTACGCAGCTTTTAAACCGATTGTTGCGCCGTTCAGGCACCTCTCTGCGCATCCAAAGCCTTTTCATAATCCCGCTTGATTTCCTCCGCGATACATAAAGGATCGTGCCATCGCTCGACATATCGACGACTACGCTGAGCTAGTGCGAGGAGTTCCTCCCTCGGCATTTGTATAAGTCGTTGCAAATCGTCCTTCACCGTCTCCATCGTTATACCAAGAAACGGAAGCTCCTCTTCCATTTCGGCAGGGATAAATTGCAAATCGTCTTCCCGAATGTAAACCATCACGGGTTTGCCCAATGCCATAACCTCCACGGCAAGGCCCCCATACCATCCAGCATGTAACTGGTCGATCAAGACATCGACCTGTTCGTATTTCTTACGGGCCTGATCATTCGGAAGTCCTTCGACCAACACCAGTTCGAATTCGTGCCCCTCGCGAGACAGCTGCTCTAGGGCAGCCAGAATAATGTCGGTTCCCTTGGCCTTGCGATGGCTCGGAGCATGGCCAATACGCAGCGGTCTCTGTTCGAGTTGGTTGTAAATCGGCTGCCATTCATCTAAGGAAATATGTGAATAAGGTACGAAGCGAGCTCCGACTCCCAATACATGCATCAGGTCTGGGTTGACCGTATACACCTGACTGGAGTAACGCGACATGCGGTGAATCATGCGACGCTTCAGGGCATCGGTTTCCGGCGAATAATAGCCGTCATCGACATATTGCGCGATCGAGTGCGGGAATTTTGCTTTGGAAAAGTCCCCCTGTCGCGCGTCATCACCTTGATAGTGTACAAACATAGCCCGACGGAACAAGCGGTACAGGCCAATCTCGGTAAAGAAAAGCAGCTGCAAATAGGTCGCGGCACAAAATCTCTTCAGCTTTGCCAGGATTCCCTTATCGTTTGCGCTAAACATCGGGATCGGAGCAGCCAAGCTGGAACCGTAATTGAAATGGATAACGTCAAAACTGAGAGCGACCCGAATGATCGCGAGGAAGCGCATCATTTCACGACGAAGCGGTCCATCACCCTTAGCCCAGATAACTTTCGTCCCTGGGTAATTGAACACGTTCTGCTGGAAAATCCACGTCTCGCTTTCTACTCCTAGCGCGCGCAGATGCTTACTCAAGCCTTGCGGGTTTCCCCCTACGGAGGTAGGTAAATGCACCACCCGATACTTCGACATCGCCACTTTAATCCCCCATTGAATGGCGGTATTCGCCAATGCCGTTTCTTACAGCAGATCCTTCAAGCCAGTTTCTAGATGAACTATCGGCTTGTGAAGGCGCTGTTTCATCGCGGAGATGTCGGCCACGATATCCATGCCCTCGCCCTCCGACTCGATGAAGTGAGCCTCCTGCTCAACTAGCGCCTCGATCTTTCGGCACAGATCCTTTAACGAAACCGTCTCGTCTCCCGCCACGTTGTAAATCGCACTTTCCTTGGTATCCAATACGGCAGTAACTGCGGCAGCTGCATCAGAGACGTGAACGGGATTGATCCGTAACCCTTCTTTACCTACCAAGGTAATAGGCTTGCCATCTCTCACGCTGTCTACCAGGCGCGGGATCAACATCGATCGATTCTGGCCCGCGCCATATATAAAGAAGAAACGTAGTATGACAACCTGCATCTGTGCTGCATAACCTTGCGCAAGCGTTTCTCCACTGAGCTTGCTACCAAGGTAATAACCTAGCAGCCCTGGATCACCTATGGCAGAGTTTTCACGGAAAACCTGTTTGCCCGAGCCATACACACCGCCAGACGAAGCGTATAAAAATTGTTGGGCGCCGGCTCGGTGAGCATAGTCCAGTAAGCGAGCGGTCGATGCGACATTGACAGCGAAGACATCTAACGCCTTAGCCGGAAAATCGCGAAAGTGTGCCGACTGCGCCAGATGTATGACGGCGTCTACTTTTGGTGGAAGGCTGTCAGTTGACCAGTCTGAAGAAAGATCGATGACGCGATAAGAGACATTAGGTATCGGGACCGACGGCTGCTGACGGACCAGAGCCTCAATGTCATATTGCTGCGATGACTGTAGCGAATGCAGTAGATGTCGCCCGAGTAGCCCATTTGCGCCTGTGATGAGAATCGTCTTTTTACCGGACATGATTGATCCTTTTCAATGGAGCCAGCTTGTAACCAACAGTAAGACAGATGAGCAGCACTGTGACCTTGATTCCTATTGCGATGGAAGGGGTGAAGTTGCGGGACACCCATGGGCTGGATGCCAGAACCAAGAGAGTCCACGCTAAAAGCCACAACAGGATTTTTTTCTTGTCTAAAGGCAGCGGATGCAGCTTCTGAGAAAAATATAAATACCCGGACGTTAACGCTAGGTAGGTCAGCGCGGTTGCCCAAGCAGAGCCGACCGCGCCGAAAGAGGGGATAAGCAGCCAGTTCAGAATGAAATTGAGGGCAGTTGTGATCCAAGCCAAGCGCGCAAAAATAAAGGGTTTCTGTGCAATAGAAATTCCCACCGCCGTAATGTGCTGTGTAGCCTGCAGGACGATACCAAGGCACAGAATCGCCATAGGTAAGGCAGCGGCGCTATATTCCTTCGGCATCAAGAGGTCAATGATCTCTTGGGAGAAAACGGCAACCCCTCCAGCAAAAATCAACATGCCACATCCAAACACCATCAGTATGTCTACATACATGTCGCGGTAAGTCCCAGGATGTTCTGTACGAAGCTTGATAGCTAATGGACTCCATGCCTGTCCGAATGCCAATGAGACAAACATCACCATAGATGCAAAGCGGAATGCGACGGAATAAATGCCAACCTCTTCCACGGAGGACATGCTGGCCAACATCCAGCGATCCATCGAGCCGAAGAGCCAGAATGCCAAACTGGAAAAAATAAACGGGTAGCCGAACTTCAGCAGCTTGGTCACGAGTTCTCGACGGGTTTCGAGGACAAGATCCACGCGTACCGCGAACATTGCCCAAGGAACTACCGCCAATGCCACGCACATTTGCGCCAACAACAAGCCATCCAATCCTTGATGGAACCAGACAACGACAATGACACCGACGAAGGCAGTCAATACGCGCGAAACCAATGCCACGCTCAAGAACCGCCATGGCGCCATGTGAAGGCGGATTACATCCAGCAAATACTGGGTGACTTGTGTGGCCCCCATGAGCACCAAAGCAGCTGCAATTGCGATCCAGCTTAACGGTACATCCTGGCTCTGTATGAACGGCCATACACATAGCAATGCGACTGCGCCCGCAACGATGGCGACAACAACCAAAACCACCTTCGCCATGAGACCACCGGACACCAGCAACGGTCGGTCGGAAAGTAAAGTGTCCTGATCCCAATAAAACCGCTGCAATGAGTTATTCAGGCCGCAATTGGCGGCCAGGCCGAGTAGTGTGGTTGCAGTGACAACGAGTTCGAGCGTGCCAAAGGCCTTAGGGGATAACGCGGCGGCAATTAGCGGAAACGTGAAGAACGCAAGCAGCTTCGAGAGAAAGTCAGCCCCGCCATAGATGGCCGAATCCTTCGCCAAGAGCTTCCACAACATCAGTCAACAATCCTGTTGTTGAAGAGTGGCGGCATGATTTTGGGCGAGCGCTTGGTGTATTCACTAAGTAACGGGTGATACATGTTGATGAGCGACTCGCGACGGCCATATGCATACTTTATGATCTCACCGAACAAGTATGTTGCTGAATCCAGTCCGTGATACTTTTCTGCGTACTGTCGTCCCATCACCGCAAGCTGCGCCCGTAATTCAGGACGTGTGACTAACTTGCGCAGGACATCAACAAGACTCTCGGGCGTGGCAGATACGATCGGGCACTCTGAAAAAAAGGACCATCTCCGTACCGGCAAAATATAGTCGTTATCGTCCAAATTGCAAACCACGGGCAGGCCGCAAGCCATTCCTTCAAGGCCATTCAAACCATGTCCGGTAAAAATGAGTTGCTCCACCAAGATATCAGCGTCTTCCTGCAATACACGTCGGACTTCGACGTTTTGCATCTTCTCGAGAAGAAGGAGCTCTACCTTTAAGCCCTCACCTTGAAGCTGTTGGACTGCTTCGATTACAAACTCACTGCCCTTGAAGCCCCGATGGTTTGGAGCATGGCAGATTGTTACGGTGCCATTTCGACCATCAGCCGGGGACTGACGGGTGGACGGGCTCCATTCGGCAAGATCTAGACAGAGAGGTGAAGCCACCAGCACGTCCCAGCGTCCGAAACCATCCACGCCCATAATAGTCGAGACGCAGACGTCGGCATGACGACACCAGTAATCCACACGGGCTTGGATCTGATCCTGCTGTCGCGCGGCCATCGGGTACGAAGCCAGCAAACCGTGCAGCAAGACTGGTGAGCGCACACGCCGATAGACATAGGCATCCCCGCCATATGGCACAAATACCACCTTCTTGCCCGCCAGGTGCAACAGCGGCCCCTGTAACCGCCAGAGACCGGGTGAACGTCCGATGAAGAATCCGTCAGCAGACACGAAGAAGACATCGTAGCTGAGTAAGGACCACAGGAACGCCAGCATGGGCTTGAACATAGCCGGACACCTTGGCAACTCATCGTCCAGCACGCGATCCCAATCAGCGCGTTGATTGATCGTAGCGTAGTAGTTAGAAGTGAATGTCTCGGATGAAAAGCCAGCAGCACGCATGGCGCGCGACCAGTGCCGATTATTGATCAACGGCGTGCTACCCCACACTAGGCGCGGCGTTTCGGGGGTGGCCGTCCGCCGACGGGCATACACTGCGACCCACACACCAGAAAAAGCGAATACGGGCACGATCACCCAGTACAACACTTCTTTCAGCCAGTGTCTCATCCGTTCTCCTAACTCAGCCGCGACCGGATCGACCTGCACACCGCCGCAGGCTGCACCAGTGCACCTTCAACGGCCAAGCGTGTCAAACGAACCTTGCCCACTGCGGCAGCGACCTCCAGATAGTCGTCTGTAATAGCGGTCACCTGGCCGGGCACCGCTAAGAAACGTTCGTCGTCGCCTAACCGAGCTTCCCAGACGGTCAGTCGCCGGTCCTCGTGAAAACAGAAGGCTCCGGCATAAGGACGCCCTGAAGCGTTGACCAAACGCACAATGTCCAGCGCCGGCTTGTACCAATCTATGCGTCCATCCTCTGGCCGGCGTGGATAGCATCGCAAAGCCAGCGTGGGATCTTTTGACTGGCGCTCAAGAACGAATCCCGGCTTACGTTGCAGTTGAGCCAGTGTGTCGACAAAAAGACCGGGCGTTACACGCTCAATCCAATCCATTGCCTGGCCGACCGTGCTGTCGATATTGATGGGCAGGTAGGCGCGCGTAATGATGTCGCCCGAATCCAATTCGTCACCGACCATTCTATGGATGCACAGACCGATCCTCTCCTCGCCATTGAGGATAGCCCAGGCTTGGCAGGCATTGCCCCTGTAGCGCGGCAGATCCCCTCCATGGGCATTCAGGATGCCAAGCGGAAACAGCGCCGTAATCTCCTCCGGAATGACCCCCGAATAATTGATGCTGACAGCGATATCGGCCTGCACCTGCGCGAGGAAGTCGCGATGCTCGTGGATCCGGGCCGAACAGACAAACGGAATCGCCCACTGCTCGGCCAGCTCACGGAAATCCTCGGCGCCGCGTCGATACTCCGGAGCTTCCTTCGCAGTTAGGATACAAACAATTTTGTGTCCTGACGCCTGCAGCTGCAGGGCCGTGTCATAAAGTATCTCGGTCCGTCCTATGATTGCGACTTTCATTCCGAACCTCAAAGTTGCGTCATTCGCGCTGAACTCATCAGGCGTAAGAATTCCAGGAAACGACTGCGAGTACCCTTTCCGTCGTAACGATGGGCTTGCAGCTCCTGTGGGGACCCATGCCACTCCCGCGTCTTCTCATAGCGGTCCATGTGCTCAGTGTTCAGGAAGATATGCACAGGATGAAAGTCGAAGACCTTGATTCCCTCTAAACTGATCAACTGACTGATGGACAAAGCACCGTTCAGGCCGTAAAGGCAGGCCACATCGTCTTCCCAAAAATACGGTACCCGTGTCAAGTCGGACCACAGCCGCCAAGGCTTGAGTGTTATGCCCGATTGGACTGGGATAAACGCGTTGCACTCGTGGGTCAGGCCGCGTCTGGTAAAAAGATCAAGCAGCCCGGAGCTTTGGGTAGTGGAGTGGCTTCTTACTGATTTCGCCTCCGGTACGATAGCCAGTAACCGATCCGTCACTTCCGTCGCATTACGACCGGCACGATCATCTCCGTTCAGCAAGAAGTTGAAATTCGGGTGGATGCCCAGCTCAAAATCCGGATTGCTCCTCAAACGAGAAAGCTGCGGCGTATCGTGCGTGACAAACCAAGTAGCCGGTACGCCATATTCTTCGACGAGGTCGATCGTGTCGGCCAAAATATCGTCATGCGCCCAATCGATATCGATGGAAAGATAAGGCACCTTTGACCATTCCGACTCACCGTCGACCTGAATGCTGGAAAGAGTCCTGCTTGTCATAATTACATCTCATCCAGAGTAACGATGTGGCCTTGGTAGCCTTGTTGCCGCAAGCTGTCACGGATGCGCCGACCGAACGTGCGCGACATGATGACCAGATGATCGACAGGCTTCGAGAGCAACGTATCCCTGCCTGTGATAGCGACTCGGAACGGTGGCAGAAATTTGCCTTGTTGTGCCGGATCATCGTCAAAGAACCGCATAGGCTGCGCCTGATCAAGCAAGGCTAGGCCGCGCGCAGCGCAATAAACACCTACCGTTCCATGCTCAGCCATATCGGCAATCTTGCCGCGAACACGTTCGACAAAACTGCTGCAGCGCTCGGGATAGCTTGCCATAATGTTGCGCGCAAGCCCTCGTTCCCTTTGCAACACCGGTCTTTCGTGCAAACTGGCAATGGCATAAAGGCAACGACCAAAACCGGACTTCATTACGACGGCATGCATGCCGGCTGATTCAATCAGCCGACCTAGTGAACCGGCGTCGAAGTAACTAAAGTGCTCGTGGAAAAGAATTGCCGGATCACCCGCGACGATCTCATCCGTGCAATCCGGAACTGAAAAGACAGCGACCCCCTCGGGCGCCAGATGATCCCGGATATCTTTAAGGAACTGAACAGGCTCGGTTATGTGTTCCAGCACGGCATAGCTGCATATCAGGTCGAAATGCCCGGCAATGCGCGTCGTGGGAAAAAAGTCGTTGACGATCTCGACTCCGTTCTTTTCCCAATGCTCCGCATAACCGTGTCCCGGCTCGATGCCTATGATCTGCAGCCCTTCCTCTTTCAGACGGCGCGTTAGGTAGCCAACACCCGCACCGATTTCAATGGCCCTAGCGCCACGAGGCAATCTTGCTTGCCCGATGAAACGCAAAAAGTCATCGGCATAGGGCTTACCGTAACTATCATCCCCCAAAGGGGTTCCGATCAGTTGACCTGCTCGATAGGCTTGGTCGAGGATTCCGAGCAGCTCCGGCGTCACTCGCTGCGTAAGGGCACCTCGTTGTTGATCGAAATGCAGAGAAAATGGCCACGTATCCGGAAGCCCAGCAGGATTTCCCGCCACCTCAGTCGCACCGATGTGGAATGGCAGATCATCCCGCTTCATGATAGGTCTCACACATTGAACGAATTGAGTCTTCTAGAGACATTTTAGGCCTCCACCCGAGCACCTCACGGGCACGTACATTTGAGTAGTGTGTATATTCCGGCTCAAGAGGATCCGGAATACCAGCCAGCTCGAAAGAGCCTATAGAAATGACCCGTGCCATCGTCGCCGCAAGCTCCAGCATCGTGGTCGGCGCGTCGGCAGCAATATTAAATATCCCGCCTGCCGTTGAGAAGGCCGCTCTGAGAAAAATGTCCGCGATATCGGCTACATCCACATAGTTCTGCTCGCGCCTGCCGGATCCCCATACACGGATGGTTTGCCCCGCCATGGCCTGATTGAAGAAACGCTTGGCCACCACCGTATCCGGCAAGCCCGACCCAATGGGAGCCGGCACCCTCAGAATGCTATTAGAAGGCAATGTGCCGAACAGTCTCTCACCCTCGTATTTCGCTTGCATATAAGGGCTGTCCGGCCTGATGACTACGGTCGTGTCCTCGAATTTGATCGTTGATACGTGCTTGTCATACAGAGAGCAGGTTGATGCATAGACCAAGCGACAATCCCATTCAACTGCGGCCTCGTAGAGCGTCCTGTCAGTGGCACGCGTCTTGGCAGCCGAGGATTCAGTATCTGGGTAATGTGTAGAATGGGGCACGGCCGCTGCCAGATGGATGATCGCTTCAGGTCGTCGCCCGATAAATTTCGCCAGCGATGCTCCACTTGCAAGGTCGAACGCCTCCCGACGCACACCGATCCCCTCGACCCCGTCCGAACGCAACCGCGTCATCAGCGCGCGGCCGATCACACCCGAGGCACCGGTCACGACGATCACACTGCGCCTTTCGTTACGCGAGGCCGTAGCGTTTCAGCCAGCGAACGCAAGATGGTCGCCTCTTGATAAGGAGCGTCCTGCCCGATATCTTGGCCCAGCAAATGCCGGCGCACCATGAGATCAGGCTCGTTCAATCCCGTCATGGCGCGCAAGGAGGTCGTGCCGGAGAAACGGGGATTGATTTCGAAGACCCGCACCTTGCCGTCCACAAAACGGCATTGCAGATTGAGTGGTCCACGCGAACCAAGGCGATCTGCGATTTCGCGGCACTGTGTCGTGACTTCCGCATAACGGCCGATATCGCCCTGACTGACGCCCGAACTGATCACCAAGCGGGGGCCGAGCTCCTTGCGGCCGGTTCGGTTGACTACGCTGGTACGCACGCTCAGCCCGCTGTTGAGATGGCGCTTCACCGCGATGGAGTTGACGTAGCGTCCTTCCAGGTCATGCAACACCCCGACGGTGAACTCCTGATCCGGCGTGCCAACGTACTCCTGGATCATAAAGCCACTGGTAATGTCTCCCAGCCCCAGGTAGACAGCCAAAGCCTTTAGTTCCTTCATATCCTGAGCAATATAGACGTTGGCCGAACCGCCGCCACCGACCGCCGGCTTCACCACCACGGGGAACCAGTCAATGCCGTCGAATTCGCTCTCGCTCGTCACATTGACATAGCGGGGAGCGGGAAACCCCAGCTCGGCAAGACGTGCATTGGTTTTCGCTTTATCCATGCACAGTTGTATCAAGGGGAGCGCGTTGATGGGCAGGAAAATGCCGGCATCCTCGATGAGCTCGCGGTTCTCTGCAAAAAGCAGCAGCTCGGGCTCGCAGCCATGGAACAGGGCCTGCACGCCTAGACCCTTGCAGGTACGTAGAAGTACAGCCATATAATCAGGATCTCGGGCCAGCGGCAACGTCACAAACTGCTCCACCAGCGAAGCCTGCGGACAATGCGGATTAGCATCGGCGCCGAAGATTTTGTACCGGCCAAGTGGCGCAAGCCGCAGAGCTTTGAGAATCTGGTCACCATGGCCACCGCCGCCAATGGCCGTCACAAGCACACGAATCACAAGATATCTCCTACAACGACGGGACGACGACGTTCATATACATCGCGCACTGACTGATGAACCATCGGAAACTGTTCCAGAACTTGTCTGCTTTCCGCTGTAATATCAAAACGCAGAATGCGCGCACTGCGCGTCTTCGTATCCAGGAGAGCGACTGAGCCATAACGCCCGTCATCCCTAGGCATGCCGCAACTGCCAATGTTGACATAGCAGGTACCGCCGTGCTCGCGTATAAAAGGATGGTGGGTATTGCCCATGAAGACCCAATCGGCTTCAGGCGCAAAGCCTCTAAGGTCGGTCTCCGGGTAAACATACCCATAGGTGGGATCGGTTGGACTGCCGTGCACCAGCAGAACTTTCTGACTGTCGATCACTTCATTCCGGAAAGTCGGCCAGGAAGCAATCATCTCCAGCTGCGAGGACGTCAAATGTGGCCGCAGAGTCTCCAGCTGGTATATGCGATCGCGCACAGAATCACTTTGCCCCTCAAGCAACATGGCTTCGTGGTTGCCTCGGATGCATTGCACTTGATGGCCAAGCCGTGCCAAAGAGTCCAGCACGGCGGAAGATGGCACGTAACCGATGGCATCGCCGAGGAAGTAAAGGCGCTCCGCACCCTGCGCCAGCAGCAGAGCAACGGCCCGGTCAAACGCCAGACTGTTACCATGCGCGTCCGAAACCAGACCGATCAGAGAGTGCACGACAGAACCTCTTCCACGTTCAGCAAGGACCAGATCAGCAGACGACGGTTCTCTTGTCCATCCAAATGCTGATGGATCAGGCCTCGCACTGAATCAGCGTCGAGATACTCGTAGATGCGGGGACTTCCCGCCAGCAACTTGCGCTTGACGAACTCGATGCTCTCGCCCTTGAACCAGCTGGCATCGGGAGATGAAAAACCCTGCTTCTCGGCACTGGTGATTTCAGCAGGAATATGCCGGGACATCATGTCGCGCAAGATCTGCTTGCCGTCGTTGGTTTTCTGGAAATAGCGACCGGTCTTGTTGCCCGGGTCGTTCTCGTTGAGCCGTACGACGTCGGCAAGATTGTTGAGCTTGAGATTGACCGGGCATTGCATGGCGAAATCAACCAGGTCGTTATCCATGAACGGAACGCGAGCCTCAAGTCCGTGCGCCATGCTGAGTTTGTCTTCCACGACAAACAGCCCGTGTAGGAAAGTTTTAGCCTCGAAGTAGAGCGAGTGGTTGATGTAGTCTTCCGGGCGATCCAGTTCATTGTCGTGGGTCAGAAACACGTCACGGAAGATGTCGCGCGTCCACACATGCTTGACGTCGCCCCAAATGGGGGAAAACACCTTGGACAGGGCGCTGTTGGGGATAAGGCGCTGCCAGAAGACGTAGTACTGATCGATGTAGTGCTCGAAATCCTGATTGACGACGGCGCGATAGTAGCGCCACGGGTAGCCGCCGAAGAGCTCGTCCCCGCCGCCACCGGACATGACGACCTTGACGAACTTGCTGGCCAGCTGTGCCGCATAGTAGTTGGGGTAGCTCTGACCGACACGTGGTTCTTCCAGGTGCCGGGCGAGTTTGGGTAGGCAACGTTCCATGTCGCCGGCCTTGAGCACCATTTCGTAGTGTTCGGTTTTGAAGCGGGCCGACATGGCTTCGGCGCGAACGCGTTCGTCGAAACCCAATTCGATACCGGATGCGGAGCTCAGATCAAAGCCGCAGGTGAAGGTTTTAAGGTAAGGAAACGACTGTGCAGCAATGGCGGTGATGGAGCCGCTGTCCATGCCGCCGCTGAGATAGGCGCCGAGTTCAACATCGCTGACAAGCTGGCGATTGACTGCTTGCCGAAACAGGCGATCGAGCTCTTCCAGGTATTCTTCCTTGCGACGCGGCTGATCCGGTTCGCGGAAGCGGTAATCCCAGTAACGCGTGCGGCGCAACTCTGGCGAAGACGACTTCAGGTCAAGCGTTGCGTAGTGTCCGGCCGGCAGCAGGGAAATATCCTTGAGCAGGGTGCGGTCGGTAAAGATGTTCTGGAAGGTGAAGTATTCGAGCAGCGCGGGCTTGTCCATCTCGCGCCGGAAATCTGGCTGGGCGAGGACGGCCTTTTGCTCCGAAGCAAAGGCCAAGGTCTTGCCTTGCTGCCCGATGTAGAGCGGCTTAATGCCGTAGCGATCGCGTGCCAGAAGCAGAGTGCGTTCCTTGCGGTCCCATAGGGCTAACGCGAACATGCCGTTGAAGCGCAACAATGCGTCCGGCCCCCAGTGTGCCAGCGCATGCAATGCGACTTCGGTGTCGGTCTGCGAGCGGAACCAGTAGCCGGCGGCTTCGAGTTCTGCCTTCAGTTCACGAAAGTTATAAATCTCGCCGTTGTACGAGATGACATAGCGATGGTCGGTACTGACCATTGGCTGATGTCCAGCCGGGGAGAGGTCGAGGATGGCCAATCGACGATGCCCGAGCCCGACCGGCCCCTCGATCCATTGACCTTCTCCGTCAGGGCCGCGATGGGCGATTGCATCCGTCATGCGCTTTAGCACAACGGGGGAGGCGGCGTCTCCTGAGAGATTAATCAGACCGGCAATGCCACACATCAGATTTTATTTTCGCGAATGTGTTGGATGACATAAGCCTGCTCGGCCTCAGTCATGCCATGGAACAACGGCAGGGAAATGCTGCAATGGTTGGCCGCGTATGCCTGAGGAAAGTCCTCTGGCTTCAGACCATATTTGTCGCGGTAGAAGGTCAGCATGTGCACGGCGTGAGTGGCCGGGCGCGTTGAGATGCCGAGCTTCTGTAGTTTGTCCATCCAGTCGTTGCGCATTTGGTTGATGCTCAGTACCGAAGCCGGGGTAACGGCTTCAGGCTGAAAGAGGCAAGGGTAGCTTTGGTAACCATGCTCATAACCATCGATATGCGCAGGTGTCCGTAGCCATTCGAGATCGGCGAAAGCTTCGTCATACACGCGGGCCAGACGCTGGCGTTCCGCAACGATATCAGCCGCACGGTTCATTTGTGCCGAACCCAACGCAGCCTGGATGTCGGTCATGCGCTGGTTGTAGCCTGCATCCGGGTGATCGGCGAGCAGATAAGGGCGCGCGCCCAAGTGGCGTTGCAGGTCGCTCATGGCGGCACCGTGGTCACGCAGGCGCCTCAGTTTTTCGGCAACCTGATCGCTGTTGGTAGTCACCATGCCGCCTTCACCGGTGGTGATGGCTTTGCGCGGGTGAAAGCTGAAGCAGCCAGCATCGCTCAAGGTGCCCACATGGGCGCCGTGATAACGCGTGCCGAAACCGCAGGCGGCGTCTTCGATGACCGACAGGTTGTGTTGCTTGGCAATCGCATTGATTGCCTCCATGTCTGCCGCGAGACCAAAAAGATGCACGGGCAGGATGGCGCGGGTACGCGGTGTGATCTTGGAAGCAAGCTGTTCAACGTCGAGATTGAACGTTTCGAGGTCAATGTCGCAGAACACGACCTTGCCGCCGAGATGTTCAACAACGTTGGCAGTAGCGATCCAAGTAAATGCCGGCACAATGGCTTCATCGTCCGGACCGAAGCCGAGAGCGGCAAGCGCGAGGTGCAGGCCGGTCGTGCAGGAAGTTACAGCGATGGAGTGCTTGGCACCGGTGAAGGCGCTCCACTTTTCCTCGAACTCGCGTACTTTGGGGCCTTGAACCAGCCAGCCGCTGCGCAGCGGTTCGAGCACACTCAGGATTTCGTGTTCTTCGAGAGAGGTCCGGGCGATCGGGACTCCGGTAACGGAACCGCTCATACTGGTAACCCCACAGCCTTGCGACGGGTAGCTACCTCAGCCTTGTGAGAAGCACGCCACTCGATCAGACGCTTCAGGCCTTCGCGCAGGTCGAGTTTTGCAGTGAAGCCAATTTCTTCCGAGGCTTTCTTCGGGCTGCCGATACGGTTGCGCACCAAGGTTGCTTGGCTGCGTGGTGCGTAATTGATAGGCTTGTCACAACCGGTGATTTCGAGCAGCAATTCTGCGAGTTCTTTCAGCGAGGTACGCTTGCCGGTGCCGACGTTGTAGAAATTGTCGGTAGCGTCGGACTTCATGGCGCACACGTTGGCAAGTCCGCAATCCTCGACAGCAACAAAGTCAAAGGCTTCCGAGCCGTCGCCCATGATGGTCGGACTTTCGCCTTTGTCGATGGCGTCCAGCATCTTCATGATGACGGCGATATAGGCGCCGTGATAATCCTGACGCGGGCCATAGACGTTCATGTAGCGCAGACCAACGAAGTCAAGGCCGTAGCGATGATGGAAGGCGCGCAGCATGGCTTCGCCGGCTATCTTGGTAGCGCCGTAGAAATTCTTATTGTTGAACGGATGTTCTTCATCCATCGGCTCACGCACGGCATCGCCGTACACCGAAGCGGAAGATGAATAGACAAGGCGCTTCACGCCTTTGGCAACACAAGCTTCCATCACGTTGAAGGTGCCGCGAACATTGACGTCGAAGGCGCTGCGTGGGTATTCGTGACATTGCAGCAGCCACAGGGCCGCCAGGTGGAAGACGCCATCGGCACCTTCGAATGCCGACTGTAGGATGTCGGTCTGCAAAATGTCGCCGCCCACGTCGTAAATCTTGACGCGGGGATCGCGCATTGCTTCGTGAAGGTTCTCACGGCTGCCACGCACGAGGTTGTCATAGATCACGAGCTCCTTGATATCTTCCTTGATCAGGTGATCGACCGTGTGGGAACCGATCAGACCTGCCCCGCCGACGACGACGATTTTTTTGCCCTTTAAATCCATTTTCAATTCCTCTCTAGAAAAGTGTCACATACATGGCGAGCAAATGGGAAAGAGCTTGTCCATGCGGGGGAGATTGCATTCAAGATATGCGTTGAACGTTTGCCACGTTCAACAACGAAATCGGTGACTAGTTTGCCACTTTGGCGGTCCAGCATTTGTGCACGAATGCCGACTTTTTCTGTAGGAAGCAAATGTTCCGGCCGCAGGCGCGGTAGGATGCCTCGCGCGGCTTCGGCAAACCATGGTTTGAAGTAACGGCGTCCTTCCTGCATGGCCAGACGCCGGAATCCGTTACGACCCGCTGCAAACTGGCGCAACAGTAAGCTGGATATTCGTCCCAGCTCAGCTGGCGTCACATCTTGCATGCCACGATAATTTTCGCGCCCGAATGCCGGCACGGCAGTCGGGCCGAGATAAACGGTGCCGTCCGCCGAGGTCGTTGTGTGTACGCCTAGGAAGGGAACACGGAGGTCAGGAACGGGGTAGATCAAGTGACGAATATTGAAGCCGGCCGCAGGATCAAGCTTCCAGTACAGCCCTTTAAACGGAAGTAAGGTGTATTGCTGCCCGGTTCCAAACATGTGAGCGATACGGTCGGCATGCAGGCCGGCAGCATTGATTGCATGGCCAAAGGCTATTTTATCTCCATCGCCTAGAATTGCGAGGCCGGAATCAGTATTCACTTGTTCTAGCTTTGTCGAACAGCGGAGTTCGATTCCGAGCCGCTTGATTTCCTCAAGCAGGACTTCCATGACCCTTCCAGGATTGCCCACCGCTGTGCTCGGCACGAGTAAAGCTTTACCATCCAGGGAGCGGGCATCTGGCTCCAGTTCCGCAAGTTGTCGCTCGTCCAGATGCTCGATGCCAATGCCGTGCATTGCTGCACGCTTGGCAAGCAGGTCGAGTTGAGGGGCGTCGAGTTCATTTGTGGCAACAAGAATTTTGCCAAGGCGGTTTACAGGTATTCCATGCTCTTCGTGGTAGCGAGCCATCTCAATGGCTCCTTGGGCACAAACCTGGGCCTTAAGGCTGCCTGGCGCATAGTAGATTCCGCTGTGCAGCACACCGCTGTTCCGGCCGCTGGAATGCAATCCAGGTTTATCTTCCTTCTCCAAAACCAGTACGGATTGATCGGGATAGCGATGCTTCAGTTCACGAGCGATCGTTAGGCCCACGATTCCAGCACCGATGATGAGAAAATCTACTGATTGCGACATTATTGATTCAGGTTCGCTTAGAAAACAGGCAATTAACGATGCGCTGCTGATCGTTCGCAGCGAGATCAGCGCCCATGGGCAGGCTCATGACGCGCTTGGCCATTGCCACCGAGTTGGGGGTCGGCATACTTGTGCACAGGTCGCGGTAGGCCGGCTGCTCGTTCAGGGGAACGGGATAGTGGACGGCACTCGGGATAACGGCTTCTTGCAGGTGCGCCTGCATGGTTTCGCGCTCATCGACTAGGATTGTGTACTGGGCAAAAACACTGGTGCGCTCATCGCGTTGAGCAATGCGACGTATTCCGTGTTGATCCATCAGGTCGTTATAGCGACGGCCAATCGCAAGACGTTGTTCGACTTCCCAATCGAAGCGATCCAACTTGGCCAATACGATCGCACATTGCAGCGTATCCATCCGTCCGCCCACGCCGACACGCGTGTGAACGTAGCGCTGACTTTGCCCGTGCACGCGGATTTCCCTGCAGGCCAGAGCGATGGCGTCGTCATTGGTGAATATTGCGCCGCCATCACCGTAGCAGCCAAGAGGCTTGCTGGGGAAGAAGCTGGTGCAACCAATCGTGGAAAGGTTGCAGCTCTTCTTCCCCTTGTATTCGGCGCCGAAGCTCTGCGCTGCGTCTTCAATGACAGGAATGTTGCCTTGACGCGCAGCGATGGCATTGATTTCATCCATGTCCGCCGGTTGTCCGTACAGGCTGACCGGCATAATGGCTTTGGTACGTGACGTGATGGCGGCTTCGATTAGCTTGGCATCGATGTTGCCTGTGTCTGGCTCGACATCGACAAACACCGGTGTCGCGCCCAGCAAAACGATGACTTCTGCGGTAGCAACGAAGGTGAATGGTGTCGTAATGATCTCGTCACCGCGGCCGATGCCTAAAGCCATGAGACTGATCAGCAGCGCTTCCGTGCCGCTGGAAACGGTAATGCAATGTTTGGCGCCGGTATATGCCGACAGCTTTTCTTCAAGTTCCTTGACTTCGGGGCCCATGATGTACTGGCCATGTTCCAGCACCTGGTTGATACGTCGCTGGATTTCGGGCTGGAGAGCCTTGTATTGCGTTTTCAGATCGATAAACGGAATCGTCATCCTTGTGCTTTCGTAAGAGTCTGGCCTTCGAGCGTATAAACCGAGCCATCGTGAGGGCAGATGTACTGGCCTTTACCGGAGAGTGGCAACTTGATCTGTTCGCCATACTCGCTCATCCAGCCGATTTGACGAGCCGGTACGCCGACCACCAATGCATAGGCGGGGACATTGCGATTGATTACGGCTCCCGCACCAACAAAGGCGAACTCGCCGATCGTCACGCCACATACGATTGTGCTATTGGCGCCAAGCGTCGCGCCGCGCTTGACCAGCGTGTCACGATATTCGCTTTTTCGTTCGATTAGCGAACGCGGATTGTAAACATTGGTAAACACCATGCTCGGGCCACAAAAGACGCCTTCTTCTAGTGTGACGTTGTCATAGACCGATACATTGTTCTGAATCTTGCAGTTGTCACCGATGATGCCCTTGTTGCCAACGAAGACGTTCTGGCCAAGGGAGACGCCCTTGCCAATACGGGCGCCGCTGCACACATGGACAAAATGCCAGACGCGGCTTCCGTCGCCAATCTGTGCGCCATCGTCAACGATAGCGCTGGGATGAATAGTGGTGGCCACGTCAGTACTCCAGCGGTAGCGAAATCGTTTTGCTGTCACGGGCTGCAAGATAGGCCGCAATCAAAAGTTCAAGCGATTTCAGACCTTCGCGTCCGTCGGTTTCCGGTTCGGCGTCACCGCGCAGGACATCGATCACATTCTTGTAATAAAGCGGATGTCCAAAACCATAAACCGAAGTGGTTTGGTAATTGGCATCCTTGATCTGCGCATCGTAGTCGCGGGTTTCGTCGAACTGCCACAATTGAATATCGTTGACGGCGACGCCGCCGATGCGAACCGTGCCTTTCTCGCCCAGAATAGTGATGCTGCCTTCCAGGTTCTGCGGATATGTGAGCATCGTGACACTCATCGATCCGAGTGCGCCACTGCGCCATTTAATATTAAGTACGCCGGTATCTTCGACCTCGATGTCGCGCGTCGTGCTCATCATCGCCTGAATTTTTTCGACAGGGCCAATCAGCCAGTCAAGCAGGTCCACATAGTGGCTGGCCTGATTCATGAATGCACCGCCGTCGAACTCCCATGTGCCGCGCCAACCATTTCCCTGATCGTAATATGCCTGCGGCCGCGTCCAGAAAACGTTGAGATGAACCATATGAATTTTGCCGAAGCGCTTTTCCGACACGGCGCGCTTCAACAGCTGGAGCGTCGTGTTGCGGCGATTTTGCTTCACCACAAAAAGTCGTACACCCGCTTCATCACATGCGCGTACCATGCGTACGCCGTCAGCCCAACGTGTCGCCATGGGTTTTTCAGTCATCACGTGGACTTTGTATTTTGCAGCGAGAACGGCTTGATCCGGGTGTGTACCGCTAGGCGTGCACAGCGCGACGATGTCCAGTTTCTCGCGCTCGAGCATTTCTTCCATGTCCTTGTATGCTGGAACCTGGTATTTTTCTGCGTGCTCTGCCAGAGTGACCGAATCGATATCGCAAATGGCAGCGAGTTCCAGATCATTCGGGTATTTTTCGATGGAGCCGAAGTGATTCTTCGAAATACGCCCGCAACCGACGACGCCAATGCGAATCTTGCGGCCGGAGATCGTTGGGTAATGAAGCATGTTGGGCCTTTAAGCGAGCGTTGAATTACAGGCGGAAAACAGTGAAGCCCGCTGCGGCGGCCTCATGTCGATCGTAAAGCCCTTTTACGTCAGCCAATACAGGCTTCTCAGTGCGGCAGAGCGCACGTAACGAGGACAATGTCATTTCGCGAAATTCGTTATGTCCTACGGCGACGACAATGGAGTCAACTTGGCTGTCGGTATCAATCTTGCCCAGCTTGAGGTCGTATTCATGCGCAACTTCTGTTTCGTTTGCCCATGGATCGATCGCAATAACATTGACATTCCATTGGCGGAGCTCCGTGATCAGGTCGATTACCTTGCTGTTACGGATATCCGGGCAATTTTCCTTGAACGTCACGCCAAGAACGCCGACAGTACTGCGTGCGACGTCGATGCCATTCTTGAGCATCAGTTTGATCACATTACGCGCGGCATAACGTGCCATATTGTCGTTAATGCGGCGGCCTGCAAGAATCACCTGCGGGTGATAGCCTACTTCTTCTGCTTTGTGCGTCAGATAGTATGGATCAACGCCGATGCAGTGGCCTCCCACCATACCTGGCCGGAAAGGCAGAAAATTCCATTTGCTGCCCGCCGCTTCCAGTACTTCAATCGTGTCGATATCCAGTCGATCAAAAATGACGGATAGTTCGTTGACCAAGGCAATGTTTAAATCGCGCTGAGTATTCTCAATTACCTTCGCCGCTTCGGCTACTTTCAGGCTGGTGGCCGGAAATGTTCCTGCCGTTATGATGCTGGCGTAAAGTTCATCAACAGCTTTTGCTGTTTCGGGAGTCGAGCCGCTGGTAATTTTTCTAATCTTAGTCAGCGTATTGACTTTGTCACCAGGATTGATGCGCTCGGGGCTGTAACCACAGAAAAAATCGACGTTGAATTTCAGTCCGGATGTTTTTTCGAGAATAGGTACGCATACTTCTTCCGTGCAACCGGGATAGACGGTTGATTCGTAAATAACGATTGCTCCGGCTTTAATCACTTTTCCTACGGCCTCGCTCGCTTTTACCAGAGGGGTGAGATCTGGGCGATTAGCCTTATCGATGGGAGTCGGTACGGTGATAATAAATATGGAGCAGTCAGTCAAATCTTCCAAGCGACTGCTGAAGGAAAGGAGGAGGGCAGAGCGGAGGTCGTTCGGCGCTACTTCTAAAGTACTGTCTTTACCCGAGCGTAGCTCTGCAATACGCGCTTCGTTAATATCAAAGCCAACGACAGTCCTTGTTTTGCCGAACTCTACCGCCAGTGGAAGGCCGACATATCCTAATCCGATGATTGCTATTTTTTTATCGTTCAAACTCACGATTGTTCCCGGTATGAAAGCAGTAAGTAATAACTCGTTGAATATGCGGCGGTGCGCATCATTTGGTTGAACTTACGCAGGAGAAAGACAGGCTACCGCCATGCTGTATTACGATCAGCAAGCGCGGCAGAAAGTGTGGAAAAATTTTTTAGCAGCGCGAATGATAACCGCAGTATGTGAATTCGAAAAGAAATCTCGCCGCAATTATGCGTAAAGTTTGCAAAAAGAAAACAAATCAGCTTACCTTGCGTAAGCGGGCAGATAAGGCCGAAACGATTACCGGACGGCTTAAAAGCTCTATCAAAATGATTGCGCGCTGTTGCCCATCGTGCATCTGATAAATACCTTCAATCCCGGCGAACGGAGTATCGGTCAAACGAACCTTGTCACCAACTTGAAAAAGTTGCTTAGGTTTGCCACGATCAAGCGCTTCCTTGGTACGGAGGTGCTCGACCAAAGCGTCGTCAATCCGGGCTGGATTTTTTCCGAAACTAACAAGTTTGCTTACGCCTTTAGTTGAGCGGATGGGACTCCAACTTTTTGCCGTGTGATCTTGACTAAGACGTATAAAAAGATATCGGGGAAATAATGGTTCGCTTGCTATCTCCACGACGTTATGACGGGATTTTTCGGATGAAATAGCGGGAAGGTAGCACTCGTACCCTTGCTCTTCCAAGTTTTGGAGTGCGCGACTTTCTTGTCTCGGTTTGGTGTAGACGAGATACCAGTCCATCTTCATTTCCGGGTCATTTAGAGGATGTCGCAAAGTATAGTTATTTTTTTAATCCAGCACTATCCCATACATAAGGGACTGTTTCACACAGATGATAAGCTATGCTGGCATTAACTGTGGCTCATGTCGCGGTCATGCTTGGCAACCTACTTGAAGTGGAAGACGATGATTCTAGTAACAGGCGGAGCCGGTTTTATCGGCTCCAATTTTGTTCTGGACTGGCTGGCGCAAAATGACGAGCCGGTGCTGAACCTCGATAAGCTGACGTATGCCGGCAATCTGAGTAGCCTGTTATCGATGCAGAACAACGCCCGACATGTTTTTGTGCACGGCGATATTGGCGATACCGAACGGGTGTCCTCTCTGCTTGCTAGTCACCGGCCGCGTGCCATTGTCCATTTCGCCGCCGAGAGCCACGTCGACCGTTCTATTCTCGGCCCTGCGACTTTCATCGAGACCAATGTCAATGGCACCTTCAGCCTGTTGCAAGCGGCGTTGCGCTACTGGTCCGGCTTGTCGACCGAAGGTAAGGTAGCGTTCCGTTTCCTGCACATTTCCACCGACGAGGTATATGGCACGCTAGGCCGCGACGACGTGCCTTTCGCGGAAACCACTGCATATGCGCCGAACAGCCCGTATTCTGCATCCAAGGCAGCGTCCGATCATCTGGTCCGTGCCTATCAGCATACCTACGGCTTGCCTACGCTAACCACTAGGTGCTCCAATAATTATGGCCCTTATCAATTTCCCGAAAAGCTGATCCCGGTCGTGATTACGAACGCGCTGACCGGCAAGCCGCTACCGATCTATGGCGACGGCCAGCAGGTACGCGACTGGCTGTATGTCGACGATCATTGTGCGGCAGTCCGGCGTGTGCTGGCGGCGGGCATTCCGGGCGAAACCTATAATGTCGGCGGCTGGAACGAAAAGACCAACTTGGACGTCGTCAATACGCTGTGCGAGATTCTTGACGTGTTGGCGCCGAGCGCACAGGGCAAAAGCTACCGCGAGCAGATTACGCACGTGGCGGACCGCCCCGGCCATGATCGCCGCTACGCGATAGACGCGCGCAAGATCGAGCGGGAACTCGGCTGGAAACCGAAAGAGACTTTCGAGACCGGCATCATGAAAACCGTGCAGTGGTATCTGGACAATCAAGCCTGGGTACAGAAAGTGCAGTCGGGCGAAGATATGAAGTGGCCGGATAAAAATTGCACGACTAGAGAGCGCGTATTGGCAACAAGCGACGGCGCGCAGAAAAGAGCATGACTCATGTTTCCCCCCAAGCGGGTGGCCGCCGCAAGGGCATTATTCTCGCCGGTGGCTCCAGTACTCGTCTTTACCCGGTAACGATCTCGATTTCGAAGCAATTGCTGCCGGTGTACGACAAGCCGATGATCTATTACCCGCTGACGACGCTGATGCTGGCGGGCATACGAGACATTCTGCTGATTTCCACGCCGCAGGACACACCGCGCTTTCTCGAGCTGCTCGGCGACGGCAGCCAATGGGGCATCAATCTGCAATATGCAGTGCAACCTTCACCAGATGGATTGGCGCAAGCTTTCGTCATCGGGCGCGACTTTATCGATAACGATTCATCCGCACTGATCCTGGGCGACAACATCTACTACGGTCATGCGTTCGATCAGCAATTGCAGCAGGCTTCGCAGTTGCCAAGCGGATCAACGGTATTTGCCTATCATGTGCAGGATCCCGAGCGGTATGGCGTCGTCGAATTTGACAGCCAGCGGCGCGCCGTCAGCATCGAGGAAAAGCCGGCTAAGCCAAAATCGAATTATGCGGTCACCGGGCTGTACTTTTACGATAATCAGGTATGCGATATCGCCGCCTCCATCAAGCCGTCGGGGCGCGGCGAGCTCGAAATTACCGACGTTAACCGACATTACCTGGAACGCGGGAAGTTGAATGTCGAGATCATGGGGCGCGGCATGGCATGGTTGGACACCGGGACGCATGAATCGTTGATGGAAGCAGGGCAGTTCATTGCAACCATCGAACACCGCCAGGGTTTGAAGATTGCGTGCCCAGAAGAAATCGCCTTCCGCAAAGGCTACATCGATGCAGGGCAATTGGAGAAGCTGGCCGAGCCGCTGAAGAAGAACGGATATGGACGCTACCTGTTGCATATCCTGAACGATCGGGTGTTTTGAGATGAATGTAACGCGTCTGGCGATCCCCGATGTCCTGCTAATTGAACCGGAGGTTTTCGGTGATGACAGGGGATTCTTCTTCGAGAGCTTTAACGAAGCACATTTTGCCAAGGCGGTGGGTGGCACAGTGCGTTTTGTGCAGGACAACCATTCCCGATCTGCTCATGGCGTGTTGCGCGGACTGCATTACCAGATCCAGCAGCCACAGGGAAAGCTGGTGCGCGTTGTGGCCGGTGAAGTCTTCGACGTTGCGGTCGATATTCGCAAAAGTTCACCTACTTTCGGCCGTTCGGTCAGCGCAGTCCTGTCCGCCGAAAACAAGCGCCAGATGTGGATTCCGGAAGGTTTTGCGCATGGTTTTCTTGTGACCAGCGAATCGGCCGAGTTTCTGTACAAAACGACGGACTATTGGGCGCCTGAACGCGAGCGATGCATCGCGTGGAACGATCCGGCAATCGGCATCAAATGGCCGATTGACGACGTTTCGGTTCTATCCGAAAAAGATAAGCGCGGCGTCGTTCTGGCACAGGCGGAGGTCTTTGCATGAAGATCCTGCTTATCGGCAGGAGCGGTCAGGTCGGTTACGAGTTGGAGCGCAGCCTGCAGGGTCTGGGCCAGGTCGTTGCAGTGGATCGTGCGCGCATGGACTTGGCGAATCCTGATCAATTACGGGAAGTAATACGCACCGTTCAGCCCGCGCTGATCGTCAATCCGGCGGCCTACACCGCCGTTGACCTGGCGGAGCGCGAACAGGACCTCGCGATGCGCATCAACGCCGAGGCACCCGCCGTCATGGCGGAGGAAGCCAGGAAACTGGGCGCATCCTTGATTCACTACTCCACCGACTATGTATTCGACGGTAGCAAGGGCGGCCCCTATGTCGAGGATGACCAGCCGAATCCGCAAAACGTTTACGGCCGCAGCAAGCTCGCAGGCGAACAGGCGATTCGGGCCAGCGGCGTATCGCATCTGATCCTGCGTACCAGTTGGGTGTACGGCATGCGCGGGCGGAATTTCCTGCGAACCGTGCAGCGCCTGGCGCAGGAGCGCGACGAATTGCGCATTGTCGCCGACCAGTTCGGCGCGCCGACCTGGTGCCGTACGATCGCCGAAACCACTGCCCATATCGTAATGAAGCTGCAGTCGAATGGCTCCGCTAATCGGCAATCGATCGCGATCGACGCGTGGCGTGAATTTTCAGGTTTATATCACCTGACGGCGCAGGGAAGAACGAGCTGGCATGGATTTACCCAAGCCATCGTCCAACATGCTTCGACCGCCAGGAAGCCGATCGTGACGCCAATTGCGACGTCCGATTATCCATTACCCGCGACGCGTCCACGCAATTCCGTTCTATCATCGGACAAGCTGATGAAAGCTTTTTGCGGTTTGCCGGATTGGGATCACGCCTTGAGCCTATGTCTCGATGCGTAATGCTGGCGATTAGCCAGCCGTGCGCCTTTAGTTCTCGTTCGCTTTACTTGGCCAGCCGGGATTTTGTCATTCATTTCAGTTGTAAACCAATATTCATGGCATTGAATTCGTATTTCTTCCGACTGCTCGTGCTATGCGCACTCGTGCTGCAAACCGCTTGTTCCGTTCTACCTCGTTCCGAGCCCGTATCACCTGCCGTATCTGAATCCAAACCGCCGCGACCGGTGAAAATCGCGCTCGTCTTGGGCGGTGGCGCGGCCCGCGGATTTGCCCACATCGGTGTGATCAAGGCGCTGGAGTCGCAGGGCATCGTGCCGGACATGGTGATTGGCACCAGCGCCGGTAGTGTGGTGGGCGCCCTGTACGCGGCCGGCAACAATGGCTTCGCCTTGCAGAAGCTGGCGCTAAGAATGGACGAGGCCGCGATTTCCGATTGGTCCGTGCCGTTCTTTTCAACGTCCAGCGGTGTGCTGAAGGGTGAAGCTTTGGAGAGTTATGTGAACAAGGCCGTTCACAATACGCCTATCGAAAAGTTGAAGATTCCGTTCGGTGCCGTGGCAACGGATTTGAACAGCGGCCAGCCGATCTTGTTTCAGCGCGGGAATACCGGACTCGCGGTCCGTGCATCATCTGCCGTGCCGAGCATTTTCCAGCCAGTGAAGATCGGAGACCGTTTGTACGTGGATGGCGGCCTGGTAGCGCCCGTGCCGGTGCATTTCGCACGCGACATGGGCGCCGATTTCATTATTGCGGTCAATATTTCGGTTCAGCCGGAAGTGCAAATGGCATCGACTTCGTTCGACGTGCTGCTGCAGACTTTCGCCATCATGGGGCAAAGCATCAACCGCTTCGAGCTGAAGGATGCCGATATCGTGATCCAACCGGCATTGGGCAGTATGAAAGGCAACGATTTCGCCGGACGTAATCTGGCGGTGCTGGCCGGCGAACAAGCAGCAATGAAGGCCATGCCGGAGATCAAGCGCAAGCTTGCCGAACGGCAGGAACAAACTACGAAGTAATGCTAACGGGCGTAAAAAAACGCACACAGTGCGTTTTTGTGGGGCGGCTTATTGTTCCGGATCGCTGATGCGCCGGCTGCCGTTGAAGCGCTTTTTCCAGTAGCCAATGTCCATACTTTCGATGCGGACTTCGCTACCGCTGGAAGGTGCATGGATAAACTTGTGATCGCCCAAGTAAATACCGACGTGCGAGAAGCTGCGGCGTAGCGTGTTGAAGAATACGAGGTCGCCTGGTTGCAGGTCGTTCTTGTCGACCTTGGTGCCGACGTGGCTCATTTCCTTCGCGGTGCGAGGCAATTCCTTACCCCACGCTTCCTTGAAGATGTGCTGAATCAGGCCGCTGCAGTCCATGCCGGTGTCCGGCGAAGTGCCGCCGTACCGGTAAGGGATGCCGAGCATGCTCATGGCTTCCATCGTCAGTTCAGAGGCGCGCTCCTTGAAATGCTGCAGCCTGGCCATTGCACCATCCGGATTTGTCCCGGAAGCAGCCTCGGTGCTCCACGCGGTCGAGGTCGTTACCAGCATCGCTGCAAGCAATGTGGCGCGCATCAGTTTGCCGCAGGGGAAGGACCGTCTGGAAATTGTCATCGGCTGCCGGGGTGCAATTCTTCAATGGAACTGCCGCAATGTAAGGGAATACGGAAGGGCTGTCAAAAATAATTCGACGGCGTTATCCTGTGTGCAATGTTTTGAAAGGCACCTGCATGCTCACCTCTTATGCTTCTGATATTTCATTGAAGCCGCGCATCCTGATCGCCGACGATTCACGCATCGTACGGGCAACGCTGATCAAGCACATCGAAGGCATGTTTGAATTCCGCGAAGCGCTCGACGGCGAGCAAGCGTGGGAAACGCTGCTGATCGATCCCACGATCCGCGTCGTGATATCCGATTTGACAATGCCCAAACTGGACGGTTACGGCCTCCTGGAACGCATACGCTCGTCGAAGATTGCTCGCATTCGCAATTTGCCGGTAGTAGTCGTCTCCGGCAGCGACGAGCAGGCTGAACGTGACCGCGCGAAGGCGGCCGGCGCGACCGACCTGATCACCAAAGGCATAGGCACGGCGCAATTGCTGTCGCGCCTCGACGTGTTGTCCAAGCTGGTGAGCACGCAGCAGGAATTCGAACGTGGCCTGGAAGCGCTGATCAGTAATGTGAACCCCGCCGAAAGCATGCCCTTGCCTTCGCTCGAGTCCTGGCAAGTGCAGGCAGACGGCATGCGCCTTCATGCGGTACGGCAAAGCCGTAATTTCGTACTGCTGAACGCCTGCATCGGCTTGAAGCATGCAGAGCTCGATGGCTACCCTACGGCGGCGCCGGACGGCATCATGGACGCGGTTGGGCAACTGCTGCATCGTACCGTTCGGCAGACGGATTGCGTGGCGCGCACCGGTGAAATCGACTTCACGATTGCAACCGGCAGTATTCATTTTCACTCCGCGCATCAGTTTGCCGAAAGAGTATGCCGCGCAATCGCAAACGCCGATCTGCTCAAGGGGAGCGAAATACGGCTAATCGCCAGTTGCGGCGTCGTTTCCATCACCGAATCCGAGAGCGGCGTGATGAAGTCGGACGCCGATCTGGATGATATGCGTGCGGTTGCCCGACGCCGTGCCCTGCTGGGTTTGCAGAACGGCATCACGGGCGTCATCGCTGCCGATGAAGAGGTATTGCTGAAGAAGGGTAAAAGCCTGCCAGGTATCGCGCCGGAAAAGATCGGTCAGACCGAGAGCGATCTGGCGATCGATCTGGCAACCCTGCTGCAATGGATTAAGGAGGGTAGGGAGCAGCAGGTGCTGGCGCATATCGGCAAGCTGTCGGGCGAATTGCAGCCGCTGGTTGATCTGCTGCTGAAGCAACATAAACAGTAGCGGCGAAAGACGCTTCGCCGATGCCGATGCATCGTCGTGCGCCAAATATCCTTGCCGTACAATGCGCACTTCTTGAACAGGAGGCATCATGCAATCGAAACAGGTATTGACGCTGGAAGATGTGAAAAAAATTGCGGCTGCGGCGGAAACCGAAGCAAAACTGCATAACTGGTCAGTGACGATCTCCATCGTCGATGATGGCGGGCATTTGCTCTGGTTGCAGCGCCTTGACGGCGCGGCACCAATCTCCTCGCACATTTCGCCTGCTAAGGCCAAGACTGCCGCGCTCGGCCGTCGTGAATCCAAGGTCTACGAAGACATCATCAATAACGGCCGCTATTCCTTCCTATCTGCGCCGCTGATCGAAGGGATGTTGGAAGGCGGCGTGCCGATTGTTATCAACGGTCAATGCGTGGGGGCGGTCGGCGTGTCGGGCGTGAAATCGAGTGAAGACGTGCAAATCGCCAAAGCCGGTATCGCTGCAATCGGCGGTTGCTGAGTGTTGGCGGCGGCGCGCTCATGCGCCGCTTTGCACGAGGTCTGCAGCGCCTATTGGAGTTGTCAGGAAGGGGCGTTCTGCGCTATAATTCGTCGGTTTAGCTAATTTTCAATCCGCCGTAGCGCATACCCCATTTTTATCGTCCCATTACGACCATTTCGCCCCTTGCGCTCCGGCTGAGCGTTCGTTCTGTGCGGGGTTTCGGACGGTCGTACTGGCGCAGCGCAACGGCGGTAACTACATCAGGAGTTACCCCTTGCCGCCATTCTTTTCTGGCCACACTGTTCCGGCCATCCTAGCGCTCGCAGACGGGTCCATTTTCAAAGGTTTTTCGATTGGCGCGTCAGGCCATACGATCGGCGAAGTCGTGTTCAACACGGCGATGACCGGTTATCAGGAAATTCTGACCGATCCCAGCTACAACAGCCAGATCGTCACGCTGACCTATCCGCATATCGGCAATACCGGCATCAATGCCGAAGACGTCGAATCCAGTCGTATTCACGCTGCTGGCTTGATCATCAAGGATTTGCCGATCCTGACCTCGAACTTCCGTTCGACGCAGACACTGTCCGATTACCTGAAGTCGCAAAACGTGGTCGGCATCGCAGGCATCGATACGCGCAAGCTGACCCGCATCCTGCGCGAGAAGGGCGCGCAGAACGGCGCGATCCTCGCCGGTGCGGACGCAACGGCAGAAAAGGCCCTGGAACTTGCAAAATCCTTTCCTGGTTTGAATGGCTTGGATCTGGCCAAGGTTGTGTCGACCAAAGAAAAGTATGTGTGGACGCAAACCGAGTGGAAGCTGGGTAAGGGTTACGGCGAGCAGAAGGCACCGAAGTATCACGTGGTCGCATTCGACTACGGCGTCAAGTTCAATATCCTGCGTATGCTGGCCGAACGCGGCTGCAAAGTGACGGTGCTGCCGGCGCAATCGACTGCCGCAGAAGCGCTGGCGCTGAATCCCGACGGTATTTTCCTCGCTAACGGTCCCGGCGATCCGGCCCCTTGCGACTACGCGATTGCGGCGACAAAGGAGTTGATCGAGCGCGGCATCCCGACCTTCGGTATCTGCCTCGGCCACCAGATCATGGCGCTTGCCTCCGGTGCAAAAACAATCAAGATGAAATTTGGCCACCACGGTGCCAACCACCCGGTGCAGGACCTAGACAGCAAAAAAGTGCTGATCACGTCGCAGAACCACGGCTTCGCGGTTGACCAAGCCACTTTGCCGGCCAACTGCCGCGTCACGCACGTGTCGCTGTTTGATGGTTCGTTGCAGGGATTCGAGCGCACCGACAAACCGGCCTTCTGCTTCCAGGGCCATCCTGAAGCGTCGCCGGGTCCGCATGACGTCGCCCCCTTGTTTGATCGCTTCGTGGCGATGATGGAGAAAAATAAAAATGCCTAAACGCAGCGATATTAAAAGCATTCTGATTATTGGCGCCGGCCCGATCGTGATCGGCCAGGCTTGCGAGTTCGACTATTCCGGCGCGCAGGCGTGTAAAGCACTGCGCGAGGAAGGCTACCGCGTCATTCTGGTCAACAGTAACCCGGCCACGATCATGACCGATCCGGAAATGGCGGACGTCACCTACATCGAGCCGATTACCTGGCAGGCAGTCGAGCGCATCATCGACAAGGAACGTCCTGATGCAATCCTGCCGACCATGGGTGGCCAGACTGCGCTGAATTGCGCGCTCGACTTGCATCGCAATGGCGTGCTGACCAAATACGATTGCGAACTGATTGGCGCATCGCCGGAAGCAATCGACAAGGCGGAAGACCGTTCCAAGTTCAAGGACGCGATGACCAAGATTGGTCTTGGTTCTGCCCGCTCGGGTGTGTCGCACACGATGGAAGAATCCTGGGCGGTGCAGAAGGAACTCGGTTTTCCGGTCATCATTCGTCCATCGTTCACGATGGGCGGCACCGGTGGCGGCATCGCGTACAACGCGGAAGAATTTGAAGCCATCTGCAAACGGGGCCTGGAAGCATCGCCAACCAGCGAACTGCTGATTGAAGAATCGCTGATCGGCTGGAAAGAGTTCGAAATGGAAGTCGTGCGCGACCGCGCCGATAATTGCATCATCGTCTGCTCGATCGAAAACTTGGACCCGATGGGCGTGCACACCGGCGACTCGATCACTGTAGCGCCGGCACAGACGCTGACAGACAAGGAATACCAGATCATGCGTAACGCATCGATCGCGGTCTTGCGCGAGATCGGCGTCGACACGGGTGGCTCCAACGTGCAGTTTTCGATCAACCCGGAAGACGGTCGCATGATCGTCATCGAGATGAATCCGCGCGTATCACGTTCATCCGCATTGGCGTCCAAGGCGACTGGTTTCCCGATTGCCAAGATTGCTGCCAAGCTGGCGGTCGGCTTTACGCTCGACGAACTGCGTAACGAGATCACCGGCGGCGCAACGCCGGCGTCGTTCGAACCATCGATCGATTACGTCGTCACCAAGATTCCGCGTTTCGCCTTCGAGAAATTCCCGCAGGCCGACAGCCACCTGACCACGCAAATGAAATCGGTCGGTGAGGTGATGGCAATCGGCCGCACTTTCCAGGAATCCTTCCAGAAAGCCCTGCGCGGTTTGGAGGTAGGCGTCGATGGCATGAACGAAAAGACGACTGACCGCGAAACAATTGAGGAGGAACTGGGCGAGCCAGGGCCAGAGCGTATCTGGTACGTTGGCGATGCATTTGCACAAGGCTTCTCGCTGGAAGAAGTGCACAACCTGACGCACATCGATCCGTGGTTTCTCGCGCAGATCAAGGAAATCGTCGACATCGAACTGTGGCTGGAAACGCAGTCGCTGGCAGCGCTCGATAAAGACACGCTGTTCAAGCTGAAGCAAAAAGGCTTTGCCGATCGCCGTCTAGCGAAGTTGCTGAAGACGACTGACAAAGAAGTGCGTGAGAAGCGCCGCGCGCTGAACATCCGTCCGGTCTATAAGCGCGTCGATACCTGCGCCGGCGAGTTTGCGACGAATACCGCTTACATGTATTCGACCTACGACGAAGAGTGCGAATCGAACCCGACCGGCAAGAAGAAGATCATGGTGCTGGGTGGTGGCCCTAACCGCATTGGCCAGGGCATTGAGTTCGATTATTGCTGCGTGCATGCCGCGCTGGCGATGCGGGAAGACGGCTATGAAACCATCATGGTCAACTGCAATCCGGAAACCGTGTCGACCGACTACGACACCTCCGACCGCCTTTACTTCGAACCGCTGACGCTGGAAGACGTGCTGGAAATCGTTGACAAGGAAAAGCCGTACGGCGTGATCGTGCAGTACGGCGGTCAAACGCCGCTGAAGCTGGCGCTCGATCTCGAAGCCAATGGCGTACCTATCGTCGGTACCTCGCCAGACATGATCGATGCCGCGGAAGACCGCGAGCGTTTTCAGAAGATGCTGCATGAACTGAAGCTGCGTCAGCCGCCAAACCGTACCGCGCGCACCGAAGAAGATGCGTTGCGCCTGGCGCAGGAAATTGGCTATCCATTGGTGGTGCGTCCTTCCTACGTTCTCGGCGGCCGCGCGATGGAAATCGTGCATGAGCAGCGCGACCTCGAACGCTATATGCGCGAGGCGGTGAAAGTATCGAACGATTCCCCGGTGTTGCTGGATCGCTTCCTGAACGACGCGATTGAAGTGGACGTCGACTGCCTGTCCGATGGCAAGCGGACCTTTATCGGCGGCGTGATGGAACATATTGAACAGGCTGGCGTGCACTCGGGCGATTCTGCCTGCTCGCTGCCGCCGTATTCGCTGTCGCAAGAAACGATCGAGGAATTGAAGCGCCAGACTTCCTTGATGGCCAAGGGTTTGAATGTGGTCGGGTTGATGAACGTCCAGTTTGCGATCCAGCAGCAGGAAATCGACGGCAAATTGCAGGACGTCGTCTTTGTGCTGGAGGTAAATCCGCGCGCTTCACGTACCGTGCCTTATGTGTCCAAGGCGACCGGCCTGCAACTCGCCAAGATTGCGGCGCGCTGCATGGTTGGCCAATCGCTGGACAGCCAGGGCATCAAGAACGAAATCGTGCCGGAATACTTCAGCGTCAAGGAAGCCGTGTTCCCGTTCGTCAAATTCCCCGGCGTCGACACAATTCTTGGTCCGGAGATGAAGTCGACCGGTGAAGTAATGGGTGTGGGCAAGACCTTCGGCGAAGCCTTCGTCAAGTCGCAGCTTGGCGCAGGTGTGAAGCTGCCGCGTTCCGGCAAGGTTTTCCTGAGCGTGAAGGCAAGCGACAAGCCGCGCGCGGTCCAGGTCGCGAAGGATCTGGTTGAGATCGGGTTCTCCGTGGTTGCAACCAAGGGCACGGCGGCTGCGATCAGTGCGGCCGGTATCGAAGTGCAGTCAGTCAACAAGGTGGCGGAAGGGCGTCCGCATATCGTCGACATGATCAAGAACGACGAAATCGCGCTGGTCATCAATACTGTGGAAGAAAAGCGCAGTGCGATTGTCGATTCGCGCACGATCCGCACGTCCGCTCTGGCAGCACGTGTGACCACGTACACGACGATCGCCGGCGCGGAAGCGGCAGTGGAAGGCATGGCCCATCTGGACGAGTTGCACGTCTACGATTTACAAGGCCTGCATAAAACTTTACACTAAGCTCACAGTCCAAAAACAACCACAGAGGTCACAGAAGGCATCGGCTACCGGTGTCGTCTGCGGCCTCTGTGGTTTTCCACTTATATCGTTAGAAAACATGACTACACCAATTACCGCACACGGCGCGAATCTTCTGAAGGAAGAATTGCATCGATTGAAAACCAAGGACCGCCCGGCCGTGATCAATGCGATTGCGGAAGCGCGTGCGCAAGGAGATCTGTCCGAGAATGCGGAATACGATGCGGCGAAGGAGCGTCAGAGCTTCATCGAAGGCCGCATTGCCGATCTGGAAGGCAAGCTCGGCTCATCGCAGATCATCGATCCGAAGACGCTGGAAGCTGACGGCCGCATCGTGTTTGCATCGACTGTCGATCTGGAAGACCTGGAATCCGGCGAGAAGGTGAGCTATCAGATCGTCGGCATCGACGAGGCCGACCTGAAGGAGAACAAAGTATCGATCACTTCGCCGATCGCGCGTGCGATGATCGGCAAGTATGCGGGCGACATCATCGCGGTAGAGGCGCCGGCCGGCTTGCGCGAGTACGAAGTGCTGCAGGTTCGGTACGTCTGACATGCTGCCATGCGCGCGACTGTTGATCGCGACCTTCTGGGTCGGCATGTTGTGGACCGTCGGCTTTGTCGTCGCGCCGACGCTGTTTGCAACGCTCGCTGATCGCGCGCTGGCCGGCACAATCGCCGGCAGCCTGTTCCGCGTCGCTGCCTGGCTGTCGCTGGTGTGTGCGATCGTCCTGTTTCTATTGTCGTTGGCGCGTCGCAGCGAAGGCGAGTCCACCCGGCCCTTGCTTTATCTGATCGCGGGCATGGCGATCTGTACTTTGCTCGGTTACTTTTGCCTGCAACCTTATATGGCATCGCTGCGGGAAGCGATGCATGCCGCCGCATCCATCGACACCGCACAGCTTGCGGAAGCGAAAAAACACTTCGGCATCCTGCACGGCATCTCGACGGCTTTCTATGTTGCGCAGAGTCTGCTTGGCTTGGGACTAGTGCTGAAGATACGCTGAGCGCTGACTTAGCGTCCGAGGCGGGATTTCTTGATGCTGCTTTGCCGCGGCTTGGCGCGTTTGATCGAGCCGCCCTGGGTCACGCGTTCGTTCCCTTTCACCATGACTTTCGTCACCGTTGGCTTTTTGGTGCCGCTCGGGCTCGGTTTGACGATGGTGACTTCGCGCATGCCCTTACCGCGTGTTTCGCTACGCGCCTTGACGGCTTCCTTTTTGGGACGGTAAACGACCAGCAGCTTGCCGATATGCTGGATCGGCGCGGCGCCGAGCTTATCGCAGATGGTCTCGTAAATGGCGAGACGTGCTTCGCGATCGTCGCCAAAGACGCGCACCTTGATCAGGCCGTGCGCATCGAGGCTGCCGTCCACTTCCTTGAGCACGCCGGGAGTAAGGCCGGCCTCTCCGATGATGACGACAGGATTCAGGGCGTGGGCTTCGGCGCGCAGTGCGCTGCGTTCGGCCGGTGTAATTTTCAACATGATGGTCCGGAATTGGGAGATATCGTCCGCGATCGTGCCGACGAAGCGATCTCCGTTGAATTAAACCAAGTATTCTACGCGAATGGCAAAGAACAAATTAAACAAAAACTGGCTGCACGACCACATCAACGACCCATATGTGAAGCTGGCGCAGAAGGAGGGTTATCGTGCGCGCGCCGTCTACAAGCTGAAGGAAATCGACGAGGACGAAAAGCTGATCCGGCCGGGCCAGATCATCGTCGACCTCGGCGCCACTCCGGGCAGCTGGTCGCAGTACGTGCGTAACAAGCTCGCTGGCGCGGCCGGTGGCGGCATTAACGGCACCATCATTGGCCTTGACATGCTGCCGATGGAACCAATCGCCGATGTGCATTTCATACAGGGCGATTTCCGTGAGCAGGACGTTCTGACCCGGCTGGAGGAAGTGCTGCAGGGGCGCAAGGTGGATTTGGTGCTTTCCGATATGGCGCCCAACCTGTCTGGCATTGCGGTGGCCGATGCAGCGCGGGTGCAGGATATTATCGAGCTCGCCATTGATTTTACGCAACACCATATGAAACCGTCCGGTGCCTTGCTGGTGAAGTGTTTCAACGGTTCCGGCTACCAGCAATTAGTGGAAAAATTCCGCGAGGAATTTAAAACTGTGGTGCAGAAAAAGCCTAAAGCGAGCCGCGACAAGTCCTCGGAAGTGTTTTTGCTTGGAAAAACCTTGAAAAATCCGCTTTAAGCGCGGTTTCGGGTGTGGCAAGCCCTTGTTTATGAGGGTTTTATCCCGATATCCGCTACTGCAAGTCTCGGAAATAACAAGTAGAATCAATTTAATTCGGTCAAAAGGCACGGTCGCCGTCCAAGGAGTTTTAGTTGAATAACATGTTTTCCAAGGTCGCCATTTGGGTGGTCATCGGGATGGTCCTTTTCACCGTCTTCAAGCAATTCGACGGCCGCACCGCTTCCGCCTCGGCGACGCCGGTTGCCTATTCCGATTTCATCGACGATATCCGCGGCAAACAGATTCGCGAAGCGACGATTGAGGACCGCTCGATCGTGGCGACGACGGTCGATGGTAAGAAAATCAAGACCGCGATTACCTACCTGGACCGTGGCCTGATCGGCGACCTGATCAATAACGACGTCAAGTTCGATGTCAAGCAGCCAGAAGAACAGTCCTTCCTGTCGCAAGTCTTTATTTCCTGGTTCCCGATGCTGTTGCTGATCGGCGTTTGGGTGTTCTTCATGCGCCAGATGCAAGGTGGCGGCAAGGGCGGGGCGTTTTCGTTCGGTAAGTCCAAGGCGCGCATGCTGGATGAAACGCAGAATGCCGTGACTTTCGCTGACGTTGCCGGTTGCGACGAAGCCAAGGAAGAAGTCGGCGAGCTGGTGGAATTTCTGCGTGATCCGACCCGTTTCCAGAAACTCGGCGGCCGCATTCCGCGCGGCGTGCTGATGGTCGGCCCTCCTGGTACCGGTAAAACCTTGCTGGCGCGCGCGATTGCAGGCGAAGCCAAAGTGCCGTTCTTTACCATTTCCGGTTCTGACTTCGTTGAAATGTTTGTCGGTGTTGGCGCCTCCCGCGTACGCGACATGTTCGAGAATGCAAAAAAACATTCTCCTTGCATCATCTTCATCGACGAGATTGATGCGGTCGGCCGCCATCGCGGTGCCGGCATGGGCGGCGGTAACGACGAGCGCGAACAGACGCTGAACCAGATGCTTGTTGAGATGGACGGTTTCGAGCCGAATTCCGGCGTGATCGTGATTGCTGCAACCAACCGTGCCGATGTGCTGGACAAGGCGCTGCTGCGCCCGGGACGTTTCGACCGCCAAGTGATCGTCGGCTTGCCGGATATCCGCGGCCGCGAGCAGATCCTGAACGTCCACATGCGTAAAGTGCCGATCAGCTCTGACGTCCAAGCCGACATTCTGGCCCGCGGCACGCCCGGTTTCTCGGGTGCTGACCTGGCCAATCTGGTCAATGAGGCTGCGCTGTTTGCTGCACGCCGCAACAAGCGCGTGGTCGAGATGCAGGATTTCGAAGATGCGAAGGACAAGATCGTGATGGGTCCGGAGCGCAAGTCCGCCGTCATGCGCGAAGAAGAGCGCCGCAATACGGCCTACCACGAGTCTGGCCATGCTGTTGTCGCGAAGCTGCTGCCTAAAGCCGATCCCGTGCACAAGGTCACGATCATGCCGCGTGGTTTTGCACTGGGCCTGACCTGGCAGCTGCCGGAGCATGACCGCGTCAATATGTACAAGGACAAGATGCTGGAAGAAATTTCCATCCTGTTCGGCGGACGCATTGCGGAAGAAATTTTTATGCACCAGATGTCGACTGGTGCGTCGAACGATTTCGAGCGTGCGACCAAGCTGGCGCGTGCGATGGTCACCCGTTACGGTATGTCCGAAACGCTGGGCACCATGGTGTACGAAGATGCGGAGCAGGATGCTTATTTCGGCCGCATGGCATCGAAGACAGTTTCGGAAGCCACGCAGCAGAAAGTTGACCTGGAAATTCGCAATATCCTGGATACGCAATATGCGCTGTCGCGCAAGCTACTGGAAGACAACCGCGACAAGGTCGAAGTGATGGCCAAAGCGCTGCTCGATTGGGAAACCATCGACGCCGACCAGATCAACGACATCATGGAAGGCCGTGAACCGCGTCCGCCGAAGGCAGGTATCCCGGTCAAGCGTTCGCAGCCCGACAATCCGGGTGACATGACGCCGAATGCAACGGCGCCGGCCTGATGATTTGACCGCTGCCGTTTCTGAAGGGTGAGGAGTAATCCTCACCCTTTTTGTTTATTCCTCTTCATTTCTCTCTATGCAAGCGCATCTGCAATGCGGACGTTATCGGTTCGACTTGTCACCACAGGCCAGGCCACTGGTCATGGGTATCCTGAACACCACGCCGGATTCTTTTTCCGATGGCGGCAGGTATCAATCATTGGATGTGGCCTTATTGCATGCGGAAGAAATGATTGCGGCCGGCGCCGACATCATCGACATCGGGGGCGAATCGACACGCCCCGGTTCCGCACCTTTGCCGCTGCAGCAGGAGCTTGACCGCGTGATGCCACTGATCTTCGCATTGCGCGACTGTGGCAAGGCGATCTCGATTGATACCTACAAGCCGGAAGTGATGCGCGAAGCGATTGCGGCTGGCGTCGACATGATCAATGATATCCACGCTTTCAGAATGCCAGGCGCGCTGGAAGTAGTGTGCGATGCGGACTGCGGCTTGTGCGTGATGCATATGCAGAACGATCCGCAAAGCATGCAGCGCGAACCGGTCTACCAGGACGTCGTACGCGAAGTGACGGCGTTTTTGCAGGAACGGACGGCAGCGTTGCGCAATGCAGGCGTTGCGCAGGAGCGCATATGCGCCGATCCCGGCTTTGGCTTTGGAAAAACACTTGCGCATAACATCGCCTTGCTCAAGAATATTGCCCGCATGCGCACGGAGCTGGATGTGCCGCTGCTGGCCGGCGTGTCGAGGAAGTCGATGATCGGTGCGCTGACCGGTAAACCGGTGGAACAAC
>Ga0310811_10000472_pt1 | contig 53044 bp, 51 predicted proteins | sample YCmetagenome_FD_207642 | JGI IMG/M metagenome (GOLD analysis project Ga0310811, IMG submission 207642) | Soil microbial communities from experimental microcosm in Duke University, North Carolina, United States - YC | ecosystem: Engineered > Artificial ecosystem > Soil microcosm > Unclassified ... | reverse complement strand
TCTTTAACTGTTTGCGCTGTGCTTCACTTAGCTCAACTTTCGCCGCGATTCGCATGAGTTCTCCCTCCGTATCAAGGAGACTCGTAAACCGCGATTAAGTTGCATTATTTGTGACGCACTACACTAGCTACACAGCTCGTCAATGAGCCGAAGCGGCGATTGTTGGGTCAATGCGCCGACGGAAAGCCTGTGGGGTTCGCTGAAGGTAGCACGTATGCATGGAAGGCACTTCACCACGCGGCGTGCTGCAATGGATGAGGTAATTGACTGGCTGGGCTTTTACAATGCACGTCGGTTGCACTCGACACTCGACTACGTCAGTCCCATGACGTTCCAGAAAAACTGGTTCGCGGCTCAGCAAGGACGAGCCGCATAATTCCCTCGGTTATGGGATTCGCAGAACAGGGGCAAGGTCAGAATCGCCCTAACCCGCTCCCACACTCACCGCCCCCTTGGGCGGGATGGTCAAGCGGTTACGAACCGACTTGACGCCCGACACCTTCGACGCCACCGCTTCCGCTCCACTCTTATCCTCTTTGGAGGGCACCCATCCCGTCAGTGACACCACCCCCGCGCGCGTCTTCACATGGATGTGCTTCGAGTGCACATTCGTCGCGGCAAGCAATTCAGCCTTGACCTCGGCCGTGATCGCCGAATCGTCAGCCTTCGCGCCAACCGACGTTGAAGCCCCCATTGACGACGAAGCGGGCTGCGCATTGATGTTCAACGCAAACACGACGCAGGCGATACCCCCGGTGGCCTTAAGGAATCGAGTCGTTTTCATAGGTTCTCTCCTTCTCTGTATGAAAAATCATGCTTGATTGCGTTCTGATTAATTCTAGCCGATGTAAATCGCCTCATTGCGTCCAACCTCCCGCTGCACAATCAGCGCGCGTTTGATCACCCGGTGCGCGAATGGCACCAATGTCGCACTGCTCGCTGACCGTGTCAGAAGCTGCATGCTGAGCTCGACCTTCAGGTCCTTGATCGAACGGCTGATCGCCGGCTGGGTCAGGAACAAACGGCGAGTCGCTTCATGCAGACTTCCGGCTTCGGGGACCGCACGCAGCGCGTCGAGTTGTTGCAGCTTTACAGCGCCCCCGGATCTCAATTTCAGGGGGCTGTCATAGCGAGACAAAATGCGGTCGGGGCGCACGGTGCAACAGGTTAGTCCGCCGCCTTCGGCAACGGTGGATGCACGTCTTCCGGAATCGGGCACACGTACGGCTCTTCGGCGAGGCGCTCGGCCAGTTCCGTGCGCGCTGCCGCCAGCAGCAGGGGATTCGTGTACAGCTCGAGCGCGGTGCCGGCCATCGTCTTCGCCGCGAGCACCATGCCCTTGTGCGCGATCGCGCTCTTGCCCTGCGAGACCCACTGCCACGAATGCGGCGACGTACCGAATGCGAAGCACGCGGTCATGCACTGCACTGTCGGCGTGACCCAGCTGACGTCGCCGACATCCGTCGAGCCGTGCATCTTCGACGGGCGGTCGCTGTCGAGCGCATCGATGCCGTCAAACAGCGCCTTCGGCTGGCGCCACGCAGCCTGCAGCATCCGCCCCGCCATCTCGATCTCCTCCGGACGGGTCGTGCGATGCATCGACTCGGCGAACTGCAGTTCGGCGCTGTCATACTGCGGCGCGCCGAACTGCTTTAGCTTTGCCTGCATGAGTTCGTTCAGCGTGTTGTTGCGCAGCAGGTTCGAGCAAGCCGAGTGGACCTCGATCTCCAGTTTGCAATCGGTCATCAGCGCAGCACCGCGCGCGATATTGCAGATTCGCTCGTACAGTTCATGCGCGTCGCGATTGCGCGGTGCGCGGATCATGTACAACGCCGCCGCATTCGGCTGCACGACGTTCGGCGCGACGCCGCCCGCGTCGGTGATCGCATAGTGCACCCGCGCGTCCGGGATCATGTGTTCGCGCAGGAAGTTTGTACCGATGTTCATCAATTCGAGCGCGTCGAGCGCGCTGCGGCCGAGATGCGGCGACGCGCCCGCGTGCGCGGCGATGCCTTTGAAACGGAAGTAAGCCTGTTTGACCGCCAGGCTTTCCAGATTCATGACAGAATTAGCGACGCCCGGGTGCCAGGTAATCGCGGCGGACACATCATCGAACAGGCCTGCGCGCGTCATGTAGGTCTTGCCCCAGCCGCCTTCCTCGGCAGGGCAGCCATAGAACCGCACCGTGCCCTCGATCCCGTTGCGCTCAAGCGCGTTCTTGACCGCGACTGCCGCCAGATGCGCGCTCGTGCCGAGCAGGTGGTGGCCACAGCCGTGCCCGTTGCCGTTGTCGATCTCGCTTGACGGGCAGGATGTGAGCGCCAGGCTTTCCTGGCTGAGCCCGGACAGCGCATCGAACTCGCCGAGGATGGCGATCACCGGGCCGCCCGAGCCTGCTTCCGCGACGAACGCCGTTGGAATCCCGGCAACACCCTCACGGACGATAAAGCCGGCCGATTTCAGAAACGCGATATGTGCAGCGGCGGATTTCTGCTCGGTATAGCCCAGTTCCGCGTACTGCCAGATTTCGTCCGATAGCTGAATGTACTTGTCCTTGCTGCTCTCGATGAAGTCTTGTACCAAGTCGATTGACACGATTTTCTCCTTATTCAGAATAACGAAATGTATGCGCGATGGATCCGTGCATCAGAAATTGTGGGTCATGCCCAAGGTGACGCTCGTTACAGTGCGTCCCGGCGCAGGAGGCGGCGATCCGCTGTCGTAGTTGTAGGTGAGGCTCGATGTCGGGCCGTTGCGCATCACCCCGGCCCGGCCGTACAACGACGTTCGCTTCGACAGGAAGTGATCGATGCCGATCGTCGAGCCGTAGCCGTAGTTGCCCGCGATCGTCGTGTCGCGATATGCCACGGACGCGCGCAGCAGGTTGACGCCCAACCATTTCTGAATGCCTGCCAGATACAGGTTCGCGATCGCGTTGCCCGCCATTTGCGGCACATAGCGGATGTACGCGCCTTGTGCGATGAACGGGCCAACGTCGACCAGCACGCTGGCCAGATAGGTATCGGTTCGCTGGGTCGGTGCGATTGCGCTAGCGCTGCTGCAACTGCCGGCCATTGATGGATCGCACCAGCTCTGGCCGAACGCGGCCGAAAAGGTTGTCCGTCCGTCGGCGTACGACACCATCGCCGAGCGCTGATGCACGGCGGGCCCCGGGGACTGGTCACCCTTCAGTGAATAGCTGAGATCGAATCCGAACGGCCCGAACCGCGGAGACGAATAGCGCAGCGTGTTCGGCAGTCGCCCGAGTGCATCGCTGTTCGCGCCGATACCGAGATCCGCCGTGCCGAGCATAAAGGTATAGACCGACTCGTGCGCGACAGCCAGGAACGGATCTGCACCCAACGCGGCGGAGCCGGCGGACGTGTATTGACGCCCCATCGTCACTACGCCGTATTGCGGGTTCTGCATTCCAACATACGACGCACGGTTAAACAGTGATGTCGAATCCTGGACCGCGCCGGTATTCCCGAGGAATCCGCTTTCGAGCCGGAATAGCGCGGTCCATTGATTGCCGAGATACTCCTGACCGTAGATACCGAACTTGGAGGTCAGCGCACCGCCAGACTGTACCCGTTCGATGCTGTACGGGCCGTCCTTCGTATAGTTGGCGCCCATGTCGACCGTGCCGTAAAGCGTGACGAGGGTCTGCTGCGGCGCAACGGCGAGTATGTCCGGTCCTAGCCCGCCCAAATAGGCGTATACCGCTTGCATCTGCGAGACGTCCGCGGAGGCCGCGGCAGGCACGCCGATGGATAGCGCCACGAGCAGCGCACTCCGCTTCTTCATACTCCACTTCTTCATTTCAGATCCCCGCTTGCGTGTGTCAAGTGATAAACCGGCGAGAAGGCGCGAACCACCCCCTCGTGTATCGCGATTACACGATTGCAATCCACTTCGTGTCGTAGGTAAGGGGTGAGTGGTGAACCGGAGCGGCGCATGACGCGCCGCCGGCCGGTTCGCGCTCAGGCGCGCCTTCCCCGTTCGGGCAGGGTGACCATCGCGCAGAAGGTGACAACTCCGCACGCGGACATGTAAATCGCCAGCGACAAGGGATTGCCAGTCTTTGAGAGCAGCCAGGTGGCGATGAACTGCGCAGAGCCGCCGAACAGCGTGACGCCGATGCTGTAGATCACGGACAGCCCGCTGGCGCGCACCCCGGCCGGAAACATCTCCATAAGCAACAGCAGCAACGGTGCGCCACCAAGGCTGCTGACCGCGGTAATGATCGCTGTTATCGCCAGAGCGAGAGGGACACCCGGATGCGCGTTCATCAGCCAGAACGCGGGATAGACGAGCACCATGGTGAGCCCGATGGATGTGAGAGCGATCGGCTTGCGCGACACGATGCGATCAGCGAGACGGCCGGACACGAGGCTCATCACGAACATCGTTGCGCCCGTCACACAGCCTGTCATCAGCGACAGCGAGGTCGGCAGATGCAGCACGCGCACGAGGTAGGTCGGCATGAAGAACACAACGAGGTACATTCCGACCGTGCCCGCGACAATCGACAGCACGCCGCGGACGATCTTGCTGCCGTGTTCGGAGAACAGCGTCGACAGCGGATGCGATTCGGCAACCTGGTGATCGAGGGTATCGTCGACGCGTGCGCGGATATACAGACCGACCGGTGCGATCAACAGTCCGAGCAGGAAGGGCAGGCGCCAGCCCCACGATTCAAGCGCCTGCGGCGAAAGGCTCGAGTACAGCACGACTCCGCTCAACGCGCCGAGCACCGCCGACAAGCCTTGGCTCGCGCCCTGCCAGCCGATCCGGAAGCCGCGGCTGCCGAATCCGCCTGCTTCCATTAGCATCGACGTCGCCGCTCCGATTTCGCCGCCCAGCGAAAAGCCCTGGAGCATCCGGCCAGCGACGACCACGAGCGTGCCGAGCATGCCGACGGCCGCGTACGTCGGCGCGCATGCAATGCAGAGCGTACCCACGACCATCAGCGAAATCGTCAATGTCATCGCAGCTTTGCGGCCGCGCCGGTCCGCAAAGCTGCCTATCACTAACGCGCCGAGCGGCCGCATCACAAAACCGATACCGAACGTGCCGACCGCGAGCAACAGGGAACTGTATGCGCTGCCGGCGGGGAAAAACAGTTTGCCGATCAGCATCGCAAAGAAGCTGTAGACGGTGAAGTCGTACATTTCGAGTGCATTGCCGATCGAACATGCGACGATCGTACGCCATTGGCGTGTAGCCTGACCCATAGGACCTGCAGTGAGATCAGCGGCGTTGGAGGATGGCAGGGAGAGATTGCTCATGGCGTTCCAGGCGATAGTGATTACCTTGGACAAGGGTTCGATCGCACTGCGAAGCGGACCCGGTGTCGACTTGGGTTGAATCCAGGGCGCATTCAGCCGAGCGGCCGTGTGACGAAGCCTATGCCGAAGGTCGCGACCGCCATTGGCAGCGAGCCAAACGCGGGATGCGACGGGAAGAATTGCTTGCCGATCAATACGGCAAAGAAGCTGTAGATCGTGAAGTCGAACATCTCGAGCCCGTTGTCGAGAGTGGCCGCTGCAATCAGTGTGAACTTCGACCGGCGTGCTCCGGCAGGTGCGGGGACATCCATGTCGAAGGAACAGCTGGGGGCTGGGGTATGCAAATTTGCCATCGCGCTTCCGATGAGAGAAGAAGTCCGTCGCTGGAGTGCCGACGTCGACCTCACAATGAAGCCGTCAAATTCCCTGCACAAATCGTTTGTTTTTATAGTAATAACGTTTATTTATCTCCACACTGGAACCTGTGCATATCGGCATTCCGGCACAGGCCACCACACCAATCGGGTGCATGAACCAATGAAACTTCACCAACTTCGCTCATTGATCTCCGTTGCGGAGAAAGGCAGCATCCACGAGGCGTCGCGCGCTTTGCACGTCACTCAGCCCGCCGTCAGTAAGGCGCTGTCTGACCTCGAAACTGAACTGTCCGTACCGCTGTTCGTGCGGTCGGCTAAAGGCACGCAACTGACGCCGTACGGCCGGAGCCTGATTCGCCACGCCCGCGCGATCGAACAGGAGTTGCGGCATGCGCACGAAGACATCGAGACACTGCTCGGCATCGCGCGTGGCACGGTCACGATAGGTGTCACCCCCGTCACGTCCACCGGGCCGTTCGCGCGTGCGCTGCGTGAGTTTTCGGGTGCTTATCCGCAGGTCACTGTCAACGTGCTCGAGTTGCGGCCCGCACAGATTCAGGAAGGTCTCGCCGACGGCTCACTGGACTTCGGGCTCATCTCGCGCATTGGCGAGCCGAGCGACGCGCGTTTCTATTGGGAGACGCTCTACACGATCCCGACGACGCTCGCGGTGCGTACCAACCACCCGTTGCGCGGGGTGCGCTCGCTGCGCGTGCTGGCCGACGCAGGCTGGCTCAGTTGGGACGCACTCGACGATACGACGAGCCTGATCGGTTCGATGTTCAGCGCGCATGATGTCCCGCCGCCGAAGAATGTGTTGCGCTGTACGGCGACTGCCCTGTACCTGGAAATGGCCACCACCACCGACCTGATCAGCCTGTGGTCCGAACTGCCGTTCCATATGCCTGCCTATCAGGCGTTACTGCGCAAGATCACACTGACTGAGCCTCTGCCGAACATGACGATCGGGTTGATCTGCCGCGAGATCAATCTGACTACGACCATCGCGAGTACGATGATCGACATGATTCGCACGGCGTGCACCGAATTTGGCGAGGTATTCAAGAGCGCTGGTGCAAAATCGTAAGGACATCTCAACGCACCACCATAGAGTCTGAATCGTTTGCGCGGCCGTTGCTGTGGCTGTAACTTCAGCGTTCCCCCCGCATCACCGGCGGCTTGCGAAAACGCTTGCCAAGTTTTTTGCGCGCGGCTAAGGTGGTGCCGTTCTACACGCTGTCGCGGGAGAGATCGTCACGGAGCAGTCCGGCGGCGACGCCGAAGGAGCAACAGCCCCGGAAACTCTCAGGCACAAGGACCGTACAGCGGGAACATCTGGAGAGCGGCGTGTTTAGCGCCCACCGAAGGGGATTTTCTGCCCGCCCAGCGCGGCGTCAGCGCAGAAAAGAAACTCTCAGGTACATGGACAGATGGGGCATGGGCGCCGAAACTCGACTGGGTGACGGCCATGCTACTTACTCTGGACTATTCCATGTCACGCATCGCCATCATTGGCGCCGGGATTACCGGCGTCACGACCGCTTACGCCCTTGCGCAACGCGGCTTTCAGGTCACCGTGTTCGAACGTCATCGCTACGCGGCGATGGAAACTTCGTTCGCGAACGGTGGCCAGCTTTCCGCCAGTAATGCTGAGGTCTGGAACAGCGCCGCGACGGTCATTAAAGGCCTGCGCTGGATGCTTACGCGAGACGCACCGCTGCTGCTCAATCCGCTGCCGAGTTGGCACAAGTATTCATGGATGGGGGAGTTTCTGCGGCAAATTCCGCACTACCGCGCAAACACCATCGAGACGGTGCGCCTCGCAATCGCCGCGCGCAAGCACCTGTTCGAGATTGCCGATCGCGAGCAAATTCACTTCGATCTCGAACAGCGTGGCATCCTGCATGTGTACAAGACCCGTAAAGAATTCGACGCGGCTGCCAAGGTGAACGCACTGTTGAACGAGGGTGGACTGGAGCGTAATCCGGTTCGATCCGAAGAGATTCTTCGGATCGAACCGGCACTCGACGGCACCTTTCACGGCGGCTTCTTCACGCCGTCCGATTCAACCGGTGACATCCACAAGTTCACTCGCGGACTTGCGCAAGCCTGCGTTCGACACGGTGTCGATTTTCACTACGATGCCGACATCATCGCGATCACACGCCAGCCCGACGGCGGGTTTGATGTGACAGCAACGCAGGATGGACATCTGCTGAACGAGCGCTTCGGGCAAGTGGTGGTATGCGCCGGCGTCAGGAGCCGCGAGTTCGCGGCGAAATTCGGCGATCATGTGAACGTCTATCCTGTCAAGGGCTATTCGATCACTGTCTGTCTCGACGACGCCGAAAGTCAGCAAGGAGCGCCATGGGTCAGCCTGCTTGACGATAGCGCGAAGATCGTCACCAGCCGTCTTGGCGTCGACCGCTTCCGCGTGGCAGGAACGGCCGAGATCAATGGATTCAACCGCGATATTCGTGCGGAGCGGATTGCCCCGTTGACCGAATGGACGCGTCAGCATTTCCCCAGGATCAACACGTCCAGGGTGACCCCGTGGACCGGATTGCGGCCTATGCTGCCCAGCATGTTGCCGAAGGTCGGTAAGGGTCGTATGCCCGGCGTTTTTTACAACACCGGACACGGCCATCTCGGCTGGACGCTGTCGGCCGCGACCGCCGAAGGCGTTGCGGAAATGATCGTACAAACGCAAAGTTAGATGACCGCTCCGGTCGGGTACGTCCTGGCCATGACTAAGCACGAACAGCCGTTGTGCTTTGGAAGCGGCGCTCAACGTATGCTTGGTCGAATGGCCGAAATAGGTTGGCCGCGCCCGGTTGTGTTTGGCGAGGTTAGTCCGCGAACCGGCGCCCGCAATGCGCGCGAGATAAAGGGCGGCACTGCCAGGCTTCACGCGCTGGTTAAAGTACGTGAGCGTGAAGCTTCAGAACCGGTTCCGCTAAGTGATGGGCTTCGGCACGTTGGCGACAGGCGTTCGTGCGGCACAGACTGCCGGGAACACGACATTGGACGTGACTTGGAGCTCATGCCGCCCTACCTTTGTAAGTGCTGTTTCGACAGTGCCTGACGGGAGCATTCCGTTGCGCAAGAATGTGAGTCAGGCAGCGAGAGGAGATGGTTTTCATGCTGGCCGCCATCCATGGCTCCGGAGGCATATCCCCCTCATCGCCATCCCTTTTCGGCCAATGATTGGGCGCGGCGACTAATCGCTATGTAGGCAAGGTTGGCGAGGAAGGGTTGCCTGCATTTCGGGACAGGAGAAACGTCATGACAAATGTCGGCATTGACGTTGCCAAGGAGGTGCATTGGGTCTGTGCGGTCGACACGCATGGCACCCCGTTGTTGAATCACAAGCTCAGGAACAGTCCGGGTGAACTTCAGGCGCTGGTTGATGAACTGCATAGGTTGCCTGCGCCGATACGCGTTGGTATCGACCTCCTGGGTGGCATTGCTTCGCTGATTCAGGCGAGCATTCTGGAAGCAGGGTTTGAACTGCCTCATATTCCTGGAATTGCCGTGAACCGGGCCCGCGAAGGAACCACGGGCGGCGAGGCCAAGAGCGTCGCGATGCGCGGGCAATTGCCGATCTGGTGCGCACCCGTAGAGACTTGCGCAAGGTTACTGCAGACAGCGAAGTTGACATCGAGTTGCGGCTGCTCATTTCTCGACGCCGGGACCTGACCGAAGAGCAGACGCGGCGGTTGGCCCGAATCCATGATCTGCTCGCGAGCATCTTTCCAGAACTGGAACACTGCCTGGATCTACGGCGCAAGACGGACCTGACCTGCTGCATACGTGGGTCACACCGCAGGAATTTCGTGAGACCAGCGACGGCGAAATCCTCGACCATCTCGAGCACGGCAGAATGCAGTCTTTCGCACGCAAACTGATGGTGCAGGTAGGGCCTGCGCCAGCAATCAGGTGAAGGCATTGCCCGGCGAACGAGTGATCGCAAAAAATCTTGTCAGGGAGCTGGCTGGAGACGCGCTTCGTAGGGTTCAACGCGAAGCGGAACTGGATCAGGAAATAGAGGTGCGACTGAAACTGCACGCTGATGCCGCCCTTTGGCTTCGCTTCCCCGACTACCTGTCAGGTCCGGTCTAGGCTAATACAGCTCAAGCGCGTCTTCTATCAATCCGCGTTTGCGTCTCTGCGATGCGACGAAAGCGCGGCCTTCTACGCACGCAAACGCAAGGAAGGTAAGCGTCGTCATCAAATCATCGCGCAGGTAGCGCTTGTAAAGCGCCTCGCCGGCTTTTCGCCGAAGCGGCAGCCTGGCGATATCGTGAAAGTGCGTGGTGCTTCCTGTGCCACGGCCTGAGCCGACATCGTCGCGGCTACGCGTGCGAGTACCAGAACGCATAGGCTTGAGCCTACTTCCGCCGAAATCGGGCTTGAGACGAATTAGAACTATGAACCATTTCTCGTCGCCATGTGCGACTGTCCCTTAGCAGGACGGCCGACTGCGCCTTGTGGGTCGGCCTCGCCCGGACGCTTGAGCCGGCCTTCGCCAATTTTCCGGTACGAAACCACACGACAGTGAGCCACCGTGTACAAACGTTGCGAGCCGACTGGCCCGTCATGTGCAATGGCGAGTTGCTGCAACTGGTCATCGACAATATGGAGATGACTCTTATCGGCCTCTGGTTTGCACGTGCAGATGAAGCGGAAGAACGTGGTTCACACCACATGGCAGTCGATGACGGTATCGCCTGAAGCAGACGATGCCGGGCGGTTAGGCACACTGTCAGCGAGCGGCGGTGGAACGATCTTGGCCTAGGATTTCCGCCCAGTAGATGACAGCGCGATGCATGTGCGCATGCATCAAGGAGCTTGCTTTTTTTGCATCGCGTTTGCGGATTGCTTCGAAGATCCGTTTGTGCTGAGCGACCGACTCGGTGCCGCGTTCGGGATCGGCAAACAATGCATGGCGGCGGCTCTGGGAGAGCCGGTAAAACGAATTCAGTAGTCTTACCAGTATTTCGTTGTGGGCGCTCTCGATCACCGCAATATGGAAGGCAGTGTCGTGTAGGTGGATGTTGCCTTTGTCAGCGAGAAGGGCCTGTGTCGCAACGATGATCGAGCCAATTTTTTCCAGGTCTGCATCAGTACGTCGTTCGCACGCCAGCGTGACGGCTTGCTGCTCAAGCGGCCATCGCACTTCAAGCGTCTCCTGAATCTCGCGGGGCGACGGTGGGGTGCCCATTTCAGCAAGCAACACGATAGTTTCGAAGCTGCTATCGGTAGACAGGTGACGTAGATAGATTCCTGAATTGGGCCGGGACTCGATAATGCGTAGTGTGCTCAATGTCGATAGCGCTTCGCGCAACGCGTTGCGTCCGACATTGAAGCGCTCGGCGAGGGCGCGTTCTGAAGGCAGCCGCTCGCCACTCTCGTAGCGTCTCTCCTTGAAAAATGCCAGCATCTGCCGGATCAGAATTGACCGTGGGTCTGCCTCAATCCATGCTTGTGAGCTTTCAATGTCCATATAGTGTGTCTGGAGAAGGTCGCGCCAAAAGGAGGTGCCTTTTGATTATACAGGTTGGCCAGACCGGTCCTGCCGGAAGCACCTTCAGAGGGTTGAATTGGTGGGAGGGACGCATTGCATGAGCAACGCCAGTGCGTCCAGTTCGGCTGATCGTCACCGGCCCCGACCTAGCTTGCAGCACGAGGGTGTATCAGGCTAGGTCGCGCGGGGCGACTTGTCGCTACGTGCAGCGATGTGGCCATCAGGGAAGCACGAGGACAGAAATGGAAGATGTTGCGAGCGGATCGAGAACGCTGTAGGCGCCAATATCATGGCCACAGCGTCTACTATCGTTTTAGAAGGAGTGGCGAACGCCAACTTCGACACCGGTCGACGTTCCGGTGACCCCATTGATTTGGGCAATGGAGAAACCGGTATTCATCGCGCCGTGGTTATTCACCACGCCGACATCTGCATAGAGTGACGTGGCCTTGGAGAGAAAGTACTGGGTGCCGAGTGAGACTAGTAGCGAATGGTTTGCGGTGTGATTCCGGTCGCTTGTTACCCAAACTCCGCCGTTAATGTCGAGTTCTGGCAAAACATAGTAGTCAAGGCCACCGCTGTACACGTTATTGTTGGACGATCCGGCTACCTTGTAGTTCACGAAGGCGGCCCTTGCAGTCAGGCCGCCGAACCGGTATGCCGCACCCAACGTTCGTCCTTCGAACTCGATCGTGGTCGGAACCGGCGTCTGCGCTGCTGTGCCACCGCCGTTGCCATCATAGATTGCTGCGTTGACCATCAGGGTGCCGTTGTCGTATTTGAGACCTGCCGAATATTGCCGTCCCGCCTGGAAGTCGCCGGGAGTGCCACCGAGTGCAAGCATTGCGCTGCCTTCGAAACCGGCAATATTCGGGCTCGTATAGGAGATCGCATTTGAATTGAATACGGCCGTACCGACGACGTTGTCAACATACATGACCAGGCCGCTGCCGAACTGCGCAAGGCCGCGTGGGTCTGACTCGTACACTGCGAGGAAGAATGGTGAGAATTGAAGACCGATCTTGGCCTCACCGAATTTTGAATCGAGTGAGACCCAAGCTTGGCGACCGAACAGATTGCCGTTCGAGTTATTGAAGCCACCGTTGGCAATATCGATTCCGCTCTCAAGCTCAAACTTAGCTTTCAGTCCGCCGCCAAGATCTTCCGTTCCCTTGAGACCAAATACTGATGGCGTGGATCCACTGTCGACCATGGCAAAAGTCCTTCCATCGTTCAGTCCTGTTTTTGCATCGGGGGTCTTGCTCACATAGAGAAGTCCGCCGTCGACCACGCCATACAGCGTCACGCTGCTTTGAGCATGGACCTCTCCGCAAAGGAGCAGGCTCGCTGCAGTCAAAAATAGTCCAAGTCTCTTTTTCGTCATCCGCATTTATTAAGTCTCCAAATGGTTTTTTTTGCGCGTTCGCGCCTGAACTAGTTGCAGCTCGGGTAGCCTGGCGCGGCCTGGATCGCCGCGCAACCGATGCAATTGTTTCTCAAGCCTGCACTCGAGTTGTCCAACTGGTCCACCATTGTGGACATTCCAATATGGTGTTCCATGGTGGAAAACCCTGGAGCTGAAATGTTGATGCTCATACAAAAAGCCGAACACAACTGCTGCAAGTGGCCGACCGAACAGGCGTGGGATAGAGCGCGCGTCAACGGAGGTGTTGCGCTCACTCGTGGGTGAACGCAGCGCCAGCGTTGGGACGTCCGACTGGTTGAGTCGCACATGTCGCTGGGAGCCCGGTTAGCGGTCCTCAGACGCAATGCGGTGCCCAGAGGACGTTCTCTTGAGCCCGATAGGTGTAATCCCCGAAAGTATTGCGATTGACAGCGGTAAGATGGAGTGTGAAAATGGTCCCACCAGATTGTCGAGACCAAATTAAAATTTGCGCTTGGGGAAAATGCAGATCTGCCCTTGCGAATGAGGAAGTTTGACGTGTCTGGCTGGTTCGCCGGTGTGTGATTCCCCGATGCTCTTGAACTCTTAACTTCCCGACGTGGGCCATTTTATGGCGCCGTCGGTCGATTCTCGATTGGATGGAATGGACACGATGCCGCTTTTTAACATCTCCTTGGCAGGCTCGCCCGTGTCGTTTTCCTGCGAGGAAGGCGAGAACCTGCTGCGTGCGGGTCTGCGCCAGGGCGTTGCACTCGCCTACGAGTGCAACGTCGGCGCGTGCGGAAGCTGCAAATTTGATTTGATTGAAGGTAGCGTTGACGAAATTTCAACTGCCTCAGCTGGGCTCAAACCGCGTGAGCGTGAACGAGGCAAGCGGCTCGCATGTCAATGCATACCGACTTCGGACTGCACGGTGAGGATGCGCACCGGACTAGAGTTCAAGCCGCAGATTACGCCGCGCCGCAGAGAGGTGACCCTTGAATCTGTGCGTGACATCACGCATGACATTCGTGAACTCACGCTTAGGGCGGCAGAGCCAGCCGAGTTTCTGCCGGGGCAATACGCATTGCTGCATATGCCGGATTGCCGGATGCCTCGAGCCTACTCGATGTCGAACCTTCCCAACGAAGAGGGTCATTGGCAATTCATGGTGCGTCGGGTTCCCGGCGGAGCCGTAAGCCCATTCCTGTGCGACGAATGTCAACCGGGACAGCGTCTGATGTTAGAGGGGCCGTACGGACTTGCATACATGAGGGAATCCGTGCAGCGTGGTCTGGTGTGTATAGCAGGTGGCTCGGGAATTGCGCCCATTGCATCGATTCTCAAACGTGCTGGCCAGCTTACCTCGGGCACCGGGCGCGAAGTGTATTTCTTTTATGGCGGTCGAGGTCCGCTGGACGTGCCGTCGCTGGAGCATCTGTTCGGATCCGAAATTGGGGCTGCCGATATCCGCTTCTATCCCGTCGTATCGCAACTAGGTCTGGTCGAGACGGGTAGATGGGACGGTGAAGTCGGCTTCGTTCACGACGTTGTCGCCGAAAGGCTCGAAGCGAGCAGGGCGAATTATGAGTATTACGTGGCTGGACCTCCGCCCATGATCGAGGCAACGGTAAAGCATCTCATGGTCGATCAAAAGGTTCCTGCGACGCAGATCCACTTCGACCGCTTCTTTTGATCATAGTTTCCGGAGCAGTGAGTGCAAGGCGATTTGACTACCACATGGACGCGGATTTGTGACGTAAAGGACGTGGCCGCCGGCGAGTGTCTGCGCGTCGAGGTCGACGGTTTTCCGTCACTGGTCATATTTAATCTTGAGGGCGAGTTTTTCGTGACGGCGGACACCTGCACGCACGGCGACGCATCGTTATCGGAGGGTTTTGTGGATGGCGATGAAATTGAATGCCCTTGGCATGCAGGGCGATTTTGCATCAGGACTGGCGAGGCGACGGGTTTTCCGGCGGTCGAGGCATTGAAGGTCTATGCGGTCACGGTTTCAGACGATGCTGTCATGGTGCGTTCTAACTGACCCGGTGCGGAATTCTATATTCGCCGCGTGCTGTTCTGGCTCTCGGCACGGCAGTATAAAAAGATGAAGGAGAGCGAGGATGACTCAATGACGTACCCCGAACTGGAGCTGCTGGTAGATGGCCAATGGCTCGGCGCCGAAAAAAATCAGCGCAACACGCAACCGGTGCATAACCCGGCGACGGGCGAACTTTTGGGCCAGCTTCCCATGGCACTGGAGGGCGATGTCGAGCAGGCGATTGAGGCCGCTCATCATGCATTTGCTCCATGGAAAACCCGGACGGCTCTCGAACGCGGCCGGTTGCTGTCGCGGATAGCGTCTGCCATCCGTGAGCAGGCGCGGAGCCTCGCGCAGATCCTGACACTGGAACAGGGCAAGACACTCCCGGAAGCGCTGGGAGAAGTGACCGCCACGGCCGACACGTTCGAATGGATGGCCGAACAGGGCAAGCGTGTTTATGGACGCGTGGTGCCCTCGCGGTTTATGGGGGTGGAGCAGCTCGTGGTCCATGAGCCGGTTGGTGTGATTGGGGCATTTTCGCCGTGGAATTACCCGATGGTGCTGGCCGCGCGAAAAGTGGCCACCGCGCTCGCCGCCGGCTGCACGATCGTGATCAAACCAGCCGAGGAAACGCCTGGCGTCATGATTGCCATCGCGCGCATCTGCATGGACGCGGGTTTGCCCTCCGGTGTTCTGAACGTACTGTATGGCGTTCCGGACATGGTCTCGCGGCGCCTAATCGCTTCCCCCAAGGTTGCCCAGCTTTCGTTTACGGGATCCGTTCCCGTCGGGCGCCACCTGCTGGGTCTGGCGAGTGCAGCGATGAAGAAGATTACGCTCGAACTTGGGGGGCATTCTCCGGTAATTGTGGATCGGGACGTGCCCGTCGAGCGTGTCGCCGAACTGGCGGCTGCGGCGAAATTTCGCAACGCGGGGCAGATTTGTCACGCACCCACGCGTTTTATTGTTCACGACAGTGTTGCTGACGCATTTGAGCGCGAGCTCGCGAAGCGTGCCGGGCAATTGCGTCTGGGCAATGGGATAGACGAGGCCGTGCAAATGGGGCCGCTCGTCAACCGACGGCGTCAGGCGGCGATGCGGGAATTGACAGACGACGCGGTGAAAAGTGGCGCGCGTTTGTTGTGCGGTGGCACTGAGCCGGAGGGGCTCGGCGATGGTTCTTTCTGGCAACCGACTGTGCTGGCGGACGTAGGCGCAGCCGCTCGCGCAATGCACGAGGAAGTTTTTGGACCCATCGCGCTCGTATCGCGCTTCGATACGCTTGAGCAGGCGATTGAAACGGCAAACGATGTCGAGTTTGGCCTGGCCGCGTATGCATTTACCCGCTCAGCGGAATCGATGCAGCGATTGCAGGGCTCTCTGCAAGCCGGTTCAGTAAGCATTAATACCTTCGCAGTGACTCCGCCTGAACTGCCGTTTGCTGGAATCAAGTTAAGCGGTATGGGCGCCGAGATGGGTGAGGAGGGACTCATGGACCATTTCCACACCAAGGCGGTTGTGCGCACCGGAACGATCTGAGCGGCGCCCGTCGACCCGGATATAGAGGAAAAGATGGAAAGCTACGACATTGTTGAATGGGGCAAGCCGTTGCAGAAGGTCCTGCGCGAGACGCCTGTACCGGTGGGTTCTGAGGTGCGAGTGAAGATCAGCGGCTGCGGGGTTTGCCACAGCGACATTCATATTCAGGACGGATACCTCGACTTAGGTGAGGGGAAGCGCGTCACATTCGAAAGCATAGGTGCAAAGCTCCCCTTTACGATGGGCCACGAGATTGTCGGGGTGGTTGACGCCGCCGGTCCTGAAGCGGACGCTGTGTTGGGCTCGCGGTGTGTCGTCTATCCATGGATAGGTTGTGGTGTCTGCCGACAGTGCCGTGCAGGACACGAGCTTGACTGCAGCAGCTCAGCTGGTCTGGGCACCCGGCGTGCTGGCGGCTACAGCGACTATGTGATCGTTCCGCACACTCGGTATCTGCTTGACTATGGCTCGCTTGACCCGCTGGTAGCAGCGACATGCGCATGCTCGGGGCTGACGGGCTGGTCCGCGTTGAAGAAACTGCCCGCATTGACGGTCGACGATACCGTCGTGCTGCTTGGCGCTGGCGGGCTGGGGCTTGCCGCGCTTGGGCTGGCAAGGGCTGCCACGCCTGCACGTATCGTCGTTGCTGATATCGACGACGAACGCCTTTCACTTGCGTTATCGAAAGGGGCAGACGCAGTTGTCAATACCCGCTCGAGCGACGCGGTGGCGCAACTTCATGCGGTATCGGGCGAGGCGCCCAGAGCCGTGATCGACTTCGTTGGCGCCGCGAGTACTGTTGAGTTTTCGCTTCAGGCTGTCGGGAAGGGGGGCACTGTTCTGGTCGTTGGTCTGTTTGGGGGGCGCTTGCCCCTAGCCACAGCGCTACTGCCCATGCGCAACATTACCCTGAGAGGTTCTTACGTCGGTTCGCTGGCGGAAATGCGGGAACTGTTGGCCTTGCTGCAGCAGCAGCCGTTACTGAATGTGCCGCTGTTCCAGGTGCCAATGGCCGAACTGAACGAACGGCTCGATGAAATGCGAGCAGGCAAGTTGATTGGTCGGGCGATCGCCACGCCATAGGCGGCATGGATTTGATTTTAATTAGAGGAGGCACCATGTTTCTTCAGAATGCTTGGTATGTTGCCGGATGGGCAACCGAGATACCTCAGGAGGGCTTGCTTGCCCGGCGTCTGCTGAGTCAGCGTATCGTTTTTTACCGGAAGGCTAACGGCGAGCCAGCTGCGCTCGAAGATAAATGCTGTCATCGCTTCGCACCGTTGTCACATGGACGCCACGAGGGCGACTGTGTGCGGTGCATGTATCATGGTTTGAAATTCGATGGCACAGGACGCTGCGTAGAGGTTCCCGGTCAGGACAAAATCGGCCCGTCATTGAAGGTCCGCAGCTATCCCGTGATTGAGCGTGATGGGTTTGTCTGGATCTGGATGGGCGAACCTGAGAAGGCCGATCCTGAGGAAATTCATGATGCACACTGGCAGAACGATCCGAAGTGGCACAGCTATATCGGGGGCTACATTCACTATGCCTCGAACTTCCAGCTGATTGTCGATAACCTTCTGGACTTCTCGCACCTGGCATACGTGCATGGCCAGTCGATCGGATCCGCCGAGTTCGCGCAACGACGGCCCGAAGTGGAGCGGGGGACCAGTCGTCTAAAAATCATGTTTAGCATTCCGGACATTGCGCGCCCGCCTTACCTGGGTGATTTTTCGAGTCTGCCAGAGCGTGTCGACCGTTCGAACCACTATGAGTGGTACGTCAAAGGTAATTTCTTTGCCCAGGACAGCGTCGTCTCGCCCGCTGGTACGGGCGACCGGGATAGCATGGCTCCTGAGACAGCCAGAATCCGGACGATCATTGCGCTGACGCCAGAAGATGAAAACAATACGCATTATTTCTGGTCGATCACACATAACGATTTTCAGTCGCTCCGGAGTGATGTGACCACTGCACTCGCGACTGCGGTCAGTGCGGCCTTCGATGAGGATCGCGCGATCATCGATGCGCAGCAGCAGGTGGTCGCTGAAAGCGGCGAAACGGGCATGGCGTCGATCGCCGCTGACGGCGCGCTTTTTCAGGTGCGGGGAATGTTGCTGAATCTGCTGAAGGCTGAGTCGCAAACTGCCACCGATACCGCGTGAGTTGTTGAGCCAACTGCCAGTCGGTGTGCCGCTGGCGGTTGGCCGCGCGCATAACTGCTTCTGAAGTGCGATGTATTCCGTGCGTTCGTTCCCTGCAGTCGCGTAGGCCGGATCCTGTCAGGAAGGGTGGCCGGTCGGCGGCTCGCATCGCGTCCGGGCGACCAATGATCACGTGCCGCTACCGTCAATGTACGCCCGCCGGCGTACTCATTCAGGAGACGGATAGCCCGCGCCCCGCGATTTTCACGCAAAGAGTTCTGCCGTGCCGCGGTCCTCGTCGGCATGGCTCACTCCGTTCGTACGACGCCTTTCTTTGCGCAATCCTGTTGGGAGTTGGGATCAACACGGTAGCGTCGTTACTTAAAAAAACCGAAATCATCACAGACCGCGTTGACACTGGGTCAATCGCGACTATAATTGGTTCTACCAATTTGGACCTTCCACAGGGGAGACAGCGAATGCTTTCATACGAAGACAACGAAACACTGGTGCGCGTAGGCCCCGGTACGCCGATGGGTCAGTTCATGCGGCTTTACTGGATTCCCTTTCTTCCGGCTACTGATCTCGTTGCCGATGGCGAGCCACAACGCGTGCGTCTGCTTGGCGAGGATCTCATCGCCTTTCGGGACAGCGAGGGGCGCGTGGGGCTTGTCGACCATGTTTGTCCGCATCGGGGCGCCCCGCTGATTTTCGGGCGCAACGAGAACTGCGGTCTTCGCTGCGTTTATCACGGCTGGCAGTTTGGCGTCGATGGAACCGTTCTCGATACGCCCGCTGAGCCTGCTGAGAGTCGGCTCAAGGAAAAAGTCCGAATCAAGAGTTATCCGTGTCAGGAACGAAACGGTATTGTCTGGGCGTATCTCGGTGATGGCGCAGCGCTTCCGCCGCTTCCGAACGTCGAGTGGAACCTCGTGCCCTCCGAAAACGTCCATGTCAGCTTCCGGGTGCAGGAATGCAACTGGCTACAGGCGGTAGAAGGAGAAATTGACTCGGCTCACGCACCTATCCTGCATGGCCGGATCGACTCGCAGGGCGCCATCAGCGAATGGGTGGCGAAGAAGGACCTGCGTCCGGTATTTGAATGCCAGCGCCGGGACTTCGGTATCAGCATCGCCTCCCGCCGGATCATCGACGACAGCACGAATTACTGGCGCGTCAACCAGTTCCTTTTCCCGTTCTACACGCTTGTTCCACCGCAATCGCAGTATCCGGAACTGAGTGGCCACGCGTGGGTGCCGCTCGATGACCGGAACACCCTTTGCATCATGTTCTCATACCACCCTGCACAGCCGTTGTACGAAAAGACGCGGAAACTGTTCGAGGAAGGACATAAGGGACGTGAGACCGGCCATGCAAGTGCCCATGCGTTCGCGCCGCGTCCGGTGACCCAGCCGTACGCCAAATACTGGACGAAATTCAATCTGGAGTCTGGATTTCAGTTCAATTACGACGCCCAGACCAAAACCTGGTTTTCGGGATTGCCGGGGCTCTGGGTGCAGGATGCTGCATGCCAGTCAGGTGTTTCTCCAATCTATGACCGCCGCAAGGAAAATCTGGGGATCAGCGACACTGGCATCGCCATGACGCGCCGGCTGTTGCTGGAGAACGTGCGGAAGCTCGCAACCGATCAGGTCGCGCCCACACGTTACGACGATCCGGACTTGTGGATGGTACGCGCGGTGTCCCTTACGCTATCAGCAAGCGCATCGTGGCAAACGGATGGGGTTGAGCCCATGACTGCGCGCATAGGTGCCGATTTCGGCTACGCCCTTTGAAGATTGTGGGAAGACACATGTCGATTGAAAGTCCTGCCCGGTTAAAGGCACGCCTTACGCAGATTCGGCTCGAGGCCGACGGAATTCTCTCGTATGAATTCCGTCCGGACGGGCGAGCGGAGTTGCCTGGGTTTTCCGCAGGCGCACACATCGATCTGCACTTACCCAAGGGCATGGTGCGCAGCTATTCGCTCGTAAACGATCCCAGCGAGCGCCATCGCTACGTGATCGCCGTGCAACGGGAACTTGAGGGGCGAGGGGGTTCGACGTGGCTTCATACGGTACCGCGTGTGGGTGACGTGATGGAAATTAGCGCACCGACCAATGATTTTCCGCTGCATGAAGAAGCGCGGGAGTCGATTTTTATCTGCGGAGGGATCGGTATTACGCCTGTCATGTCGATGATCCGCAGTCTGGATCGTCGCGGCGGAGCGTGGCGACTCTACTACGCGGCGCGTTCGCCGCAGCGAGCCGCGTTTGTTCAGGAACTGACTGAAGCGGCGCAAGGCGCCGGACGGGTCGAATTCTGTTTCGAATCACAGTCGGAAACACGTCTTGACGTGAGACGTATCGTGCAGGATGCAGCGGGCGACGCGCACGTGTACTGTTGCGGTCCGCGTGGCATGGTCGATGATTTCATTTCCGTATCGTCTGGGCGATTGCCGGATACGGTCCATTACGAGCGCTTTTCGTCCGCGAACGAGGCATCGACCGCAGGCGGTTTCAGTGTGATGCTGAATCGTAGTGGGCGCAGGATCGCGATCGCCCCTGGCAAGAGCATTCTTGACGCGTTGCTGGATAACGGCGTCGATGTGCAGTACGCCTGCTCGGCAGGGGTGTGCGGAACCTGCAAGACCCGAGTCATCGATGGTGTCCCCGATCACCGTGACGACTACCTCACCGATGAGGAAAAGAGCAGCAATTCGGCTGTGATGGTGTGCTGCTCGGGCTCGCTTTCGGGAACGCTGGTGCTCGACCTTTAGCGTGAGCGAACCGCAGTCAGGTACGACGGACTGTGGTAATAACAGGAGGAGTACAAAGATGTTTTCGAAGCTAGAAGAAGAGTTTCCGGAGCACGTTTCGCGCCCGGAAGGTGCGCCCAAGGCACTGGACGGTATCCGTATCGTTGACTTCACCCATTTTATCGCAGGACCATTCGCGACCATGATGCTGGCGGACATGGGGGCGGACGTCATCAAGGTCGAAGCGCCTGGCCGGGGCGATGAGTTCCGCTACTATCCTCCAGCTCATCCTGCGGATGAGACGATCGGAGCGCCGTATCTCTGGGCGAACCGCAATAAGAGAAGTATCGCGCTGGACTTGAAATCGGAGGGCGGGCGCCAGATTGCCCGGGACCTGATCGCGACCGCCGACATCGTCTCCGAGAATTTTTCAACTGGCGTGATGGAGCGGCTGGGGCTCGGCTACGAGGTGTGCCGTGAACTGAATCCTGAAGTGATTTACTGTTCTGTGTCGGCCTATGGACGCGAGGGGGCGTTTGCCGATCGGCTCGGTTTCGACCCGATCGCCCAGGCGGAGAGCGGATTCGTGTCGATGAACGGCTATCCGGACCGGCAGGGCGTCCGTGCGCTGTCGCCGGTCATGGACATCAGCACAGCGATGATGGCATGCAACGCAATATTGGGGGCGTTGGTGGCCCGCGAGCGTACCGGCAAGGGGCAGGCGATTGAAGTATCGCTGTTCGACAATGCCGTTCTGATGACGGGCTATGCGACTCTTCAGCATCTGTTCACTGGAGATGAGCCGCAACGGCACGGCAACACGAGTCCGGATACCTGCCCGTCGGGCGTGTTTGAAGCCTCGGATAAGGCGTTCTACATCAATTGCGGCAACAACAAGATTTTCCATCGCCTCGTCACGCAGGTCCTGGAGATGCCGGAACTCGGGGCCGACCCGATTCTCGCCGACCGCAACGGTCGTATCGCGAAGCGGGCGGAGCTGTTCAAGGTGCTCGACGAGGCGTTTATCCAGCATCCGTGGTCGTACTGGCGGAAGCGCATGCGTGCCGCCTCGATACCGTGCGGTGAAGTGCGCACTGTCGGGGAGGCGATCCGCTCGGCCGAGGCGCGTGAGCGGGGTTTAGTGAGCCGCGTTCATCATCAGGAACTGGGCTGGTTGCCCAACGTTGCATTACCTTTCCGGTTCAGCGGGACGCCAGTGGCGGATCCGGTGCCCGCGCCGCGGGTGGGCGAGCATAGCTGGCAGATTCTCAGGGATTCGCTCGGGTACAGTTCGGCGAGGATTGAGGAATTGGTCCGGGCTGGCGTAGTGTACGAACCTGCGTCCCGGGCGGAACCTGTCGATCAGGTGTCGGAGCAGGTGGCTTCCGCATCATGAGTGAGCGAACGCTTCGCGGGCGCGTCGCTATCGTCGGCGTTGGTGAGAGTACTTACTACAAGGTCGGTAAATCGCCGGACGCCGAGTTCAAGCTTGCCCTCAAGGCGGTGCTGGCCGCGTGCGGGGACGCCCAGCTGGATCCGCGTGACATCGACGGTTTTGCCTCGTTTGGAAACGACCGAAGCGACCCTGCAAGGCTGGCTGCCGCGCTTGGCATCCGGCAGTTGCGCTCGACGACCATGCAATGGGGCGGCGGCGGCGGTGGGTGCGCGGCGGCTGTTGCCAATGGCGCCGCGGCGATCCATGCCGGACTTGCCCAGTGTGTCGTGGTCTATCGCAGCCTAGCCCAGGGACAATATGGTCGATATGGGCAGGCACCGGACATGCAGACGGTATCGAGCGACATGGCTTATCAGATGCCATATGGTGTGCTGGCACCCCCGCAGAAGTTTGCAATGAAGGTGACGCGCTTCATGCACGAGCATGGGGTCCGGCGCGAAGCGTTGCGCGCCATCGCGCTCGCCTCGTATCACCACGCTCAGGCCAATCCACGCGCGCTCATGTATGGCAAGCCGCTGAACCAGGAAAAATACGACGAGTCGAGGTGGATCGTCGAGCCGTTCAGACTTTTCGATTGCTGCATGGAAAACGATGGAGCGGCGGCGCTCGTGCTTGTCGCCGCAGACCGGGCAAAGGATTTTCCGCACCGGCCGGTCTATGTTCTCGGTGCCGCCACAGGCTCGGTCGGGCGAGCGGCGGCTTCCCCGCACAACGCACCAGATTATGCGAGCGCTGGCTTCACCACCGTCGCGCCGGACGTGTTCCGGATGGCAGGCCTTTCGCCAGCGGACGTCGGCGTGGTGCAGAGCTACGAGAACTTTACGGGCGGTGTCGTGATGGCACTATCGGAGCACGGCTTTTTCCGTCCTGAGGACGCCAACGACTTTCTCACGCTCGAGAACCTCACGGCGCCTTCCGGACGACTCCCGCTAAACACAAGCGGCGGCAATCTGGCGGAATGCTATATGCATGGGCTCGAACTCGTCCTCGAGGCCGCGCGCCAGGTGCGTGGCACATCGACGAGCCAGGCTGCGCGCAACGACGTTGCGCTGGTGACCGGCGGCCCGATGGTCGCGCCTGCAAGCAGCCTGTTACTAGGATCGGAGGCGGTACTGTGAAGCCGGAGACGTCAAGCTACCTGCCGACGGGATTGCCCTCGCCCGTACCGGAGCCAGATGGACTGTCCGCGCCCTACTGGAACGGGCTGCGTGAATCAAGGCTGCTCGTGCAGCGTTGTTCGCATTGCGGCACCTGGCAGTTCGGCCCGGAATGGATTTGTCATTCGTGTCACGCGTTCGACCCGGAATGGCATGAAGTGGAGCCGCACGGACAGATTTTCAGTTGGGAACGTGTGTGGCATCCGTCACATTCCGCCCTGGTGGGGAGCCAGCCCTATCTCGTCGTGCTGGTCGAACTCCCACATGCCGGCAATGTCCGGATGATTGGCAACCTGCTGGGCGATCCGCTGCAGAACGTCGTCATCGGTACGCCTGTTCAGGGCGTGTTCGAGCATCACGAGCTGGCCTCACCACCTTATTCACTGATCCAATGGCAAATCAAGAATTGACATCAGGCGACCGACACGGGCCGCTTGCTGGCCTAAAGGTTGTTGAGTTTGCCGGGTTGGGGCCGGGACCGTTTGCGTGCATGCTCCTCTCCGATCTGGGGGCCGACGTGGTGACGATCGCGAAACCCGGCACGAAAGCTGGCGACCCGGCGAACATCACCGGCCGCGGTCGTACGGTCGTTATCGCAGACCTGAAAGACAGCGATGCCCGAGAGGATATCTACGCGTTGCTTGCCCGTGCAGACATACTTGTGGAGGGGTTCCGTCCTGGTGTCATGGAACGCCTTGGATTCGGACCCGATACCCTTGAAGCAATCAATCCTCGACTGATCTACGGTCGCGTTACCGGCTGGGGACAGTCGGGTCCGCTGGCGCAGTCAGCAGGCCACGATATCAATTACATTGCGCTGGCCGGGGCACTACACGCGATTGGCACCGCCAATGGCCCGCCTGTGCCGCCGTTGAACCTGGTCGGCGATTATGGTGGCGGCAGTCTGTATCTGGTCTGCGGAATCCTCGCCGCCTTGCACGAAAGGCAGTTTTCCGGGCGTGGCCAGACGATTGATGCCGCGATCGTCGATGGGACTCTCTCGTTGATGAGTACGTTTCTTTCATTCCAGTTGCGCGGAGAGGTTAACGAGCAGCGCGGTACCAATATGCTCGATGGCGGCGCACCGTTCTACGGTGTTTATGAAACAGCCGATGGAAAACATGTTTCGATCGGAGCAATCGAACCGCAGTTTTTTGCGCTCCTGTGTGAGAGCGTGGGGATCAGCGAGTCGCTGCGCAGTGCCCATCACGATCGCGGGGCCTGGCCTGCATTGCACGAGGAACTGCGCGAGCGGTTTTTGCAAAAATCCCGGGCGCAGTGGTGTGACCTTCTCGAGGGAACGGATTGCTGTTTCGCTCCCGTTCTCTCCATGAGCGAGTCGGGCTACCATCCTCACAATGAGGCGCGACATGCAATGGTAAGCGTGGATGGCGTACTTCATCCGGCCCCAGCGCCGCGGTTTTCCCGGACACCTTCTACCATCCATGGTTCAGCGCCAAAGACCGTGACGCGACTAGCCGACGTGCTCGGTCGCTGGTCATAGACGTGCCAGTGGGGGCGTGTGTTTTCGCGCGTTCCGGGCTGAAGCAAATCGCTGATCTATCTATTGATCCCAAAATTGTGACATCACCAGAAGGTTGTCTGAATCCAGCAAGTTGCGATGATCAGGGCCGGCGCTCGGCCACGCGGTCGCACGGCAACTGCGGACCGGAAGGGCTGCGCACAACGGATTTCGTAACCACTTCGGAATAGCGTTCGGTGGCTTCAAACAATCGGGAACAGGTCGAGAGGGCGGCGTTGACGGCCTGATGCCATACTTGGAAACAAAGACGGTTCTCCTCGACAGCCCCTATGTAGCCCCCTCCAATCCTGAACAGGCCCAAACATCAGAAGTTGCTGGACCTGCCCTCAAGCGAGCCAGCGCGGTGCGTGTCGTATGTAATCCAGCGACACGATCAGAAATAGCACTTATCGGGAGATTTTGACGTGCTGGAAGCATACGACTACATCATTGTGGGAGGCGGGTCTGCTGGATGCGTTATCGCGACACGACTGATTGAAGAAACTCAAGCTAGCGTGTTGCTACTTGAAGCGGGGCCGATGGACAAAGATATGTTCATCCACATGCCTGCAGGGATGCGCAACGCTCAAAAGTATTCGTGGAACTATCTTAGCGAAGCTAACCCTGACAATGGAGTTCCCTCCATCCATATACATCAGGGGCGCGTGTTGGGAGGCGGCAGCTCGGTCAACGGCATGGTCTACTGCCGTGGGACAGCCCACGACTATGATGATTGGGAAAACATCTATGGCTGCACCGGATGGGCCCATCATGATGTATTGCCGTACTTTATCCACTCAGAGCGAAACGAGACACTCGGAGCGCCGAACCATGGAACCGACGGCTACTTGTGGGTGAGCGAACACCGCTACCGGCACCCCCTCACCATGGCTTACATTCGCGCCGGGCAGGAACTCGGCTATCCCTACATCACTGACATGAGCGGAGCGGCTGAGCAGGAAGGCGTTGGCTTCTGGCAATGCACGATTCATGAAGGTAAACGGGGTAGCACCGCTCGTGCATATTTGTATCGGGTCATCAAAGACAAGCGCCTCACGCTTATCACCGATGCCGTCGCTGAGAAAATCCTGATTGAAAATGGGCGTGCTGTTGGGATTAGCTATTCCCGCAAAGGCGGTTCGCAGACGGAAGTCGTCGCGAACAAGGAAGTCATTGTAACCGCTGGCGCCCTCGAAACGCCCAAGCTGTTGATGCTATCCGGAATTGGTCCGGCTGCGCATCTGTCGAAATTCGGGATTAAGGTCAAGGTTGACAGCCCGCAGGTAGGCCAAAACTACCAGGACCATCTGATGGTCTCGTTGACTGCCGAAACACCAGGAATCCGTAGCATCCTGCGGGAGTCCAAAGGACTTAGAAAGATCGCCAACGGGATCGAGTGGTTGGCATTCAATCACGATGGAGTCGTGTCATCAAACGTGCTTGAGGGCGGAGGCTATTTCGACATAGACAAAGATGGCAGAATAGATACACAGCTGTTCGTATTTCCCTTCTACGAGGGCAAACGTTCCCAAAATGCGACGCAAACAGCCGAGATTCCTGACGGCATTTCGCTCAAGGTGGGTCATGTCTGCCCGGAGTCGCGTGGCGAAGTACTCCTTAGCGGTGCCACTGCGGCTGATACGGTGCGATTGAAAGGGAATTATTTGACGGCAAAAGGGGACCTCGATGCACAGGTCAAAGCAGTGAAGCTGGGTATGAGCTTCTTTGAAGCACCGTCGCTAAGAAAGATCGCCCGCAATATTTCACCGTCGATCACCGATCTCACCGACGTCGCCGAGTTCGTCAGGAGCAATTGTGTAACGATATTTCATCCCACCTCAACCTGCCGGATGGGGCCGTCTCTGAAAAGTTCCGTTGTCGATCTTGAACTCCGTGTATGGGGCGTGGCCAATCTGCGTGTCGCTGACGCCTCTGTCATGCCGCATATCGTCAGCGGCAATACGAATGCGCCGACGATTATGATTGCAGAACGCGCGGCTGAAATGATAGTGGCCGATCTGAAACTGGCGGGATATCCAAAGAACGACCTGGTATCAGCCTAAGAGTGGCTAACACAACCTGGACATGAGGTCATGAAAGCCATATCCTGGCGGCATGTCCAGACGCAAAATCAGTAACGAGTTATGGGCGGCGTTGGAGCCGCTGCTTCCGGTGTTCGCGCCGTCACCCAAAGGCGGTCGACGCAGAACAGTGGATGACCGTGCAGCATTGAATGGCATCCTGTACGTCCTGCAAACGGGCATTCCGTGGGAATACCTGCCCAAGGAACTGGGCTTGGGCAGCGGCATGACATGCTGGCGACGACTGCGGGACTGGCACGCCGAAGGCGTATGGGAGCAACTGCATCTGGCAATGCTTCGCCGGTTGCGTGAGCATGACCAGATTGATTGGGAGCGGGCGAGTCTGGATGCGGCGAGTGTTTCCAGCCCCCGGGGGGCCAGGAAGCCGGCCCCAACCCGACGGACCGGGGTAAGCTCGGGTCGAAGCGGCACATCGTTGTAGACGCGCGCGGCATTCCTCTGGCCATCACGGTCACGGGTGCCAATCGCCATGACTCGATGGCATTCGAGCCCACGCTCGATGCCATTCCTGCCGTGTCGGGCCTGGATGGCCGGCCCCGCAAACGCCCGGGCAAACTGCATGCGGACAAGGGCTATGACTTCGCCCGCTGTCGGCGTTACCTGAAGCAGCGCGGCATCACGGCTCGTATCGCCCGTCGCGGTGTGGGAAGCCGCGAGCGGCTCGGGCGGCATCGCTGGGTGGTCGAGCGCACGCATGCCTGGTTTGCCGGCTTCGGCAAACTGCGCATTCGTTTCGAGCGTCGTCTCGACATTCATGTTGCTTTGCTTTCCCTGGCTGCTGCCGTTATCTGTTCACGCTTCGTTGATGACTTGTGTTAGCGGCTCTAAATCGCAAACCTCACTGCGAGGGTAAGTTGGGACCAGGGCGGCAGGCTCAAATTTACATCCGGGGCTTCGGCAGCGTGAGGATGGGTGATGAGCACTGGCGCTATCGCCCAAATCTCGCCACGCCATGTGGACCGGCCTGGCCGCTCAGGCGAGACCGCCGGGCCAACTTTTGGGCAACTTCCCGCCAGTGTAGCTAAACAATCAAGGGAGGCGCTCCCGACCATGACGGCCTACGAGCTGGCAATCAAGGCGAACCGCCGACAGGCGGAGATCGTTTATGACCTGTTTGATGTGGTCGCGGAATACGGACGCGAAGTCGTCGACCGGGTGTGGGTCGATCAGGTCCAATCAGCTTCGACATGACCGACCTTCTCGGAAAGCGCTGAAATCGAGTCACTGGCTGCTGCTGCGCAACCACCGGAATCTCAGGCCGGATCAAATGGGGCCCGGATCAACTATTGGGAGCCGACCTGTCGCTGCTATGCTTCTATCGCTGCACGGCGAACTCAAGCGGCTATGGTTCAACCGGAGGCGCGTAGGGCGCAGAAGGCGTGCGAGCATTGGGTCGACCAGGTCCAGCAGAGCGGCGTCGTCGCTCTCGAACTGTTTGCACAGCGCGGCTACAGGGATACTGCCCCAGGCATTGAGCGGCGCGCTTACGGGTGGCGCTGTGGAACTGTCGCATCGTGGTCGCCGTGTTGGCAGCCACGGGTAATGACCCCCTGGCTGGCTATACCGCCATTGTCGAGCGCATGCCAGCGACGCACCGGCCAATCTGGAATGGACGCCGCAGCGGCCGATTCATTGGGGCCAGCAGAACGGCATGGCAACCGGCCTGCTCGTCACTAGGCAATTGCAGGCGCAACGCCATCCGGACGTCCATAGGACGTGCCTCGGATTGCTCTCGCTCTCACGTCGCCATGGCCGCGAGCGTCTCGAAGCCGCCTGTGCGCTGGCGCTGGAACTGGGCGAGCGCCGTCGCCATGTGCGCGACATTCTTATCACCGCCCGCGACTGGGCGGTGGCGACACCTGCAGACTTTGTCAGCCCAAACCACCCGCATGTACCCGGCCCCCGCTACTATCAACAATGAGTATCCGCCGTGATGATGCAACAGTCCCTGACCCGGTTGCTCACTCTGAAGGCTGACGGCTTCGCTGACGGACTGGACGAACAATTGACCCAAGCCTGCGCAGCCAGCCTGAGCCACGAGGAAGGCCTGTCCCTGCTGGTCTACCGTGAAACCCTCTTCCCTCGCTTTGTATTTTGTGACGGCATCCATGCTTGACAAATCTATCTCTCAACATCAATAATATAATGGTTGAACCATTCATTTAAGGCATGAGCGACGGTGCGTCACGCCTTGGGGACACCATGCAAGCACAGGATATAAAAAACTGGCCTCACCATCTTCCGCATCGGCTGACGGTGCCTAGCACGAACCTGTATAACAACCTGTTCGTGTCGGCGCAGCGCTTCCCCGAAAAGGCGGCGTTAATTTGCGAAGATGTCTGCCTTTCCTATCGTGAGCTGCTTCGGCAGGTCGACGCACTCGCATCCTTTTTTAATGTTCGGTGCGGTCTCTGTCGCGGGGCACGAGTGGTTCTCTACATGCAGAATTCGCCCGAGTTCATCGTGGCCTACTATGCGGCGTTGCGCATGGGATTGATCGTGGTCACGATCAATCCCATGAACAGGGCAGCGGAGCTTGCCCATTTTTTTTGCGATGCGGACGCGGAGGTCATCGTCTGCGATGGTGACCTTCTGGCGCATGTTGCAACTGCTGACACTGAAAACAGGATTCGCCATGCGGTCGTGGCGGGCGCCATTGAGACGGAACATCCGGCGTTCGCGGTGACGCAATTCGAAGCGGCATTGCGGGCGTTTGTCGAAGGCGCAAGCGAGCTGGATGCCCCATTTGATGATGAGCAGCCGGCGTTGATTCTGTACAGTTCGGGAACTACCGGTTTGCCCAAGGGATGCGTACACAGCCATCGTTCGCTGATGGCGAGCGTCGTGACGTTGACGCACTGGATGTGGATACACTCGGACGCAGTCGTTATGCTGTCGCTGCCGTTGTTTCATGTCACCGCGATGCAGAATCAGTTGAATGCGCCGATCTATTCCGGTGCAACCATGGTGATGTTGAAGCGGTGGAATCGCGAGCGAGCCGCAGATCTCATTCACCGTCATAGGGTTACGCATCTGACCGCGATGCCAACGATGATCACGGATTTGCTGGCTAGTCCGAATCTCTCGTCGTTTGATTTCTCGTCGCTGAGCCGTATCGGAGGCGGAGGCGCACAAATGTCCGAGGGATTGTGGGCACGCATCAAGGAGACTTGGGGCATCGACTTCCTGGAAGGGTACGGGCTGTCGGAGACTGCCCATGTCACGGGCAATCCGGCTGATCATCCGCGCCGGCAATGTCTTGGTGTACCGCTCTTCAATGTGGATCTGCGTGTGGTCGACCCCGATACTCTTGTCGAACTTCCGGCTAACGAGGTCGGCGAAATAGTCGTGTGCGCACCTCAGGTCTTTCTCGGTTACTGGCGTAATCCAGCAGCGACGCAAGCATGTTTTTTCGAGCGCGAAGGCCATCGCTTTTTCCGTACTGGCGATCTTGGTTATTACGACGCGGACGGCTACTTCTACCTGAAAGATCGTCTCAAGCGGATGGTCAACGCCTCGGGCTATAAGGTGTGGCCCGCCGAGGTGGAAGCAATGCTGTACGAGCACCCTGCCGTGCATGAAGCCTGTGTGATTGCCGCATCGGACCCTTACCGGGGAGAAACCGTCAAGGCGGTCATCGTGTTGCGGCAGGAATCGTCTGGCACGGTATCGGCCGACGACATCATTGCCTGGTCACGCGAGCGTATGGCCGCCTACAAGTATCCACGAATTGTGGAGTTCGTCGATACATTGCCACGCTCGCCAACCGGCAAGATCGACTGGCGCCACCTTCAGGAAAGTCAGCGACCTGTTTCGCCCCCACCACCCGCAGCAGCAGATTCCACCCAGACATGATCGACTATCAGAAACTCAAAAACTGGCGTTTTGATGACGTTGTGAAATCGTACGGCGAACGCGACGTTATCCTGTATGCGTTGGGGATTGGCTTGGGAGTCGAGCCAGAAAATGAACAGGCCTTGGCCTACGTGTATGGACCCGATCTCAAGGTGCTGCCAACCTACGGCGCGGTGTTGGGTTCTCCTGGTTTTTTCGCGATGGATCCGTCTTTTGGTCTGGACGCCAAGCGTGTGCTGCACGGCGAGCAACACGTCGTATTGCATTCTCCTATACCTCCATGCGCCACCGTGGTCGCTGAGAACCGCATTACGCGAGTGATTGACAAGGGGGAGAGAGGCGCTGTACTCCACGTCGAGCGCGTCTTGCGCGAGCGGGAAAGCGGCCAACTGTTAAGCACTTCGGAGCAGATACTGATATGCCGTGCCGACGGCGGATTTTCGAGTGCTTCGGAGCCTGGCGACGCGTCACCGGAGCCATTGCCCGGAACGCCAGAGCGCGACGCGGATTTTGTCGTTGATCTGCCGACGCGTCCGGAGGCGGCGTTGATTTATAGACTCTCCGGTGACATGAATCCGCTGCACGCCGATCCGCGCGCGGCGCAGGTGGCCGGTTTCCCACGGCCCATTCTTCATGGGCTCGCTACTTTCGGTGTGGCCGTGCACGCCGTGTTGCGGGTCTGCTGTGATTACGACGCAACAGCATTGCGTGCGATGCGTGCGCGGTTCTCCTCGCCGGCGTTTCCGGGGGACACGATCCGTACGGAAATCTGGCGCGACGGTGCGCGGCTCAACGTACGCGCGTCTGTACCCGAGCGCGGGGTGACGGTGCTTAGCAAAGGCCTGTTCGAGATGACCGGGCACGGTGCTGAAGCGTTGGATTTACGCTTGTCACGACGAACATTATCGGAGGATAAAAGGCAATGACGATCTACGGCAAAGCCTATATTGCGGGAGCATACGAGCATCCGCTCCGTAAGGCACCAGACAAGTCGCTCGCACAGCTTCACGCTGAATGCGCGAAGGGCGCACTAGACGACGCGGGGTTAAGCCTTGCGGATGTCGATGGTTATTTTTGCGCCGGTGACGCGCCCGGTCTTGGGCCGTTAAACATGGTGGACTATCTTGGAATCCGTGCACGCCACGTCGATTCGACGGATACAGGGGGATCCGCTTATCTAATTCACGTTGCGCATGCTGCTCAAGCAATTGCCGCAGGAAAATGTCGTGTCGCGCTGATCACCCTGGCTGGAAGGCCCAGAAGCGAAAGCGGGAATACGTTTGTGCTTCGGACAGCTGGTCCTACGGTGCCGGACTCGTCGTTTGAAATGCCATTCAGCCCGACGACCGCGAACATGTATGCCATGGCCGCCATGCGGCATATGCACGAGTTCGGTACGACAGCCGAGCAGCTTGCATGGATCAAGGTAGCCGCTTCCCATCACGCCCAGCACAATGCAAACGCGATGTTGCGGGACGTTGTGACAGTTGAGGACGTACTTGCATCACCGCTTATCGCATCCCCCCTCAGGAAACTTGACTGCTGCGTCGTGAGCGACGGGGGAGGCGCGCTGGTAGTCACTTCGCCGGAAATTGCAAGGACATTATCCCGTCCGCGCGTCAGGATCCTTGGCGCTGGTGAGGCAGTAAAGGGCCAGCAAGGAGGTGAGATTGACCTGACCTACTCTGCCGCGGCGTGGTCAGGTCCTCGCGCGTTCGAGGAAGCGAAGGTAAAGCCATCGGATATCAAGTACGCGTCCGTCTACGATAGCTTCACGATCACCGTGCTGATCCAGCTTGAGGATCTCGGCTTTTGCAGAAAAGGTGAGGGTGGACGCTTCGTTGCGGACGGCAACCTGATTTCAGGTGTCGGCAAGTTGCCTGTCAATACCGATGGCGGCGGTTTGTGCAATAACCATCCGTCAAACCGGGGAGGCATGACGAAGGTTATTGAGGCGGTGAGGCAACTGCGCGGTGAGGCTCACTCCAGCGTGCAGGTCAGGAACTGTGACCTCGCTCTGGCACAAGGCACTGGTGGCTCGCTCGGTACGCGTCATGGGAGTGCCACGCTGATTCTGGAACGGGAGTAATTGATGAACACGTCCAATGTGGCACAACACCCATTTTCCAGTCCTCATGTAAATGCCGAGACTGCTCCATTCTGGCAGGCGGCGAACGAGGGCAAGCTCCTTTTCAAGCGCTGCGACGACTGCGGCAAGCCACACTGGTACCCGCGCGCGCACTGTCCATTTTGCGGAAGTGCCGCAACCAGCTGGGAACAGGCGAGCGGCCACGGCACGGTCTACAGCTTCAGCGTCACCTCCCGACCCGACCCAGTGCCTTATGCGATTGCGTACGTAACGCTCGACGAGGGTGTCAAGATGATGACACGCATTGTCGATTGCGATTTCGAGCATATCCGTATAGGTGCCCGGGTCGCTCTGGTATTCAAGGAGACACAGGATGGCGCTTCAGTCCCGGCGTTTGCGCTAGCGTAAGGGCGGTCCGGCGCGACAGTTTTTTCGATATGAAATTTTCTACCATCTCTTGAGACTCTCCTATCTATGGACCTGCAAGAAGCAGAAGGCGATGCACAGTTCCGGCAGGAGGTTCGTGCGTTTATCAGCAAGAACCTGCCAGGACATATCCAGAAGCGCCTTCGTAACGGACATTCTGCCGAACATGATGACATTGTGACTTGGCAGCGCATTCTAAATCGCCAGGGCTGGGCAACACCGAGTTGGCCACGCGAGGTGGGCGGGCCGGGATGGACTACAACACAGCGCTCAATTTTCCTGGATGAGCTCTACGCAGCATGTGCGCCGCTTCCTCTTAACCTGAACGTTTCGATGGTGGGGCCACTTATCATTCGGTACGGTTCGGAGGAGCAGAAACAGCGCTTTTTGCCCGCGATTGCCAATCTCGATCTCTGGTTTTGCCAGGGGTTCTCCGAGCCCGGAGCAGGCTCGGACCTCGCGGCAATACGTACGCGAGCAGACCGGAGTATCGACCCCGAGGTTTATGTCGTGAGTGGCCAGAAGATCTGGACATCGACCGCTCAGCACGCGGACTGGATGTTCGCGTTGGTGAGAACGTCAAACGATGGGAAAAAGCAGGCAGGTCTGACATTTCTGCTGATCGACATGAAGACGCCAGGCATAACCGTGCGTCCGATCATTTCAATTGACGGAGAGCATCACCTGAATGAGGTTTTTCTGGACGATGTGCGCGTGCCCGTTGGAAACCGGATCGGCGAGGAAAACAAGGGCTGGGAATACGCCCGATATCTGTTAGGTCATGAGCGCACTGACGTCGCCGTAATAGGTCGAACCAAGGAGCGCCTGCGACACGCCCGTACGCTGGCGGGACGGGTAAGGCGCCGTGGCCGGCCGCTAATCGAGGATTCTGTCTTTTGTCAGCAACTGGTGCGGCTGGAGGCGGAAATCCGTGCTCTCGAGGTCACGCAGCTACGCTCCTCTTTGCATGGTTCGGCCGAGACGAAGTCGCAGCGAATTCCTCTGCCTTCGCTTCTTAAATTGAAGGGCACAGAGCTTTACCAGGCATCCACTGAACTTCTTTTCCGGATCGCAGGCCCGCTTGCCGTTGGGGCGGCTGTGGAAGAGCCAACCATGGACGTCGATGAGCATTGGGCTGCTCACTTGGCGCCTGCCTATTTTTATTCTCGTGCCCAATCGATTTTTGGCGGAACCAACGAGATTCAACGAAATATTCTTGCCAAAGCGTTATTGGAGCTCTAAATGAATTTCGATCTTTCGGACGAACAACGCCAACTGAAGGATAGTCTGGAGCGTCTTCTCTCGAATCGATACCAGTTTGAGCAGCGTCAGCATTATTCCGTGACCGATGAAGGATTCAGTCGGGAAATGTGGGCTGCATACGCCGAATTGGGGTTGCTTGGCCTTGCGATTCCGATGGAGTACGACGGTTTCGACGGCAGTGCCGTAGATACCATGCTCGTCATGAACTCTCTGGGTTCTGCACTTTGTCTTGAACCATACCTTGCGACGGCTGTGCTCGGTGCAAACGCGATTTTGTGGGCGGGTAGTGCAGAGCAAAAGCGGGCGATCTTGCCGCGTGTTGCGGATGGTACGTTACTTTTGGCTTGGGCGCACGAAGAACCAGACACCTACGGTGTTTTGCATCACGTTGCTGTTCGAGCGGCAGAAAGGAATGGGCAATGGCATCTTACAGGCAGGAAATCGACGGTTTTGCACGGTGGGGATGTTGACCGGATCATCGTCACGGCGCGGCATACGGGAGCGGATGACGACGTTGATGGTATTGGTTTGTATCTCGTTGATCCGTCGGACCCTGGAGTCATTCGCCGTGGTACGAAGCTGCGGGACGGTACCCCTGCCGCCAGCATCGAGTTGATCGACGCTGCTGCCGAGCCGCTGGGATGCCTCAGCGATCGGGAGTCTCTTGCGCTGGTGGAGCGTGTTGTGCAGGCAGGTGCTGCGGCGTCTGCCGCGGCGGCGGTAGGCGCTATGGAAAGATCGCTCCATCTGACGGTCGATTATCTGAAGGTACGTCAGCAGTTTGGTCGCCCGCTTGCCGAAAATCAGGCACTTCAGCATCGACTGGTTGACATGCTAGTCGCACTCGAGCAGGCACGTAGCAGTAGCTTGCTGGCGACAATGGCGCTGGCTTACGCTGATGCTGTCGAACGTCGGCGCGAACTCTTGGCTGCCCTGATGGTTACGGGGACCAGTAGCCGATTCGTGGGGCAGCAGGCGGTGCAGCTGCACGGCGGTATCGGGATGACAGAGGAATATCCTGTCGGGCATTATTTTCGGTTCCTTGCCGTCAATGAGCAATTGTCTGGCGATGCGGATCAGCATGCTTCTGAGCTTTCTGGGATGCGTTAGCGCGACTGTGTGATCTGAACGCGTGCCGGGACCGGCTATCATTGGGGATCCGATGGAGAGCAAATGGGACGGCGCGTGTCCGGGAAGCAATGCATACCGATTCTGTTACAGCAGGAGCATTTGACTAGCATCCTCCTTCGATGAATTTTTTGAGTTCAGGGCATCGGGGATAACGGTCGGCACACGTAAGGGGATGTCGATCCCGGCATGACGTCCAGCAGATTCTTAGCCGCGCGATGCGGATATGTGTGGGAGCACTCAACCGGTCCGTTAGATTTTCCCGATGATGAGCCCCGATGTTGCATACCGGCTCATCGCTGCCGGGCACGTGCGCCCGCCGTCTGAGGTGACCTGGCGACCGCAGACGGTGGGCGCACTGCGAGTGCTCTCGGGCGTAGTGCCCGTGCTCTTTTACCTCCGAGGCTAACCGGGTCCGTGAAGTGCATTGGCGGATAAGTGCAGATGGTCTGGCGATCGCATTATCCGAGTCGAGCCAGCGTGCGGTCGGCTTGGCCCTGGCGCATTTCGAGGACCAATACTATAGGGAAATGTGGAAGCCGCCATTTACGCCAATATGCTGACCGGTGATATAAGACGCCGCGTCTGACAGCAGGAAACATACTGACTTGACCACCTCGTCAGGTGTTGACCACCGTCCCATCGGAATCTGGGCAAGCATGCCTTCGCTGAATTTCTCGCCGCGCACGACTTCTGTCATCTGCGTTTCGACTACGCCAAAACAGACTGAATTGGTACGGATCTGATGTTTGCCCCATTCACGGGCTGCAGTCATGGTCATGCCGAGCATTCCTGCCTTTGCGGCAGAGTAGTTAATCTGTCCGATTGAACCTTTGCGACCGGCGTCTGACGAAATATTCACGATTGACCCGCCCACTGCGTCGCCGTTTTTGACCCGGCTGACCATGTGTCGCCCGACAGCCTGCAGCCAGAGGAAAGTTCCGGTCAGATGTACGTCAAGCACGCTTTGCCACTGCTCAAGTGTCATCTTTTCGATCATTGCGGGACGAGTGATGCCAGCGTTGTTGACCAAACCATGCACGGCGCCGAAACGCGACACGGCCTCGCCAACCGCCCGGGACGCGAGTTCTGGATCGACCACACTTCCCGCGATGGCCATAACCCGGTCGCGGGGCAATTCCGCCACACTGTGGTGCAATGCCTCGCTATTGAGATCTACCGCTACGACGTTGCCTCCGAGGTTCGTCACGAGGCGAGCAATAGCTTGCCCAATTCCTTGGGCCGCGCCGGTCACAACTACCGTCCGGTCAGTGAAATCAATTAATTGGATCATAAGTTCATTGGTTCAACCATTTGTGGAGCGACCATCTTAGATGCTTCGGATGCTTCCGTCAATTTTGCTGTTACGGACTGCGCATCCCTGAACGCCAAGGACTCGTTGCGGCCATTCTTTCTGGGCTACGTGTTTCGTCAAGCATTAGGGGCCGATCTTGACTGATAGAGCGTGCCGTCGCCCAGCGTCGCGAACCGTACATCGCAGTGCCGTCTGGCAAGGGTAAGGAGCGATTGATTGTGGCGCTTACCCTGCTAGACCTTACGGGCGTAATAGCCCCTCGAGATCGGAACGCGCAGGGCAAGGATAGAGAGGAAGCACATCCGCTTAAGGACCCCTCTTGCCCCGCCTACATGGGTGTTCGCCACGAGTAAAAGAGTCCGAGCGTCGGGTGCCTGGTGCAAGCCCGCGTAGGCTGCGAGATGTGCGGCTGAGCTAAAGTCGGAAGTGGTGTACGGGGGAGTTGAGGCGGGAGATTGAAGGCGGTGGAGGTTTCAGCTGAGAATCTGATTGTCGAAGTCGGAAACCAGCAAACAACAAACCATCCACCATGAGCAAGTTTACGGAAAAAGAAGTCGTTGGTCTATCGGGCGTCGGTCTGTGCCTTGACGAGCTGGTGCGGCAAGGTGCCCGGCAAGTGATTCAGCAGGCGATCGAAGCCGAGTTGTCAGCACTGCTCGAACGGTTCGAGAACGTCAAGACCTTGCACGGGCAGCGTGCCGTGGTGCGCAACGGCTATTTGCCGGAGCGCGAGGTGCTGACTGCGGCCGGCCCGATTGCGGTGAAGGTGCCGAAGGTTCGCGATCGGTCAGGATCAGGCGTGAAATTCAATTCTTCGATTGTGCCGCCGTATGTGAGGAAGTCGCCGCGCGTGAGTGCCGCGCTGCCGTGGCTGTATCTGAAGGGCATTTCGACGGGCGATATGAGCGAGGCGCTGCGCGTGCTGCTGGGCGAGGATGCGAAGGGTCTGTCGGCAAACGTGGTGAGCCGCCTGAAGGCCCAGTGGGCCGACGAGCATGCGAGTTGGAGCCGGCGTGATCTGTCGAAGTCGCGCTACGTGTACTGGTGGGTGGACGGGATTCACACCGGGCTGCGCAGCGAGAACTCGGACGGTCAATGCTTGCTGGTGATCATCGGCGTGAGGCCGGATGGGCGCAAGGAGCGTGTGGCGATCGGCGACGGGTATCGTGAGTCGAAGGCGTCCTGGCAGGAACTGCTGCTCGATCTGAAATCGCGAGGCCTGCAGGCCGGTCCGTTGCTCGCGGTCGGCGATGGCGCGATGGGCTTCTGGGCCGCGCTGGAGGAAGTGTTTCCTGCGACGCGGGGCCAGCGCTGCTGGTTCCACAAGATGGGCAACGTCCTGAACGCGCTGCCGAAGTCGCAACAAGGCAGAGCGAAAGCAGATCTGCAGGCTATCTGGATGGCCGCCACCCGCGCCGACGCGTATGCCGCGTTTGATCGTTTCGTGACGGTCTACGCGGCGAAATATCCGAAGGCGACGGAAACGCTGAAGAAGGACCGGGAGAGCCTGTTGGCGTTTTATGACTTTCCGGCTGGGCACTGGCAGCACCTGCGCACGACCAACGCCATCGAGTCGACGTTCGCGACCGTGCGCCACCGGACGACGCGTACGCGCAACTGTGTGTCGCGACCGACCTTCCTCGGTCTGGCATTCAAGCTGATCGAGGAAGCCGAGAAAACCTGGCGCCGCATCAACGGCCCTGAACAGATCAAGCTGTTACTTGAAGGCATTGCCTTCAAGGACGGCGAACCGGTGCAAGACGATCGACCGGGTCAGCAGAAACTCGCCGCTTGACGTCGCCGGCCATCAAGCTGCCCGTACACCACTCTTGACCTTATCTCTGTGCGGCTAGCTCGATGGCTTTGTGAGTGACTACAGTTAGGAGTCTGGCGGCAGTCCCCGACGCCGGACTCCCTGCATACTGGTAGGAGGGGCCGAAGAGGGTGTGCATGTGCCGGGCGTTCAACTTCGCTGGCGGCCTCGTCGCTCTGCTTGCGCAAGGAAGCGAGCTGCTGGACCAGACGGGGCATGACGATGGTCGTGGCCATGTATCGGGTACGACCAGTCCCTGTTCGCTGCGTGCCTGAACGATTTCGGCCGCAAGACTTTTGCCCATGCGCGGGGGCAAGCTTGGTGAGGACAGGTGGTTTTGACTGCCACTCGAAGCGACCATGAGAGCGTGACGAGCTTGGTCCTCGGCGGCGCAGCGCAAGCCGCAGTACTGCTGCTGGACGTGCCAGTGCTATTTCGGATTCCGCGTTGTGACTGGGAAACCTGCTCCTGCGAACACGCGATCGCTTCTCTGACGACGGTTGCGTATTTCACACCAAGCTCGACAGCGATTTCACGCGAAGCTGGACAGTAGCCGCATGAGGTAGCGACGCGGGTCAACCGTGGCACGCTCGACGCTTTGTCGGGAGCCACATGGCATACCGAAAGTTGACCATGCGTAAAATTCGTGAAGTGTTGCGCCTGCATTTCGAAAGCGGTTTCAACCATCGGGAGATCGCCCGCGCTCTTGGCGCGTCGCCGACCACAGTCGGGCAGTACGTTCGCCGCATGCAACGCGCCGGGCTCAGCTATCCGCTGCCTACGACGCTGTCTGACGACGAATTCGAAGCGTTGATGTACCCACCGCCACCACGGGTTGAAGGGCAGCGCCCCGAGCCCGACTGGCCCACTGTGCGGCGCGAGCTGTCGCGCAAGGGCGTCACGCTGGACCTGCTGTGGAACGAGTACAGGGCCGAACACCCCGACGGCTATGCCTACACGTCGTTCTGCACCCACTACAACAGTTGAGCGAGGGCATTGCCGCTGGCCTTACGCCAGACGCACGCGCCTTGCGAGAAGCTGTTCGTCGTTTACTCCGGCGACAGGATCACCGTCATCGACGCGCAGACCGGCGAAATCCGCGACAGCCGAGCTGTTCGTCGCCGTTCTCGGCGCGGCGAATTACACGTATGCCGAAGCGACCTGGACGCAGCAGTTGCCTGACTGGATCGGCTCGCATGTGCGCACGTGTGAACTTTCGCCGTTAAGGAGCCAAACCGTTTTCGGCATAAAGGCGCCAGGGACTTTTCGGCGTTTAGGCGCCACAAGTCTTCCGGCGTATAGGCGCCAGTAGATTTTCGCCGTAAAGGCGCCACTGGCGTCTGAGTCGGGCGCTCGAACTTCGCCAACCGCTACTCTGCCGGCACGCATTTGCTCCGGAGGGTGGCTTGAAGAGGAAGTTCGAGATGTACCAATATCGACAGGTTCTGGTGCGAATGCGCCAGGGTGACTCCGACCGGGATATCGACCGCTCGAAGATCATGGGCCGTAAGAAGCTGGCAGCCGTGCGGGAGATCGCAACCGAGCGCGGGTGGCTTTCTCCGGACAACGCTCTGCCGGATGACGCGCAGCTTGCTACAGCGTTCAGCCGCAGGGAGTTCCTGCCCGCGAGCTGTATCTCGTCGGCCGAACCGTGGCGCGAACAGATTGCCCAGTGGCACGACGCGGGCGTCCCCGGCACGACGATTCACAGCGCGCTGGTGCGCAACCACGGCTACGAGGGAAGCTACTCATCCGTATACAGGCTGCTTCAGCAATTGAAGGTGGAGCTCACGCCGGATGTACCGATGCGGCTGGACTTCAAACCTGCAGAAGCCGCACAGGTTGATTTCGGCGCAGGTCCGACCATCACAGATGCGCACACCGGCGAGATCCACAAGACGTGGTTCTTCGTGATGACCTTGTGCTGGTCGCGGCATCAATACGTTGAGTTTGTCCGTGATCAGAGCGTTGACACATGGTTGCTATGTCATCGTCACGCCTTTGAATGGTTCAATGGCGTAGTGGGACGCGTCATCATAGATAACCCCAAGTGTGCCATCGTCAAGGCCTGTATCTACGAACCCGAAGTCCAGCGGGCCTATGCGCAATGCGCCGAAGGGTATTCGTTCAAGGTCGATCCGTGTCCGCCGAGGGACCCAGCTAAAAAAGGAATTGTCGAATCGGGCGTCAAATACGTGAAGTCGAGCTTCCTTCCTCTTCGCGAATTCCGTGATCTTGACGACGCCAACCGGCAAGCGCAAGCCTGGGTGATGCAGGAGGCCAGTACCCGCACGCATGGCACGACGCGCGAGGTGCCGCTCAAGCGTTTCGAAGATGTCGAACAGGCGCTGTTGCTGCCGCTTCCCGATGTGCCGCCCGAGCTGGCAACCTGGGCGCGCGTGAAGGTCCATCGCGACGCCCATGTGCAATTCCAGCGCGCCTACTATTCCGTGCCGTTCCGGCTTGCCGGTAAGGATCTGTGGCTCAAGGCAACCGCCACCATGGTGCAGCTCTACTACGAGCACGAACTGTCGGCATCGCATGTCCGGCAGACCGCGCCGGGAACGCGTAGCACGGTGGCCGATCACATGCCGCCAGCCGCACAGGCCTGGCAACTGCACGACACCCAATGGTGCCTGAGAGAAGCGCAGCGTATCGGGCCTTCCTGCCACGCGCTTGTTCACGCGCTCTTCGGCGATCAGGTTCTCATCAAGCTGCGCGCCGTACAGGGCGTGCTGCGCTTCGCCCAGCAGTTCGGCGCGTCGCGCCTGGAGGCGGCCTGCCGTCGCGCGAATCACTTTGGCACGCCAAGCTACAAAGCCGTCAAGCTGATCCTGCAGAAAGGCCTCGATCAGACCTGGCTGTCGACCGAACCCGTTGAATCGGGCGCGACCACCTACACCCACGGCGGCCGCTTCTGCCGCGATACCCAGACTCTCCTGATCCATTGAACATGAATCCAATTCCCGAACTCACGTCTTCCCTTAAGCAATTGCGACTGTCCGGCATCCTCGACACGCTCGAAGCACGCAACCGTGAAGCCATCGACCGTAAGCTCGCCTATACCGACTTCCTGACGTTGCTCATCCAGGACGAGATCGCACGGCGCGATCATCGAAAGCTCGACGCCCGCATGCGCCGCGCGAACTTCCGTGGCCAGAAGACACTGGAAGGTTTCGACTTCGACCGGCTACCCAATCTTAATCGCGCCGTCGTCCATGATCTCGCGACCTGCCGCTTCATCGATGAGAAGGTCAGCGTGCTGATCGCCGGTCCGTGCGGAACGGGCAAAAGCCATCTGGCGCAGGCACTGGGCCATGCGGCCGCCCGGCAAGGTCACGATGTCCTGTTCATGACCCAGACCCGGCTTCTCGGCGCCCTACGCAACGCACAGGCTGTCGGCTCCTACGAACGGCGCTTCCAGGCGCTTGCCAAGGTGCCGCTGCTCATCATTGACGATTTCGGACTGAAACCCATGCGCACGCCCGAAGATGAAGACTTCCACGATCTGATCGCCGAACGGTACGAACGTACATCGACCGTCCTGACCAGCAATCTTGATTTTACGGAATGGGGTGACGCGTTCGCGACCAACAAGATGCTCGGCTCCGCAACGCTTGATCGCCTGCGACACGCGGCGTACCGCGTCGTACTCGACGGCGAGAGCTACCGTGTTCCACGCCCGATGCCCGAGAGCAACAAATCAGCACTTGCGAAAGGAGGTAAAAACAAGGATTCTTGATTCCCGTTCGAGCCCCGAATCAGGCGCCTTTCGCTGGCGCCATTACGCCGGAAACACCCGGCTCCTTTACGGCGAAAGGCAACAGCATTCAAGAAACTGCCCGGTTCGCGGCGAACCGCCTTTGAAGAACTCGAGCGCGCAGCACTCAAGCCGCTACCGGCGCAGCCTTATCAATACGCCGACTGGAAGGTCGCCCGTGTCGGCGTTGACTATCAGATCGAACTCGTGGGCCATTACTACTCGGTCCCGCACCACTTCGCGCGTGAACAGGTCGACGTCCGCTACACCACAGCCGCCGTCGAAGTCTTCCATCGCGGCACGCGCATCGCCGCGCACGCAAAGAGCGATCGTCGCAACGCTCACACCACGCTGACCGAGCACATGCCGGCCAATCATCAGGCCGTCACCGGCTGGGATCCGCAGCGCCTGCGAAACTGGGCCGCCACGATCGGCCCGCACACAGAGGCCGTCATCCAGCATCTGCTCGGCGGCCGTCAGCATCCGCAGCAGGCCTATCGCACCTGCCTGGGCGTACTGCGACTGGCCAAAGACTGCGGCAACCAGCGACTGGAAGCTGCCTGCAGCCGCGCTATCGATCTGAAAGCGCCGAGTGCCGCTTCATCGACTCGACGCTGAAGAACGGACTGGACCAGCAGCCATCGCCGGTTGCGGTACAGCCCGACCTGCCGCTTGCGCACGCCAATGTGCGGGCCCGACTACTACCATGTATGGACGCCCCCGGTTTGCCAAGCGGTCTTTTCATGATGAGCAAGGGAACAAGATTGCAGCCATGTATCCGGACTTTTTCACCAGGCCCATGGCCCGTTCCGTCCCTGATGGAATACGCTGATCGGCTCCCCAACACTGAATCGCGCTCCGTGGCGCTTTGGTAGTAGCGGGCTTATCCGATCACGGTCCAACCTGTTTTGCCATCACTGCGTGAACGCCTGAGCAATCTATGGGGTGTGCGAGTTCTCCTCTTCTGCTGGAACGCCAGCTCGAAACCTGAGCGTTATTAACCTAAATTGCGGGGTTCATCTTGTAGTCCGCCTGATACTGCCGGTTGCGAGCGAGTAGGGCCCAAATGACACGCGCGTTTCTGTTCGCAAGCGCAACCGCGGCTATATTGAAGTGGCGTCGTTCGAGGAGCTTGCGGAGCCAGTTATCGCCGGTTTGGTCAGCCTTGTTCTGGAACGCTCTTAACGCTGCACGCGCGCCGTGAATGAGCAAGGTTCGCAAATAAACGTCACCTCGTTTGCTGATCCCGAGGAGCGTCGTCTTCCCTCCGCTCGACGATTGACCCGGAACTAATCCCATCCAGGCGGCAAGTTGTCGCCCGTTGGTGAAGTCTCGGGCATCGCCGATTGTGGCCACAAGCGCACTCGCCGTAATTGGCCCAATGCCAGGTATTCTTTCGAGCTTTCGGCTCATTTCATTCGTGCTGTGGACACTCCTGATCTGAGCCTCGAGTTCTTCGACCTGCTTGTCGAGCTCAGCGAGGTGATCGAGCAGTCGTTCGATTAGAAGCCGGAAACTGCCAGGCAATTCGTTTCTCCCGTCTTCAATCAACTCACGTGCGCACCTGCGAACATTCGCAAGACCCTGCGGGAATACTATGCCAAACTCAGCCAGTAGTCCGCGAATCTGGTTCGCCTGCGCGGTGCGCGCGATAACGAAGCCCTGACGGGCTCGGTGTACAGCGAGCATTGCTTGTTGCTCAACGTTCTTGAGCGGTACGAATCGCATATTCGGCCTTGCGACAGCTTCACAGATAGCCTCCGCATCAGCGGCGTCGTTCTTGTTCGTCTTTACATATGGCTTCACGAACTGCGGTGCCATCAGTCTTACCGTGTGGCCAAGCGTCTGCAGCCGGCGAGCCCAATAATGAGCGCCACCGCAAGCCTCCATCCCAACGAGGCTTGCCTCCAGGTTCGCGAAGAACTCGATCATCTGGCTGCGCTTGAGCTGCTTCTTCAGGACGCATTTGCCATGTTCATTTACACCGTGAACCTGAAACACGTTTTTCGCCAGATCAATTCCTACGGTCGCAAGCTTCATGGTCGCTCCACTCAGTCAGGTGATGACGTAGCTATCTTGACAGACTTCGCATACCAGTCGGTCAGGTGGGGGCGTCCATTCCATTACTGAAGAAGCACTATGCTGAAACACCCAACCATTAACAAACTGCACGAGGTGCGCCTGAACGGCACGGCCGACGCGCTTACCGAGCAGCAGGGACTCGCCGACGTCGAGGCGTTTAGTTTCGAAGAGAGGCCGGGGCTTCTCGTCGAACGGGAGCCCAGCGTGCGCGAATCCCGGCAGACTGCGGCGCGGCTGCGCCGTGCGAAACTCAAGTTCGCCGACGCGGTGCCCGAAGACATCGACTACCGATCGACACGCGGCCTGGATCGCGGACTCGTCGGCTAGCTTCTCACCGGCACCTGGATTCGTGAGCGCAACAACGCCGTGATCGTCGGCGCCACGGGTCCGGGCAAGACCTGGCTGGCGTGTGCGCTGGCTAACCAGGCGTGTCGTCTCGGTTACTCCGCGCTGTACCTGAGAGTTCCCAAACTGAACGAGGAACTCGCATCGCACACGGTAGTGGCCGCTATGCCAGCTGCTGGCACAATGGGCCAAGACCGACGTGTTGCTCATGGACGATCTCGCGATGGCGCCAATGACTGACAGCACACGGCGTGACCTGCTTGGATCCTCGATGATCGCCACGGCCACCGCTCAACCCTGGTAACCAGCCAGTTATTACGAGCTCGACTTCGTAAAAGCTGTAATGTGGTGACCAACTTTATGCGGAGTTCATCGCAGCGAACCCCGCTCCCGTCGTGATAACGTGGTCTTCGTCTCAGCATAGTCATGGTGTCTTTGTTGGCGAGTTGGCCGAAAAAGGAGGACATCATTTCTTTAGATTTTTTCGAATCGAAGCAGCGAATAGATGAGCTCTGCGCTAGCCCCGGTGGGCACCTGCTGGAAGGTTTTGCGCAAAAACTGTGGCTGGCAGGCTACGCGGAAATTACCGGCCGCCGTCACGTCCGCGCGGCTGAACATCTGGTTCATTGGGCAAGCAAAAACGGTATCGCGGGCGACGATGTTCGAACGGATGTCATTGATCGGTTCGAGGAGCACCTGAAGCGATGTCGGTGTGCAAGATACGGCCGGTCGAACCAAGCGGGCCTGGTAAATGGCGTTCGCATGTTTATCAGTTATCTTCAGAATGTTGGTGTAATTAAGTTTTCCAATACTGATGACGCGGCAAAAGATCCGGCGTTGCTTGTCGAATTTTGTCGATGGATGCGTCAAAGACGAGGAACAAAGGACTCGACACTGTCCACGTACAGCATCTCCATCCGGAATCTGTTGAAGGCGCTCGGTACCGATCCGCGGGACTTCATCGCATCCAATTTGCGACAATTTGTTTTGAGCGAGAGCACAAGGCAGGGGCTAGCAGCAACAAAAAACTGTACGACCGCATTACGCATGTTTCTTCGTTTCATGATAGCCGAAGGAAAATGCAGGCCGGGCCTCGACGCCTCCGTGCCCAAAGTGGCCAACTGGTGTTTGTCGTCGCTTCCTCGATACATTCAAGCGAATGACGTTGAAAAGATCATCGCTTCCTGCGAACGTGCTACACGGGTCGGCCTACGCGACTATGCAATAGTGCTGATGCTGGCCCGTTTGGGGTTGCGGGCCGGAGATCTCGTTCGCTTGCGGCTATCTGATATTGATTGGAAAGGCGCGTCAATATCCATAATCGGGAAAAGCGGACGCCCGACGAAGTTCCCCTTGACCAGAGAAGTCGGTCGCGCGATCGTCGACTACTTATAACTTTCACGACCATCTGGTGGTACCGACGCCGTATTCGTTGGCTGCCGTGCTCCATTCCACGAGTTTGCGAACCACTGTGCCGTTTCCACCATAGTTGAACGGGCGATGCGCCGGTCAGGTGTCGCCTGTCCCAGCGGGGGTGCAGCTCACGTCCTTCGCCATTCGGTGGCCACCTCAATGTTGCGTGACGGCACTTCGCTGCAAGACATCGCGCTCGTTCTCGGACACCGTTCCACGGTCACGACGCAGATTTACGCGAAGGTCGATCTACCCGAGTTGCAAAGAATCGCACAGCCGTGGCCTGAGGTGCAATCATGCTAGCCGACTCTTATAGAGTCGTACATCGAGATGCGTCGCGCGTGTGGGTTTGCCTTCAAATCCGAAGGCACCTGTCTGCGGAGCTTTTCCGCATTCTCGGACTCCATGGCCAGGAGTCAGGTCTGCACCGAGACCGCTCTGGTGTGGGCAGCGCAAGCGAAATCTCTTCAGCAGCGTGCGCGCAGGCTTGGCAACGTCAGGCGCTTCGCGCGCTACGCTCGGGCTGAAGATCCATGTCACGAGATTCCCGCGGCCGTGTTCGGGAGCGAAAAGGGTCCCAGACCGGTGCCCTATATCCTGTCGGGGGCGAGGTTCAAAAACTGGTACGTGCCGCATTCCTGCAAGGTTCTCATCCTTTGCGCCAAAGAACGTACGAATACCCTATCCGCACTGTTGACGTGCACGGGACTTCGCGTTTCGGAAGCCCTCCGGCTTCTCTATGAGGACATCACGCCGGACGGACTATTGATTAGGAACACGAAGTTTAGAAAAATCGCCATGTTCCTATCCACGAAACGTGCCGCTGGACCGCTATATCGAGCAACGGCGTTCCTATGCTCCGTTCGATAGTCACATCTTTGTTTCCTTGTGGAGAAAGCCATTAGGCGTAAAGGCGGTCGAAACAGCGTTTGACTCGGCCGCGAAGGCGGCTGGGTTGCCGTGCGCTCCAGCGCGACCGCGGCCAACTCCCCAGTCATTGAGACACACATTTGCAGTGAGGGCACTCGAGAACTGCCCGGATAGCCGGGACCGCATCACGAAACACATGGTGGCGCTGTCCACATACCTCGGTCACGGTAACGTCAATCATACGTATTGGTATCTTGAGGCACCAATGCACAATCCGACGAGCTCGGATGCGCGCAATGCGCCAGCGAAACAAAGATGGAGCATGGCGCGGTCTCGAATTCCAAACCAGTCAGACGGCACCGGCGCATCCAATATCGCTTGCATTTCCTGCTGGGTCAAGCGATTCACCAAACGGCTTTCGGTCCGCTTCATCGGTAGCGCCAAGACGCGACGAACCTGCTCCAGGCCGGAAGGCACCCGTGATTTGAACATGCAACCGTATGCGAGTGTAGTCGTTCACGGCAAGGGACGGAGGCAACGGTGCTTGCCTTTGTGGAAGGAGACGGCGTCGGCATTGAAAGCGTGGTTAGCCGTAAGAGGCACCGTAGCCACCCCGGAAGTGTTTACCAATGCTCGCGGGGAAGCCATGACGCGGTCCGGCTTCCAATATATATTGCGAAAGCACACCGAGGCCGCTTCGACAGGTTGTCCTTCCATCTTGAGCAAACGTGTATCTCTCCGCATGTGCTGAGACATACTTGTGCGCTCACGGTCTTGCAAGCGACCAAAGACTTGCGCAAGGTCTCTTTATGGCTCGGCCATGCGAGCATGTAGACCACTGAAATGTACACTCGCATTGACCCTTCGGTGAGACTAGACGCGCTCGAATCTGTCGTGGCGCCGAGGCTGCGTTCTGGGCGCTTCAAAGCCACGGATAAACTCATTGCGTCGCTGAACGCCGCGCCTTTTATGCATAGACGGAAAGCCACTGGACGTTGATGGCAGCGGGTTCGTACGGACGGACTCCGCATAAAGTTGCTCACCGCATTACAGATTCCAGTTGATAGCTGGCACGCTGCGCTCGGCGATCCGACGCATCGCCGATGCCATTCTCGACCGGCTTGTGCACAACACCTATCGCATCAATCTCAGCGGTGATTCGATGCGAAACGCAAAAAGAGTTTGACCGAAAACCTGCAGTCAGAGTAAATATCGAAACGCCGGCATCGCTGCGCTCCGACTGTCCAGCTTCGCGCGAAACCGCTGTCCACCTTCACGCGAAACGCGTGTCCAGCTTCCGCGAATTACGCAGACGGTATCGAGCTCTACCCGCTTTTGATGAGTGACAGCGATGACTGAGGTCTTTCAGGCGCATTGCCTCGTGTGGGCCATCGCTTCTACGCCAATCGGTTCGCGCGGTTTTGTGACACGAACGGCATCGGGCTTCTAACCAGCGCCCAGACGCCGGCCGCTTGAACGGTCGATGAGGCTCAAGACGGCTTGGCCTCCGATAGCGTCGGCGTTAATGTCTGCACGGCACTTCTGTTGCGGCGCTTTCCACATTGGCTGAGCAGACTCCACGACGGCTATCCATCGCGCTCTACCCCGTTGAGATCGCATGTCGAATCTACCTGCCGACCACTGCATCGAAAATGCCGAACCTGTCGGTCACCGCGCGACGAGGGCGCTTGCCATCGCTGAGGGGACCGGTCTGCTACACGTTTTCGATCTCAGTGGTCCCGATGGAGCGGCCGATGGGCTGGAGCCGTATGGACACCAATGCGGCGTTATCACTGGAACTCCTTGTCTCTGGTCTCGGGATCACGGCTCCACTTGGCTGGGCACAGACTTCCACTTTCTTTTGTTACCCGACCTACGCGCCGAAGTTTCGGCAGCATGAAGTGCAGCGGAGGATCGAAGTCACCATGAAAAGCCAACCGTATCCCGGCCGCGTGACCTCAATCGAGCTTAGTCGTTTCCCGGGCAACGCGTTTTAGCTGAGTGAGATATTGTCGGTGTAACCGTTCCAGATGCTCGGTCATCTCCCTACCTGCAGCAGCTTCGTCTCGGGCGCGCAGATAAGATACCAGTCGCCGACGCGAGGGCACCACGGTACGCGTGAGTTGAGGACCAATCGCATCGATGAATTGCCGAGTGATCTTGATAATCGCTTCCATTACGATCATCATCACAGGGTTATGTGTTGCCCTTCCGAGAAGAGAATGGAAGCTGAGCAGTTCGTCGGTCCAGGCGTTCATGTCGTGGGTTTTCATCGCCCGCTCGGTGGCGTCAACGTTGGTTTCGAGCTGTAGAAGATCATCCTCGGTAGCGTGCCGGCACGCTACCCGTACTACCAGATCTTCGATCCATATACGTGATTCCGTAAGCTGGGCCGGTGTGATTGCGCCCAGATGGTACAGGTCGAGAAACCCTCCTACTACGACGGATGGATCTCCCGGGAGGACAAAGGCTCCTCCCTTTATTCCTTTGCGTAGTTCTATCATTCCCGAGATTTCGAGAGAGCGAAGTGCCTCGCGCAAGGTATTACGACTGACGTTGAAAAGTACCGCAAGCTCCCGTTCACTTGGGAGGCGATCGCCAGGCCTTAGCTTTCCCGAAGAGATCAGGTTTCGTAGCTGTAGGGCAATTTCTTCGAAGGCCCTCGCCGTTTGAACAGGTCTGACGTCAAGAGTGAGGTTGACGAGATTTGAAGTCACGATGGCCGCCGTAGGAGTAGCGTCAGGAGTCGGAAGATTCCAGACGAAGACCGTGCAATGTAATTGGATCATCCATAGTACCATTTCCGCCGTTGAACTTGATCTGATGGATCGAATTGGGGTGCAATCGCAGTCGGACATTTTCCGTAAGCGATGCCAGGCGGACGGCGAAAACACGGCTTCCGAAATTCAGTGGAATGCAGCAGCCTTTTATATGGCGTCTTCACGACATTTCTGCCGCCTCGGATCAGTTGATGCCGCGATCAGGCGGCTGTGCGGCTGTTGCTTCCGATCTCCATGAACCCTACCCGCTGGCGCGGCGATAGCGGATCACGCGGCCATCCGCTTGATACGATGCCTTCAATCGATCGTCGCTCATCGAGCTCCCAACGTTGAGGCGATCGCGGATGGGCCCGCAGGTCATCGTTACCCCATTGAACACGCGTCAGCTCGTGAAGACCTGACTGATAAAAGCAACAGTCCGTCCATCTGACCTGGGTAGCGAAGACTGCGCTCACACATAAGATTTATGATTTATGCGCCTTCCACTGAAACGGAAGCGGCTTTCGGGCAAGGAACGCATCAATTGCGGCTTTGGGTTCCGGGGCCGAAAATGCCGCGGCCTGGCTGGAGGCTTCCATGGTGAACATTGAGTGCTGGTCAGAGTCGAGAGATGCTGTGAGTGCCGCTTTGGTTAGTGCCAGAGAAGTCGGCGATGCACTGGCCAAGCTGAGAGCGATTTCCCGGGCTCTTTCCTCAATCTGCTTGCTTTCGTGGATCTCCATAACGATGCCAAGATCTAAAGCTTCGACAGCGTCAATTTCGCGCGTTGAAAAAATGATCTCCTTGGCGCGCTGCAGGCCGACGACTCGAGGCAACATATACAGTGCGCCGAGGTCGGGAACGAGGCCCAGCTTGAGATGCGACATTGAAAAGCGTGCTCGGGGCGATGCAAGAATCATGTCTGCGGTCAGCGCAAGGGAAAACCCCGCTCCGTAGGCAGGGCCGTCGACTACGGCGATTAGGGGGCGGCTGAGATGAAGTAGGTCGTTGATCGCCCTCAGTCCTGTGGTAATCCGTTGCTGCCAGTATGCCGCTCCAGCGTCCGCATTCGTCTGGAGGTCTTGAATGTTGCCGCCAGCACAGAAACTGCCCTGACCACCGGTCAGGACCAGAGCCCGAACCGTTAGGTCATTGCGCACCTGCTCAAGCACAGTCATCAACTCCTCGCGGAGGAGCGCGTCAAACGGATTTCGCTTTTCAGGGCGTGAGAGACGAATCCAACCGATGCCTGTCTCGACGGTGAAGTTCAGTGTTTTCATTGGCTGTGCTCCATAATTCCGACTAGTGTGTCCATTCAGCGACCGCCAGCGTCGTCGGGCTGTCTCGAGTACCGGATGGCACGCACCGCTACTTCCGGATGGATCGCGACGGCGTGTCACTCGACCGGACTGTTTATTGGCTCTTCGATCTACAGGATGCCCGTGTTCTGCTTCTGACTTTCGGGGGCGTGATCGGCCTGAAATCGGCAAAGGTTTGGATTGAGTGGGTAAGCATCTGTTCGACATGGTGACAAATGGATTGACGTATTTGCCTGTCTACATCAACGCAACCACAATATAGTTTGTGCCCATGGCGGTCCCGATAAGGCTATCAGTACTTCAGTCTCGAACAGCAAGCGGCTCGTCAATCGGCACTTTGGTTTCGAATTTCAGCAAGCACTGGCGGTTGGCCTGTGCACGAAGTGGTAGTTGTGCAAGCAGTCCTTGACTGCGATTCGACGGCTTGCCGTGATCAGTGTATCACCGCATGGTACTCGTATTGTTGCAATGGTTCAACCAAATTATGGGCCGAGCGTGGAGCGGTAGTAAGTGGCGTTGACGGCCGAAACCTGCTGTTATCGAATCGACCGTCGGTGGCATGTGTGGGAGAGAGCCTTGCTAGATCGTCAACGGCTGGAGACGTTTGCGAAGATTGTGCAGCACAAGCACTTTCGCAGGACAGCCACTGCATCAAATATTTCACCGGGGACCGTGTCGCAGCGGATCGATGCGCTGGAGGAAGCCGTCGGCGCTGCGACTTCTGCCGGAACCGTATTGCCAAACTGAATGGCCGCGATCACGAGGCCTGTCTGCGCCATGTCATCGCTCGCGTCGCCGGGCATCCTGTCAGTGGCGTCGACAAAGGGTGCCATGGGTCATTGCTAATTAACCTCGTTTACTCTGAAGCCCCCTGAACCATTGCGGATCACATACACCACTTCGATATCCGCACGCGGTTCAAGCACGGTCACAGGCACGCGTGGCGAAAGATGTCGAGTTGGAGGTCTCGCCCCGGCATGATGCGCGCCGCCAGCAGAGGCGCCCCCAGCAGGTGGCGCTGCTTACGGGTACCGAGTCGAAGCTGGCGCAATCGGGTCTAGAGAATGAAAGGGACTTCCCCTCTCGCTGGTGTTGATGAACGTTCGAACTTCATCATGGCACTTCGATGCCGACTTGCGGCTTCCGCCGCAGCCTCGGGACGGGGAAGTCCCTTTCATTCTCTAGTGTTCCGTCCCAGAAATAACTTTACATAGTCGAGCCACTTTCTGAAGAATGGAATCGGCGGTTGCCGTCCAGACGAACGGGCGGTTGTGCTGGTTGTACTGCGCAACATAGCGCTCAA
>Ga0310811_10000471_pt1 | contig 53101 bp, 44 predicted proteins | sample YCmetagenome_FD_207642 | JGI IMG/M metagenome (GOLD analysis project Ga0310811, IMG submission 207642) | Soil microbial communities from experimental microcosm in Duke University, North Carolina, United States - YC | ecosystem: Engineered > Artificial ecosystem > Soil microcosm > Unclassified ... | reverse complement strand
GTAAGGGTGAAACGGTGCGGTAAGAGCGCACCAGCGCCCACGGTGACGTGGGCGGCTCGGTAAACCCCACCCGGAGCAAGGTCGAGAAGGGCCGGACACCGTCCGGCCCGCGCAGATGCCTGAGGGCTGCCCGCCCGAGTCTGCGGGTAGACCGCTGGAGGTGCGCGGCGACGCGCATCGTAGATGGATGGTCGCCGCGCGCCCCGCCACGCGGGGCGCGCACAGAACCCGGCTTACAGACCGGCTCGCCGCCGCCTCAGGTCGTTTGACCTGGGGGTTTGTGCTCTGCATGTGTCCGATTTATCGCTGCGGGTCTCCACCGTTGTTCCACCCTGCAGAGTCGTTCGCGTTCCCGCGGGTCCGGTGCCTGGCTTGGGCGGCGGTGTACATGCGCACAGAGGATCCCCTGCCGTCGCGGGTGTGGGGTCGGGCGATCACCATTCGTCGTTCTGTCCCGCCAGGACGGTGCCGACCAGGCGGATCAGGCATTGCGGTCGAGGAAGATCCCGACGAAGAGGAACCCGGCAGACCCCGCCCGGACGGCCACCCACGCCCGGGAAACGGGTAAACCGGCCAAACGCCCGCGAAATCTGACTTCTAACATTCCCGCGGTGGATCCAGGCTCAGATGCTCGGCGACTGCGGATTACACGAGCCCGTGACAGCTTAATGGCTGTTAATCGGATCGCGATCGGTGTTTCACCCGACGTGTCGGCCGGGTTCACAATTGCCGCACCTCCTAGATGATGAAAAGGGGCACGACATGGGTGTCCGATTGACCGAAACGAACCGTGAGGCGAACTTGCGGCACCGTGCCCTGCAGGTGATTCCTGCGGGGATGTACGGGCACCAGTCCGTCGCGCAGCTCGGCGCGGGCTATCCTCAGTTCTTCCGGGAGGGGCACGGGCCGTTCGTCGTCGACGTCAACGGTCGTGAGTACGTCGACCTCATGTGCTCGTGGGGGCCGATCGTGCTCGGGCACCGCGATCCGGTGGTCGAGCAGGCCGCGGCGGAGCAGCGGGCGCTGGGCGACTGCCTCGACGGCCCGAGCGAACAGCTGGTTCTGCTGGCCGAAACGCTGGTCGAGACGATCGCCGACGCGGACTGGGCAATGGTCGCGAAGAACGGCACCGACGCGACCACCGGGTGCCTGACGATTGCGCGCCGGCACACCGGTCGCGCGGTCGTGCTGGCGGCTCGTGGCTGCTATCACGGAGCGGCGCCGTGGAGCACTCCGGTGCTGGACGGAACGCTTCCGACCGACCGGGCCGCAATGCGCTACTTCGACTACAACGACGTCGAGGACTTCGACCGGGCGGTCGCCGAGGCCGGCGACGACCTCGCGGCGGTGCTGCTGCTGCCGTTCCGCCACGTCGAGGGCGAGGACCAGGAGCTGGTCGATCCGCACTTCGCCCGCCACGTTCGCGGCGTGTGCGACGCTCGCGGCTCGCTGCTGATCCTCGACGACGTCCGGTGTGGCTTCCGGCTCGCACATGGCGGCAGTTGGGAACCCCTGGGGGTTCCGGTGGATCTGAGCGCGTGGAGCAAGGCCATAGCCAACGGCTATCCCATGGCTGCGATCACCGGCACCGATGCCGTGCGCGATGCCGCCGCCGGGGTGTTCCTGACCGGCTCGTTCTGGATGAATGCCGTCCCGATGGCCGCCGCGGTGGCGACGATCCGGCACCTGAAGCAGATCGACGGGGTGTCGGTGATGGCGCGGGCCGGCGCGCGGCTGCGGACCGGCATGCTCGCGCAAGCCGAAGCCGCAGGGCTCGAGGTCCGCTACACCGGCCCCGATGCCATGCCCTACCTCACCTTCGTCGGTGACGCCGATCACCGCATGCTGCAGGCGTTCGCGTCTGAAGCTCTCCACCACGGGGTCTATCTCCACCCGCGGCACAACTGGTTCATGTCCTGTGCCTTGGATGATGCCGTGATCGACCGCGCGCTGAAAGCCACCGAGCCGGCATTCGACCTGGTGGCGAAGAAGTTCGGCCGTTCACCACTCGCCTGACCGCCTACCGCGCATCCCTCGAGGAGGAGTCCCGATGACGAAGTCAAGCGGCGTGCGCGACCGGCGGCGTGGGGGTGAGGTGCCTGTACCCCGCCTGCATCTCCCTGAACAGTGACCAGAGCGCAGATCTCAATCAGCGGCCAGGGCGCCCCCGAAGGACCGGGCGGCGACTCCTGCGGAGCCGCAGAAGGCAAGCAGCCATCGGCCAAACCCGGCCCTCCCGGGCCAACCAACACCTTACGGAGAGCTCATGACCACATTCCAGCCACCGGAGCACCCGGTCCAGCAGATGGTGCGCCAGGACCATCATGGCAATACGCTGTCAGCATTCGGCTACAAGCAGGAACTGCGCCGAACCCTGCGGTTCTTCTCGCTGTTCTCAGTGGCTTTCTCGATTGTCTCGATCTCGACCGGGATCTTTCTGAACTACGGCTTCGCGATCAACGAGTTCGGCGGTGCGTCCATCTGGACCTGGCCGGCGGTCGCGGCCGGGCAGATCGTCATGGCGCTGCTGATCGCAGAGCTGAGCACGAAGATCCCGCTCGCGGGCTACGCCTACCAGTGGGGCGCGCGCCTCGTCGGTTCGGTCTACGGCTGGTACACGGGCTTCTTCGGCCTGCTGTACATGAGCATCACCGGTGGTGCGATCGTCCTGCTCGGCGCGACGCCGCTGCTGCTTAACGCGATCGGGGTCGACAACCCGTCCGGGCACCTCGTGCTCGCCATCGCGCTCGTCATCCTCGTCGCGACGATCATGGTCAATATCATCGGCGTGCAAATCGCGTCCCGCGTCAACAACACCGCCGTGATCGCCGAGATCGCCGGAACTGTACTGTTCGCTGTGCTGCTGATCACCGTCTGGGGCTCCAGCAGCAGGCACGGCGGTGGCGTGGACAACCTCACGTCGACGCTCGGCACCGCCGGCGGCGCCACGTGGTACAGGTTCGCACTGGCCGGGTTGCTCGGGATCTACACGATGGTCGGCTTCGAACTCTCCGCCGACCTCACCGAGGAGGCGGTCGACTCGCAGCGTGCCGTTCCGCGGGCGATCCTGACCGGAGTCACCGGTTCGGCAGTGCTCGGCATGCTGGCGCTGATCTGCTTCACGATCGCCATGCCGGACCTGAAGACGACGCAGAGTGCGGCATTGCCGCTGGTCACGATCGGCGACTACTGGCTGCCGCACGGCTTGGTGCGCGTACTCATCGCCATCGTCGCCTTCTCGATGATCGCGCTGGTCGTGGCGAACCAGGCGGCTCAGGCGCGCCTGCTGTTCTCGATGGGTCGCGACAATATGCTGCCGTTCTCGTCGCTGTTCCGCTCGGTCAACGAGAAGACCAGGACGCCGGTCATGGCGCTGATCATCGGCGGAGTGGTGAGCGTGGCCTTCATGGTCTACGGCTACCTGCAATCGAACTCGTTCGGCACCCTTGTCGGTTCCACGTCGATCGCACCGTACATCGTCTACCTGTTGATCGTGGGTTCTTATATGCGGCGGCGTAGCACGCTCAGCAGCGTGCGCGGCGGCTTCGGCCTCGGCCCGTTCGGGCCGCCGCTGATGGTCATCGGCCTGCTCTGGGTCGTGCTGGCGCTGCTCATTCTCACCCTGCCCGCGCCGTTCCACGGCGCTGACAAGGTCATCGGCGGCGGGGCGGTTCTCGCGATTCTGTGGCACGTGCTGGTGCTGCGCGGGCGGATCAAGCGCGGCCAGGCCGGCGTCGAGCGCTTCGATCAGACGGCGGTGGGTCTCGACCTGATCGAGTCGGGGCCGTGAGAAGCGGGCGACTTCGGATCAGGATCGAACGGGTGCTCGATGGCATAAACCAGATCCACTTCGCGAGCGGTGACGCTGCGCGCCGTGGCGACGAAGTCGGCCACGGCCTGGTCGTCCCGCATCGTGGGCCAGGCCAGGGCGACCGTCGAGCCCTCGATGCCGCGGATCGGCACGCACGTCACGTCGGGATGAGGCAGGTATCTGGCCACAGCCGCGGGATTGACCGTGCAGGTGAGCCCGTTCGCGACCAGCTGCAGCTCTTCGGTGTTCGAGATCGTGCGCACCGGCGGATGTCCTGGCGTCGTGCGGTAGCGGTCGAGGGCCCAGAAGCGGCGGTACTCCTGATCGTCGGAGCCCCCCAGGCTCAGCCGCAGATCGAGAACATCGTCGACATCCAGTTCGGCGCGACCCGCACGCGGGTTCCTTCGGGAGATCGACAGCACGCGCGGCTCGGTGAACAGCGGCTCGAAAGCCAGGCCGGGCATCGCGAGCGGCGGCCGGACGAACGCGACGTGAGCCCAGTTGTCCAGCAGACCGGCGCTCTGGTCCGTCAGCGGATACTCCTGCATTTCGATGGTGACGTCCGGATGGCTCTCGCTGAACTCCTCGAGGATGAGCGACGTCAGCTCGAGTGCGGCGAACATTCCGAAACCGATCCGCAACAGCCGGGGCTGATGAAGCCCGGTGCGTCGCGTCGCGTCGATCGCGTCGTCGAACGCGGCGAGCACGGGCCGTATTCGTTCCACCAGCACGCATCCGGCGTCCGTGAGCTCCACCGTGCGCCGGGAACGGCGGAACAGCGTCGTGCCCAGTTGCTCCTCGAGTTCGCGGATCTGCTTCGAGAGTGACTGCTGGGCGATGAACAACCGTGCTGCGGCACGCGTGAAGTGCAGCTCCTCAGCAACCACTAAGAAATAGCGCAGTTTGCGGACGCTCACATCCATCAGGTGATTCTACCAGTGGACGATTTCGCGGACGTTGCATGAACGAGATGGAAGGAGTGGAAACGTGCAGATCCTCGATACACCTCTCGGGTTCGCGCACGACGCGACCGCCGGTTTCGCCGCCGCTTACGCCCGATACGTTCAGGTGCTGCCAGGCACCTGGGGCGTGGTGCGCCGGACGCCGGCACGCCCGGGCAAGGTCGGACTGGTGGTGGGCGGCGGCAGCGGCCACTACCCCGCGTTCTGCGGTCTGGTCGGAACCGGCATGGCCGACGGAGCGGTGATCGGCGAGGTGTTCACCTCGCCGTCCGCCGAGCAGGTCTATCGCGTCGCCCGGGCAGCCGACAGCGGCGCGGGAACCCTGGTGAGCTTCGGCAACTATGCCGGCGACGTGCTGAATTTCGGCGCCGCCCGCGACCGGCTCATCAGGGAGGGCGCGGACTGCCGCATCGTGCTGGTCACCGACGACATCGCGTCCGCTCCGGTCGCGCGCCGCGGGGAGCGCCGCGGCATCGCCGGCAACTTCACCGTCTACAAGATGGCCGGTGCCGCGGCCGAGCGCGGAGACTCGCTCGACGAGGTCGAACGGATCGCGCGGCTGGCCAATGCACAGACCCGCAGTTTCGGCGTTGCCTTCACGGGGTGCACGCTGCCTGGAGCCGCCTCGCCGCTGTTCGAGGTCGCCGAAGGCACGATGGAGCTGGGGCTGGGTATCCACGGTGAGCCGGGTGTGCGCACCGTGGAGGCGGTCAATGCGGCCGGGCTGGCGCGACTGCTCGTCGAGCCTTTGCTGGCCGAACGCCCGCCCAGGGCGGACGGCCGGGTGGCCCTGTTGGTCAACGGCCTCGGCGCGAGCAAGTACGAGGAGATGTTCGTGCTGTTCGGGCACCTGCAGCGGACGCTGGCTGATTCAGGCGTCAAACTCGTGGCACCCGAGGTCGGCGAATACGTCACCAGCCTCGACATGCGCGGGGTCTCTCTGACGATGACCTGGCTGGACGACGAGCTCGAGGAACTCTGGCGCGAGCCGGCCGACACTCCGGCCTTCCGGCGCGCCCGGGTGGAAGACTCCGTGCCCGTCCTGGCCGCGCCGACAGGGCTGTCGGAGGCTTCCAGCGCGGGCGGGACCGAACCGCATGTCGATACGGCCTCTGCGCCGATCGTGCGAGGAGTCTTGGCGGCCATGCTCGGTGTCGTACGTTCACATGAGCAGTTGCTGGGCCGACTTGATGCGGCTGCCGGCGACGGGGATCACGGCACTGCGATGGTTCGTGGCTTCACTGCTGCGAAAGAAGCAGCCGGCAAGTCGCACGGAGACGCCGGCGACGTCTTGGCGGCTGCGGCCGAAGCGTTCGCCGACCAAGGCGCGGGTACCAGCGGGATGCTCTGGGGCGTGATGCTCAAGGCGGCAGGGGGGTGCCTCACCGGACCATCGCCTGATGCGCGCGACGTCTGCCGTGCCGTCGCCGCGGCACGTGACGCGCTCCAGCAGGTCGGCGGTGCCGTGGTCGGCGACCGCACGATGGTGGACACACTTGCGCCGTTCAGCGAGTGGCTCGCCACTGGCGTGGCCGACGGCCGGCCGCTGGCCGAGGCGTGGACTGCGGCTGCCGGCCGGGCGATAGAGGCGGCGGAGGCGACAGCCGGCCTACTCGCCCGCCGCGGCCGCGCCCGCCCCCTCGCCGATCGAGGTCTCGGCACACCCGACCCTGGCGCGACCTCGCTCGCGCTCTGCCTGCAGGCAGTCGTCCCACTGTTCGACGAGATGGGAGTACAAGAATGAGTGGGCAGCGTTGGCGCCTGATCGTCGGAAGCGACGACGCAGGGCTCGCCTACAAGGAACTCATCAAGGAAGACCTGCGGCTCGACCCGCGCGTCGAGTCGGTCGACGACGTCGGAGTGCACGGAGCCGACTCCACGGCCTACCCGGAGATCGGTATCGAAGCGGCCAAGCGTGTCGCGGCAGGGCAGGCGGACCGGGCGATCCTGTTCTGCGGAACCGGCATCGGAATGGCCATCAGCGCCAACAAGGTCCCCGGGATTCGGGCGACCACGGCGCACGACAGCTTCTCGGTCGAACGCTCGGTGCTTTCGAACGACTGCCAGGTTCTCACCCTCGGCCAGCGCGTCATCGGTATCGAACTCGCCCGCCGCCTCGTTGCCCAGTGGCTCGGTCTACGTTTCGACACGCAGAGCGCTTCCGCCGCGAAAGTGGCCCGGATCAGCGCCTACGAGGAACTCAACCGGGCGTCATGAGCCGGGTGCGCTGATCAGGGCGGCGAGCACACCGATGCCGTCGAAACGCCATCAGCACCGCGCCGACCGCAGCCCCTGTACCTCCCACTGTCCGGCAGCCTTTCGCGAGGCTCGTGACCAGCGGAGACAGTCAAGTCCGGCCGGAGTACCATCCTCGACACCGGAACTCTTCAGGGTACTGTCACCGCGGAGCGATCGATGATGGCTGACACGACGCGCGCAGCCCGCCGCATGTCGTTCAACGCCGATGCGCCGACCTACAAACGAGGCAGACCACGGTACCCGGACGCGGTCTTCGTCAGGTTGGCAGAGCGCTGCGGGCTGCGGCCCGGTGCGCGGGTGCTCGAGATCGGTGCCGGTACCGGCTTGGCGACCGGGCCGCTGCTGGCGGCCGGCGCGCATGTGGTCGCGGTCGAGCCCGGCGAAAGCCTGGCCGCGATCCTCGCCGCCGATCACGCGTGTGACCGGCTGGAGGTCCTGCTCAGCGACTTCGAGGTGGTAGACCTGCCAGGCGGGTTCGACCTCGCGGTGGCGGCGACAGCGCTGCACTGGCTCGACCCGGCCACTTCGACCGCGAAGATCGCCCGTTCGGTGCGTCCGGGCGGCTGGCTGGCGGCGTGGTGGAACGAGTTCGGCGACGCCAAGCGGCCGACGCTCTTCCGCGACCGGCTCGATGAGGTCTACCACGACCTGCTGCCCGCCGATTTCACCGGCTACCGGGACAGCCGCTCGCACGTGCTCGACACCGACCGGTGGCGCAGGCAGTTGACCGCGGGCGGCTACTTCGAGGACGTCTCCGTCGAGATCATCGAGTGGGAGCAAATCCTGACCGCGCAGACCGCGCGGGATCAGTGGTCCACGTTTCCGAACATCGCGGAACTCGCCGTGCCGGACCGCGAGGAGTTCCTCCTCGGTTCGCTCGTCGATGAGCTCGGCGGCCGGGTCGCGGATCCGCGCCTGACGGTCATCTATACCGCTCAGCGCGGCCAAGGCTCACCGTGACCCACATCCGCAGCGGTCCAGCGGAGTACCCCCGCCCGACGAACGCGAAGACCTGTGGGCCACGGCGACTGGAGTGGTATCGGCGCTGGACCACCGGCAGCAGCGGCTCGATCCGAGCCCACAGTCCGTCGTCGACCTCCCACGGCTTGCTCGACTCTTCGTCTCGGCTGCCTCACACCTCCATCCGGATGCATCTATGGGAGCTGACACAGGATCATTCCCGACGCATCCATAAGCTCATTTCATTGCGAGTCGTCAGGACCATGCTCGCGCTCGGGCAGCGCGCTCAGCACGCTGACCGCATCGGTGCCCAGGGCGTCGACGAGTTCGGCCCGGGCTTGGCGTCGGCTTGGCGTCGTTCCATGTCGGCAACTGCTCGAGGATCGGGTCGGTCGGCGGAGTGCGCCGCGGTGCTGCGCGGCTCACGGAAACGGCTCCTTCGCGGTGAGGCGGCGGCCGGTTCGGTGTCCCGCGGCGCGGCCCGCTCTGTTCTATCCGAAGACGCGGCGCTGGATCTCGCGCCGGTAGTCCTCGAGGGTGTTGTCGAGGTGGACGGCCGTGGCCTGGGCCGCGGCCTCGGCGTTGCCGCTGCGGATGGCCTCATAGATCGCGGCGTGTTCCTCGATGGCGCCTTCGACGTGCCCGCCGAGCGTGCCCTGCAGGCCGATCCTGCTCGATTGCTGGAGCAGCCGCCGGGCTTCGCGCACTGCGGAAACCAGGAAGGGGTTGTGCGACGCGGCGGCGATGTTCAGGTGGAACCGGTCGTCCCCGCTGTTCCACTTCTCGGTACTGCCGGTCGCGTGTCCTTCCCGGCAGAGCTCTGCGGCCGCCTCTATCGACTGCAGTTCGGCGGGCGTGGCACGGGCGGCGGCCAAGCGGCTGGCCGCGGATTCCTGGACCCGGCGGAACTCGAAGAGCATGTACACGTGGTCGAGATCGGTGGGCAGGAAGAAGCCCTCCCACCGCACGGCCCCCAGCATGCCCTCGTCGTCGGCGACGTACAGGCCCCGCCCCTTGTGGGCGCGAACCCGGCCGATGGCCGAGAGGATCTTCACCGCCTCGCGCACGACGGTGCGGCTGGTGCCGAGCCGGGCGGCCAGTTCGTTCTCGGTCGGCATCCGGTCGCCCGGGTGCAGGCCCGTACTGTTGATCAACTCGAGGATCTGCTCGGCCACCAGCTCGTAGCCGGGCCGGTAGGGGCTCTGGCCCGGAGCGGCGTCCTCCTCGGCGGACGCCTGCGCCGCGGTTCTCCTGGGCGTGCCGTCCACCGCGTCTCCTTCTCGGTCGGGGTTCACACGGGAAGTATGGCCGATCGTTCGGCGGGATGAGCATACAAGCCACTACGGATCTTGAGCAAGATGTGTAGCACTCATCTGTCGAATGAAGCAGGCTAAATCGCAAGAAAATCGGGCAATCCGTGCGGTCTTCGGGACGATCCGGTGAGAGCTTCTCGAAAAATAGGCATACACATTCCCTTGACGCAGCTGCGTTCAGGCGCTGTTATGGGTCTCCGAGGCACCAGCCCCGACTCCGTGAGTGGGGGAGTCCGGGCCCGGTGGGCGCAGCACCGAACAGCGCCGTAACCGGACCTGATGAGTCGTACATATCTCGCGCTAAAGCCCGCCGCAGGGGCGGGCGCCACAACGTAGTGGAGTTGCTCATGACAAGGAAGATCCGCGAGCACGCGGAGCGCCGGGCCCGGGCGTTGCGGGGCAGGATACTGAGTGCCGCGCTGGGCGGGGCGCTGGTGCTGGCTGCGGCGAGCGCATGCGGCAACGGCGGCGGCGGTGGAACCGTGACGGACGGTTTCACGCAGGCGGCCCAGACCGGCGGAACGTTGACCGTGTGGGTGGACTCGGACCGGCTTCCGGCGGCTCAGCTGTACCAGAAGGAACACCCGTCCGTGAAGATGAACATCGTCACCTTCGACGGGGACGCGAACGGCTCGAACTACCTGCAGACGAAGGTGGGGCTGTTCAACCGGACCGGCAAGGGGTGGCCGGATGTCGTGTTCTCCTCGCAGAACAATGAGGCCTCCTGGGCGGTGCCCGAGGGCTTCGCCGCACCGCTCAACAAGGGCCTGATACCCTCCTCGACGCTCTCTGGCTGGGCCACCAACGCCAACGAGCCCTGCACGGTCAACGGCACCCTTTACTGCCTGCGCAACGACCTGGCGCAGACGGTGCTGTGGTACAACGCCACCCTCATGAGGCAGTGGGGCTACAACCTCCCGACGACCTGGCAGCAGTACGAGCAGCTCGGCAAGGAGGTCGCCTCCGCGCACCCGGGCTACTACGTGGGATCGGCGGGCGACAACTTCACGCCGGAGATCTTCATGTGGGCCAGCCAGTGCGGCGCCAACCAGATCACCGCCCCCAAGGCCGTGACCATCGACGCGACCAGCTCGAACTGTAGCCGCATGGCGTCGGTGCTCGACACGCTGCTGGCCGACGGGACGATGTCCAAGTCGAGCGTGTTCAGCTCCGACTTCGACAAGAACGTGGCAAGCAAGATCCTGATGCTGCCCGGTCCCGCGTGGTACGGCGGTGCGTTGTTCCAGTCGACCTTCAAGGCTCCGGCCGGTCAGATCTCCGCGGCCGCGATGCCGCAGTGGCCGGGTGAGAGCCCGTCGGTGGGCAACGTCGGCGGCGGCACCTGGATCCTGTCGGCGCACAGCACGAACATCAAGGCGGCCACCGACTTCCTGACGTGGGTGACGACCTCGGACGACTACCAGGGCAAGCTGGCCCCCGGCTACCCGGCCTACGGCCCGGCGGCCAAGACCTGGCTGGCGAACCAGGTGGCGTCCAAGTACTACACCGGGGACATCAGCAGTGTGCTGGAGACCGCGGCCAACGAGGTCTGGCCGGGCTGGGGCTACCCGCAGTTCAGCCAGGAGGCGATCTGGGCGGCGGCGGTGCTGCCCGGGATGAACTCCGGCAAGACGATCACCTCGCTGCTGCCGGCCTGGCAGACCCAGGCGGCCGACTATGCCCAGGCCGACGGCTACCAGGTGACCCAGAAGTGACGGACGCCACCTCGACGACCGTCCGGCCCGCAGCGCCCGCCGCCCGGCGTGCGCTGTGGCCCGGACGGGCCGGGCACGGATTCGTCGCCGCCTACGCCGTTCTGCTGGTCGCCTTCGGTGTGGTGCCCACGGTCTACGCGATCTACTTCGCGTTCACGAACGCGGGCAACACCTTCAGCGGGCTGTCGAACTTCACCGCCGCGGCCTCCGACTTCAGGTTCGTTCCGGCGATCGAACACATCGCCCTCTACCTGGTGTTCTGGCTCGTGTCGCTGGTGGTGTTCGTCGTCGCGCTGTCGCTCGTTCTGCACCGGCTCGCCGCACGCCCCCTCAGCAGGATCCTGCGCTTCGTCTACTACATCCCCGGCGCGCTGGCCGGCGCGGCGAGCGTGATGGTGTGGCTGTTCATGCTCGACCCCGCGGTCAGCCCCGCCGGATTCCTCCTGCGCGCTCTCGGATACGACACCTTCGCCCAGGTCATCGCCCCGGGCCACCTGCCGATCCTGCTGACGATCATCGCGTTCTGGACCGGGGCCGGCGGCTGGATCGTGGTGATGTACGGCGCGCTCAACAACATTCCGCACGACGTGCTCGAAGCCGCCCGCATCGACGGCGCCGGCGCCTGGCAGATCGCGTTGCGCATCCAGATCCCGTTGTTGCGCAAGTGGATCGTCTACATGGCCATCCTCGCGTTCGCCGGCGGCACGCAGCTGTTCGTCGAGCCCCAGCTGCTCTCTCAGGCGAGTAACGGAGTGGCCGGCCGCGACTACTCGCTCAACCAGCTCTCCTACGACTTCGCCTTCCAGAACAACAACGTCAATACCGCCGCGGCGATCTCCGTCGAGCTCCTGGTGATCGGACTGGTGGTCGCGAGCGTGTTCGTCGCCCGATCGGGGTTCTTCGATGCCGACTGACCTGCGCCGACCTCCCGCACCGGCTCACCTGCGCGAGCCCGGTCGCCGCCCGGCGGCCACCGCCCGCAGGCGGCGCCGGCTGCCCAACCCGCTGGCCGCGATCCTGCTGTTGTTCTTCCTGCTGTTCTTCGTCGTACCCGTGCTGTGGCTCATCCTGGCCGCCACCAAGACGGACGACCAGCTGATCTCCAGCAACCCGCTGTCCTTCGGCTCCTTCCACGCACTGCGCGCCAACTGGGACGCGCTGACGGGCTACCAGGGGGACACGGTCTTCCTTTGGCTGCGCAACTCAGCTCTTTACGCCTTCCTGGCCCTCGTGATCACGCTCGCTGTGGCGGTGCCGGCGGGTTACGCGCTTGCGATGACGGAGTTCCGCGGCCGGCGTACCCTGCTGATCGCCACTCTCGTCGTGATGCTCATGCCGAGCGCGACCCTCGTGGTGCCGCTGTTCCTCGAGATCAACGCCGTCCACCTGATCGGCTCGATGTGGTCGATCATTCTGCCGTACTCGTTCTATCCGTTCGGCGTGTTCCTGACGTACATCTACTTCAGCACCGCCCTTCCCAGGGATCTGCTTGATGCCGCCAGGCTCGACGGCTGCTCCGAGTTCGGCGTCTTCAGGCGGGTGGCGCTTCCGCTCGCCGCGCCCGTCACCGCGCTGGTCGGGTTCTTCAGCTTCGTAGCCAACTGGACGAACTACTTCCTGCCGTACGTCCTGTTGCCGCAGAGCGACCAGTTCCCCGTCCAGGTGGGCCTGGGCACCCTGCTCGACAACGTTCCCCAGTTCAACCCGACCGCCGGAACCGCCGCGGTCGAGAGGCCGGAGCTGGCGTTGGCCACCCTGCTGGCGATCACCCCCGTGCTGGTGGTGTTCCTGTTCTCGCAGCGTTTCCTGGTGTCCGGGATGCTCGCCGGCGCCACCAAGGAATAGCCGCGGCCATCGTCCGCACCGCCTCGTGCACCACCCCCCGCGCCGTCGCCGGCGCCGGGAGCCTTCGAATGGAGAAACACCCGGATGCATCCCACCATCACCGCTTCGGTGCCGCTGCTCGAGCCGCCCGGCTGGGCGTTGGCGCAGCGCGAGCTGTTCGACCTGCTCGATTCCGCATGGCGCATGTTCGAGCGCGACTTCACCGGCGAGGACGGGCGGCTGAACTACCACGGCCGGCTGACCACGCGCGACGGTGTGGACGATTTCTACGAGGTGTTCTTCAACTGGCCCCAGCTCTATCTGCTCGGCGGTGCCCCGGACCTGCTCGCGGCCACTGAGAAGCACTGGGAGGGGGTGACGAGACAGCTGACCGAGCTGGGCATGCTCGAGGACGAATACGAGCGCGGCTACGACTGGTTTCATCAGGGCGAGTCCCTGCTGCTGCTCTACTTCCTGTCCATGGCCAACCCGGCCCGATGGCGCGAGCGCGCCGTGCGATTCGCGGAACTCTACGTCGATCAGGCGCACGGCAACTACGACCCCGAGCACCGCATCATCCGCCGGCCGCACAACGGCACAGACCAGCGGCGTGAGGGGTTGTTCGACGGACCCAACTATCCGTGGCTTCCGAAGGAAGCCGAGATGTACGGCTTCCCGCTCGCCTGGCTGCTTCCCCCGGGCGCACCCGAACCCGAGCGCGCGCAGGACCCGCGGCTGAGTACCGAGATGACCCGCCGCATGGGAACGGGCGACACCGCGGTGAACCTGGCCGCCGCAGGGCTCATACACAACGCCCTGCTGCTCACCGGCGAGGACCGGTATCGGCAGTGGATCGTGGACTACGTCGGAGCCTGGCTCGAGCGTGCCAAGGCGAACAACGGCATCGTGCCCGACAACGTCGCGCCCGACGGCACGGTCGGAGGGCTGCTCGAAGGCCGCTGGTACGGAGGACACTACGGCTGGTCCTGGCCCCACGGCTGGTACAGCGTCGGGCACGCCGGAATCGTCGCCGCTCTCGCGGCCGCGTCCGCAGCCGACGATGATTCGTTTCTCGACCTCGTGCGTCCGGCGCTTGATGAGATGATCTCGCACGGCGAAGTCATGTCCTTCGCCCAGGCCGATTCAAGCATCCGCTCGAAGTGGCAGGTGCAACTGGTCGAGGACGTCGCCACGCCGACGCTGCACGTGCCCTACCGATACGACGACCGCGGTTGGTTCGACTACAACCCGATGCTCATGGGAGTGCCGACCGCCCTGTGGCACCACACCGCCGCCGCGGACGACCTCGAGCGCATCAAGCGCCTGCGCGACGGCGCCGGATACGACTGGCGTACCGTGCGCTCGTTCCGCAGCAAGGAGGAGGCCGGGCACGAAGAGCCCTGGCTCGCCTTCCTCGCCGGCGACCACCCCGACTACCCCGAGAAGATCCTCGCCGCGGCACAGGCTCAGGTGCGCCACCGGCTCGCGCGCATGGAGGCGTACCGGGACGTCGACGTGCCAGAGGCCGACATCCACCTGTGGCAGCAGTCCAACCCCGTGGTGACCGAAGCACTCGTCCAGCTGACCTGGGGTGGCCCCCAGGTGATCTACAACGGCGGCCTGCAGCAGGCCCGGGTGCGCTACTACGACGCCGACGCCCGCCGTCCCGGGCTGCCGCCGCAGGTGGCGGCGCTGGTTTCGAGCATCGATCCGGCCGCGACCGTCATCGATCTGGTCAACCTCGACCCCGAGCGGACGCACGCGCTGATCGTGCAGGCGGGCGCGTTCGCCGAGCACGCCATCCGCTCGGTCGAATACACCGTGGGCGACGACGGATCCTGGATCGGCGACATGTACGACTACGGGCACCGGGCCCCGCAGGTGAGCACCGCGACCGCCGAGGCGGGCGGCCCGTGGCTGCGCGTGGAGCTGCCGCGCTCGACCCGGATACGCCTGACTCTGGCGCTGGAACTGCGCGCAGACACCCCGTCCTACCGCACCCCGTTCGACGCGTCGGGGGTCCAGCAGTGAACAGGCGCATGCTAGGTGGGACCGGGCTCGAGGTGTCCGCCGTCGGCTACGGCGCCTCCCCGCTCGGCGCGGTCTACGGCGCCTTCCGCGAGCAAGACGGGATCGACGCGGTGCACACCGCTCTCGAGCTCGGCGTGAACTTCATCGATGTCTCGCCATACTACGGTGCCACCGCCGCGGAAACCGTGCTGGGCAAGGCACTGCGCGGTATCGACCGCAGCAGCTACGTGCTGGCGAGCAAGGTGGGCCGCCACGGCGATGAAGAGTTCGATTTCAGCGCGAAGGGCGTGATCCGGAGCGTCCACGAGAGTCTTGCCCGGCTGGGCACCGACCACCTCGACCTGGTCCAGTGCCACGACATCGAGTTCGCCGACCTCGAGCAGGTCATCGACGAAGCCCTGCCCGCGTTGCGCGCCCTCCAGCAGGCCGGGACCGTGCGCGCCGTGGGCGTGACCGGATATCCGGTGCCGGCCCTGGCTTACGTGGCGCAGCGCGCGAAGATCGACACGGTCATGTCCTACTGTCAATACACCCTGCAGGACCGGCGGCTGGCCCGGTGGCGTGACCGGTTCGGCGAGCTCGGCGCCGCGGTGATCAACGCGTCTCCGCTCGGCATGGGTGCCTTGACCACTCGCGGTGCGCCGGCCTGGCATCCCGCGCCGCAGGAGGTGCTCGAACGCTGCGCTGCCGCGGCCGCCGCCTGCGCCGAGCAGGGGGCTGACATCGCCGAGCTCGCGCTGCAGTTCTCGGTCGCCACCGGGCCGGTCGCCAGCACGGTGATCGGTTCCGCTGATCCCGCCAACGTGCGGGCCGGCGTCGCCTGGGCGGAGCACGCGCCCAACCCCGAACTGCTGCACGAGATCGAGCAGATCCTCGCGCCGGTACGCGACCGCGGCTGGGCCAACGGCCGCCCGGAGAACCAGCAGCCCGACGGTGAGCCGTGTGCGCGACCATGACCGCAAATGTCGTCGACACCCATGTCCACTTCATCGATCCCGGCCGATTGAGCTATCCGTGGCTCGAGGGAAGTCTCGACAGGCCGCACACCCCGCTCGAGTACGCCGCGGAACACGGCACACCTCCCGATGCGCTCATGGTGGAGGCCGGCCGCGTTCCCGAGCAGGCGGGCGACGAGATCTCGTGGATACGGCGCGAAGCCGCCGATCGGGCGTGGATCCGCGGCATCGTCGCACACGCCGATATCGATGACCCGGGAGTCGAGCCCACCCTGCGCGCCTACGGTGCCGACCCGCTTGTCGTGGGAGTGCGCCGCAATCTGCAGGACGAGGCCGACGGCTTCCTCGCCGCACCTTCGCTGCTGCACGGCATCCGGCTGCTCGGCGAGCACGGACTGCCGTTCGACGCGTGCGTCAGGGCACGGCAGCTGCCGGAGCTGATCGAGCTGGCCCGTGCCTGCCCGCAGACCACGATCGTGCTCGACCACCTCGGCAAGCCCCGACCCGGCCTCGGATACGGCGACTGGCGCGCCGCGATCCGAGAACTCAGTGCTCTGCCCAACGTGCTGTGCAAGCTCTCGGGCCTCTCCACCGAGGCCCCCGCCGGCACGCCCCGCGACTACTTCATCGAGACCCTGACGTACGCGCTCGATGCGTTCGGCTCGCAGCGCTGCATGTACGGCAGCGACTGGCCGATCCTCAAGCTCGCCACCACCTCGACCGACTGGTTCGCCACCGTCCGCGAAACAGTCGAACTCCTCGATGCGGGCGCTGTGTCGGCGGTGATGGCCGGTAACGCCGAACGTCTCTATCTCACGGCCGCCGTTCGGGCCGAGAACTCGTGAAAGGACTTGGCATGCTCCGGATCGCCCAGACCATACGTCTGCTGCCCGAGCACCGCGAGGAGTATCTCGCTCTGCACCGCGAGGTGTGGCCCGGCGTCGAGGCGGCTCTGCACGCGGCGAACGTACGCAACTACAGCATCTTCCTGCGCGGCGAGACTCTGTTCGGCTACTTCGAGTACGACGGCGAGGACTTCGACGCCGACATGGCCTCGATCGCCGCGGATCCCGAGACACGCCGCTGGTGGAAACTGACCGACCCGTGCCAGGCGCCCTGGCCGGACGGCGGAGTCGGTGGGCGCTGGTCCGACCTGACCGAAGTGTGGCACTTGAACGAAGGAGTTGACGCGTGAATCACCGCCGCGCCGCCTACACGCAAGCCCGTACCATCACGCTCGCCGACGCCGAGATCGCTCCGCCCGGCCCGGGCCAGGTGCGCATCGACGTCGCCTACACCGGGATCTGTGGCACCGACCTGCACATCTTCCACGGCGACATGGACGGGCGGGTGAGCGCCCCGGCCGTGCTCGGCCACGAGATGTCCGGGCGGATCGCCGCGATCGGCGACGGAGTCGAAGGCCACGCGGTCGCCGACCCCGTCACGGTGATGCCGCTCTCCTGGTGCGGCACCTGCCCGGCCTGCCGCTCCGGACACAGCCACATCTGCCACAACCTGGTCTTCCTCGGCATCGACGCTCCCGGCTCGATGCAGACCTCCTGGACCGTGCCGGCCTCCACCCTGGTCAAACTGCCCGCGAATCTGCCACTCGACCACGCGGCCCTCGTCGAGCCGACCGCCGTGGCCATTCACGACGTCACCCGCGCAGGCCTCAAAGGCGGAGAGCACGCGCTCGTGGTCGGCGCCGGCCCTATCGGTGTGCTGATCGGGCTCGTTGCCCGCCGCACCGGTGCCGAGGTCATGCTGGCCGAACCCGACCCGCACCGCCGCGCGCTGGCTGAAAAGCTCGGCCTGCACGTTCTCGACCCGGCGGGCGTCGACGTCGCCGAAGAGGTCACCCGCTGGAGCGGCGGGGCGGGCGCGGCCGTGGCTTTCGAGGTCTCCGGCGCCGCGGCGGGGGTGGCCACCGCGGTCGACGCGTTGGCCACCCGCGGGCGCCTCGTCCAGGTCGCCATCCACCCGCGTCCGCGCGAGGTGAGCCTGCACCGGTTCTTCTGGCGTGAGCTCACCATGATCGGCGCGCGGCTCTACGAGCGCGCCGACTTCGAGGCGGCCGCGCGGCTCCTGGCCGAGGGCGAGATCCCGGCGGCTTCGCTGATCTCGCGCACGGAGCCGCTGGAACGGGCCGCGGACGCCTTCTCGGCGCTCGAATCGGCCTCGGGCATCATGAAGGTGCTCGTCGACTGCGGAAGCGGGCACCGATGAATCAGAACCCGTTCATCGGCTTCGACCTGAGCGGCAGGCTCGCCGTCGTCACCGGCGCGCGCCGCGGCATCGGACTGGCGATCGCCACCGCACTCGCGCACGCCGGCGCCGACATCATCGCGGTCAGCGCCCACCTCGAGACCGGCGAGAGCGCCGTCGGGCGAGCGGTGCGCGATGCGGGGCGGGAGTTCACGGCCCTGCCGTGCGACTTCGCGGACCGCCGCGCCGTCGCCCGGCTGGCCGACACCCTCAACGCGCTCGAGCGTCCCGTCGACGTCCTGGTCAACAATGCCGGCACGATCGCCCGCGCTCCGGCCGCCGAACACTCCGACGCGGACTGGGACCACGTGCTGACCGTGGACCTCACGAGCCAGTTCCAGCTCACCCGAGAGATCGGGCGCGGCATGCTCGCCCGCGGGCACGGCAAGGTGATCTTCACCGCGTCGCTGCTCAGCTTCCAGGGCGGCATCAACGTCCCCGGATACGCCTCCGCCAAGTCCGGCATCGCCGGGCTGACCCGGGCGCTGGCCAACGAATGGGCCGGCCGCGGAGTGAACGTCAACGCCATCGTGCCCGGCTACATCGCGACCGACAACACCCGGGCGCTGCGTGAAGACCCGGCGCGCAACGCCGCGATCCTCGAGCGCATCCCCGCCGGGCGCTGGGGCGAGCCGGAGGACCTCGGAGGCGTCGCCGTCTTCCTCGCCGCGTCCGCCTCCGACTACGTGCACGGGGCGCTCATCCCCGTGGACGGGGGGTGGCTGGGCCGCTGAGCGGCCCGGTCGCCCTGGCGGCCTCCCGCCCGGCAGACAACAGCGGGCGCGGCGGAGGGAACCCGGCCGAGCCGGCCCCCGTCAGCCGCGCCCGCGGAGACGAAGTCTTCCCGCCCTACCGGTGCGCACCACCGTGCGCACCGCCAATATCGGCGTGCCCGGAAACAGCCCGCCACCGCGGGCCGGGCCGGGCCGCCGGCACGACACGAGGCGCACACCCGCGCCGTGCCCGGCGCCGCCCGCGCGGCGCCGATCCGGTCAGCTCACCGCTGGCAACTTCCGCACGAGTAAGGATGCTCATGCAGATCAAAGCAAGATCGGCGAAAGTCGCGCTCGCCGCGGCCGCGGCCGCTCTCGTCGGCGCCGGGCTCAGCGCCCCCGCCGCCGAAGCCGCGACGCCACCCGCTCCCACCGCCTCCGTCGTCGTCGCCCCCGGCGGCAACGACGGCAACCCGGCCACCGCCGACCGCCCGGTCGCCACGCTCGCCCGGGCCCAGCAGATCGCCCGGGCCCTCTCGGCCCGCGAGAACGTCGTGGTCGACCTGGCGGGCGGCACCTATCAGCTGACCACGCCGCTCACGCTGACCAGCGCCGACTCCGGGCGCAACGGGCACACCATCACCTGGCAGGGCGTGCCCGGCCAGCACCCGGTACTCTCCGGCGGGCAGCAGGTGACCGGCTGGCAGCTCTACAACCAATCCTCGAACATCTACGTCGCCCACGTGCCCAAGGGCGCGGATTCCCGTCAGCTCTACGTCGACGGAGCACTCGCCCCCCGCGCCTCGATCACTATCGCGCGCAGCGACGTCCAGGTCACCCCGAGCGGCATGACCATCGTCAACCCCGCGCTCGACTACCTCGCCTCGCTGCCCGAGCAGAACCGGATCGAGGTCGAGAGCGAAGACTCGTTCACCGACCGATACGCCCCGGTTCAGTCGATCTCCGGCACGACCGTCACCATGCAGCAGCCGGCATGGAACAACAACAACTGGGGCTACGACGACATCGCCCACCCGTTCGCGGGCGGGACGCTGATGCTGGAGAACTCCCTCGCGTTCGTCCAGAGCGCCGGCCAGTGGTACCTCGACCCGCAGGCCGGCCTGCTGTACTACAAGGCGGCCGCCGGGCAGAGCCCCTCGCACCTCGACGTCGAACTGCCCCGGCTGACCTCGTTGCTGCAAGTCTCCGGCAGTTACAGCGACCCGGTCGGCAACCTGGCGTTCAAGAACATCGGGTTCGAATACACCACGTGGCTCACCCCGGGCAGCTCCATCGGCTACGCCGACCAGCAGAACGGCACCTTTCTGGCCCGGCAATACACCCAGCCGGCGAACTTCATGTCCACCTGCTCCTCGGGGTGCACGCAGTTCGAAGCCACCCGCAACAGCTGGGTCCAGATACCCGCAGCCGTACAGGTCTCGGCCGCAAGCAATATCACGTTCGCCGGCGACAGCTTCGAGCACCTCGGGCAGGTCGGACTCGGTATCGGTAACGACGCCGACGCCACCTATTCCGGCCCGGGCCTCGGTGCCTCCGACATCACCGTCTACCACAACACCTTCACCGACGACTCGGGCGCGGGTGTCGTAGTCGGCGGCGTTCAGCCCGACGCGCACCACCCGTCGAACCCGGCGATGATCATCAAGAACGTCACCATCGCCGACAACCTGGTATCGAACGTCGCCGAGGATTACAAGGACATGTCCGGCATCCTCTCGACCTACGCCACACACACCGTCATCACGCACAACGAGGTCTCCGACCTCGCCTACGACGGCATCGACTTCGGCTGGGGCTGGGGCATGAACGACCCGGGCGGCAGCCAGGACTACGCCAACCGCGGCACCTACAACTACCAGCCGATCTACACCACGCCGACCACGCTCGCCGACACGGTTGTGACCGACAACCTCGTGCACGGCACCAAGAAGGTCTTCCACGACGGCGGCAGTATCTACAACCTCTCCGCCAACCCGAACGCCGTCGTCGACGACAACTACATCTACGACAACCACAACACCGTCGGCCTCTATCTCGACGAAGGCTCGCGGTACGTCACACTGACCAATAACGTCGTGCAGGACGCCGGGGTGTGGGCGTTCACCAACGCCAGCTCCACCAACAACACCGACGACAACACCTTCTCCGACAACTGGTACAACACCGGTGCCACGCAGATCTCCACCGGCACTCCGCACGACAACGTCTCCACAGGCAACGTCCAGGTCTCATCGGGCGACTGGCCGCTTGCGGCCCAGCAGGTGATGTACAACGCAGGGATCGAACCCTCCTTGCGGACCTCGGCCGACACCGTTCCGGCCCCCGCCGGCCTGGTGCTCACCCCTGCCTCCGCCTCCGTCGCTTCCGGCGGTACGACGCAGGTCAGCGCCACGATCGAGGACTTCGCCAAGGAGCCCCTGGCCGACGTGCGGTTCGCGCTGACGGTTCCGGCGGGATGGAGCGCCACCGCCGCGCCGGACAACCCGAGCAATCTGCTGCCCGGCACGAGCCTGACGGCGACCTGGACGGTGACCGCGCCTTCGAGCGTCTCGGCTGCGATCGCGCAGGCGGCGATGAACGCGAGCGCCACCTATCGCAGCGCGGGTACCGCCTACATCGGCACGGCCTCGACGAACCTGACCGAGACCGGGGCACTGACCAGCCTCAAGAGCTACGGCTCCGTTCCCTCGGTCTTCGGACAGGATGGCGGAACCTACGCGATCCTGGCCGGCGGCAACGACATCTGGGGCACCGGCGGCGAGCACTACGACGAGTACGGCTCGATCTACAGCCCGCAGGCCGCCGGACCGACTTCCACCGTCACCGTCGAGGTCGACTCGCTCCAGAACGTCAATGCCTGGACCAAGGGCGGCCTCGTGCTGCGCGACGACGTCACCGGCGCCGGCAGCTCGCAGGGCTACGTAGCGCTCGTGGTCACCCCGTCCAACGGCGTCTCGCTCCAGTGGCAGGACGCCTCGACTCCCGGCTACCTCGACCAGGACGCGCTGTCCCCGAGTACGGTCGCCGCACCGGTCTGGCTGCGCCTGGTGCGCAACGGCGACCAGGTCAGCGCCTACTACTCGGCCGACGGCCAGACCTGGACCCAGGTCGGGTCGGCGATCACCCTCACCGGCGCCACCACCGACGAGGACGCCGGCATGATCGTCACTGCTCACAGTCCCTCGCTGCAGGCACAGGGCGTCTTCAGCAACTTCTCCGTCGGCAACGGCTGACAAACAGCGGGTTGTTCCAACACGCAAACAGCGCATTGTCCCAACCCGCGGCGGCGTCCGGACCTCGTCCGGGCGCCGCCGCGCCCGACCGCCCGGCTCCGACTGCCGGATCGGGCCGAAGACCTCTGCCACCGGTTCGACCTCGGCCAGGAGCCGGAGCGCATCGAGGGGATGCGCTCGAAACTCAAACGCACGTGGGCAGCGCAGTGGCGGTCCCTCGCACCGACCGGCGACCCCGACCAGGCCTCGAGGTCCCGCGCTCGGTCCCAGGCCGGCTCCCGCGGCCCGGTCTTGCGCTCGGTCCCGCGCTGGGTCCCGCGCTCGGTCCCAGGCCGGCTCCCGCGGCCCGGTCTTGCGTTCGGCCCCGCGCTCGGTCCCGGGCCCGTGCCCGAGCCCGGCCCGGGGATCCGATCGGCCGGGTCAGCGCTCCTCGCGGAACTCCACGTGCTGCCGGGCGACGGGGTCGTACTTGCGCAGGACCAGCCGGTCCGGGTCGTTGCGCCGGTTCTTGCGGGTGACGTAGGTGTAGCCGGTTCCGGCGGTCGACCGGACCTTGACGACGGGGCGCAGTTCGCTGCGGGCCATGAGTGTCGGTTTCCCTTCTTGCCAGTCAGCCAGGTGGCGATGAAAATCGTTTGCGAACGTCTATACGCTCCCGACCGCCGTTCTATTCCGGGTGTCGGCCGAGCGCTGCTGTTTGTAGGCTGACCTGCATGGCAGCGAACTCCGCAAGCACCAGCGACGGGACCGGCACCACGCCCCTGCCGAAGAAACTCGGCATCAAGCCCGGCCACCGAGTGGCTCTGCTCAACGCCCCCGACGGCTTCGCCGCCACCCTCACCCCGCTGCCCGAGGCGGTGGACGTCGTCGAGACGTTGGACAGCGACTCCTTCGACGTCATCCTCTGGTTCGGCACCGAGCGCGCCGGCCTCGAGCGCATCGTCAAGGAGGTCCGTGCCGCGTTAGAGCCGGCCGGCGGCCTCTGGATCGGCTGGCCGAAGCGCGCCTCCGGCATCCCGACCGAGGTGACGGACGACATTGTGCGAGAAGTCGCCCTGCCCACCGGCCTCGTGGATAACAAAATCTGCGCGATCGACGCGGCCTGGTCCGGCATCCGACTCGTCGTCCGGCGGGAACTGCGTGGGCGCGGGCGATGAGTACAACCAGCCCGGAGATCGCCGGGTGCGCCAAGCCCTCCACGCCATCCACCCGAGTACGGCAAGGATCGGAAGCAAGCCGAACCAGTACCCGTACACGAGCAGCCCGCACCCCGCAGCCGCGACAGCCGCCTGCCCGAAGTCACTGAGCACTCGCTGCCTGACGGTCCGATGCACGCGGAGCAGAAGCAGTACAAGACCGACCGCGAGAAAGACCGCGGGAATCGTGTCGCCGGGCGGGTTGCCCGTCGCCCAATGCCACGAACCGTCCGTCTCCGCGCCGACGATCGCTCCGCGCCGGGCCTCGACCTGGACTGGCTGCCTCTCGACCTCCTCGGTTTGAGCGATGCCCCCGAGAGTCCTGGCACTCCCGGCGAAGTCGCCCCACGCGTTGATCGCGCCGTCGCTGGTGGCGAAGGAGATGTCGGCCGAATCCGCGCTAGGAGACGTGGTCCGGACTCCGTTGACGGTTGCCGTGAACTTGCCGACGCACACGCTCAGGTTCGTCTCGCCCTGGCAGGCAGGCAGGCAGGCGCGGTGCGGAAGACGCGGGTGTCACAACTTCCAGCGCACCGCGCCCCACCCCTCGCCTGGCCACCCGTCTGCGAGAAGCAGGACAATACCAGTGCTGAATGGCGCTAGCAGTCAACCGCCGACTAGAGCAGCCGCCAGCGGGCTCGATGCCTCGGCGTCCCTCCACATCGTCTCGCCCTTGACCCACCAGGCGAAGCCGAACGCGAAGGTTGCGAGGGCTTCGCACCAGAAGAGCGGGTGGACCCTGTCGACAAAGGATTGCGAGGAGAGGGAGGACAAGCCGCCGAGGGCGGTGAAGGCGAGCATCAGGGTGCCGCAGAGCTGGTAGATGAAGTTGCGGGTCTTCTTCGCGGGAGTGCGCTCGGCCGCGGGGACGTCGGACCTGGTGAACAGCAGCAGGCTCATCAGGGCCATCGAGACGAGGAAGCACGCGGCGAAGACGATGTGCAGGGAGCCGGTGACGCGGGCCAGTTCGGAGGCGTTCGGAGGTAGCGGCGGGCAGAAGGCCACGCCGATGGCGAAGGCGCCGGCGAGCGTTGCGAAGATGTCGTCCCAGTACTGGTACCGGTAGCAGATCAGGAATACGCCGATCGCACAGAGGGAGCCGACGAAGACGTTGCGCATGTCGGTGTTGTAGTAGCTGCTCACCGACGAAAGCAGCACCCACCTTCCCGTCGTGATCGAGTAGCCGATCGGCAGGGCGATCGGCAGCAGGGCGCCGATCAGGCCGATGGCGCGGCGTAGAAAGAGATACGAAACGGCCAGTTCCATCCCGGGCGCCCCTTCGCGATCCACCACCACACTGCACTCGCCGCCGGTGCGTGCGTGCGCCGGTCGAGGGAGTGATGCCCGGCAGAATGGTGTTTAGGCCGGTTTCAAGCCGATGTCGTCATGATTCTCATGAAATGTTCTCAAGGTGCGCGGTGTCGTTGAGCCGCATCAGCCGCCAGCGCACCGGGAGCCCCGGCCCGCGGTCCAGATCCCACGGCGCCGCGGGGTCGTCGTCGGTGACCCACTCGGTGATCGAGGCGCGGCCGATCTCGACGTCGAAGTCGCGGTAGAGCGGCAGCGCGCCGAACGCGATGAGCGAGGCCTCGAGGGATTCCTTGTGCATCACGGCGAGCACCGTGCCGCCGGCGTGCCGGGTGGCGAGGGTCGTCAGGGTGCGGCCGACCCGGGCGACGAGCTCGGCCCAGGATTCGTTGCCCTCTTCGAAGGGCACGAACACGCCGCCGTCGGGCCGGCCGGACTCGTCCCGGTGCCGGAACTCCTCGCGGATGCGGTCCCAGCTGAGGCCGTCGAGCGAGTCGTCGAGATGGAAACCGCACAGTCCGCACTCGCGCGCCGGGGCGAGCGGCGCGTAGGCGTCGGCGAGGATGCCGGCCGTCTGGGCCGCGCGGTGGATCGTCGAGCTGTACACGGCGTCGGGCTCGAAGCCGGTGGCGGTGAGCCGCTCGCGCAGGCGCAGCACCTGCCTCCGGCCCAGGTCGGTCAGGCCGCGGCAGGCGCGCGGCCCGGCGTACACGCCGTCGGACTTGCCGTGCGAATCGCCGTGGCGGACCAGGAGCATGCGCGTCGTTGACACGGACAGATCATGCCACTTTTTACCGGAGGTCACGCCCGATTTGCCGTGTCGTTCCTTGACAGCCCGTCAAGTTGGCGACAACGTTGTCATCACGCAATGCCAGCGCAGCCAGTACGCCTTCCCCGCTTCACACCCACTCGGACCGGGCCGCCCACCCCCGCGCCCGGCCAGGAAGGAACCGCGCACCATGGCACAGCACCAGGCACAACGGCGTGCCCTCGCCCTGCTCGCGACGACGGGTCTCGCCCTCGCCGCCGCGTCCGCGCTCCCGGCGGCCGCCGCCACCCGCGCCGCGCTCGTCTCGGACCCGGCGTCGCTCGTCAACCCCTTCATCGGCACCACCAACTCGGCCGACGACTTCCCCGGCGCCGACGACCCCTTCGGCATGGTCCAGTGGAGCCCGGACACCCCGAGCCGCCCGGACGGCGGCGGCTACGAGTACAACGACTCCTCCATCACCGGCTTCAGCCTCACGCACCTGTCCGGCCCGGGCTGCCCGGGCGAGGGGGACGTGCCGATCCTGCCGACCGTCGGAGCCGTGAACACGTCCGCCGCGGACTCCTTCTCGCACAGCAACGAGTCGGCGTCGCCGGGGTACTACTCGGTCACGACGTCGAACGGCGTGACGACGCAGCTCACCGCCACCGCGCGCTCCGGCATGGCCTCGTTCACGTTCCCGTCCACCACCGAGGCCAACCTGATCTTCAAGCTCAACGGAAGCGCCAACGCGGACTCCGGCGAGCAGTTCAACATCGTGAGCTCCACCGAGGTCAGCGGCCAGGTCACCAGCGGCGGCTTCTGCGGCGCGAGCAACACGTACACCGTCTACTTCGACATGGTCTTCAACACGTCGTTCGCGACCGATGGCAGCGCGGCCGTCAAGGCGTCCACCGCGAAAGCGAGCGAGTCGAAGAACGAGCACACCCTGCACGGCGCGCTCCCGAAGGCCGTGTCCAATGCCAAGTCGAACGCAGTGACCCCCGACGCCTCCGCGAACGACGGCTACGTCACCTTCAACACGACGTCGAACCAGACCGTCCTCGCGAAGGTCGGCGTCTCCTTCGTGTCGATCGCGAACGCGACGCAGAACCGGACGACGGAGAACCCGAACTGGGACTTCGCCTCGACGAAATCGGCGGCGCATACGGCGTGGAACAACGTGCTCGGCAAGGTCGCGATCGCCGGCGGGACCTCGGCGCAGCAGACCGTGTTCTACACCGCGCTCTACCACGCCGCGCTGCACCCGAACCTGATCAGCGACGAGGACGGCCAGTACCCCGGCTTCAACGGCTCCACGCAGACAGTCGACTCCGGCCACTCAGCCGAATACGGCAACTTCTCCGGCTGGGACATCTACCGCTCGCAGGCACAGCTGGAGGGGCTGATCGATCCAACGGTCGCCTCCGACACCGCGCAGTCGATGGTCGACGACTACGCGCAGACCGGCTTGTTCCCGAAGTGGTCTGAGGACAACGGCGAGACCTACGTCATGGTCGGCGATCCGGCGGACTCGATCCTCGCGGACTACTACGCCTTCGGAGCTCGGAATTTCGACACGTCGACGGCGTTGAAGGACATGCTCGCCGAGGCGACGACCGCCGGGAACGACCGGCCCGGGCTGACGTACCTCGAACAGGTCGGCTACCTGCCGACGAACGGAGGCTACGGCTGCTGCAACTTCTACGGAGCCGCCGCGACGACGCTGGAGTACGACTCGGCCGACTTCGCGGTCTCCGCGCTCGCGGGCGAACTCGGCGACACCTCCGACCAGACCGCGATGGCCGGCCGCGCGCAGGACTGGCAGAACGAGTTCGACCACAACAGCGGATACATCGAGCCGCGCACCTACCAGGGCACCTGGACCTCCGGATTCAGCCCGAGCTCCGGGTCGGACTTCGTCGAGGCGGACTCGTACATCTACACGCCGATGGTCCCGTTCAACGTGCACGGCCTGGCCACGGCGATGGGCGGCGACTCGGCGCTCAACTCGTACCTCGACACCGTGCTCTCGTCCTTCAGCGGGTCCAACGGGTATTCCGACTTCAGCAACGAGCCGTCGCTGGAGATCCCGTGGGAGTACGACTACACCGGCGAGCCGTACAAGACGCAGGACGTGATCCGCGAGATCCAGGACCAGATCTGGACGGACGCGCCCGGCGGGCTCGCGGGCAACGACGACCTCGGCGAGATGAGCGCCTGGTACGTCTGGTCCGCTCTAGGCATGTACCCGGAGACGCCGGGCACCGCTGACCTCGCGCTCGGCTCGCCGATGTTCACGCAGGAGGTCGTCACCCTGCCGAGCGGCAATACCCTGACAATCAACGGCAGCGGCGCCGCCGACAACGCGCCGTACGTGCAGTCCGCCACCTGGAACGGTTCCGCGTGGAACGACGCGTACGCGCCGAGTGGGGCCATCACCAGCGGCGGAACGCTCGCCTTCACCCTCGGCACGTCGGCGAACACGAGTTGGGCCAGCGCATCCAGCGCCGCGCCGCCCTCGTACGCGGGCAGTCCGTCGTACACGGACATCGGCATCTCGGCGGACTCGTCATCATCGAGTGCTGACTTCGACGGCGTCGGCTACAGCTACTCGGCCCCGGCGCTCAGTTCCGCCGGGATCACACCGGGTTCCACGGTGAAGGCGAACGGCGTCTCGTTCACGTGGCCGAACGTCTCGTCCGGCCGGCCGGACAACTACGAGGCGAACGGCCAGACCGTCACCGGTTCGGGCTCGGGCGCGATCTCGTTCCTCGGCTCGGCGAGCAACGGTCCGTCCACCGGCACGGCCGTCGTCACCTACACCGACGGCAGCACCCAGAACGTGCCGATCTCGCTGAGCGACTGGACTTTGGGCGGCGGCAGTGCATCCGTTATGGCCGCCGACACGACGGTCGCGACGATGAGCTATCGGAACCAGTCGGGCGCGTCCGCTGACAGCATCTCGACGTATCTGTTCGCGACGAAGCCGATGAACCTGGCGAGCGGCAAGACGGCAGCGAGCGTCACGCTGCCGTCGAACGTCGCTTCGGGCGGCCTGCACATCTTCGCGATCGGGTACACCTCGCCCGCTTCGCCGGCAGTCGGCTCCGTATATTCGGGGGTCTCGTCCAGTGTGCTGAGCGGCCTGTGCCTCGACGACAACGGCGGCGGGACGACCGACGGCACGCACGTGCAGATCTACACCTGCAACGGAACGGCCGCGCAGCAGTGGACGATCGCGTCGAACGGCACGATCCAGACCGAAGGCGGGTGCCTCGACGTGAGCGGCAGCGGCACCAGCAACGGAACTGTGGTCCAGTGGTGGGGTTGCGACAGCACCGGTGCGCAACAATGGGAGGTGGGAGCGAACAACTCCCTGATGAATCCGGAGTCGGGCAAGTGCTTGGACGACCCCGACTCGACGACCACGACCGGCACCCAGTTGCAGATCTACACCTGCAACGGCACGGGCGCGCAGAATTGGACACTGCCCTAGCGGTGGCGGACGCGCGTTCTCTCATGCCCCGTGAACGCGCATGACCTATGGTGGCACGCAACAGTGGGCAGCGCCCCGGATGAATCCCATTTTGGAGGGCCAGGAGTGAGCCGTTCGACCACCCCGACCATGCGCTCCGGTCGCGCGACGATGAACGACGTCGCGGCCCGGGCCGGCGTGAGCCTCAAGACGGTCTCCCGGGTGGTCAACGGCGAGCCTGGGGTGCTGCCCGCCACCGCGGAGCGGGTCTCCCGCGCCATCGCCGACCTGGGCTTTCGCCGCAACGACTCGGCGCGTCAGTTGCGCACCGGCCGCGCGGCGGGCATCGGGCTGATCCTGGAGGACGTCTCCGACCCCTTTTACTCGGTGCTCACCCGCGCGGTCGAGCAGGTGGTGCGGGACAACGACTGCCTGCTGCTGACGGGTTCGTGCGACGACGACCCGGACCGGGAGCAGGAACTGGCCATGGCTCTGTGCGAGCGGCGCGTGGACGGCCTGGTCATGGTTCCGGCCGCAACCGACCACTCCTATCTGGCGCACGAGATCAAGGCCGGCGTCCCGGTCGTGTTCGTCGACCGTCCGCCGATCAACCTGGCGGCCGACGTCGTGCTCGCCGACAACGTCGGCGGCGCGCGCGACGGGGTGCGCCACCTGATCGACGGCGGCCACCGCAGGATCGCCTACCTCGGCGACGATTTGGCGATCTTCACCGCGCGCGAGCGGCTCACCGGCTACCGCAGCGCCCTGGCCGGGGCCGGGATCCCCCAGGACGAGAGCCTGGTGGTGATGGGCCGGGCGGAGCCGGTCGCCGTGCGCGGGGCACTGGACCGGCTGCTCTCCCGGCCGAACGCCGCCACCGCGCTGTTCTGCGGAAACAACCGGCTGACCACGGTCGTGCTGCGGGAGCTCGCCGGCCGCGTCGACCGGCCCGCGCTGGTCGGCTTCGACGATTTCGAACTCGCCGATCTGATCTCGCCCGGGCTCACCGTCGTGGCCCAGGATCCCGCCGGCCTCGGCCGGGTCGCGGCGACGCTGCTGTTCGACCGGCTGGCCGGACTCTCCGACGCGCCGCGCCGCGTCGTGCTGCCCACCGTGCTCATCCCGCGCGGCTCCGGAGAGGCGCCCCCACCCGCTACGTTCTAGGGCATGGACACCTTCAAGTCGCCGCTGGAGTACGTGGACGCGCCGTCGGTCGCGCCGGAGCGAGCGGCGCTGGCCGGCTGGCTGGACGCCCAGCGCGCCGAACTGCTCGCGAAGCTCGACGGGCTCACCGACGAGCAGGCGGACCGCCGCGTCGTGCCGTCGCTCAACACCCTGCACGGCCTAGTCCGGCACCTGACCAAGGTCGAGTTCGTCTGGTTCGAAACGGTGATCGCGGGCAGCGACGCTCCCGCGCCCTTCGGCTTCCCGGACCGCAAGGACGGCGACTTCCTGCTCGACGACGGCGAGTCGGTCGAGGCCGACGCGGCGCGCTTCGTCGCCGCCTGCGAGCGCAGCCGGGGGATCTTCGCCGGGGTGGGCCTCGACGAGGTGCGCACCCACCGCCGCATCGGCGAGGTCGACGTGCGCTGGATCATGGTCCATCTGATTCGGGAGTACGCTCAGCACAACGGCCACGCCGACATCCTGCGCGAACTCGTCGACGGCACGACGCAGAGCTGAATCCGGCCCGCGAGCCCGGTCCTAGGCCCAAAGACCCAAGGCCGCCGAGCCGCGCGACCGAGGTGCGCCGCATCCTTGCTTCCTAATCTCGCAGACACACGAAATCTGAGGCGAGAAGAGGGAACCCCATGCGAGCGATCGTGGTACGCGAGTTCGGCGGTCCGGAAGTCCTGCGTGTCGAGGAGGTACCGGATCCGACCCCGGGCGCGGGCGAACTGCTCGTGCACGTGGTCGCGGCCGGCATCCAGTTCGTCGAGACGCAGTCGCGAACCGGCGCGCTGCAAGGCATCTCGCCGGCCGCGCCGAAGTCCCTGCCGTGGATTCCGGGCCGCGAGGTCGCGGGTGAGGTCATCGCCGTGGGCGACGGCGTCGCCGCCGACGGGATCGGCCGCCGCGTGCTCGGCGTGACCGTTCCCGTCAACGGCGGCCCGGGCGGCGGCTACGCGGAGTTGGCCGTCGTCCGGGCCGAGAGCTCACACCAGCTCCCGGGCACGCTCGACTACGCCGACGCGGTCTCGCTCCTCGGCACCGGTCGCACGGCGCTCGCGCTGATCGAGCAGTCCGAGGTCGGCAAGGGCGACACCGTGCTCGTCGAGGGTGCGACGGGAGCCGTCGGCATCCTCAGCATGCAACTCGCCCGCACAGCCGGCGCCGAGCGCGTCATCGCGCTCGTGCGCGGCGCGGAGAAGCTGCAGTTGGCCAAGGACTTCGGCGCGGACGTCGCCATCGACACCTCCGCCGACGAATGGCCCGCACGGGTCCGCCAGGCAGCCCCCGACGGCGTGAGCGTCGTGCTCGACGGCGTAGGCGGCGACCTGGGCGCCACGACCTTCGACCTCGTGGCCCGAGGCGGCCAGTTCGTCATCTTCGGCTTCTCCAGCGGCGCGATGACGAAGGTCGACCCCGACCACGCCGCCGAACGCGGCGTCAGCGTCCTGTCGTACTTCGGGCCGCCGACCGGCACCCGCAGTCCCGAAGTCCTGCAACGCCAGTCCCGCGACGTCCTGGCCGCCGTGGTCGACGGTACCTTGCGCACCATGGTCGGTGCCCGCTACCCGCTCGACCAGGCGGCTCAGGCCCACGCCGCGATCACCGCCCGCCGCACGAGCGGAAAGACGGTGCTCGAGCCGTGAAAACCGGGTGATCCGGGTGATCCGCCTCCGTTAGCATCGAGCGACGCGAGCCGCGTCGGGCGGGTCGCTCGACGCAGGCGGAGGTAGTGCGCGGATGTTCGAGGTGCTCGGAGCGAAAGCCCAGGTGGACGCGGCAGTGGCTGAGGCCATGGTGCGCGTTCTGCCGCGTGGGCTCGCTGCCGGGGATCCACTCGTGCGCCGCTCGGACCGGGCCGACTACCAGTCCAACGCCGCGCCCGCCCTCGCGAAGGCGGCGGGTGTGCCGCCACGGGAGCTGGGACAGTCGCTGCTGGCCGCGCTCGACACCGACGCCCTCGCGCACGTCGAGCTCTCCGGCCCGGGATTCCTCAACATCACCATCGCGGACGAAGTGCTGTGGCAGGTCGTCGCCGCACGGCTCGCCGACGACCACCTGGGAGTCGGCACCCCGGCGCGCAACACGCGGGCCCTCGTGGACTACTCGGGCCCGAACATCGCCAAGCAACTGCACGTCGGGCACATCCGGAGCACGGTCATCGGCGACGCCCTCGTACGGGTACTGGCCTACGTCGGCGCGGACCTGGTCAAGGCGAACCATCTCGGCGACTGGGGAACATCGTTCGGCAAGCTCATCCAGTACCTCGACGAGCACGCCGAGTTCTCCCTCGACGCGGGTGATGATCTCGACGTGCTCGACGAGCTCTACAAGGCCGCCCAAAGGCAGTTCGCCGCAGATCCGGATTTCGCTCTCCGGTCCCGGGCCCGGGTCGTCGCACTGCAGAGCGGCGACCCGGCGACGCTCGCCACGTGGCGCAGGCTCGTCGAGGTCTCGACGACTGCGTTCCAGGCGATCTACCAGCGGCTCGGCATCCTGCTGACACCCGAGGACGCTGCCGCAGAGTCCTTCTACAACCAATGGCTCGACGGCATCGTGGCCGAGCTCGACACCAAGGGCATGTTGACCGAATCCGACGGTGCGCAGTGCGTGTTCCTGGACGGCTTCGAGGATGACGAGGGCGAGCCGCTGCCGCTGCTCGTACGCAAATCCGACGGTGGATACGGGTATGCCGCGACCGATCTCGCCGCGCTCCGGTACAGGGTCGACGAGCTCAAGGCGACGCGCCTTCTGTACGTCGTCGACACGCGGCAGGCGCTGCACCTGCGGATGGTCTTCGAGACTGCGCGGCAGGCCGGTTGGCTGCCCGACGAGGTCGAGGCCGTGCACGTTCCCTTCGGCACGATGCTCGGTACCGATGGCAGGCCGTTCAAGTCCCGGTCGGGCGACACGCCACGGCTCAAGGAACTGCTGGACGCCGCGATCGCCGGAGCCAGGACAGTTGTGGCGGAAAAGAGCCCCGACCTGCCGCCGGACGAGCTCGAGCATGTGGTCCAGGCGGCCGGGATCGGCGCGGTGAAGTACGCCGACCTGTCCAACGCACGGGTCAAGGACTACGTCTTCGACCCCGACCGGATGGTCTCGCTGACCGGGAACACCAGCGTCTACCTGCAATACGCGCACGCGCGCACCTGCTCTGTGCAGCGGAAGCTCGAAGTCGGGGTGGGCGACGTCGACCCCACGGTCCCGATCCATCGGGCCGAGCGCGCGCTGATCCTCGCGCTGGACGAGTTCGGTGCCGTGCTCGCCGACGTGGCCGAGACGCTGGAGCCGCACCGGCTGTGCACTTACCTGTACGAGCTCGCCAAGGCCTTCAGCGACTTCTGGCAGCACTGCCCGGTCCTCAAGGCGGGCGACGCGGCGCAGCTCGGCAACCGCGTCGCGCTGGTGCGGCTCACCGGCCGGACCCTGGCCCAGGGCCTCGAACTCCTCGGTATCGAAGCGCCGCAGCGGCTGTGACGCCGGGCGGTTATGATCGCTCGCGTGATTGCGGGACGAGATCTGGGCCTGACCGGACTGCCCAACGCACGCGACCTCGGCGGCTACCCGGCCGCCGACGGCCGGCTCGTGCGCGCGGGACTGCTGCTGCGCGCGGAGGCGCTCACCAACGCGACGTCCGAGGACGTCGCCGCGCTCGCCGAGATGGGCGTCGGCACGGTCGTCGACCTGCGCGGCGACAGCGAGATCGCGATGTTCGGCAAGGGTCCGTGGACCGGCCCGCTGGCCCACGTGCCGACCGCGGACCTCACGCAGGCAATCTTCGCGCGGATGATGAGCGCGGGCCCGGACGGCGAGCCGCTCGCCGAGGACGAGGTCTTCAAGGTCATGATCGACATGTACCGCCACTTCGTAGCCGACGAATCCAGCCGCGCAGCGTACGCCGCGGCCCTGGGCCTGGTAGCCGAGCAAGTGTCGCAGGGCACACCGATCCTCTTCCACTGCACGGCAGGCAAGGACCGCACCGGCTGGCTCTCCGCCATCGTGCTCACGGCCCTCGGCGCCGACCGCGACACCGTGTTCGAGGACTACCTCCTCACGAATCAACGCGCTGCCGAAGGCCGCGGCGCCCCCACCCGCGCCAAACTGCTCGCCCTACTGCGCCAGCTGGTAGGCGAGCGCCAGCCGATCGCCCCGCTCCTCGACGTCCGCCGCGAATACCTCCAGGCCGCGTTCGACGAGGCCGAGACGAAGTACGGCACATTCGACGCCTACCTCCGCGAAGCCCTCGGCGCCGACCTCGACAGCCTCCGCGCAGCCGCCCTCCTCTAGCTCGTAAAGAGGCTTTCACCCGAAGCCGGTTTCCGGCGTACGCCGACAACTTGGGGTGGCCCTCGCCCCACCTACCTCAACGACACCGTCAGCCCGCTGCGGCGCTCGGTGAAGGTGACGATCGTGCTGCGGCTGACGCCTTCGCTGTCGGCTACGGTGACCGTGCAGCAGCCTACTTGGGCGCTGACGACGTCCACCTGGGCGACGCCGTAGTGGTTGGTCACTGCGTCGGTGGCGAGGACGGCGGCGCCGTTGTCCGCGCTGAAGGCTACGGGGAGGCCGGCGCATGGGGTGTCGTCGGGTTCGCTGACGCGGACCAGGACGCAGTTCGCGCTGAAGCCGTTCGCAGGGGCGTTGTCGTCTATCACGGCGACTGAGTATTTGAGCCCAGAAGTGGTTGCGCTCACGTCGCACCAGATTTCCACGAAACACCCCTGCCCGCTACCCCGTGAGCTGAGTCGGCCATCCACCGATCGGTGGATGGCGCGGTCCACCGCGACGGGGCATGGGATCGGACCTGGTGGTCGATCCGGCGGGGCGGGGGTCGGCGGCATGCTCAGGGTATGCCAGTTATCGAAGTCACCAATCTGCACAAGGAGTACGGCCGGGTCACGGCCGTCGACGACGTGTCGTTCAGCGTCGAGCCGGGGGAGATCTTCGGGATCCTCGGGCCCAACGGCGCCGGCAAGACCACGACCGTGGAGTGCATCTCCGGGCTGCGTGCTGCGGACGGCGGCAGCGTGCGGGTGCTGGGGCTCGACCCGGTCGCCGATCGGGACGAGCTGCACCAGACGGTCGGCGTGCAGCTGCAGGAGGCCGGGCTGCCGGACAAGCTGCAGGTCCGCGAGGTCATGCGGCTGTTCGCGTCGTTCTACCGCGAGCCGGCGGACATCGACGTGCTGCTGCGCCGCCTCGGCCTGGCCGGGAAGGCGCAGGCGCGCTACAAGAAGCTGTCCGGCGGACAGAAGCAGCGGCTCGCGCTCGCGCTCGCGCTGGTCGGGAACCCGCGCGTGGTCATCCTCGACGAGCTGACCACGGGGCTCGATCCGCACGCGCGGCGCGAGACGTGGGGGCTCGTCGAGCAGGTGCGTGACCAGGGGGTCAGCGTGCTGCTGGTCACGCACTTCATGGAGGAGGCCGAGCGGCTGTGCGACCGGCTCGCCCTCATCGACCGCGGCCGGGTCGTGGCCGTGGATACGCCGGCCGGCCTGGCCGAGCGGACCGGCGGCGGACAGCGGATGCGCTTCCGGCCGTCCGTGCCGGTTCCGGAGGCCGAACTGCTCGCGCTGCCGGAGGTCGAGACCGTCACCCGGCACGGCTCGCAGATCGAGATCGCGGGCACGTCGCAGCTGGTGCAGGCCGTGACCTCGCTACTCGCTCGCTCGCAGATCATCGCCGAGGGGCTGCGCGTCGAGCAGACCAGCCTCGACGACGCCTTCGTGTCCTTGACCTCGCACATGGAAACCGCAGGGGAGAACTGATCATGACCGCTATGACTGTGGACACCGCCGCGGCACCGGTGCACGTGCGCCGCGGACTGACGGTGAAGGGCTTCTTCGCTCTGGCCGCTATGCACCTCAAGCTGATGCGGCGGGAGCCGGGGGCGTTCGTGACGATCCTGCTGCCGTTGGTACTGCTGACCGTCTTCGGCACCATCGCGGGCGCGAAGACGCCGCAGGCTGACCTCGGAGGACGCAGCGTGCTCGACGTGTACGTGCCGACGATCGCCGCGATGACGCCGCTGATGGTCGCCTGCACGGTGCTGCCGGGCGCGATGGCCTCGTTCCGCGAACGCAATACGCTGCGACGCTTCCAGGTCAGCCCGGTGCCGCCGGGCGGGATGCTCGCCGCTCTCGTCAGTGTGCTGGCCGCGTTCGCCGCGCTCAGCGTCGTGCTGATCGTGCTGCTCGGTACGCTCGTGTTCGGCGCCAAGCTGCCCTCGAATCTCGGTGCCGTGATCAGCGCGTTCGCGCTCGGGTTCGTCGCGATCATCGCCGTCGGCATGGTGCCGGCCGCGGTCGCCGGCACGAACACGATGGCCAACGGCATCGGGATCCCCTTCATGATCCTGAACTTCTTCTTCGCCGGCCTGTACATCCCGATCGCGCAGATGCCGCACGCCATGCAGACGATCGGCGAGTACGTGCCCTTCGGCGCGGTGATGGACGCCTGGTCCGGCACCGGAGCGTTGTGGCAACACCTTGCGGTACTGGCCGGTTACACTGTGCTCGGGGGACTCGCCTCCGCCAAGCTCTTCCGCTGGGAGTGAGAGCAGTGCCGCCGACGTCGCCGATCGAGGTGCGCGAGCGCCGGATCGACCTGGCCTTCGCCGTGGTCCCGTACGTCGCGCTCGCCGTCTCGCTGATCCTCTCGCTCAGCACCGAGCAGCCGCTGACCGGGCGCTTCGTCGCCTGGTCGGTCGGCCTGTCCGGCGTGGCGGCGGTCTGGCTGCTCACCATGCGGCCGCGGCACGGCGAGCAGAACGACCACGTGGCGAAGTCCGTCGTCTTCTACGTCGGGCACCTGGCGCTGATCGGCGCGCTGATCATCGTCAATCCGTTCTTCGCGATCTTCGGCTTCACCGGCTACCTGTTCGTGCAGTACGTGCCCGGCCGCGGGAAGGTCGCCGGCATGGTGGTCAACGCCGGGCTGATGGCGCTGTCCGAGATCGGCGGCGAGGCTCAGCTCACCGGCAAGGGGTGGATCCCGTACATCGGGCTGTTCGCGGTGAACGTCTTCATCGTCGGCGCGATGACCAGGGCCGCGATAGACGAGGATCGGCGCGCCGAGCAGCGCACGCGCACGATCGACGAGCTCTCCGAGGCGAACCGGCGGCTCGAGCAGATGATGGAGGAGAACGCGGGGCTGCACGCGCAGCTCGTCGCTCAGGCCAGGGAGGCAGGGGTATTCGACGAGCGCCAGCGAATGGCCGGCGAGATCCACGACACGCTCGCGCAGGGCCTGACCGGGATCCTCGCGCAGCTTGAAGCGGCCGAGCTGGCCGACGGCGACGAGCCGCGGCGCCGCCGCCACACCGGCCTGGCGAAGGAGCTCGCCCGCGACAGCCTCGCCGAGGCGCGGCGCTCCGTTCAGGCGCTGCGTCCGCAGAAGCTGGAGGGTGCGCGGCTGCCCGACGCCGTGCGGACGCTCGCTGACGAGTGGAAACAGACCTCTGGCATTCCCGTGCGCGTCGAGGTGGATGGCGAGGCGACGCCGTTGCAGCCCGCGCTGGAGGTCGTCCTGTTCCGCGCCGCGCAGGAAGCCCTCGCCAACATCGCGAAGCACGCGCAGGCCACGCGTGCCGGGATGACGCTGACGTACATGCACGATCAGGTCTCGCTCGACGTGCTGGATGATGGCGGGGGCTTCGACGCGGGTCAGGTGAACGGGGACGGCTACGGGCTCGCGGCGATGCGCCGGCGGCTCCGGCAGGTCGGCGGCGGCCTGGAGATCGAAAGCACACCCGGTGACGGGACGACCGTGAGCGCGTGCGTCCCGGCGCTGTACCGGGTCGAACCGATGGAGAGGGGGGAACCGTGACGGAGCGGAAGATCAGGCTGCTGATCGTAGACGATCATCCGATCGTGCGCGACGGTCTGCGCGCGGTCTTCGAGAGCGAGTCGGCGTTCGCGGTCGCGGGCGACGCGGCCGACGGCGTCGAGGCAGTGGACCGCGCCGTGGCCCTCGGCGTGGACGTCGTGCTGATGGACCTGCGGATGCCGCGGATGGGCGGCGTGGAGGCGATCCGGGTGCTGCGCGAGAAGGCGCCCGGCATCAGGGTTCTGGTCCTCACGACCTTCGACAGCGACTCGGACGTGCTGCCCGCGGTCGAGGCCGGCGCCACCGGGTACCTACTCAAGGACGCGCCGCGCGACGAACTGCTGCGCGCGGTCCACGCGGCGTATCTCGGCCAGGCCGTGCTCGCGCCGTCGGTCGCGCAGAAGGTGCTCGGGCGCGTCCGCACGCCGGCGGCGCCCGTGGAGCAGTTGACGGACCGCGAGCTCAAGGTGCTCGCGTTGGTGGCCTCGGGCACGACCAACCGCGAGGCCGCGAAGCAGCTGTTCATCAGCGAGGCGACGGTCAAGACGCACCTGCTGCACGCCTACGCCAAGCTGGGTGTGCGCGACCGGGCCGCGGCCGTCGCGGAGGCCTACAAGCGCGGCCTGCTCGGCTGATCACCCGCGAGTCGTGCCTCGGCTAAGCTCGACGTGCGGTGCCGCCCCGACCCGAGACGTGACCCTGGAGCGACCATGGTAGACGTGCTGATCAGCGCGAAAGAGCTGCACGAGCGGCTCGCGCGGGAGGCCGACCGGCCGCTGGTGCTCGACGTGCGCTGGGTGCTCGGCGATCCGCACGGCCACGCGCACTACGTCGAGCGCCGCGTCCCCGGCTCGGTCTATGTGGACCTCAACGAGGATCTCGCCGCGCACGCCACCCCGGCCGAGGGCCGCCATCCGCTGCCGAGCCCCGAGGACTTCCAGGCCACCGCGCGAAGCTGGGGCCTGCACAACGGCCAGAGCGTCGTCGTGCTGGACGACAATGGCGGCCAGGCCGCGGCGCGCGCCTGGTGGCTGCTGCGCTGGGCCGGCCACGAGGACGTGCGCCTGCTCGACGGCGGGCTGAAGGCGTGGGCCGAGGCGAACTACGTACTCGACGGTCCGGACGCCCCGATCCCGGCGCCGCGGCCGGGCGACGTGGTCCTGGGCTCGGGGCACATGCCGACGCTGGGCATCGACGAAGCAGCGGCGTTCCCGACGAGCGGCGTGCTGCTGGACGCGCGCGCGGGGGAGCGCTACCGCGGCGAACACGAGCCGGTGGACCCGAAAGCGGGCCACATCCCGGGGGCGCTGAGCGCGCCGACGTCGGAGAACCTCCAGGGCAACGGCCGGTTCAAGGACCCGCACGAGCTGCGCGCGCGCTTCGAGGCGCTGGGCGCGGTGGCGGGCAAGCCGGATGTGGTCGCGGCGTACTGCGGCTCCGGGGTGACCGCGGCGCACGAGGTCGCGGCGCTGGCGGTGGCCGGGATCCACGCCGCGCTCTATCCGGGCTCGTGGTCGCAGTGGTCGAACCGGGCGGACCGGCCGGTCGCCACCGGACCCGAGGCGTAGCCCGGCGATGCGCGTCGCCATCCTCGGGACGCTCGAAGTCCGCGCGGCGGACGGGCTCGTCGAGATCCCCGGCCGCCGTCTTCGCGCTCTGCTGATCCGCCTCGCGCTCGACCCCGGCCGCGTCGTCTCGGCCGAGCGGCTGATCGACGACCTCTGGCAGGACGAACCGCCGAACGCCGCGCACAATGCCCTGCAGGCGCTCGTCTCCCGGCTGCGCGCGCTCGTCGGCCGCTCGACGATCGAGCAGGGCGGCGGCGGTTACCGGCTCAACGTGCGCCCCGAGGACGTCGACCTCGTCCGCTTCGGGATGCACGTCCGCTACGGTCGCGCGAGCCTGGAGTCCGGCGACGCCGCTACCGCCGCGCAGAGCCTGCGCGACGCGCTCGGGCTCTGGCGCGGTACGCCGCTCTCCGACGTCGAGGGCATGCCGTTCGCCGAGCCGGAGACGTTCGCACTCGACGAGCAGCGTGTCGCAGCCGTCGAATGCCTTGTCGACGCGCTCCTCGCGCAGCCGGCCCCCGCGGCCGACCTGCTGCCCGAGCTCGAGCAGTTGCGCATCGCCTTCCCGCTCCGCGAGGGCCTGCACGCGCGCTATATGAAGGTGCTCTACGCGCTCGGCCGCCGAGCCGAAGCCCTGGCCGCGTACGAGGAGCTGCGCTCGACGCTGGCCGGCCGGCTCGGCCTCGACCCGTCGCCGGGGCTGACGAAGCTGCACCTCGCGATGCTCCGTCAGGAGCCCGCGGTCGCCCCCGTCTCCCCCGCGCCCGTTCCGGTCCGCCAGGCCGCGCCGCGTCGCGGTAACCTGCCCGCGCAGCTCACCAGCTTCATCGGCCGCGAATCCGAGCTCGAACTCGTCGGCGAACTGCTGTGCAACGCCCGCCTCGTCACGCTCAACGGCCCGGGCGGCGCCGGTAAGACGCGGCTCGCGCAGGAATGCGGTGCCCGCCTCAGCGAGCTCGCTCCAGACGGAGTGTGGTTCGCGCCGCTCGCGGCGGTCGCCGACGGAGCGCACGTGGCACAGGCCGTGCTCACAGCCCTCGGCGGCGAGAACACGCTGGCCCTCGCCGACATCGCGATCGAGGGCGTCGAGACGGTGGACCCGCGCGAGCGCCTGCACTCGCTGGTCGCCGAGCGCAGGATGATCCTGATCCTGGACAACTGCGAGCACGTGCTCGACGCGGTGGCAGACCTCGTCGACGCGCTGCTCGCGGCCGCGCCGGGCGTCAGGGTGTTGGCGACGAGCCGCGAGCCGCTGGCGCTGACCGGCGAGACGCTCTGCCCGGTCGCCTCGCTCGCCCTCCCGCCGGAGGCCGCGACTGAGTCAACCGTCGAGGCGCCGCCCGCCGAATCCGCCGCCGGGTACCCTGCGGTCCGGCTGTTCGTCGAGCGCGCGGGCTCGGTGCGTCCCGGCTTTCAGCTCACGGCCGCGAACGCCGAGCCCGTCGTCCGCATCTGCCGCGCCCTCGACGGCATTCCGCTCGCCATCGAACTCGCCGCCGCGCGGCTACGCTCGCTCACGGCACAGCAGGTCGCGGATCGGCTCGACGACCGCTTCCGGCTGTTGTCCAGCGGCAGCCGGACCGCGCTGCCGCGGCACCAGACGCTGCGGGCGATCGTCGACTGGAGCTGGGACCTGCTCGCCCCCGGCGAGCGCACGGTGCTCGCGCGGCTGTCCGTCTTCGCGGGCGGCGCGATGCCCGAGGCCGCGACGCAGGTGTGCGTTACCGAGCCCGACGAGGTGATCGACGTGATCGCCTCCCTCGTCGACAAGTCGCTGGTCGTGGCCCAGGAGGACGGCGCGGGCGAGGTGCGCTACCGTCTGCTCGAAACGGTCCGCGCCTACGCCGCCGACCGGCTGGAGGAGTCCGGCGAACGCCAGCGCGTCCGGGATGCGCACGCCGCGCACTTCGCCGTGCTCGCCGAGCGTGCCGAGCCGGAATTGCGAACCGCGGACCAGCTGCGCTGGATCACCCGGATCACGCTCGAACACGACAACTTCAGCGCCGCGCTGCGGCATTGCGTGGCCGGCGAGGACGTGGTGACCGCGCTGCGCATCTTCCAGGGCCTGCTCTGGTTCTGGATGATGCGCAACTTCGAGAAGGAAGCCACCGAGTGGGCCGAGGAGATCGGCGCGCTGGTCGAGCGCTCGACCGCCGAGATCCCCGCTGAGCTCACCGAGGCGCAGCTGCTCTGCTCGCTGATGCGCAAGGTCGTGCGCGCGGCGCACAAGAACGCCGACGACGCCGAAGCCATCGGCAAGGCCCTGATCGAGGGACTGCCCGAGGACACCTCCGGCTTCCGCCACCCGCTGCTCGCCCTCGCCCGGCCCGTCGCCAGCGTGTTCATCACCCGCGGTACGGACACGGCCCGGACGCGCAGCCGCCTCGAAGCCCTCGCCGGCCACCCCGATCCGTGGGTGCGCGCAGCGCAGTACTCGTTCGCCGCGCTGCTCGAACTCAACGATGCGAACCCCGAGGCCACCGAGCGGCTGCTGCTCACCGGCTACGCGCGCTTCCGCGAGATCGGCGAGCGGCAGGGGCTGATGTTCACGCTCGTCATCCTCACCGAGTTCGCGCTGGCCAAGGGGCGGTTCCGGGACGCCGTGGACTATGCGGAGGAGGCGCACGCCCACGCGACCGACGGGATGACCCGGGAGTCCGGCTCGATGCTGCTGATCAGGGTCGGCCTCGCGCGCAGCCACGCCGGGGAGATGGAGCGGGGCCGCCGGACGATGGAGCGGGCGGTCGCCACCGCCGAGCGCCGCGGTGAGTTCTCCGACGCGGCGACCGGGCACGCCGAGCTGGCCGCCCTCGCGTTCCGGGCCGGCGACCGGGCCGAGGCGCGCCGCAGGCTGAACAGCGCGACCGAGCTGATCGAGGCGCATTCCGAGCGCCGCGACGTGAGCATGGCCCGCTCGAACACCCTGGCCCGCCGCGGCTACCTGGCCGTCCTGGACGGCGACTTCGGCATCGCCAGGGACTGCTTCCGGCAGGCCGTGGACGTAGTGTGGGATGGTCCGTTCCTGAGCTTCATGTCCGGGCTCGACGAGGTGCTGCGCGGTCTCGCCGCCCTCGCCGCCGCGGAGTGCGACCACGTCCGCGCGGCGGAGCTGCTGGGCGCGGCCTTCGCGGTGACCGGAATGGAGAACCAGGCCTCGTACGCCGATCCGCACACCCGCGCCGCCGCCCTCGCCGCCCTCGGCCAGGACGCCTTCGACGCCGCGTTCGCGCGCGGCCGCCGGCTGCCCAAGGCGGACCTGCTCGCGCTCGCACCGTAGCCACCCGAACGGCGGGCGCGGGTGGCGGAATGCGATCCGATCGTTTAATGTTCAACTATCTGAGCGGACGCGAGACGCCCCGCTCGGACGGAATCCGAAGGAGGACGAGATGCCCGCCGTGACCACCGACAGGCTGCTGGAACTGCCGCGCGTCCCCGTGCCCGACCCGCAGGTCGCCACGCCGCGCAAGGTGCGCTCGATCACGACCGCGCCGCAGGGTTTCGAGGGCGAGGGGTTCCCCGTCTACCGGGCCTTCGCGGGTGTGTCCAAGCAGACCCTCGACCCCTTCATCCACATGGACCAGATGGGCGAGGTCGAGTACGCCGCGGGCGAGCCGAAAGGCACCCCGTGGCACCCGCACCGCGGGTTCGAGACCGTGACCTACATCATCGACGGCACCTTCGTGCACCAGGACTCGCACGGCGGCGGCGGTGTGATCACCGACGGCGACACGCAGTGGATGACCGCGGGCAGCGGCCTGCTGCACATCGAGACCCCGCCGGAGTCCCTCGTGATGTCGGGCGGCCTGTTCCACGGCATCCAGCTGTGGGTGAACCTGCCCGCGGCCAACAAGTGGAACCCGCCGCACTACCAGAGCATCGAGGGCCCGCAGGCCACGCTGCTGACCACGCCGGACGGCGGAGCGCTGATCCGCCTCGTGGCCGGCGGGGTCGGCGAGTACCGCGGCCCGGGCTCCACGTTCACGCCGATCACGATGGTGCACGCGACGCTGAGCCCCGGCGCCTCGATGACGCTGCCGTGGAACCCGGCGTACAACGCGCTGGCCTACTCGCTCTCCGGCCGCGGCACGGTCGGCGCCGACTCCCGGCCGTTCGAGGCGCACCATCTGACGGTCTTCGGCGCCGGCGACACGATCACCATCGCCGCCACCGACCGGCCGGACAGCCGGACGCCGAACTTCGACGTCCTGCTGCTCGGCGGCCAGCCGATCCGCGAGCCGGTCTTCGCCTACGGCCCGTTCGTGATGAACACGCAGGCCGAGGTCGTGCAGGCGTTCGAGGACTACAAGAAGGGCAAGCTGGGCGTCATCCCGGCCGACCCGATCCCGCACATCGGAGCTTGACCCGATCAAGGGCAGCGGTACAGCGGGGCCGTCTCTTCGGGGACGGCCCCGTACGCCGTTCCGGGCACGAGTGCGCAGTGCGCGGCGACGTCGCTCGCGATCTTCGTGACGTCCGTCTGCTGAACCTTGACCGCCTTCGCCGACGCGCTGCGCACCTGCGGCATGTGCATGCCGGATCCTGTCAGCAGCACGTAGTGCAGCTTGCCGGACTCGAGAAGATTGTCGAACTGCTGCGGCTGCGGAAAGTCCGCGTTGCCGGAGAACCCGCCTATCGGCAGCACCGACGCCTTGTCGCTCAGGATGTAGGGCGACGCGGCCGACCACGACTCCGTGGCCACCAGATAGCGCGATCCGTCGCGGTGATCGGTGAGGTATGTGAGCAGCCGGCTCTGCGCGGCGCTGAGTCTGCTCGGCGGATCGAACGGGTTGAACGCGACGGTCCCGGCGGACGCGGCTCGGCGGGGGTGGGGGACGGTTGTGTCGTTGAAGGCCCTGGTCAAGTGCGTGAACATGCCGCCGGTGTAGCCGCCCGCATTCGCGTTGCCTGAGCTCCCGGCGTAGTTCGAGTCGAAGACCGAGAGCGACCAGAGCGCCGGGATCGCGAGCATCGTCGCACAGCAGGCGGCGGCAGCCCACGCGGTTTGCCGTACGGCGATCGCCACCACGACAATCGCCGCGATCGCGAGCGGCAGCGCGATGCCGGGGACGAACGCGGGGAAGTCGGCGCTCAGCCGCACCGCCCAGGCGAGGGTGACCGCGGTCAGGACGGGGAGCGCGAGGCGGTCCAGCCTGGTCTGCGCGCGGCGGTACATCGCGACGGTGCGAATGAGCGCGTACGCGGAGAGCGCGGCTAGGGGAGGGGCGAGCGCTACGACGTACGTCGAGTGCGGGACGCTGCCCGCCGAGAGCGCGAGGCCGGTCATCAGAAGCCAGATGGTCCACATCAGCGCGCCGCCGCGGACCAGGTCGGTGCGCGGTCGATTGCGGCGCAGCAGCAGGGCGAGGACGATTCCGGCCGCGGCCACCGGGTAGAGCCAGCCGACCTGCGAGGCGAAATCATGCTCGAAGAGCTTGAACCAGCCGCTTTCGGCGCCGCCGCCGAAGCGCCCGCCTTGCATCGACGCGACACTGCCGGTGCCGGCAGCCGAGATGCCCACCGAGCCGAAGCGGGCCAGGCCGTTGTAGCCGAAGACCATCGCGATCGCGCTGTTGTCCGTCGAGCCGTCGATGTACGGGCGGTCCGCGGCCGGTGTCAGGGTCGCGGCGATCACCCAGGACAGCGACACGGCGACGCAGACCGCGCCCGCCGCGAGCGTGTGCCACAGCCGCGTGACCCAACGCGGGGGAGCGGTGAGGAGGTAAGCGATGGCGAAGGCCGGAAGGACGGCCCAGGCCTGCATCATCTTGGCCTGGAACCCGAGGCCGACGAAGACGCCGCACAGCATGAGCCAGCGCAGCCGACCGCTCAGCACCGCGCGCTGCCACGCGGCCGCGGCCAGCACCAGTGCGCAGGTGAGCGCCGCGTCCTCCAGCACCTTGCCGAACAGCGACGCCGCCACCGGCGTCAGCGCGAAGATCCCGGCCGCGAGCAGACCGCCGACCGGGCCGATCCAGCGGCGCACGGCCGAGTTCAGCGCCAGCACGGTCACGACGCCCTCGATCACCTGGGGCAGCGCCAGCGACCAGGGATGGAAGCCGAAGATCCGCGCGCTGGCCGCCTGCGGCCACAGGAAGCCCGGGATCTTGTCGATGGTGATCGATCCGTTCGGGTCCAGCGCGCCGAACAGGAAGGGCCGCCAGCCCGTCGTCATCGAGCGCACGGCCACCGCGTAGAAGCCGTGGTAGGCCGCGTGCGCCGCCTCCCAGCCGTACATGGTCGCGGCGAGCAGCACAACGCCGGTCAGCAGCAGCCGCTCCCGTCCCGTGCGCGGCACGATGCGCGCGTGGTCCACTCCGATCACCCCTCACTACTCACTGCCATCAGGTCAGTGCAAAGAGTAACCGGTCAATGTGAGGGAGTGTCAGTTTCGGAGTCGGGACACTCAGCCGGCCGAGTGCTCCATCAGCAGCCGGCCGAGCAGGCCGCCGCCGAACAGTACGACGCCGATGCCGATCAGCCACGAGGTGAGCACCACGACCGTGCCGATCGCGCCGTAGGCCGCCGCGCTGGAGACGACCAGCGGGGAGAAGACCACCGCGGAGAACAGCCGCAGGCCGACCAGCCCGGCGGCCGTCAGCATCGCGCCGGGCAGCAGCTGCATCCAGCCCACCCGGCCGGCCAGCAGGAACCTGGCGGACCACCAGAAGAAGCCGGTCGAGCCCGCCGTCGCCACCACCGTCTGCACCAGGGTGCGCAGCAGCGAGTCGCGAGGCAGCAGGCTGGTGTCCGCCGCGACGAACAGGAAGCCGATCAGCGCGGCCAGCCAGACCACCCGCCGCCACACGCTCATCAGCCGGGCCGGCGGCAGCATCCAGATCCGCTCGAAGCCGACCTGCACGGCCGAGACGAAGGACAACCCGAACGCCGCAAGCCCGGCCAGGCCGAGCGCGGTCGTCGCGGACAGCGCGCGGGCCGGCGAGCCGAAGACCGGCCCGAGTTCCTTCGCCGCCGTCGAGGACAGGCCGATCGCCGCCGCCAGCCAGGACGGGAACTGCCGCCCGCCCACCGGATCGGCCGCGGAGACCACAAGCAGCAGCGGGATCAGCGTCACCAGGCCGAGCGCCGCGAAGCCCAGCGCGCGGTGCATCAGCTCCAGCTCCTGGCTCTCCCGCCAGGCGCGGTGCAGGAAGCCGCGCATGCCCCCGACGTGCGCCGGCTCGCTCGGCGGCTCGGTCGTCATGCGCACCCCCCGCTGCCCTGGGATCCTCGAGGCCGGCCGTCTCGAGGCCCCGGGAGTGAGCACGGACACTGAAACTCCTCGATGATCACCACGGGTCGGCTCCGTGCCACCGACTGTAGCGTCTTTGCGCACGCCACGCCGACCCGGGCCGCGCCACCCCGCGCGCTGGTGGGCAACCGCTCTCGGCGTCTAGGGTGGAATGAACCGATCGGAGTCGGAGGACCAAGATGGCCACGCTCGAACTGACCGTACAGAACTTCGAGGAGCACACCGACCGCGAGGGGATCACCCTCGTCGATTTCTGGGCCTCCTGGTGCGGGCCGTGCCGCCAGTTCGCCCCGATCTTCGAGCGGGTCGCCGAGAAGAACCCGGACGTCGTGTTCGGCAAGGTGGACACCGAGGCCAACCCGGACCTCGCCGCCACCTTCAACGTCTCGGCCATCCCGACGCTGATGGTCATCCGCGACCGGGTGGTGCTCTACGCGCAGCCCGGCGCGCTGCCCGAGGCGGCGCTCGAGGACCTGCTGCAGCAGGCCCGCACGCTCGACATGGACAAGGTGCGGCGCGAGGCCGGCATCGAGGAGGACCAGGACCACGAGCAGAGCCAGGCCTGAGCCGCCGTCAGGAGCCGATCGCGGGGGCGGCCGCGATCCCGTGCTCGCGCAGCGGGCCGGCCTTCCAGCCCTGCTCGGCGCAGTGCTCAAGCAGCAGCGGGAGCGCGCCGAGCGTCGAGCGCCAGGACTCCGGCTTCGCGGTGCAGTCGGAGTCGTGCAGCAGGATCGTGCCGCCGCCGCGCAGGTCGCGCGCGACGGTGTGGAACACCGATTCCGGCGTCGCGGTCGCGGTCCAGTCGCGGCCCCAGGCGCTCCACAGCACCGGCCGCAGGCCCAGCTTCCGGCAGGCCGAGAAGGTCGCGGCGGTGGCCACGCCGTAGGGCGGCCGGTACCAGTACGGCGCCCGGCCGGTCGCGCTGGCCACCTCGTCCCGGCCCTGGCGCAGGTCGCGCAGGGTCTGCGCGGGGGTGAGCGCGATGTGCGCGCGGTGCCCCCAGCCGTGCAGAGCCACCTCGTGGCCCGCGTCGGAGATCCGCCGGGCCAGTGCGGGCGCGCGCTGCACCATCCGGCCGAGCAGGAAGAACGTCGCGCGCACGCCGGCCTCGTCGAGGGCGTCCAGGAACCGCGGCGTGGAGGCCGGGTCGGGCCCGTCGTCGAAGGTCAGCGCCACGTGCCCGGGCTCGCCCAGGCCGGTCAGCCGCGGGAAGACGGCCGCGCGCACCGGCCCGAGGCTGGTCACCATCGGCGCCGCCTGCGCGAACGCGCCGAGCGCGGCCAACCCGGTCAGCCGCTTGGTCCAGCCGGCGACGTCGCTCATGCCACTTCCCGCGTCTCGTAGTCGAACTCGTCCTGCTCGCCCGCGTCCCGCCCGGCCGAGCCGAAGCGCACGCCGCGCAGCCTGCGCTCCCAGCGGCGGTTGCGCCGGTCCTGCTGCTTCGGGATCCGCCCGATCGACGGGGCGCCCTGCTGCGGCGCCATGCCCAGGATCACCGCGACCGGGTCGGCCGCGAAGTCCGGCACCACCTGCCAGGGCCGCTCCTGCAGCGCCTTCTCCAGGGTGACACGCAGGTCGGCCGCGTCGCGAACCCAGGGAGCCGTTCCGGCCTCGTCCAGGGCCTGCGCGTTCGTCTCGCCGTGCCCGGGCAGCGTGCGGTAGGTCACGACCGGCAGGCGGCACGCGCGCGCCTCGTACACGGTCATCCCGCCCGCGTTCTGGACCAGCACGTCGCACGCGTGCATCAGGCCGGGCATGTCGTCCACCCAGCCGTACACGTGCTCGGCGCCCTGTTCCAGCAGCCGCCTGCGTAGGTCGTCGTTCCGGCCGCACACGACCACGCACTCGGCGAGGCCGGTCGCCTTGATGTCGCGGACGGTCTGGTCGAACTCGCCGATACCCCAGGAGCCGCCGACCAGCAGGGCCAGCTTGCCCTCGGCGGGCAGCCCGAACTCGGCGCGCGCCCGGGCCCGTGAGGACTCCGTGCCCGGATAGAAGCGCGGATCCACGGCCGGGTCCACAGTCACCACCTGCGAGGCGCCGAGGGCCCGTGCCTGGGCCGCGGCTACGTCGTGCACCGCTGTATGTCCGTCCACGCCCTCGGCCACCCACAGCCGGTGCACGGAGAAGTCGGTCAGGTATGTCACGACCGGGACGTGCAGCCGTCCATGCGCGCGCAGACGTCCGAGGACTTGGCTCGCCAGCGGGTACGTGGAGACCACGACCCGCGCGTCCGTGCCGACCGCGTCTAGCATGCGCCGCGTGGAGAGCGCGGAGAAGAAGGAGACCTGCAGCGACAGGCTGCGCGAGCGGTCCAGCGCCCCGTAGAGCATCTGATAGCTCCACGGCGCCGCGACCAGCATGTTGTGGTACGAGTCGCACATCATCCGGCCGACCGCGCCGGGCAGCTGGTCCAGGAAGTCGTACCGGTCCACCTGCAGACCGGCGCCCGCGAGGCGGCGCGAGATCTCGTTCGCCGCGGCGTCGTGGCCGGCGCCGACCCGGGCCGAGAAGACCACCGCCCTGCCCTGGTGCGGCGCCTGCGCCGTTCGGGCGGGTCGGCGTATTCGTCCTCCGGCCACAGGTTTCCTCCGTGTCGTCGTCCGCTAGGGCCTCGCCGGCGAGGGGACCTGCCGACGGCAACAGAGGCCCAAGGTATCGGCTCGAAAACCGAAATGCCTAGGTTCCTCAGTAGGAACTTAGGGAGGACATCTCCTCCTTGGGAGGGATACGGGCCCCTAGGGGCGGGCGGCTTGACAGCCAAAGCTAATGTGGTTAGCTTTTTGGCTATCGGAAGTAACCGCGACCGCTGAGGAGCGTGTCATGAGCACCGTCACCAATCCGGGAACCACGCAGTTCGTCCAGGTCGACCGCCCCGGCGGCTCCGTCGGCCGGATCGCGTACGACGACCAGGGCACCGGCCCCGCCGTGCTGCTCGCCCCCGGGATGGGCACCACCCGGGCCACCTTCCGGCACCTCGTCCCCGTCCTGCTGCGCGCCGGATACCGCGTCATCACCACGGACTACCGCGGTCTCGGCGAATCGGACACCGGCTGGGACGAGTACAGCTCCGCCGCGACCGCCGACGACCTCGCCGCGCTCATCCGGCACATCGGCGCCGGGCCGGTGCTGCTCTACGGCAACTCCTATACGGCCGCCTCCGCGGTCCACCTCGCCGCCGACCACCCGGAACTGCTCCGCGGCGCGGTCCTGTCCGGGCCGTTCGTGCGCAGCCTGCCCGCGCCGAACCTCGTCGGGAAGATCACCTACGCGCTGATGGCGAAGCCGCTGTTCACCCGCATGCTCTGGATGGTCTGGTTCCCGCACATGTTTCCGAAGCGACCCGCCGACTACGCCGAGATGCGCGCAGCCGTCGACGCGAACCTGCGCGAGCCGGGCCGGGCCAAGGTGTTCGCGCAGATGTGCGCCGGCACCCACGACGCCGCCGAGGCGAAGCTGCCGCGGGCGAAGGCCTCGGGCGTGCCGATGCTCGTCATCATGGGTACCGCGGACGAGGATTTCCCGAACGCGGTGGATGAGGGCCGATTCGTCGCCGAGCGTGTGAACGGCCGCCTCGAACTGCTCGACGGATACGGTCACCAGCCGCACGAGGAGACGCCCGAGCAGATCGCCGAACTCATCACCGGCTTCGACCCCGCGCGCTGAGCCTTGCGCGCCGAATCCGCACTGTTAAGTAAGTAAGCCTAAGTAAGTAAGCCGGCCCGCCACCGAGTCGGCGATACGTAATACAGGAGTCATCTATGCCTCGCGCCGGACTGACCCCCGCCGCCGTCACCCGCCTCGCGCTCGCCGAGCTCGACGAGTCCGGACCCGACGCCCTGACCCTCAAGGCCGTCGCGGTCCGGGCCGGGGTGGCGGCCCCGTCCCTCTACAAGCACGTGCAGAGCATCGACCACCTGCGCGACCTGATGACGGTGACGGTGCTGGAGGAGGCCGCCGCGGAGATCGGCGGGGCCGTGATGGGCCGCGCCGGCCGGGACGCGCTGGAGGCCTTCCTGCGCGCGTACCGCAATTACGCGCTGCGCTACCCGCACCGCTGGACCCTCATGGAACATCCGACCTCCGACCCCGCAGTCCAGGCCGCGGCGAGCCGGCTCGTCGAGGTCGGATACGCCGTCGTACGGGGATTCGGGCTCGGCGCGGAAACACAGGTCGACGCGGTGCGCGCGCTGCGGGCGGCGGTCACCGGATTCATCGCGCTGGAGCACGGCGGCGGCTACCGGCTGGAACGGGATCCGGACGCGAGTTTCAGTTATCTGATCGGGGTTCTGGCGAAAGGTCTGAACCCCAGCTGAAAGCCCGTCACCGGCTATCGGTGCGTTCAATACAGGCTATTGCATCGCCGTCCGCAACCGTGATATCACTTCACCGATCATTGTCAAGGTGTATGTGGATCAGGGATCGGCGGTCTGTGGTCCGCCGCGGAAGGCGGAGCTGGTTGTGCCTGTGTTCAACCCGCGATCCCGTCGTGCCAGGTTGGATCCCGATCCCGCCTTCGAGGACTCCGAGCTGCGCCGCGCCCGCGACGACGCCGCGATGGGCGGCTGGGAGGCGATCCGCGACCTGCTCGCGCACACCGGCTCCGACTGGCCGCTGCGCACGCACCGGATCACGGTCCTGGCCAACGCCGCCGTGGGCCTCGAATGGCCGCGCGCCTGGAGCACGGCCGAGCCCGGCAACCCCGACGCGCAGGTCATGACGGCCTTCGCGGCGGCGGTGCAGATGCGCGGCATGATCGCGCGCCGCGACCCGTCCGTCGACGACAAGGCCGCCGCCAGCACAGTGGCCCGCTGCCGGGCCGCCGCCGAGGCCGCGCCGAACGACCCCACCCCGTGGATCAGCCTGCTGGCACTGGCCGGTGTGCTCGGCGACAACGGCGTGTCGATGGTGCAGTGGCACGAGCTCTCCTTCGAGACCGGCCAGCGCAGCTGGGGCTGGTTCCAGGAGGCCGTGACCCGGCACCCGGACAGCTGGCACGCCCACCACCGGATGCGCGAGGCGCAGACCGCAAGGCTGCGCACCGGTTCCCCGCGCGACCTGACCGGCCTGCTGGACTTCACCACGGCCGCCGCGGCGCACGCCGGGGACCACTCGCCGCTGCGCGTGCTGCCGCTCTACGCGCACACGGAGCTGCGCGTCGCCAACACCGTCGACCTGCTCGGCGCCGCCGAACGCGACTGGCTCGCCCAGCGCAACGAGCAGGATCTGCACGACGCCTACCGCGACTGGTTCCGTGGTCCGGAGCGCGAGCACCCGGCGATGCCGTACGACCTGAACATGCTGGCCTATCAGCTCGTCGCGACGGGCCGGCCGAGCCTGGCCCACCCCGTGTTCACCGCCGTCGGCCCCTACGCGACCGCGGCCCCGTGGTCCCAGGCCGCGCAGCTGTCCGGCGCCCGGAACGGCAACGACGTCTTCACCGCGGCACGCACCGCCGCCGAGACCGCCGCCGCGAAGGCCCCCAGGAACGCCACCGAGCCCGACCCGTTCCCGGAGAGCCCGGCACCGCCCGCCCCCGCCGCGGACGACCCAGACGCACAACACACCTTCCCCGTCAACACACTCACCTCCCCGGAGTGACTCCCACATGTCCGAAGACGACGTCATCCGAATAGACAGCATGAAGGCGGCCGCGGTCAGCGACGCTGCGGACACTGACCAGCTGCACCAGCTCGGCTACCCGCAGCTGCTGCATCGAGGCCTGACCGGCTTCCGGAACATGGGTGTCTCCTTCTCCATCATCTGCGTCATCGGCGGCGTGTCGCTGATGTACGCGACGGGCTTGGCGGACGGCGGTCCGGTCGACCTGTTCTGGGGCTGGCTGCTGGTCTCCGGCCTGATCCTCGCGCTCGGCGCGGCGATGGCCGAGGTCTGCTCCAGCTACCCGACCTCCGGCGGCCTCTACTACTGGTCGGCCAAGCTGGCCAAGCGCAACGCCGCGGTCTGGGCCTGGTTCACCGGCTGGTTCAACGTCCTCGGCCAGATCGCCGGCACCGCGGGCGCCGCCTTCGGCGCCGCGTACTTCATCGTGGCGTTCGGCGTGCTCGAGGGATGGTGGGTGTCCACGACCGGAACCGTCGTGGCGGTCTACATCGTCGCCACGGTCGTGCTCGGCCTCGTCGTCACCTTCGGCCGCGCGCTGGTCGGCTTCATCGGCGGCCTGAGCGTGTGGTGGCACACGGTCTTCGCCCTTGTGATGATCGGCGCGCTGATCTTCGCGCCTGCCCACCACCAGACGACCTCGCAGGCTCTGTTCCACTTCGTGAACGGCACCGCCTTCCACTGGCCGATCTACGCCGCGCTGCTCGGCCTGCTCGTCGGCGCCGAGACCTACACCGGCTACGACGCCAGCGCGCACCTGACCGAGGAGACCAAGCAGCCGGGCATCGCCGCCCCGCGCGCCATGGTCCGCGCGATCGCGATCGCCGCCGTCCTCGGCACCCTGATGATCGGCTCGCTCAACTTCGCCA